>Ga0181538_10000464_pt1 | contig 47813 bp, 47 predicted proteins | sample PEATcosm2014_Bin_40_FD_119773 | JGI IMG/M metagenome (GOLD analysis project Ga0181538, IMG submission 119773) | Peatland microbial communities from MTU Mesocosm Facility, Houghton, MI, USA - PEATcosm2014_Bin23_30_metaG | ecosystem: Environmental > Terrestrial > Soil > Wetlands > Peat | place...
AACAACGACGACCCCAAGGCGTTCGTGTGGACCGCCACCGCCGAGCAGATCCTCGAGAAGGTCCGCCGCGGGCGAACCGCACTCGATCAAATCGCCGGTTAAAACTGAATCACTGCACTAGCGGCGAGCCCGGCCGATCACATTCCTTCGGCGTCCTCGCCGTGGGCGCGCTCCCACTCCTCGGGCGGCCCGATGGCCGACGCCTCGGGGCCGAGGCGCTCGACGTAGCGCGGCACGCGCCGCCTTGCCGTACTCGGGGAAGGTCACGCGCAGCCGGAGGATGCAGCCCGAACCGTCGGGCTCGGGCACCTTCAGCTGGGGGTGGGCGAGGCGGCGCCGGTAGCGCAGGACGGTGCGGTCACCCGCCCGTTCCAGGGTCCCGAGCTCGTCGTGCTCGCCGCTCATGGCCACGGCTCCCCGTCCATGATCTCGAGATGGCGCTCCAGGGCGTTCAGATGCGTGGCCCACCGCTGCCGATACGGCTCCAACCACTCGTCGACCTCCCGCAGCGGCTCGGGCCTGACCCGGTAGATCCGGCGCTGTGCCTCGGTGCGGGCCTCCACCAGCCCGGCGTCACGCAGCACCTTGAGGTGCTTCGAGACCGCGGGCTGGCTCAACGACAGGATGGCCACCAGGTCGCCCACGGGCCGTTCCCGCTCCACCAGCAGATCGAGGATACGGCGGCGGCTCTCCTCCGCCAGCACCTCGAATGTGGCCGTCATGCAGTCAGTATGTAGTTCCAGCTATATAACTGTCAAGAGATATGCGTCTTGGCGGCGATCCGGCGCAGCGGGGGCAGGGTCGGGGGCGGCTGGCGGCGGGGCGGCAACGCGGCCAGGAGCTCCGCCGTCGCCTCGGTGACCAGCGCGACGGCCCGCTCGATCGCGTCCGCGGTCTGTGGCGACGTCGACTGGACGCCGCTCACCTTGCGGACGTACTGGCGGGCTGCCGCCTCGACCTCCTCCGGTGTGGCCGCGGGCTCGAGCCCGCGCAATGTGGTGATGTTCCGGCACATGCCGGCCACCCTACGTCCGACGCCTACCGGCCCGGGCAGCCGCCCGGCGTGACGACCACCTCGACCCGGTGCCCCGACCTGTCGTTCACCACCTTGAGCCGGTCGCTGCCCGGGGCCGACGTCACCATCGCACCGGACGCCCGGGCGCAGTAGCCGTGCGGGTAGTGGATCTGGGTGGGCACGAAGATCACCGTGGGCGCGTGGATGCGGTGGTCGGGCACGTAGTCGAGATGGAACACAGCGGTCGTCGGCGAGAAGTCATATGAGATCGGGACGCCGGCGACCGCCTGGGGGTAGGTGCGGCTCAGCACCAGCGCCGTGGAGCGGAGGTGCCCGTCGGCCATCACGAGCGACTCGGCGGCGCTGCCGGTCGGGTCGCCGTAGTACTTCCAGGACCAGTAGGCCCAGCCGACCTGCTGGGCGTCCATCTTCGACGTGATGCTCGAGAGCAGGGCGGGGCTGCTGGTGGCGCCGAACTCGGTCACGAACCACGCCGGTCCTCCCGGCTGCTGTGCCGAGGCCATTTCGGGACGGTCCTCGGCGCGCCTGCCGAGCGACCGCGCGTCCTGGCGGGCGCAGGCGAGGAGGTTCGTCGGGTTCCCGGTCACCGGACTGCGGGCGCCGCAGTAGATGTGGATGTTGAAGACGAGATTGGGCAGGTCCATCGGCCCGATGAAGGTCGGGAAGCCGCGGCTCGCATAGTTGTCCGGCTCGTCGAAGATGAGGCCGGAGGGATCGCCGGCCAGGATCGTCGGCACGACGCCGTTGGCCGGGTCCCGCACGGGGCACCGCAGTGGCGGCGCGTCGTGCGACGCCATGCCGACGTGGGCGGTGCCGGTGTAGAAGCACTCGAGCTGGGCGTCGAAGTGCTCGTCCCCGAAGCGGATCAGCGACGTGGAGAAGGGCTCGTTGAAGGGGTCGTAGCCCAGGATCCACGGGTTCCCCCTGAAGGCGCGGGCCACGTCACCCCACACCCGGTCGTACTCACCCTGCAGATCGCCCCGCACGTCGTTGGCCCAGAAGTGGTGGAAGGCGATGCCCGCCGCCCTGGTGGCGTACGAGAGGGACCAGCGCCCCGGGGGGTCCACGCTCGGCACCCCGTTGGTGCACACGGCCCAGTTCGGCGCGCCCTCGCCGTCGAACATCTGGTTGTAGACGTCCTGGTGCATGTCGAGGATCGTGTAGATGTGGAAGCTCCCCAGCAGGTTCACCGTCGTCTTCAACCGCTGCACATACCGGTTGAAGACGGCCTGGTTGAACTGGTGCGGGTCGCTCGGTGTCCCGCGGTCGCAGATGGCGGGGTCGTTGGCCGGGGCCGTCCCGGGCTCCAGTCCGCTCCAGGTCATGCCCAGCCGCACCACGTTGAGCCCGAGTCGCTCCATGAGCGACGCGTCGGCGGCGGAGAAGTTCCACGGCTTGCCCGGGTCGGGGTACAGCTCGAAGGGCGCGTACTTGTAGACGGCGTTGACGCCGTGGAAGAAGACGACGCGCCCGTGGCGGTCGTAGAGGTACGGGCCGCCCGGCGCCTGGATGGGCCCCGAGACCGTCGCCGCGCCCGGCGTGACGATCGCTGACCCCAGCGTCGGCAGGGCCGTGCCGGCCGAAGCCGAGCCGGTTCCGGGCGATGCCGCCAGGGCGGCGACGGTCGCCGCCGCCGCGAGCGAAAGCACGGGTGCGATCCACCGGCGGAGTCGACGACGCACGACCGACAGTCTGACCGCATGCCCCTCCGACCTGGCCGCGCCCTCCTCGCCGCTCAGCCGGGGGGCGTCACACCAGGCAGGTTGGGCCGCACCGGGTGCTCGGCGATGATGGCCGGGCAGGGCCCCCGGGGGCGCACGGAATGGGGGGTGTGCAGCGGCGCGGCACCGGCCGCGATGTCTTAGGGGGCGAACGTCATCGTGGCGGAGTGCAGGAAGCGGCCTCTCCTACCCGGGAGCGGATCACCGGCCAGCATCTCGTCGGGTCGCACGAACGGCAGGTCAGTAGTCCAACCCGGCGTACCACTCGCCGCGCCCGTGCGGCGTGAGGTCCAGCAGGTGCCAGACCGGGGACAGCAGGTCGATGCCCCGCTCGGGGATGTCCTCGGCCATGCAGGGGTGAGAGGTGTAGACGTGGCGGGGCGACCCGTCCCCGTCCAGCGTGAAGACCGAGACGGTCGAGTCCTGAGTGCCCGCCTCGTCCTCGGCGGCCAGGTCGTACTGGAACGTGCTCCCCCCGCAGCTGAGGAGGCGCACGTTGTCCCAACCCCGGTCCCGGGCGTGGGCGCGCAGCGCCGCGGGGTCGGCGGCGGCGGCCACGACCAGATCGGCGTTCTGGGCGATGTGGCGCATCACCCCGTTCAGGCCGTCGACCCACATGGTGCACATGGGACAGGGCGACGTCTGACGCTTGCCGTACATCAGGTGGTACACGACGAGCGCCCGCTCCGGCGACGTGAACAGCTCGCTCAGCTGCACCGTGGTCACGGGGTCGTCACCGTCCCCGAGGTGCCGCGGTCCTTCGAGGAACTGGTAGTCCCGGACCGGCGCCCCGGAGGGCAGCTGGCGGCGGAGCGATGCCACCCTCTCCCGGTGGTGCATGAGCTCGACTTCGGCCTGCAGGAGCTCCTCGCGCCGCACGCCGTACTCGGATGGCTCGTCGAGGCGGGTCTGCTTCACCGGCACCTCCTTCCCTCGGCACCGAATGTAGCGGCGGCGCCTCAGGTGCAGCGAGACTGGCTCCCGTGCTGGGCCATCTCGGCGTGAACGTCCCCGACCTCGAGCGTGCCGCCGCCTACTACGGCCCGCTCATGCCGCTCCTCGGCTATGAGCCGTTCCTCACGGCCGAGGACGCCGTGGCCTTCATGCCAGCCGGCGGCAAACAGGGTGCCTACCTCTTCTTCTACGAGGCGACCGAGGAGGGCACCTACACCCGGGAGCGCACCGGGCTGCAGCATCTCGCCTTCATGGTCGGGAGCCGCAGCGCCGTGCGCCGGGTCCACGCGCACGTGCGAGGGGCCGGCAGCACGGTCCTCCAGCCGCCGCAGGAGTGGCCCCAGTACCCACCGCCGTACTTCGCGACCTTCTGGCTCGACCCGTTCGGGATCATGCTCGAGGCCGTGTGCCACCACGAGCGCGACTGATCAGGCGACCTGTTCGAGCGCTCGCCCGATGTCGACGTTGCCCGACACGCTGCGCACGCTGAGGTCGACCCGGACATCGCGACCGGGTGTGGGGGCGGGGGCGGGGACGTCGTCGAGGCGGATGTCGGAATGGACCGAGCCCGACATCGTCTCGACGTCCACGTGGAGGTCGACGCCCTGCGCCACGCCCACGGTCACGTCGCCCGACACGGAACGCACGCGCAGGTCACCCTCGGCGAGCGCGAGGACCCGCACGTTCCCCGAGACGTTCACGATCCGCGCCCCCTGCGCCAGCTCGCCCAGGCGGATGTTCCCCGACGTCGCCTTGACCTCCACCCGGTTGCGGGCCACGCCGACCTCGAGGTCACCCGAGGCGGTCGAGAAGACGGCCGGCCCGGCGACGCTCGAGCAGCGCAGGTCGCCCGACGCCGTGTGCACCTTGAGGTCGCCGCCGACCGCGCCGAGCGTCACGTTCCCGCTCGCCGTCTTGGCCGTGACACCCGCGGCCACGTCGTCGGTGACGATGTCCCCGCTGGCCGACTTGAGGTCCGCCGTGCCGATGGTCCCGGTGATCTCGACATCGGCCGAGCCCGCGGCCACCGAGACGTCGCTCCCCAAAGGGAGCTCGACCCGCACGGTCACCGCGTTGCGGCGGACGAAACGCATGCCGTGCAGGCGGGGGATCTTCACCGCCACGACGTGGCCACCCCCGGCGGGATGGCACTCGACGGCGGCCCGCTCCACGAGCTCCTCGGCGCCCGGTGTGTCGGCCACCAGCGAGACGACGGTCGTGCCCGTCTCGCTCGCGGTGATGGCGACCAGACCGACCTCGTTCTGCGCGTAGAGGTGGACGTGGCCGCGTGTCTCGAATGTCTTCTCCATGGCGTTGCTCCCTCAGGTCGTGCCGTAGCCGCGCAGGCGGTTGCCCACGGCGGCTCCCCGGCTCCGTTGTGCCGACGTGCCACGCTCGAGCGTGCGCACGATGAACGCGTTCACCGAGATGCCCTCGGCCGTGGCGCGCTCCTCCAGCCTGGACTTGAGGCCCTCGCCGAGGCGCAGCGAGATCCGCGCCGAGAGGTCCCCGTCGCCCTCGCCGGCGGCGGGCACGTGCTCGTCCGCGACGTAGGCCAGGTCCACGTCGTCACCGGCGACCCGGATCTCCACCCGCCCCTCGGGGAGTTCCGCCGACAGCTCGGCGGCGGCGTCCGAGAGCAGGTCGAGGACCCGGCCGGGCACCGACCGGCCGAGGACGGCGGCGATGCGCTCGGCGACCTCGGCCACCGCGTCATCCCCGAGGTCCCCGACCGCGACCACGTCGGAGCGCAGCCCGTCGACCACCAGTGACATCTTCATGATGTCACTGTGACATCACTATGATGTCATGTCAAGGAGCCCTGGTCAGCCCCCTGAGGCGTCCTGGACCCGGGTCTTCCCCGCCGAGATGAAGGGCATCATGGCCCGCAATTCCTGCCCCACCGACTCGATCTGGTGGGCCTTGCCCCGGGCGCGCAGCTCCTCGAAGCGGGGCCGCCCCGCCTTGTTCTCGGCGATCCACTCCTGGGCGAAGGAGCCGTCACGGATCTCGTCGAGGATGGTCTGCATCTCGGCCCGGACGGCGTCGTTGATGACCCGCGGCCCGCGGGTCAGGTCCCCGTACTCCGCCGTGTCCGAAATGGAGTAGCGCATCCCCGCGATCCCCTGCTCGTACATGAGGTCCACGATCAGCTTGAGCTCGTGCAGGCACTCGAAGTAGGCCGACTCGGGCTGGTAGCCGGCGTTGACCAGCGTCTCGAAGCCCGCCGTCACGAGCGCCGTCAGGCCGCCGCAGAGCACGACCTGCTCGCCGAAGAGGTCCGTCTCGGTCTCCTCGTCGAACGTGGTGTCGAGCACGCCGGCCCGCGTGGCGCCGATCGCGTGGGCGTAGGAGAGCGCCAGCTCGCGTGCCTTGCCCGTCGCGTCCTGGTGCACCGCGATCAGCGACGGCACGCCGCCGCCCTCGGTGTAGGTCCGGCGCACCAGGTGACCGGGGCCCTTGGGCGCCACCATGGTCACGTCGACACCCGCCGGCGGCACGATCTGCTCGAAGCGGATGTTGAACCCGTGGGCGAACATCAGGCAGTCGCCGTCGTTGAGGTGCGGCGCCACGAACTCGTCGTAGGCGGCCTTCTGCTCGGTGTCGGGCAACAGGATCATGATCACGTCCGCCTCGGCCGCCGCCTCCGCCAGCGACGTGACGCGCAGCCCGGCCTCCTCGGCCTTGCGCCGGCTCGAGCTGCCCTCGCGCAGCGCGACCCGGACGTCCACACCCGACTCCATCAGGTTGAGCGCGTGGGCGTGCCCCTGCGACCCGTAGCCGAGGATCGCGACCTTGCGGCCGGCGATCAGGCTGGGGTCGGCGTCGGACTCGTAGTACAGCGTGGCCATGGCGTCTGCTCTCTCTCTACTCAGTGGCGATCAAGTTTAGGCAGGGCGACCCGCCCCGTCCTCTGGAGCTCGACGACGGTGTAGTGCTCGAGGAGCCCCTCGAAGTCGTCGATCTTCTCCGGCCTGCCGGCCAGCATCACGGTCATGCGGTCGGCGCCGACGCTGACCACCTCGCCGCCGAAGACACCGACGAGCTGAATGACCTGCGACCGCTCGGTCGGCCCGACGGCCACCGTCACGAGCACCAGCTCGCGCTCGACGGCCTGGGCCGGCGACAGCTCGCCGATGGAGACGACGTTGACGAGCTTGTCCAGCTGCATGATGACCTGCTCGAGCGGCGCGGACTCCACGTCCACGACGATCGTGATGCGGCTGAAGCGCTCGTCCTCGTCGGTGGGGGCGACGGCCAGCGAGTAGATGTTGAAGCCGCGCCGGCTGAAGAGCCCGGCCACCCGGGCCAGCACGCCCGCCTTGTTCTCCACCAGCACCGAGAGGATGTGGTGGCGGCGCGGCGAACTCTTCCCGCCCGCCAGCGAGGTCAGCGGGGCTGCGGTCACCTGGCCGCCGCCCGCGTCTGGTCGGGGTGCACCACGATGTCGTCGTTGGAGGCGCCGGCGGGCACCATCGGGAACACCTTCTCGAAGGCGTCGGTGCGGAAGTCGACGACGACGGGACGGTCGTCGACGGAGTTCGCCTTCTCAATGGCCGGCCCGACGTCCTCGGGCGTCTCGGCCCGGATGCCGACGCAGCCCATCGCCTCGGCCCACTTCACGTAGTCGGGCAGGTCGGGCGAGAGGTAGACCTCCGAGTAGCGCTCCTCGTAGAACATCTCCTGCCACTGGCGCACCATGCCGAGATAGGCGTTGTTGAGGATGGCGATCTTCACCGGGATCTGCTCGGCGCTGGCGGTGACGAGCTCCTGCGCCGTCATCTGGAAGCAGCCGTCGCCGTCGATGGCCCACACGGTGCGCTCGGGCCGCCCGACCTTGGCGCCGATGGCGGCGGGGACGGCGAAGCCCATGGTGCCCGCACCGCCCGAGTTCACCCACGTGTAGGGGTGGTCGAAGTTCCAGTACTGCGAGGCCCACATCTGGTGCTGGCCCACGCCGGCCACGACGATGGTGTCCTCCGACGCGGCGTCGCGCAGCTGCTCCACCACGTTCTGCGGCTTGATCGCACCGCCGTCGGCGTCCGCGTAGTGGAGCGGGAAGCGCTCCTGCCACTCGTGGATCTGCTTCCACCAGGGCGCGAGATCCTGCAGCACCGGCTCGTCGCCGAGCGCAGCGAGCAGCTCCTCGATCACCAGCCGGCAGTCGCCGGCGATCCCGACGTCGGGCACGCGGACCTTGCCGAGCTCGGCCGGGTCGATATCGACGTGGATCACCTTGGCGTCGGGGGCGAAGGCGCTGATCTTGCCGGTCACCCGGTCGTCGAAGCGCGCCCCGAGGCTGATCAGGAGGTCGCTGCGCTGCAGGGCCGTGACTGCGGTGTAGTGGCCGTGCATCCCGGGCATCCCGAGTGCCTGCGGGTGCGAGTCGGGGAAGGCGCCCCGGGCCATCAGCGTCGTCACCACCGGGATGCCGGTGCGCTCGGCCAGCACGCGCAGCGCGTCGGCCGCCCGGGCCTTGAGCACGCCGCCGCCGACGTAGAGCACGGGCCGGTGCGCGGCGGTGATGAGCTCGGCCGCCTGCCCGACCAGCACGGGGTCGCCGAAGGTCACCGGGTGGTACCCCGGCAGGTCGAGCTCGTCGACGGACGACGGCCAGTACCACTCCATGGTGGCGTTCGAGATGTCCTTGGGGAGGTCGATCAGGACCGGTCCCGGCCGCCCGGTGGTCGCAACGTGGAAGGCGGCGGCGACCACCCTGGGGATGTCGTCGACGTCCTTGATGAGCCAGTTGTGCTTGGTGATGCCCATGGTGACGCCGGTGATGTCGCACTCCTGGAAGGCGTCGGTGCCGATGGAGCCCGTCGCCACCTGGCCCGACACGACGATGAGCGGGGTCGAGTCCATGTACGCGTTGGCCAGCGGCGTCACGATGTTGGTCGCGCCGGGCCCGCTGGTGACCATGGCCACGCCGGGCTTCCCGGTGACCATGGCGTAGCCCTCGGCCATGTGACCCGCGCCCTGCTCGTGGCGGACCAGGATGTGGCGGATCGACGAGTCGATGATGGGGTCGTAGACGGGCAGGATGGCGCCGCCGGGCAGGCCGAACATCACGTCGACGCCCTGCATCTCGAGGCTCTTGATGAGGGCCTGGGCCCCTGTCAGCTTCATTTGATTCCCCTGTTCGAATCGGTCCGGAAATTGAAAAGACCCCCCGGTTTGGGAGGTCGAGCGACGCGCAGCAAGAAGGGCGCGCCGCTACGTAACGAGTACCAGAATGGTCGGGCGCGCCTGCATGAGGCTTCCATTCTGGCATGCCGACCGCCCTGTGACAACCCCGGGGCCCTCCCGGCGGGCCCACGTCCTCCCGCCGGACCTCACGTGGGCGAAGGCGTTGCCATACCTCCGCCCAGGAGGGCGGGGAGCGCCGTCGCCCGCATGCGTGCCAGCACCCGGTCCGTCACCGGCACGGCGTCCGGGTGGACGCCGCCGTTGCCCTCGGCCGCCGCCCGCCATGCCGCTGCTCGGCGCTCGACCACGTCAGGGGGGAGGAGCTGGATGCAGTCGAGGGTATCGGTCGTGAGGTCGACCACGATGGTGTCGCCGTCCTCGACGAGCGCGATCGGTCCCCCGAGGAGTGCTTCGGGGGCCACGTGCCCGATGACCAGACCGACCGATCCCCCCGAGAATCGTGCGTCGGTCATCAGCGCGATGGTGATGTGCCGCTGGCGGCACAGGGCCGTGATCCGCGAGGTGGGGTCCAGCAGTTCGGGCATGCCAGGTGCGCCGCGCGGCCCCTCGTAGCGGATCACCACCATGTCCTTGTCCTCGAAGCTGTCGGGGTGCGTGTCGAGGGCCTCGATGAGGGAGCGCTCACCGTCGAACACACGGGCACGGCCGGTGAAGACGCCGTTTCTGATGCCGCCTTCGACGCCGGCGACCTTGAGGACCGCCCCACCCTCGGGAGCCAGGTTGCCGCGGAGCAGACGGAGTCCGCCGGTGTCCTTGAACGGCTTCTCGACCGCGTAGATGACGTCCTGGTCCGGAGCCGGCGGGTCGAGCCGCCGGAGCTGCTCGGCCAGGGTCTCCCCCGTGCAGGTGATCGCGTCGCCGTCGAGGAAGCCGGCCTCGAGGAGCTCGTTCACGATGACCTGCAGGCCGCCCTTGGCGTCCACGTCCACCATGGAGTAGTCGCCGAACGGCCGCATGTCGACCAGCACGGGCAGTCGACGGGCCAGTTGATTGAAGTCGTCCTGGCTCAGCACGTCGCGCCACAGGTCGAGGCCGGCGGCGCGGGCGATCTCGACGCTGTGCAGCAGCACGTTGGTGGACCCGCCCATGGCGATGGTGACGGTGAGGGCGTTGCGCAACGACGCGGCCGTCACGATGTCGCGCGGCCGGATGCCCTTCTTCGTCATGGCGAGCAGGCAGTCGACCGCCTGATCGGGGAACTCGGTCAGCCGGCGCGGGTCATCCGACGGAGGGGAGACCATGTGCAGCGGTTCGAGCCCGAGGACTGCGATGAAGGTCTGCATCGTGTTGTAGGTGAACATGCCCCCGCAGCTGCCCTGCCCGGGACAGGCGTGCAGCGCGTAGCGGGCACGGACCTCGGCGGGCTGGTCGACCACCTGGAAGGCCGAGACGAGGTCGATCCGGGCGCCCGTCTCCGGGTCGATGCCGGGCCTGATCGGGCCGTCGGACAGGACGACCGCGGGCGTGTCGTTCTCGAGCAAAGCGGCGACGGTCCCGACCGGGGGCTTGTCGCAGGCCACGACCGCGACCAGCCCGGCGACGCTGTTCGCCGCCAGGTGGACGTCTGCCACGTCGTGGACGAGCTCGCGGCCGACGAGGGAGAACCGCATCTGCGGGGTGCCGTTGAGCTGGCCGTCGGAGACGCCCAGGGTGAACGCGGGCGGGATCAGCCGGACCGCGAGGTCGTCCTCCGCGATGCGGCGCGACAGGGTGGCCTGGACGGCCTGCACCTTCTGGGGGACGCCCAGGTAGCACTGGCTGTCTCCGAGGTTCCCGATGACCGCCCACACCGGGTCGTGGATCTTCCCGACGTCCTCGCCCAGGAACGCGGCCGTGCCGACCCTCTGCACGTCGCGCCCGGGGTTGATGGACACGAACGTGCCCACCGGCTCTGATTCATTGCTCACGGACCCAAAACTAGCGGGCGGGATCGCACCGACCGAGAGGGGATCGGCCGGCCACCGGCGGCCCGGTGGTCTTCAAGCGGGGGACGGCACCGGTGGCGACGGCGTGACCTCCACGCCGACGGTCGGAATGGAGCGCTCAAGGAAGCGTGGCAGCCACCAGTTGACCGGCCCCAGGATCTCCATCAGCGAGGGGACGAGCACCATGCGCACCAGCGTCACGTCGATGGCGACCGCGACCGCGACCGCGAGCCCGAGACCGAAGACCGAAGACCGAAGACCGAAGACCGTGAGGATGTGCATATGACGAACGACGCAAAGACGCGGTGGCGCGGGAAGCCGGCGTGGACCCGGCACTCGTCCACCACTACTTCGACGGGAAGGCCAGCCTCTTCGTCGCCGCGATGGCGCTGCCCTTCGACCCACGCTCCGTGGCGGAGCACACCGCAGTCGCCCCGCCCGCCCCGGTCGGGGGCCGGATCGTCGAGGGGTTCCTCACGATGTGGGACCACGCCGAGGGCACCGGCTCCGCGATTGCTGCCTGCGTGGCGGGCATGGCGGCGTCGGCGAGTGTGGCCGACGCCATGCGCGAGTTCGTCGCCGACCGGGTGTGGGGGAACACGCCCGTGAAGGAGGGCGAGAGTGAAAGCCCGACACGCCACGCCCTCGTCTCGTCCCAGCTCATGGGCTCGCCTTCACCCGCTACATCTTGAGGGTGCCACCGGTTTCGACGGCGACGCCCGAGGAGATCGCCCGTTGGGCCGGGCCGACGCTCGACCGCTACATCTCGGGCCCGATCGGCTAGCCCGCCCCGTCGGATGATCCGGCGAACTTCGCCGGGCGGCGGGACCGTTCTGCCTCGATGACCACGACCGGCGCTGGCGACGACTTGATCGCCGGAGCGGCTGCGATGTCGAACGAGCAGATCAGGGACCGCCTCGTCGAGCTCTTCCGCCAGAAGGCCGCCGTGGAGGGGGGGATCGTCGTGCTGCTCGGCGAGGTCGACCGGCGCCAGGCGTACCGGGACGAGGGAGCGACATCGTCGGAACCCTGGGTCATGGAGCGCTTCGGTATCTCGACACCCACGGCGCGGGCCTACACGAACCTGGCCGAGAAGGCGTGGGACATCCCGCACCTGGTCGCGGGGCTGTGCGCAGGCGACCTCTCCTTCGACAAGGTCCGGGCGGTCGCCGGGCTGGCGACACCGGAGACCGATCGGGAACTGCGGGATCAGGCACAGGAGTGCTCCGTCCGGCAGCTGACGGAGATGGCCCGCTCCAGGCAGCTTCCCACCGAGGCGACAGCCGAGTCCGACCACGAGCGGCGGTTCCTGCGTTTCAACGACCGCTTCCGCACCGCGACCGTCCAGCTGCCGTCCGAGTCCTACGCCGAGACCCGGGCCTGCCTCGAGGCCCGCGCCCGTCAGGTCCCCTCCGATGGCGAGACGCCGTGGGACCAGCGACTGTGCGACGCCTTCATGGAGCTGATCCGCTCGTCAGGGAGGGGCTCACGCGCAGGTCATTCGGCCTCGACCCCGTACGTCGTCGTGGCCCACGTACCCCTGGCCGCCCTGACCGACGAGTCGGGCGAGGCGACCGAGCTGGCCGGCGAGCTGGAGCGAGACGGCTTGATCAGCTGCGAGACCGTCCGGCGGATCGCCTGCGACGCCACCATCGTGATCGGCGTCGACGACGACGTCGGCCACACCATGTACGAGGGCCGGGCCCGGCGAGAACCCACCGACGCCCAGCGCCGGGAGGTCATACGCCGGGACCGCCACTGCCGGTTCCCGGGTTGCACGAACGTGACGTTCACCAACACGCACCATGTGGTGCCGTGGAAACCGGACGGCCGGACGGATCTCGACAACCTCGCGCTCTTGTGCCTGCACCACCATCACCTGGTGCACAGCGCGGCCTGGACCATGGCCGGCAATGCCAACGCTGAGCTCACGTTCATCGGCCCGTCCGGCCGGGTCATGACCTCGCGTCCCTCTCCGATCTGGACAGCGGTCACCGCCCGCCGGCGATCCGGCTCGACGACCTGACGGTCTAACCGCGCCGTCGGCGTAGCTCGGCCGCGACCTCTTTGCCGTTGGCCTTGCCCGACGTGGCCTTCATGACCTCGCCGGTGAACATCCCCATCAGCTTGTCCTCGCCCTCGACGAAGCGATCCCACTCACCAGGGTGCGCCGCGATCACGTCGTCGACCACGGCCGACAGCGTGTCCGCTCCGAGGGCCTCGAACCCCATCTCCTTGGCCACGGCCGCCGGGTCTCCCCCGCCGCGCTCGAGCAGCGCCGCCAACACGGCCTTGGACTGCGTCGCCGACAACTGTCCGCCGGACTCCATGGCCAGCAGCGCGACGAACGTGGGCGCACTGAGGCCCAGTCCGGCCTCGCTCTGTGCGGCGACCTCGTTTGCGGCGCGGGCCAGCGCGAGCGACGCGGGCAAACCGGCCTCGGCCACCGCGGTCACCAGCCCGTCCAGGCCCAGGTCGACGACCGCCCTGATCTGGTCCGCCTCGGCGTCGGTCGGCGCTCCGCCCAAGGCGGCCGCCAGTTGCGCACGGCGGTCCGAGGGCATCGGCCCCATGCCCACCCGCACCCGCTCCCGCCATGCCGCGTCCGGCGCCAGTGGTACGAGATCGGGCTCGGGGAAGTAGCGATAGTCGTTGGCCTCCTCCTTCGAGCGCATCGACTCCGTACGCCCGGCCGACTCGTCCCAGTGCCTCGTCTCCTGGTCCACCTTGCCCCCGGCCTCGAGGAGGGCGATCTGACGTGCCGCCTCGTACTCGATCGCCCGGCCCAGCGAGCGCAACGAGTTGAGGTTCTTGATCTCGCAGCGCGTGCCGAACTCGCTCGTCCCGGCGGGGTGGACCGACACATTGGCGTCCACCCGAATGGACCCCTCCTCCATCCGACCGTCGGACGCGCCCGTCGCTTTCAGGATCCCGCGCAGCTCCGACGCATACGCGCGCGCCTGGGCGACGGTGCGAATGTCGGGTTCGCTCACGATCTCCACCAGCGGCACGCCGGAGCGGTTGTAGTCGACCAGCGCGTGCAGGGCGGCGTTGATACGCCCGCTCGCCCCGACGTGGGTCAACTTCCCGGTGTCCTCCTCCATGTGGGCCCGGGTCACACCGACGCGGAACCCGTCGGGGAGCTCGAGCCAGCCGCCCGTGTTCAGCGGCTTGTCGTACTGGCTGATCTGGTAGTCCTTGGCCTGGTCCGGATAGAAGTAATTCTTCCGTGCGAACTCCGACGGCCGGATCTCGCAGTGCAGCGCCTCCCCGATGCGCATGGCCAGCTCGACCGCCTGCTCGTTGAGGACAGGGAGTGAGCCCGGCAACCCGAGACAGGTCGGGCAGATGTTGACGTTGGGCTCGTCGCCGAACGAGTTTCGGCAGCCGCAGAACAGCTTCGTCGCTGTCTTCAGCTCGCAGTGCACCTCGAGCCCGATCACCATCTCCCATTCCGCGTTCACGACCCGGCCCCCTGCGGAGCATGCTCCTCCACCACTCGGGCCAGGCGGAACAGCATCGCCTCGCCCAGGGCGGGCGCCATGACCTGCACCCCGACCGGGAGACCGTCCTCCCCGGTGCCGAACGGCACGGAGATCGCGGGGTGTCCCGACAGGTTGGACGGGATGGTGCAGACGTCGTTCATGTACATGGCCATCGGGTCGTCCACCTTCGCACCCAGATCGAAGGCCGTCGTCGGTGCCGTCGCCCCCAGCAGAACGTCAACCGACTCGTACGCCCGGTCGAACGCCCGCATCACGAGGGTGCGCACCCGCTGAGCCTGCGCGTAGTAGGCGTCGTAGTAGCCGGCAGACAGCGCGTACGTCCCGAGCATCACGCGGCGCTTGACTTCGGGGCCGAAGCCGGCCGTGCGGGTGGCCGTGTTCATGGCGGCCGCGTCCTCGCCGTCGACTCGCAGGCCGTAACGGACTCCGTCATAGCGGGCGAGGTTGGAAGAGGCCTCGGCCGGGGCAATCAGGTAGTAGGCGGACAGCCCGTACGCGAACTCGGGCACGGAGATCTCCTCGACCTTGGCTCCTGCGCCAGCCAGCGCGTCGGCTGCCTCCTGCACCCGGGCGACCACGTCCGGGGCGCAGCCGTCGATGAGGTCACGGCAGAGGCCGACCCGAACACCCTCGGCCCCGTCGTGGACCGAGGCCAGCGTGGGCTCGGGGATCGATGGAAGCGAGGTGCTGTCGAGCGGGTCGTGCCCGGCCAGCACGTCGAAGAGCAGTGCGGCATCTTCCACGGTCGTGGCGAACGGGCCGATCTGGTCGAGCGAGCTGGCGAAGGCGACCAGCCCGTAGCGGGAGATCCGGCCGTAGGTGGGCTTCATACCGACCACTCCGCACAGCGCCGCAGGCTGGCGGATCGACCCGCCCGTGTCGGACCCGAGCCCGAGAGGTGTGAAGCCGGCCGCGACGGCCGCGGCCGACCCGCCGCTGCTGCCGCCGGGGACCTTGCCCGTGTGACGCGGGTTGCGCGTCGGGCCGAACGCCGAGTTCTCCGTGGAGCTTCCCATGGCGAACTCGTCCATGTTCGTCTTGCCGATCGCGACCGCCCCGGCCGCCCGCAGCGACTCGACCACGGTCGCGTCATATGGGGGGCGCCAACCTTCGAGGATCTTCGAGCCGCAGGTCGTCAAGGAGCCGCGGGTGCACAAGTTGTCCTTCAGCGCCACGGGCACGCCTGCCAGCGGACCCGGGTCGCGCCCAGCAGCTACTTCGGCGTCGACCGCGTCGGCCTGTGCGCGCGCCTCGTCGCCCAGGACAGTGAGGAACGCATTGAGCTCGCCGTTGCCCGCCGCCACCGCGGCCAGCGCCTCCTCGACCACGTCGCGGGCCGTACGCCGCCCCGAGCGGACTTCGGCCGCCAGGGCCAATGCGGTTGCCGTGGTCACGGCGCCTCACCCCCGATGCGGGGCACCCGGAACTGGTGGTCCTCCACGTCCGGCGCGACGGCGAGCACTTCCTCGCGGTCGAGGCTCGGCCGGGGCGTGTCGGCTCGCATCACGTTGTGGAGCGCGATCGGGTGAGACGAAGGCTCGAGATGGGCCAGGTCCAGCGCCGCCACGTCGGCAGCATGGTCGAGGACCGTGCGCAGCTGCGCCGTGAACAGCTCGACCTCCTCGTCGCTCAGATCGAGCCGGGCGAGGTTCGCCACGTGTCGGACGTCTTCGGGGCTCAGGGTGACCCGGCCCGGCATCCGCTCCTCGTGGTCGCTCACGGCCGCGACGACAACAGCACGGCGGTGACGAACTCCACCGTGCGCGACTCGATCTCGTCCTGGTCGAAGTCCAACGTCGCCACATGGAAACTCCGCTCGAGCTTGACCTGCTCGACAGGGCCCTTGGCGCGGGCGACCAGCACCTCACTCGATACGGGATCAACCACGTGGTCCTGCAGGCTGGTGAAGACGAGCACAGGGCAGCTGACCGACTCCAGATCGCGCTCCACCTCGGCCGCAGCGGCGAAGAGCGACAGTGCGGCGCGCAACGGGAGTCCCGGGTACGCGGACTCCACTGCACCTTCCATCGCGATGTCGGACCCGATGCCGGGCGCAACCTCCTCGTCGTTCTCGATCATCGACTCCACCAGGGCGATGGTGCCGCCATCGGGGGGCGCCACGAGCGGATTGACCACAGCGATGGCAGCGATCTCGGGATGATGCTCGGCGAGCCACACGCTGAGCATGCCGCCCATCGACAGGCCGACGACCACGACCGAGTCGCAGCGTGCGGCGAGCTCCGCGTACGCGGCCTCGGCCGCATCCGACCAATCCTTCCAGCGCGTCGGGAGCATGTCGGAGATATCAGTCCCGTGCCCCGGTAGCAGCGGAAGCTCGACGCTGAGGCCCGCATCGGCCAACGCCAAGGCCAGGCCGCGCATCGACTGCGGATTGCCTGTGAAGCCGTGCAGAACCAGAGCGCCACGGCCGTCGCCCGCGGCGGAATAGGGCTCGGCGCCTGGAATGATGGGGGCAGTCACGCTGCGGCAGCCTACCGGCGAGGCGGGTAGGGTTCCGGCGGCCACATGGCTCCGGGGCGGGGCGACCGAGGTCCTGCACCACGAACGAGTCCGAACAAGACGAAGGAGCAACGCAATGCCGTCGTACCCGTTCCTCAGCGACGAATGGCTGGACGAGGCCCGCAAGATCCGTGCGGAATACGAGGGCAAGACGTCCCCCATCGCCCATGTCGTACGTATGAACCTCGTGGTGACGGCCGTGCCCTTCTCGGAGGACGACATCCACGCCCATATGGACACTTCGAGCGGCGAGTTGGTCCTCGACGTCGGTCACCTCGAGGTGCAGGACCTCAAGGTGACGGTCGATTACGACACCGCCAAGGCGATCCTCGTCGAGGGGAATCCTCAGGCCGGCATGCAGGCCTTCATGGCCGGCAAGGTGAGGGTCGAGGGCGACATGGCCAAGCTGATGGCGCTCCAGACCACGCCCGCAGCCAGCGACCCCAACGCCGCGGAGCTGGCCTCCCGCTTGCGCGACATCACCGCCTAGTTCGCGGCGCTCACGATCACGCTCAAGAGGCGGCGTCGGCCGCCAACGGCCGTGTCCGCGCCTGGCGGGGCAGCGGGCGGATGAAGAGTGCGCACACCACCGCCAGCGCGGCCATGCCGGCGCCGACCCAGAACGGGACGCTGAAGCTGTGCAGCAGCGCCGTGCTCTGGTGGACGTTGCCGAGGCCCGAGCGCCGCGCGATGGACTCCTGAATCGTCAGCACCACCTGGATCCCCGCCACCTCACCGACCTGCGAGGCCATCAGCTGAGCGGCGCTCATGACGCCGTACTCCGACTCTTCCAGCTCGTTGGACATGGTGGCCGAGGTGGCGGGCATGGAGACACCCATGCCGAGGCCCGAGAGCCCGAGCGCGACCAGGATGACCAGCAAGCCCGATGACGGCCCGAGCGTGGCGAACAGGATCATGGAGATGAGCAACGAACCGGTTCCGACGAGCGTCGCCGTCCGCTCCCCCGTGCGCACCGCCATGTAGCCGGCGATCGGCGCGCTGATGGCGAAGAGCAGGGGTCGGGCCACCGAGAGGAACCCGACCTGGGAGACGCTGTAGCCGTAGACCTGCTCCATCAGCAGCGGGAACAGGAAGAAACCGCCGAAGTAGGCGAAGCTCGTGAAGCCCTTGGTTCCCATGGGGAACATGAAGTTGCGCCGGCGCCAGTAGGTGGTCGGCACCAGCGGGGTGGCGAAGGTCGCCTCCCGCCAGACGAACATGACACCTAGTACGACCGCCGCCACCCCTGCCGCGATGACGCCCAGCGAGGTCCAGCCGACGATGGGCCCGATGCTGAGCACCAGCATGGCGGCCGTCACGCAGCCAGCCAGGCTCCAGCTCCCCACCCAGTCCATGCCTTCCCAGACACGCGACCGCCCCCGCGGGCGCTCGTGACCGTCCCCGTCCCCGTCCCCGTCCCCGTCCCCGTCCCCGTCCCCGTCCGCCGCCGCAACGCGTCGCCGCGCCCGCCGGCCCGACGGCAGCAGGAGTGCGACCACCACCGAGGCGATGACGAGCAGCGCCAGCTGACCCCAGAACAGGGTCCGCCACCCGAAGAACTGGATCACCGGCGAGCCGAGCGTCACGCCGAGAACCGGTCCACCCGCACCTACCAGCGACCACCAGCCCAGTGCCTTGACCCGGTCTGCGGGCGCGAACAGCTCGAGGATGATCGCCATCGACGCCGTGCCGGTGGCGGCGCCCTGCACCCCGTCCAGGGCGCGGGCGAAGAGCAGCATCCCGACATCGGGCGCAGTGGCGGTGAGGATCGCACTGACCATGGCCCCGAGCAGGCCGAACTGGTAGAGCCGGCGGTGGCCGAAGAGGTCCCCGGCCTTGCCGAAGAAAGGGGCGGCGACACCGAAGGCCAACAGCGGGCCGGTCGAGGCCCACGCCAGCACCGAGAAGTTCGTGTTGAAGTCCGCCTTGACGGTCGGCAGGGCGACCACGAAGACGGTGAAGGTGATGTTGAGGGAGAGCAGTCCGGCCAGCAGCGCGACCAGGGCCCACCACTGATAGCGAGGGCTCCGCACCGCCCGCGCCGAGACCTTGCGATGCAACAGGGAGAACCAGTTGGTCTCGACCGAGCCGTCGGCCCCGAGGGTCCCCATCGCCCCGCCGCCGGGGTCGAATTTGGGGTCGAGCAGCACGTCAGAGTGGTCGACCGGGGGCGTTTCCACCCGGGTCACCCTACCGTTGAGGAATTTTTCCGATCCTGCGGGCGGGGACTACTTGAACCGGTTGAACCACCAGTTCGGGTCGCGCCCGTGGGCATGAAAATGGTCGGGGATCTGGCGCATCACACGGTCGATCGACCACTCCCCGGCGCCGAAACGGGCATCGGCGACCCGGGTCAGCTCGGTCATCATGTGGTCGACGTCCCCGTCGGGTGGCGTGGGTCCGTGGTGCTTCCACACCACCATCGGCACCCCGCACACCTCGCAGTCGGCCACCCAGCAGACGTCGTCCTCGTGGTGCCACTCCGAGAGGCGTGCCGCCTCACACAGGTCACAGGTCGGGTCGAACGGGAGTGCCACGCGTCCCGTGGTCTAGTGGGTGAACAGCTGAATGGACGAACCGGTGTCGACCGTCGACCCGACCGAGGGCTGGGTGCCCGTCACGTTGTTGTTCGGGCTGCCCGAGACGCCGGAGACGCTGAGCCCGTCCTGCTGCAACGCGCTGGTCGCCTGGGACACCGAATCACCGATCACATCGGGCACGGTCGTGGTCGGCGGGCCCGTCGACACCGTGACCGTGACGGCCGACCCGTAGGGTGCCTGAGAGCCGCTCGCAGGCGTCGTCGAGATCACGTCACCCGACGCCACCGTGGCCGAGGACTGGTTGGCCTGGGTCGCGGTCAGCCCCACCGCCTGCAGGGCCGCCTGGGCCTGGGCGAAGGTGTAGGTGTTCGGGATGCTCGGCACGGTCGCCGGTTGATGACCGAGCGACGGGACGAGCGTGATGGGACTCCCGTACGGTGCCTTGGTCGGGTTGGCCGTGGCCCCGAGCGACCACAGCACCAGCACTCCGCTCGGCACGGTGTTGCTGTAGGTCCCCGGTGCGCACACCGCTCCGAAGTGCGCCCCCTGCAGGGCCGTCGTCGCCTGGGCACAGGTCATACCGGCCAGGGAGGGGACGCTGACATCGGGCTTCCCGTCGGAGACCACGACGGTGACCGTCGACCCCTCCTTGAGGCTCGTCCCCGCGACCGGCTGCTGGGACACGACCGAACCGGCGCCCACCGTGATCGACTTCACCGGGGCCCCCATCTTCAAGGTCATATGGACCTTGGCCACGTCCGACCGGGCCTGGGCCAGCGACAGGTTGACGAGGGAGGGTGTCGGGTGCGACGGCGTGAACACCTTCGCCTCGAAGGCGGCCACCAGCCCCCCGGCCACGATGACGACGGCGGCGATCGCAGCCACGATCCACCACGTGCGGCGCCGGCTGCGTGACGCGGCCGTCGACGGGCCCTTGCGACCCGCCCCCCCAGCGGCAGCGGCCGAACCCCCATAGGGCTCGGCGTCGAAGATCTCCCCCGGGCCCGCCCTCGTCCCGACCGGGGCATCCTTGAGGCTCGGGGCGATCGCGGTGCCGGACCCGGTGGCGGCAGCGGCCGTCGCCACCGCGCCGGGGTCGGTCAGCTCGGGCACCCCGGGGGGCCGGAATCCCGTGATCGGAGACGCAGCCTCGAGATGCGGGATCACCAGCGGCAGCGGAGCCGGCGTCGGCAATGCGGCAGCCAGAGCGCCGAGGCGGGCCGCCAGGCCGGCCGCATCGAGGCGGGCGGCCACATCGGGAGCGGCGGCCCGGGCCAGGACGTCGTCGAGCGGCCCCAGCGCCGCGTCGTGCGGCAGCGGCTGCCCGATGCGGGCCGCCAGCGTGCCCATCGTCGTGTCCGTCACGAAGGGCACGGTCCCCGTCACGGCCTCGTACAGGACCAGCGCCAACGAGTAGACGTCGGCACGCCCGTCGACCGGCTTGCCCTCGGCCGCCTCGGGCGAGATGTACCGGGCCGTCCCCACCATCGCCCCCGCCGGCTCGGTCCACGCCGCCTCCGCCAGGGCACGGGCCACGCCGAAGTCGGCCACCCGTACCCGGCCCTCCTCGTCGAACAGCAGGTTCGCCGGCTTGATATCACGGTGCACCAGCCCCCGGACGTGCGCGTAGGCCAGCCCCTGCGCCACCTCCGTCCCCAGCTGAGCCGCCTGCGAGTGCGAGAGCAACGACCCACGGTCGAGCAGATCGCGCAAGGAGCCCCCGCCGAGATACTCGAGCACCAGATACGGCCCGTCCGTGTCCTCGCCCCAGTCGAAGACCCGCAGCACGTGCGGGTGGTTCAACGACGCCACCGAGCGGGCCTCGGCCCGGAAGCGCTTGAGAAAGGCCTCGTCGGAGGCCAGGGCGGGCTGGAGGACCTTGACGGCGACGTGGCGCTGCAAGGACACGTCCTCGGCCAGGAAGACGTGGGCGGAAGCGCCGGTGCCCAGTGCGGAGAGCAGCCGGTACCGCTTCCCAAGGACCCGGCCGATGGAATCAGAAATCAGGGGCATCGGGGCGTCCTCAGGCTACCGATCCCAGGCACGCATCCGGTGGACGCCTCCCCACCAGGTCACCCCGCAGCCTCGCCCGTCTCGAGCAGCCTCTCGAAGGACGCCGCGTCCACGATCGGGGTGCCGAGCTCCTCGGCCTTCTTGAGCTTGCTGGCACCGGGCGCGTCGCCCACCACCAGCGCGAAGGTCTTCTTCGACACGCTCCCGGGCGACGTGCCGCCCCGGGCCAGGATCGCCTCCTCGGCCCCCTCACGCGTGTACCCGGGCACCGCGCCCGTGACCACGACCGCCTTCCCGGCCAGCGTCTGGGCGGCCGTGGCCGCCGCCCCGTCCCCGCCGGACCCCGGACCGGCGGCGCCACCTCTCCCCGCCTGGGGCTCCTCCATGTTGACCCCGGCGGCTCTCAGCCGCGCCACGACCTCCTCGTTGGTGGCCTGGGCCAGGAACTCCGCCACGCTGGCGGCGATGACGCCGCCCACGCCGTCGACCGCCGCCAGCTCGTCCCCCGAGGCGGCGAGGATGGCGTCGAGCGTCCCGAAGGACCGTGCGATCGCCCGGGCCCCGGTCGGCCCGAGATGCCGGATCCCGAGCGCCACCAGCAATCGGCTCAACGGCTGTCCCCGCGAGCTGGAGATGGCGCCGACGAGGTTGCGCGCCGATATCTCGCCGAACCGCTCGAGCGTCACCAGCTGCTCGACGGTGAGGAGGTAGAGGTCGGCCGGGTCGTTGACGAGGCCTGCCGCCACGAGCTGGACCACACGCTCCTCCCCCAGCCCCTCGATGTCCATGGCGCCCCGGGAGGCGTAGTGGGCGATGCGCTGCACGCGCTGGGCCGGGCAGTCGATGTTGGTGCAGAACGTGTCGCTCTCGCCGGGCAGGCGGACCAGCGGCTGCCCGCACGAGGGGCACGCGGTCGGGAACTTCCACTTCGGCTTGCGCCGCTTGGGGACGCCGGGCCCCTCGCGCACCGGGCCCACCACCTCGGGGATCACGTCGCCCGCCTTGCGCACGATCACCAGGTCGCCGGGCCGGACGTCCTTGGCCGCCACCTGGTCCTCGTTGTGCAGCGTCGCCACGCCGACGGTGGAGCCGCCCACGAAGACGGGCTCGAGCTGCGCGAACGGCGTGGCCCGGCCCGTGCGGCCGATCGAGACGTGAATGGCGATCAGCCTCGTCGTGCGCTCCTCGGGGGGGAACTTGAAGGCGATGGCCCACCTGGGGGCGCGCGACGTGGCGCCCAGCACGTCGTGCACCGCCAGGTCGTCGACCTTCACCACCACGCCGTCGATCTCGTAGGGCAGCGAGTGCCGCTCCTCGGCGAGCTCGTGGCACCGGGCCACCACCTCGGCCATCCCCGTCACGCCGACCGCCTGCGGGCTCACCGGGAAGCCGGCCTTGGCCAGCTGCGCCAGCGTGGCGGTCTGCGTGGCCGCCGGCCAGCTGCTCTTCCCGGCGCCTTCCACGATGCCGACCTGGTACGCCCAGAAGAACAGCGGCCGGGTGGCCGTGACCCTCGGGTCCTTCTGGCGCAGCGCTCCGGCGGCGGAGTTGCGCGGGTTCACGAAGAGCCGCTCCCCCGCGTCGGCCTGGCGCTTGTTCATCGCCTCGAACTCGGCCACCGGCATGTAGATCTCGCCCCGGACCTCGAGCAGCTCGGGGTACGGGCCCCCCGCCTTGGCCAGCTCCGCGGGCACGTCCTTCACCGTCGCGACGTTCGCCGTCACGTCCTCGCCGGTCACGCCGTCGCCCCGCGTCGCCGCCTGCACGAAGCGCCCGCGCTCGTACGTGAGCGACATGGCGACGCCGTCGACCTTGGGCTCGCAGGAGAACGCCAGCGCCTCGAGGTCGAGCGAGGGGTCCTGGCGCCGCAGCCGCTCGGCCCAGGCGCGCAGCTCCGCATCGTCGAACGCGTTGTCGAGGCTCATCATCGGCACCCGGTGGCGGACCTCTTGGAACAGCCCCGAGGGTGCGGCGCCCACCGCGTTGGTGGGTGAGTCGGGCGTGGCGAGCGACGGGTGCGCCTCTTCGATCTCGCGCAGCTCTCGGACCATGAGGTCGTACTCGGCGTCGGGGATCTCCGGCGAGTCGAGCGTGTGGTACAGCACGTTGTTGTGCGCGATGAGCGCGCGCAGCTCCTCGGCGCGCGCCGCCACCTCCGCCGGGACGGCCACGGTCAGGCGGCGACGCCCGCGCCGACGACGGCGTCGGGGTCCCGCGCGTCGTAGAGGGCGACCGTCTGTCCCGGCGCCACCGGCCGCTGTGGCGCATCGAAGCGCACGACCAGGTCCCCGTCGACGCCGTGGTCGTCCAGGGTGCACGGAACGGGGCGCCCGTGGGCGCTGACCTGTGCCACGGCCCGCGCACCGGCATGGAGCGGGCGGTCGACCCAGGTGAGGGACGGCGCGGCCAGCACGACCGAGGAGCACCGCGCGTCGGCCGCGCTGCCGACGGTGACCCGGCGCGCCGCCACGTCGACGTGCGTCACGTAGCGCCGCGTGCCGTCGCTCCCGTGCCCCATGCCGCGTCGCTGGCCGACCGTGACGAGCTCGACGGCCTCGACCGATCCGGCGGGCCGGCCGGCGCTGTCGACGACCTCAGCGGAATGCAGCTCCATCCGCCGGGACAGGAACCCCTGGCGGCCCTCCGCATCCCGGATGAAGCACACGTCCTGGCTGTCCGGCTTGGCGGCGGTGCGCAGCCCGAGCCGGCGGGCGTGGGCCCGCACCTCGTCCTTGGTCATGTCCCCGACGGGGAACAGCACCCGGGACAGTGCGTCCTGGCCCAGCATGGAGAGCACATAGGACTGGTCCTTGTCCGCATCGGCGCCCCGGCGCAGGGACCACACCATCCCGTCCCCGCCGTCGGTCACCCGGGCGTGGTGCCCCGTGGCCAGGCGGTCGAAACCCAGCCGCTCGGACCGCCCGAGGAGGCGGTCGAATTTCATGGAGCGGTTGCACTCGATGCACGGGTTCGGCGTCCGCCCCCGCACGTGCTCCCCGACGTAGGGCGCGACGACATGGCGGTCGAACTCCTCGGTGAGGTTGAACACGTGGTGCTCGATACCCAGCTGCTGGGCCACCCGGCGGGCGTCGTCGACGTCCGCCACCGAGCAGCAGCCCGAGTCCGAGGGGCCGCCCCACAGCTTGAGCGTCGCCCCGACCACGTCATGGCCGTGCTCCACCAGCAGCGCCGCTGCGACCGACGAGTCGACGCCTCCCGACATGGCAACGAGCACCCGCATGGGACCAGTGTGCCACCGGTGCTCAGGCCGTACGACGCAGCGCCGCCACCACCGAGGGCACCACGGCGAGCGCGCGGTCGACATCCGCGTCGGTCGTGCCGTACCCCAGTGTCAGGCGGACGGCGCCGGCGGCCAGGCCGGGCGCGACGCCCATGGCGGCGAGCACGGGGCTGGGCTCGAGGGCCCCGCTGGCACACGACGAACCGCCCGAGGCGCACACGCCCTCGGCGCCGAGCGCCACCAGCAGCTCCTCGCGCTCCACCCCCGGCAGGCACAGGTGCAGGTGCCCCGGCAGGACGGCGACCCCGGCCGGCACCGTCCGGTGCGCCCCCTCGATCGCGGCCAGCAGCCCCTCGGCGAGGCGGTCCCGCAGGGCCGCCACCCGGGGCGCCGCCGCCGGGCGCTCGGCGGCCACCAGTCGCAGCGCCGCCGCCAGCCCGACCGCGCCCACCACGTCCTGGGTCCCGCTGCGCCGCTCCCGCTCCTGTCCGCCGCCGAACTGGCGCGGCGTGAGCGCCACCTGCGGGCTCACCGCCAGCGCGCCGGTGCCGACCGGCCCCCCGACCTTGTGGGCGCTCAGCGACACCAGGTCGGCGCCACCGGTGACCTCGGCGAGGTCGAGCCACGGCGCGGCCTGGACGGCGTCGGTGAAGACCACCGCCCGCGGGGCGCGGCGCCGGACCGCCTGGACGACGTCGGCCATCGGCTGCACGACGCCGGTCTCGTTGTTGGCCGTCATGACCGCCACCACCACGGCACGTGAGGACAGCGCCCGCGCCAGCGAATCGGGGTCCACCATGCCGCGGTCGTCCACGGGCAGCTCGCGCACCTCCATGCCGGCCGCCGCCGTGGCGCGCGCCGACTCGCGCACCGCCGGGTGCTCGACGGCGGAGTAGAGCACCACGGCGTCCCCCCGCTCCCGCAGCGCCGCCTCGGCGGTCCCGAGGACGGCCAGGTTGGCGGACTCGGTGCCGCCGGACGTGAAGACGATGTCGCCGGGGTCGCGGCCGAGGAAGGCGGCCACCTCGTCGCGCGCCTCCTCGAGCAGCCGGCGGGCCCGCTGCGCCGGCGGGTGGCTCCCGGTGGGATTGCCGAGCGGGCCGCTGTGGACCTCTGCCATGGCGGCCGCCACCTCGGGCCGTAGCGGGGTGGTGGCCGCGTGGTCCAGGTAGGTCGTCGTGGCGGCGGTGGTCATCGGTGCTCGTGTGCCGGCTCAGCGCCGATCAGTTGATCCATACCGTCTTGGCGTTGGCGAACTCCTTGAGGCCGAGCTCGGACAGCTCGCGGCCGTACCCCGACTTCTTGATGCCCCCGAAGGGCAGCTCCGGCGTCGAGGCCACCATCGCGTTGACGAACACGGCCCCGGCCTCGATCCCTTCGACGCAGCGGGCGATCTCGTCGTCGTCGTCGGTCCACACGCTCGAGCCGAGGCCGAACGGCGTGGCGTTGGCCGCCTCGATGGCGGCATCGAGGTCGGGCACGGCCAGCACCATGGCCACGGGGCCGAAGATCTCCTGCTTGGCCACGGCCATGTCCGTGGTGACGCCCGAGAGCACGGTCGGGGCGAAGTAGAAGCCGTCGCCGTCGGGGACCTCGGCCCCGGCGTGGACCGTGGCGCCCTGGCGGCGCGCCTCCTCCACCTGGCCCACCAGCTCGTCGCGCTGGGCCTCGCTGACGATCGGCCCCACGTTGGTGGCGGGGTCGAAGGGATCGCCCACCACCAGCTCGTCCATCGCGGCGGTGAAGCGGTCGAGGAACTCGTCGGCGACGTCTCCCACCACGATGAACCGCTTGGCCGCGATGCACGACTGCCCGTTGTTCTGCACACGGGCGGTGACGGCGGTGCGCACGCACGCATCGAGGTCGGCCGACGGGCACACGATGAAGGGGTCCGAGCCGCCGAGCTCGAGCACGCTCTTCTTGAGCGCCCCGCCGGCGGCGGCGCCCACCGACATGCCGGCCCGCTCGCTCCCCGTGAGCGTGACCGCGGCGATCCGGGGGTCGGCGATGAGGGCCGCCACGTCCTTGGACTCGACGAAGAGGTTGGTGAACACGCCGTCGGGAAGGCCGGCCCGCCGGAACAGGTCCTCTATGGCCAGCGCCGTCTGGGGCACGTTCGACGCGTGCTTGAGCAGGCCGACGTTGCCCACCATCAAGGCGGGGGCGGCGAAGCGGATCACCTGCCACATGGGGAAGTTCCACGGCATGACGGCCAGCACGGGGCCGAGCGGCTGGTAGTGCACGTAGGACCGGGCGGCCGACGTCTTGATGGGCTCGTCGGCCAGCAGCTCCTCGGCGTTGTCGGCGAACCAGCGCAGCCCGGCCGCGCACTTCGACACCTCGGCCTTGGCCGAGGCGAACGTCTTGCCCATCTCGGTGGTCAGGATGTGCGCGATGTCCGGCACCTCGCCCTCGACCAGCTCGGCGGCCGTGAGCAGGTGGCGGGCCCGCTCGGCGTAGGTCGTCGTCTTGTACTCGGCGAACGCGGCCACGGCCCGCTGGAGCAGCGCCTCCACCTCCTCGGGGGTGAGGGACGGGAACACCCTCTCCGTCTTGCCGGTGGCCGGGTTGATCGTCGCGAAAGCCATGACCTCAGTCTTACCCGCTACCCAGCCCGAGATGCCCGGGCACGGCGCGCCGCATGAGCTTGCCCGTGGCCGTGTGGGGCAGGTCGCCGGCCCGTATGTAGGTCTTGGGCCGCTTGTACGGGGCGAGGTGGGCCGAGGCGGCGGCCCGCAGGGCATCCTCGGCGGCAGATTCGGTGACGGAGCCGGCGGCGACGTAGGCCACGCACACCCGCTGCCCCCACTGCTCGTCGGGCAGCCCGAAGACGGCCACCTCGGTCACGCCGTCGACGGCCGCCAGCACGTTCTCGACCTCGGCGGGGTACACGTTCACGCCGCCGCTGATTATGAGGTCGTGGCGCCGGCCCGTCAGGTAGAGGTAGCCGTCCGGATCGAGGCGGCCCAGGTCGCCGATCGTGCAGGCCGGGCCGCGCCAGGCCTGGCGCGTGGCCTCGGGGTTGCGCCAGTAGGTGAAGCGGGCGAAGTCGGGCATGTCACACCAGATGGTCCCGTCGTCGATGAACAGCCGGCGACCGGTCCGGGCCCGGCCGACCGTGCCGGGGCGCTCGAGCCAGTCCTCGGGCGGGCAGACCGTGAACTGCCCCTCCGTCGAGCCGTAGAACTCCCAGACCCCGCCCGGACGGACGCGTTCCATGGTCGCCCGCTTGACCGACTCGGGGCAGGGCGCGCCGGCGTGGGCGAGGAGGCGCAGCGAGCCGAACGTCTCGTCGGGGGCGAGGTCGGGGCTCTGCAGGATCCGCTGGAGGTGGGTCGGCACCAGGAACGCCGTGGTCGGGCGGTGACGTCGTATGACGTCGAGCGCCGTGGGGGCGTCGAAGCGGCTGAGGATGGCGAGCGACCCGCCCGAGAGGAGGGTGCCGGTCGAGAAGCGGATGGAGACCGTGTGGTACATCGGCGAGCACACCATGTGCAGGTCGTCCCGGTCGAAGTGCCACACCGACGCCTCGTCCTCGAAGACCGTGCGGGCCGTGGCCTCGTCCCAGATGCCGGTGGTCACGCCCTTGGGCCGGCCCGTCGTGCCCGACGTGTAGTGCATGGGGCGCGTGAGGGGATACGGGGCGAGCTCGGTGGGCGGGCCCTCGGAGAGCTCGGCCAGGCCCGCCGGGTCGAAGATGCGCAGGGTCGGCTGTGCGTCGTCGGCCAGCAGGTCGCGCTCGGCGGGGGTGAGCGTCGCGTTGAGCAGGACCGGGATGAGGCCGACGCGGGCCGCCCCGAGCACCGCACATATGAGGTCGGCCGACGAGCCGAGCGCGAAGGCGACCCGCTCGCCCCTCGTCAGGCCACGGGCCAGCAACGCCCCGGCGGCGCGGCGCTGGCGGCTCTCGGCGTCGGCCGCGTGGAGCAGCTCGACGGTCGGCGCGTCCCTGGTCGGCACCGGCGCAGCGTATGGCACCATGGCCGCCGTGGACGAGGTCGCACACGCCCGGGCCCTGGTGGAGCGGGCGCGCCGGGTCGTCGTGCTGACGGGTGCGGGCATCTCGACCGACTCGGGCATCCCCGACTTCCGCGGGCCCCAGGGGGTCTGGACGAAGAACCCCGAGGCCGAGAGGATGGCCACGCTGCAGGCCTACGTGGCGGACCCCGACCTGCGCCGGCGGGCGTGGCAGAACCGGCTGACCTCACCCATGTGGTCGTCGGAGCCGAACGCGGGACACCGGGCGCTCGTGGACCTGGAGCGCAGCGGCCGGCTCGACACGCTCGTGACGCAGAACATCGACGGGCTCCACCAGAAGGCCGGGACGGACCCGGATCGGGTCGTTGAGATCCACGGCAGCGCGCTCGATGTGCAGTGCCTCACCTGCGGCGACCGCCAGCCTTCGGAGCCGGTGCACGAGCGGGTGCGCGCCGGCGAGGACGACCCGGCCTGCACGGTGACGCTGGCCGACGGCACGGCGTGCGGCGGCATCCTCAAGTCGGCCACGATCAGCTTCGGCCAGAACCTGGTCGCCGAGGATCTCTTCCGGGCGGAGACCGCGGCCGCCGCGTGCGACCTGCTGCTCGCCGTGGGCTCGACGCTCGCCGTCTTCCCGGCGGCCGGCCTGGTGCCGGTCGCCGCACGGCACGGCGCGGTCGTGGTCATCGTCAACGGCGACCCGACGGAGATGGATGCCCTGGCCGACGTCGTCCTGCACGGCCTCATCGGCGAGTGCCTGCCGGCGCTGGTGGAGGGATTGCCGGCGGCGGGATGACGCGCCGCCGCAGGCGCCGGCTATCCGGCGTTCTTCTCGCGTTTGGCCTTGCGGCGGGGCTTCAGGGCGAACCACCAGATGCTGGCGATGGTCCCCAGCGTCACGGCGGCCGCCGCCACCGGCTTGACGACCTTCCGCGCACCGCTCTTGGCCATGGGCGCAGACCTTACCCGGCGAGGCCGGAGGGGACGGTCTGGTCCGGGATGCGCACGATCACCGTCGCGGGGCGCTCGGGGCCGAACGCCAGGGCCAAGATGTGCTCGGCCACCCACGCCGGCGAGTTGAACCGGTGCTCCGCGGCGGCCCGGCGGAACCGGTCCACCTGCGGGAACGAGGTCCGGTCGGCGGCGCGGATGGCAACCTGCATATCGGTGTCCACGAGGCCGGGTGACACGGCGTAGGCGGTCAGCCCGTGGCGCGCCTCCTCGAGCGCCACGACGCGGGTGAGCTGGTCCACGGCCGCCTTGGAGGCGCAGTAGGCGGCCCAGCCCTCGTAGGGGTTCGTGGCGGCGCCCGACGAGATGTTCACCAGCGTGCCGGTCCCCTCCCGGGCGCGCACGTGCTCGGCGAACACCGCCGTCCCGTTGAGCACGCCGGTCACGTTGACGTCGACGGTGCGGGCGATCTCGGCGGGCGCGGCGCCGGGACCGGCGAGGGGGCCGATGGGCCCGAGCAGGCCGGCGTTGTTCACCCAGAGGTCGATGCGGCCGAATCGAGCGACGACGGTGGCGGCGAAGCGGGCGAGCGCGTCGAGGTCGGTGACGTCGACGGCCGACAGGACCGGGGCCTCGGACGAGACGACGTGCCCGTCGTGGGCCGTCGGCCGTGTGCGGGCGGCCAGGACGGGGCGGTGGCGGGCGCACAGGCCGAGATGCATGCCCTCGCCGGCGAAGTGCAGGGCGAGGCCCGCTCCCAGTCCCCGGCTGGCGCCCGTGATGACGGCGACCCGGCCGGCGACCGCGACCCGACCGGCGCCGGAGCCGGCGCCGGCGGTCATGCGCTCGTGCGGACCGGGCGGACGGGGCGGTCGGCGCGGTCCGCGCTGCGGTCGGCACGGTACGTGGCCGCCGCCGCGACCAGCGCGTCGAACGGGCGCTGGTCCATCCCCTCCTCGGGGTGCCACTGCACGCCGAGGACGAAGCGGGCGGACGGCAGCTCGACGGCCTCGACCACGCCGTCGGCGCTGGCCGCCGTGGCGACGAGGCCGCGGCCGATGTCGTTGATGGACTGGTGGTGCGAGCAGAGCACCGTGGGCATGGCGCCGAAGACCTCGGCGGCGGCCGAGCCCGGCACGGTCCGCACCTCGACGTCGGCGAACTGGAACGGCGCGCTGCGGTGCCCCAGGTGGCCCACCACGTCGGGGACGTGCTGGTGCAGCGTGCCGCCCAGCTCGACGTTGAGGACCTGGCAGCCGCGGCAGATGGCGAGCACCGGCAGGTCGGCCCGCAGCGCGGCGGCGAGGAGGGCGCGCTCGCTGGCGTCCCGGTTGACGTCGACGCCGCCCACCTCGGGCCCGGGCTGCTCGCCGTAGGCGAGCGGGTCCACGTCCCCCCCGCCGGTGAGCACGAGGCCGTCGAGGATGTCGACGACCTCGTCGGCGCCCGCTTCGGGGCCGCCGGGGCCGGTCGTGGGCGGGGGCAGGAGCAGGGGGCGGCCGCCCGCCGCGGCCACCAGCTCGAAGTAGGACTCGGGCAGCACGGCGGCACGGCGCTCCCAGGAGCCCCAGTGGACGTCGGCCACATAGGTGGACAGGCCGATGAGCGGGATCACCAGCCCAGCGTATGCGGGCTGGACGCTCGACAGCGGCGCGGCCAACATGGCGCATGCCAGGACGAGAGTTGATAGACGCAGGCATTGCCGAAGGGTCCATCGACACCGTCGTGGTGGCGTTCCCCGACATGCACGGCAGGCCCGTCGGGAAGCGGGTGACGGCGGACTTCTTCTCGTCGCACGTGGCCGAGCACGGGATCGAGGCCTGCGACTACCTGTTGGCGGTCGACGTCGACATGAACCCCCTCCCTGGATACGAATTCACCAACTGGGACACCGGTTACGGCGACGTCGTGTGCCGGCCCGACTACGCCACGGCACGCCGCATCCCGTGGCTGGAGGGGACCGCGTTGGTCATCTGCGACCTCACCGACGAGGAGGGGACGCCGGTCGAGGTGTCGCCCCGGCAGATCCTGCGCCGCCAGCTGGAGCGGGCCGCCGAGCGCGGCCTGCGGGTCTGCAGCGCGACCGAGCTCGAGTTCTTCCTCTTCAAGGACTCCTACGAGGAGGCCAGCGCCAAGGGCTGGAAGGAGCTCACCCCGCACACCTCGACCATTGAGGACTACCAGCTGCTGCAGACGGCGCGGGAGGAGTACATCGTGCGCCGCATCCGCAACGAGATGCGCGCCGCCGGCATCCCCGTCGAGTTCTCCAAGGGCGAGGCGGGGCGGGGCCAGCACGAGGTCAACGTCACCTACGACGAGGCGCTGGTGACGGCGGACCACCACCTGGTCTTCAAGAACGGGATCAAGGAGATTGCCGCGCAGGAGGGCCGCGCCGCCACGTTCATGGCCAAGTGGACCATGGACGACGTGGGCTCCTCCTGCCATGTCCATATCAGCCTGTGGGACCTCGAGAGCGGCGACCCGCTGATGGCCGACGGGTCGGGGTCGGGGTCGGCGTCGCACCCGAGCGGACTGTCGACCGTCGGGCGCCGCTTCCTGGCCGGACAGCTGCACGCGGCCCGCGAGCTGGCCTGGATGGCGGCGCCGACCGTGAACTCGTACCGCCGCTACGTGCCCGGGAGCTGGGCGCCGACGGCGGCGGTCTACGGCGAGGACAACCGGACGTGCGGCTTCCGCCTGGTCGGCCACGGGGCGGGGCGCCGGGTGGAGTCGAGGATCCCGGGGGCGGACGTGAACCCGTATCTCGTGCTGGCGGGGGCCATCGCGGCCGGCCTCTACGGCATCGACCACGAGCTCGAGCCGGGCGAACCCTTCGCCCGCAACGCCTACGAGGCGACCGACGTGACCCGCATCCCCTCCACCCTGGTCGAGGCGATCGACGAGCTGCGCCGCTCGCCGGTCGCGCTCGAGGCGTTCGGCCCCGACGTGCACCACCACCTCCTGAACACGGCCGAGCAGGAGTGGGCGGCGAGCAACCGCCACGTGACGGACTGGGAGCTGGCCCGGAACTTCGAGCGCATGTAGGACGGGATCATGCTGCGCTCGCAATTGTGCTCGGCCGAGTCGCTGCGCTCCCCCGCCCTGCGCGCCTGGGCGGAGCGCCTGCGGCCGATGTGGGACGACGGCCGCGACGTCATGCTCCACCGCAAGATGTGGGAGTGGCTCTTCGTCGCCGAGGCGTTGCACGAGCGCGGCATGCTGGCGCCCGGGCGCTCCGGTCTCGGGTTCGGCGTCGGCCAGGAGCCGCTGGTGGCACTCTTCGCCCACGCGGGGTGTGACCTCGTCGCCACGGACCAGCCGCACGGGTCCGCCATCGCCTCGGGCTGGACGGACTCCCAGGCGGAGTGGGCGGGCGGGCTCGAGCACCTGAACACCCACGGGCTGTGCCCCGACGAGCAGTTCGTGCGCTGCGTCCGCTTCCGGGCCGTGGACATGAACGCGATCCCCTCCGACCTGCGCGGCTTCGACTTCACGTGGTCCTCGTGCGCCCTCGAGCATCTGGGGTCCCTGGCCGCCGGGGAGGACTTCGTCGTGGCGTCCATGGACTGCCTGCGACCGGGCGGGGTGGCCGTCCACACCACCGAGTACCTGGTTTCCTCCGAGAACGACACGGTCGAGGCGGGGGGCACCGTGTTCTACCGGCGGCGCGACATCGAGGCGCTGGTGGAGCGCCTGCGGCGCGCGGGGCACGACATCGACATGGACTACCACCTGGGGGACACCCCCGAGGACCTCCACGTGGACGTGCCGCCGTACACCGACGTCCACCTGCGCACGCAGCTCGCCGGGTACGTGACCACCTCGCTGGCGCTGATCATCACGAAGGGTGGCGGCGGGGGCGGGCGGTTGCGCACGCTGTTCCGCCGCCCCACGGGCTGAGCCCTGGACCGGGGCGACGGCCCACGCGGCCCGGGTCGTCGGTCAGCCGGTGGGCGCGTCGTGGCGCAGCCGACGACCGTTCAGCCGCTTGTGGATCGCCTTCGTCTTCTCGTAGAGGTTGACGAACTCCTTTATGAGGTCCCCGTAGACCGCCGCCGCCGTCGGGTCGGGCTCGTAGGTGGCCTTGACCTGCACGGTGGAGGGGATGTCGTCGACCGTGATGTGGCCGAGGGCCAGGAGGGTGAGGAGCCCGGCGCCGCGCACGTTGGCCAGGACCGGGTCGGCGATCTGGCGGATGGTGCGCCCGGTGGCGTCGGCGTGGATCTGGGACCACAGGTCGGAGTTGGCGCCGCCCCCCACGAAGGCCAGCGACTCGAAGGGCCGCCTGCAGAACTTCTCGACGGCGCCGAGCAGCCAGGCCGAGTTGAGGGCGACCCCCTCGAAGACGGCCCGCACCATGTCCGAGCGGGTGGACGACAGGGAGAGGTTGTGGAAGCCGCCGCGGATGGTGTGGTCGTCGACGGGCGACCGCTCGCCGTTCAGCCAGGGGGTGAACAGCACGCCGTGCGACCCGGCCGGCACCGACGACGCCATGTCGTTGAGGGTGGCGAAGAACCCGTCGGGTACGGCGCCGGCGCCGGCGCCGGACAGCGCGTCGTCGGGGAAGAGCAGGTTGTCGCGCAGCCAGGTCAGGCAGGCGCCGCCCGTCTCGTGCTCGTCGGCCAGCAGGTAGCGGCCCGGGATGCCCGAGGGGATGGACGCGATGTTGGTCATAGCGTCGGTCTTCTTGAACGGCACGTGGCAGCTGATCCAGCTGGAGGTGCCGATGTAGAGATGCCCGGCGTAGTCCGCCACCGCGCCCGAGCCCACGGCGGCCGAGTGCAGGTCGCCCGTGCCGGTGACGACGGGCGTGCCCGCCAGCAGGCCCAGCTCGGCGGCGGGCCCCTCGGCCAGCCCCCCGAGCACGCTGCCGGTGGGCACGAGGTCGGGCAGCTTGGAGCGCTCGAGGCCGGCCAGCTCGATCAGGCCGTCGTCATATGAGATCGCACCGATGTCGCGGTTGTCCGTCACCCAGTACCCGGTGATGGAGTCGTGCGAGGCCCGGGCCAGCCCGGTGAGGCGCAGGTTGAGGTAGTCGACGGGCTCGAGGAAGACCGCGGCGGCGGCATAGACGTCGGGGCGGTGCTGGCGCAGGAAGTGGATGTGCCCGACGGGGTCCTTCCCCGACAGGCTCGGGATCCCACCGGTGCGCCGGACCCAGCGCGCCAGCTTGGTCGCCGAATAGCCCTGGACGTTGAGCGTGCCGCGGACGGTCTCGCGGACGGCGCGGGCGCCCCGCGAGTCCATCCAGATGATGGCGGGACCGATGGGCTCCCCGGCGCCGTCGACGGGCACCGTGCCCATCCACTGCGAGGTGCACCCGATGCCGACGACCTGATCGGGCGTGACGCCGCTGTCGGCCAGGGCTCGCCGGGCGCAGGACACGATGGCCCCCCACCAGGCGCTGGGCGACTGCTCGGCTCCCCCATCGTCGGTCAGGTCGACGCCGACCGCTTGGAAGGCGTGGGCGGTGATGCGGCCGGTGGCCGACAAGAGCGCCACCTTGGGTCCCCCCGTACCGAGGTCGACGGCCAGGACATACATGTCCTCGGGGCCCGTCGCCTCTGTGTGGCGGATCGCGTCCGGTCGAATGGGCATGGCCGCGAAGCGTACCCAGCGCCCGGACCGGGGGAGCGGCCCGGCGGACGGCCCTGTCGGGGGCCGCCGCCGGACCCGGGGGTCAGTCGACCAGGCCGGCCTCGACCTCGATCTCGATCACGACCTTGTTGCCGACCACGACGCTGCCGTCGAGCAGCGAGTGGTTGAAGCTGACGCCGAAGTCGCGCCGGTCGATCTCGCCGGTGGCGGAGAAGGCCACGACCGTCTTGCCCTCCTGCATGGCGGGACCCTCGCCCAGGAACTCCAGGTCGAAGTCCACGGACTTGGTGACGCCCCGGATGGTGAGGTCACCGGTCAGCACCCAGTGGGTGTCGTCGACCCTCTTCAGCCCGGTGCTCTTGAGCGTCAGCGTCGGGTGGTTCGGGACGTCGAGGAAGTCGTTGGTGCGCAGGTGGTCGTCACGCTGCGCCTGGTTGGTGTGGATGCTGGCCGCCTGCACGACCGCGTCCAGGGTGGAGTCCTCGGGGTTCTCGGCCACCGTAAAGGTGCCCGATACGTCGGTGAAGCGGCCCCGGACCTTGGTGCCGATGAGGTGGCGGGCGACGAACCCGACCTCGGTGTGCGCCGGGTCGATGGCGTAGGTGCCGGCCTTGGGAAGGGTGGCGGTGTTCGTTGTACTGGTCATTTATCTGCTCTCCTCGGTTGATCTGCTCACTATTGACAGTATAGTATCTGACTATACAGATACTTGTCAATCAGCGAAGCTGGGTCTGCAGGTGCTTTTCAGGGAAGACTGCGAGATATGGGAACGGTGACCAGGCCAACGAAGGGCGGTGACGGCGAGCGGGTGGAGGCGGAACCCGAAGCCGGTACCTGCGGCATCCTCGGCCAGATCGACGACGAGCGGATCCAGCTCATGGGGCTCATCGTCCGGACCAACCGCCGCCTCAGCGACTCCCTCGGGCGCGAGCTCGAGCAGTCGGTCGGCATCCCGCTGGTCTTCTTCGACGTCCTCATCCACGTCGGGGCCGCTCCCGACGGCCGGCTCACCATGAGCACCCTCAGCGCCGACGTCTCCCTGACGACCGGCGGCGTCACCCGTCTCGTCGACCGCATGGTCGAGGCGGGCCTGGTGGCGCGCCAGAACTGCCCGAACGACCGCCGCAGCATCCATGTCGTGCTGACGCCCCAGGGCCGGTCCACCTTGGAGCGAGCGATCGCCGCCCACGTCGACAGCATCGACCGCCACCTGATCGCCCACCTGGACGCCAGCGACCGTGCCGCACTGGCCATGGTGTTGACCAAGGTGCTCGACGCCGGCTGCTAGCTCACCCGTCGACCGGCTGACCGGCTGACCGGCTGACCGGCTGACCGGCTGACCGGCTGACCGGCTAGGCCTCGGACCCGCCCTCCACCTTCTCGATCCATATCCGGACGGGCTCGGTGAGCAGCTCGTCGTCGAGCTCCAACACCGTGCCGTCGGGACCCGGGCCGGGGCCCGACACGATCTCGACGGCCAGCACCTCCCGCGCGATGTAGTCGAAGTGCTCGGCCACGGCGTCGAGACCCTGGACGTACAGCCTGATCCGGTCGGACACCTCCAAGCCGCTCGTCTTGCGCAGGTCCTGCACGAGTCGTACGACCTCGCGGGCCAGCCCCCGCGTGCGCAGCGCGTCGTCGAGGGTGAGGTCGAGCGCGACAACCTCGCCGCCTTCACGGGAGACGGCGAAGCCCTGCTGGCCCCGGACGCGGAGCTGCACGTCGTCGGGCGACAGCTCGACCGGCTCGCCGCCGACGACCACCGTGATGGACAGGCCCGCCTCGAGTGCCGCGGCCGCCGCGGCGCCGTCGAGCTTCGCCAGCGCCGGCTTCAGCTCCTTCACGCGCTCCCCCAGCCGGGGGCCGAGGGTGCGGAAGTTCGGCACGAGCTCGAACGAGATCACCTCGCTCAGCTCGTCCGCCGTGTCGATCTCGTCGACGTTGAGCTCGTCGGCGACGATGTCGCGCAGTATGTCGGGCGCGTCGGCGGGCAGGAAGACGAGGGCGCGCGCCAGCGGCTGGCGCACCTTGACCGAGGCCTCGCTGCGGGCGGCGCGGCCCAGCGAGGTCAGCCGCCGGGCGAGCGCCATCTGCGCCTCGAGCTCGGGGTCGATGAGGGCCGTGTCCGCCACCGGCCAGTCGGCCAGGTGCACCGAGTCGCCGTCGCCGTCGTCGGCGCCGGTCAGGCGGCGCCACATGGCATCGGACAGGAACGGGCACATCGGCGCCAGCAGGAGCGACAGCGTCGTCAGGACGCCGTGCAGGGTCGCCTGCGCGGCCAGGGTGTCGCCGGGGGGCGCGTCGGGGTCGGTGCGCCAGAAGCGCCGGCGGCTGCGGCGGACGTACCAGTTGGAGAGGTCATCGACGAGGTCGCCCACGGCCGTGGCGGCGCCGAGCGGCTCGTAGCCGCGCAGGCCCTCGGTCACGGCGACGGCGGTGCTGGCGAGGCGGGACAGGATCCAGCGGTCGAGCGGGCCCCGGTCGGCGGCGGCGGGCACGGCCGGGTCGGCGGGGTCGAAGCCGTTCAGCGACGCGTAGGTCGAGAAGAAGCTGAACGTGTTCCACAGCGTCAGCAGCATGTCGCGCATGGCCGTGTCGATGGCGCCGAGCGTCGCCCGCGTCGGCGTCCACGGCGAGCCCTGGCTGAACATCCACCACCGCATGGCGTCGGCGCCGCGCGTGTCGAGGATCTTCCAGGGGTCGATGATGTTGCCGAGCGACTTGGACATCTTGCGGCCGTCGGCGTCGACGATGTGGCCGAGGCAGACGACGTGGCGGTACGGGCTCTGCCCGAAAACCAGGGTGTTGATGGCGAGCAGCGAGTAGAACCAGCCCCGGGTCTGGTCGATCGCCTCGGAGATGAAGTCGGCCGGGAACGTGAACGCCTCGGCCGAGCCGGGGACGTGGGGGTAGCCGACCTGGGCCGCCGGCATGGAGCCCGAGTCGAACCAGGCGTCGATCACCGGCTCCACCCGCCGCGACACCGCCAGCTCGTCGCCGTCCAGATCGGGACCCTGGCCCGCCTCCGCGTCGGCGGCACACGTGGAGCAGGTGAACGTCACCTCGTCGATGGTCGGCCGGTGCGGGTCGATCCCCGTGACGTCGCGCCCGCACAGGTCGGAGAGCTCGGCCAGGGACCCGACGCAGCGCACGTGGCCCCGCCCGCAGCGCCAGACCGGCAGCGGCGTCCCCCAGTAGCGGTCCCGGGACAGCGCCCAGTCCACGTTGTTCTCGAGCCACTCCCCGAAGCGGCCGTCCCGGATGTACGCCGGGTGCCAGTCCACCGTCTCGTTGGCCGCCAGCAGGTCGTCCTTGCGGGTGGACGTGGCGATGTACCAGCTCGGCTTGCCCCAGTAGATGAGCGGGGTGCGGCAGCGCCAGCAGTGCGGGTACGAGTGGACGTAGGGGAAGCGGCGGACGAGGAGACCCGCCGCCTCCAGGCGGTCGTTGATGTCGTGGTTGGCCTCCCGCACGTCGCGCCCGGCCAGCCACCCGATGGCGTCGGTGAAGCGGCCGTCGGGGCCGACCGGGTTCAGGAAGGGCAGGCCGTTCTCGCGGCCGATCTGGCGGTCGACCTCGCCGAAGGCGGGCGCGAGGTGGACGAGGCCGGTGCCCTCCTCGGTGGTGACGTAGGAGGCGGAGACCACCCGCCAGCCGTCGGCGCCGGGCGGCGGGTCGAGGTCGTCGAAGGGGCGCTCGTAGTGCAGCCCGACCAGCGCGGCGCCCGGGAGGCGCGACCCGATCCGGGCCTTGGCCCCCTCCCCCAGGACGTCGTCGACGAGGTCCTCGGCCACGACCAGCCCGTCGACGACCACATAGACGAGGTCCGGGTTGACGGCCACGCCGGTGTTCGACAGCAGCGTCCACGGGGTGGTCGTCCACACGACCAGCCACTCGGCCCCGGCCAGGGGGTCGTCGGCGGTGGCCTCTTCGGGGTCGACGGCGTCGACGAGGCGGAGGCGCACGTAGGCCGACTCGTCCTCCTCGTCGCGGTAGACGTCGGCCTGCCCGAGCTCGTGCGACGACAAGGCGGTGCCACAGCGCGGGCAGTACGGCACGACCTTGAGGTCCTCGTAGAGGAGCCCCTGGTCGAAGAGCTGCTGCAGGTGCCACCAGACCGACTCGATGTAGTCGGCGCTCAGCGTCCAGTACGCCGCCCCCATGTCGACCCAGTAGCCGATGCGGGTGGTCAGGCGCTCGAACTCGTCGACGTTGGAGTACACCGACTCGCGGCACAGTCGGGTGAACTCGGCGATGCCGACCTGGGACTCGATCTGCTCCTTGCCCGTGATGCCGAGCTTCTTCTCGACCTCCACCTCGACGGGGAGCCCGTGGGTGTCCCAACCGGCTCGGCGGGCCACGTAGGCGCCGTCCATGGTGCGGAAGCGGCAGAACAGGTCCTTGTAGACCCGGGCCCAGACGTGGTGCAGGCCCGGCATGCCGTTGGCGGTGGGCGGGCCCTCGTAGAAGACCCACGGCGGGGCCCCCTCGCGCTGGGAGATCGACCGTTCGAAGACGCGGTGCGCCGCCCAGCGGGCCAGTTCGGCCTGTTCGAGGGCGACGAAGTCGATGTCGGGGGGGACGGGAGAGAACACGGGAAAGGGCTGATCGGCGGCGGGGAACGGGAGTCCCCTGCGTCTCGGAAAGGATAGAGGGTGTGGAACGCCCCACCTCCGCTCCCCCGACGGACATCGTGGTGTGCCTGGAGCCCTACGCCGACGAGGGGCCGCGCTGGGTGGTGGCGCAGGCCGAGGCGGAGCTCGTGGTGCGCTACGGCGCGCTCGACACCGGAGAACTGGGCCTCACCGCGGCCATGTTCGACCCGCCGAACGGTGCCTTCCTGGTCGCCCGCGCCGGTGACGCCCCACCGCCCGTCGGCGGGGTAGGCCTGCGCACCGTCGCCCCCCGGACCGGACAGGTCAGGCGCCTCTGGGTGGACCCGGCCTGGCGGGGGCGCGGCGTCGGGCGGGCCCTCATGGGATCGCTGGAGATGGCGGCCCGGGAGCTGGGCCTCTCGGACCTGCAGCTCTCGACCGGGAACCGCCAGCCCGAGGCGGTGACGCTCTACGAGGCCACGGGGTGGGAGCGGCTCCACGTGGACCGGGAGGGCCGGCCGTTGCCCGATTGGCACATCCGCTTCGCCAAGGGCGTCGCGAGCCACGAGGGAGGGGCCGGTGGGAGCTGACCGGTTCGAGATCGTGTGCGAGATAGAGCCGGCGACCACCCCGGACCTCACCCGCGTGCGGCACCAGATCGGCGTGCTCAGCCCGGTGGCCAGCTCCTTCCTCATCCCCGACAACCACATCGGCCGGGCGACCGTGAGCAGCGTGGCCGTGGCCCACGAGGTCGAGGCCATGGGTGGGCGGTCCATCGCCTGCCTCAACGCCCGCGACCGCAACCTCCTCGGCTTCCGGCGCGACCTCCTGACGGCGTCGGCCTACGGCGTCGACCAGTTCCTCTTCGTGTACGGCGACGAGCCCCTGGCCGGCTCGCGCACCAGCGAGCTGACGGTGCGGACGATGCTCGCCGAGGGGCGCCAGTACGCCCCCGGCATGCGCTTCGGGGCGGCCACCGGGCTGCGCCCGCTCCCTGCGTGGAAGCGGGCGGCCGACTTCCTCTTCGTGCAGATCGGATTCTCCCTCGACGACCTGCTGGCCTGGCGCGCCCAGGTCGAGGTCGACGTCCCCGTCTACGCCGGGGTCATCGTCGTGGCGAGCCCCGCCATGGCGCGCAATCTCGCCAAGGAGATCCCGGGCCTCACCGTTCCGGTGGATCTCGTCGAGCGGCTGGAGCGCGACCGCAACGCCGGCGTCGACGCCGCCTGCGACCTGGTGGCCGCCATCCGAGACTCGGGCGCCTTCGAAGGTGTGCACCTCATTCCGGTGGCGCGCTACCGCGAGGTGTCGGCCCGCCTGGAGCGGATGCTGTAGTGACTCTTCGGAAATGAACAGATTGCGGCACGTCGGCCAACGACGCGCTCGCGATAGTTGCCTGCCCCGCTCCGGCAACTGGGGTACCCCTGACAGCCGACGCCAAGAGCGGCAACTCGAGCACTGTGGAACGGCGCAGATCACTTTCGATGCGCAATGTTCTTCCTGCCGTCACGGTGATTACGAATTGTCACGCCCTGGTTCTGCTCGACGATCTGCACGGCGGTCGTCCGAAGATACGAGCCGTATTTTGATCAGTATCACGTCACCGCTGACTATTCGATTGTTCTCGAATCGACTGTTCTCGAACAAGTGTTGCAGCAAGCCCTTCGACTTCCAGCGGGTTCGTGATCGGACCGCATGCGCCCACGCCACAACGAAAGCTCGTCTAGCTCCCTTGTGAGCGAGCAGGAGCGGCGTTACCGCCCTGAGGAGCGTCGGTGTACGGCCAGGAACGACCTGCCACAATCGCCCATCCAATCCGCCAGTGGGCCTATGGGCTCTGAGGAGAGGAGGAGGAGGAGGAGGAGGACGAGGAGGAGGAGGAGGAGGTGCCCTAGTCCGCCGGGCCGACGGCACAGCCGACTTGCCGCAACGTGGCATTCTCGATAGGTGACCGATAGTGCCGAGGTGAGTGCTGCCAGTTACTCTTGTCGGTGGACCCTTGTTCCAACCATACGAACCGCTCCCCGGTCATCGCCGGACCGGTCATCGACCTCGGGTGACCACCCGGCGCCCGCCCAACCGGCCCCGCTAATGAGGTTGGTTCGGCCAAATCAGCCAGGCGCGAGCCTCCGCTAACTTGCAGAGTTCTTCTGGCGATGCATCTTTCTTTACTGCGTCGATAAAGCGGTCGGTTATCGCCTCGATTGCTTCCACGGGTTCTTCAGCCATGAGTCGCAACACTACGTGTGGGTGTCAAGCTGAGGCCAGATGGGATTTGGCCTGGAGGGTGCTTTCGCATCATCACCGACCCCGAGCCTCGTCGGCGGGATCAGCCGACTCACCGTGCCGAACCGGGATGTGGCGATATCGGCTTGGAGCCACCGACTCAACGATCCGCCAGCGTTAGGGATCTCCGATAGTTAGTACGCGCGATGTAGGATGGCCGGGTGGAGGCCAGCCGAGATGAGCTCGCGCGATTCTTCGAGGTGGTCCTGCCCCATCTGAACGAGCTGCAACGCCGCGTGGTGGCCGGTGCGATGGCCGAGATGCTCGGACGCGGTGGCAAGAGCGCGGTGGCCGAGGCCTCGGGCATGAGCCGCAACACGGTGATCAAGGCCGAACGCGAGGTGCGCGAGGGACTCGAGCCCACAGAACGTCAACGCGCACCCGGTGGTGGTGACATCAAGGCCGAGGACAAGCAACCCGGCCTGCTCGAAGCCCTCGACGAGCTAGTGCACCCCGAGACGCGGGGCAACCCGATGTCGTACATGCGCTGGACGTCCAAGTCGACCGGGCACTTGGCCGACGAGCTGGTGCGCCAGGGCTACAAGATCACCGACGACACCGTCGGGCGGATCCTTCGCTCCATCGGCTACTCGCTCCAGGCCCCCTCCAAGCAGAAGGAGGGCACCGCCCACCCCGACCGTGACGCCCAGTTCAGCTACCTGAACAAGGAGGTGGGCGTCTTCATGAAGGCGGGCCAACCGGTCATCAGCGTCGACACCAAGAAGAAGGAGCTGGTGGGCGAGTTCTCAAACGGCGGGGGCGAGTGGCAGCCCAAGGGCGAGCCCACCCGCACCAAGACCCATGACTTCGTCGACAAGGAGCTGGGTCGGGCCGTCCCCTACGGGGTCTATGACCTGGCCAACGACGAGGGTTGGGTCTCGGTCGGCGACACCGCGGATACGGCCTCCTTCGCCGTCGAAGCGATCCGGCGCTGGTGGTGCTCGATGGGACAGCCCCGCTTCCCGGGCGCCACCAAGCTGTTGATCACCGCCGATGCCGGCGGGTCCAACGGCTACCGGGTCAAGCTCTGGAAGGTCGAGCTGGCCAAGCTGGCCCAAGAGATCGGACTCGAGATCACCGTCGTGCACTACCCACCGGGAACGTCGAAGTGGAACCGGATCGAGCACAGAATGTTCAGCTTCATCTCCATGAACTGGCGGGGCCGCCCGCTCGTGTCCTATCGGACCATCGTCGAACTGATCTCGAACACGACCACGGCCAAAGGTCTCAAGATCCGGGCCGAGGAAGATCTCACCTACTACGAGACCGGCACCAAGTTCAGCGCCGCCGAGCTCGCTGCCGTGCCGCTCAGGCCGCACAAGTTCCACGGTGACTGGAACTACACGATTGCCGAATGAGTCAATCGGTGAGCCCTGCGGGCGCACGATGTGGAGAGCCGGAAAACCCGGAGATCACCCCGATGGGATGTGGTTCCGGGGGGCAAGGAGGCAGTTGCGGGACGAGCTGCCGAGACTGGCCTTCCCGTCATCCATCTTGACGTCCACTTCTGGAAACCGGGCTGGGTGGAGCCGTCTGAGGAGGAGTGGCGCGAGAAGCAGCGGGGCCTGCTCACCAGCGACGAGTGGATCGTCGACGGCAACTACCACGCCACACTCGACGTTCGGCTTGAGCGCGCAGACACGGTCGTGTTCCTCGATACGCCATGGTGGGTCTGTGCACGGCGCGCATTCGTCCGCGGGATTCGCAAGCGTCCGGTTGGCTTTCAGCTGCCCAACGGCTGCGACGAGTCGGCCTTGCGACGGTTGCGCGACGAATAGTCGCTGGTCTGGCGCATCTGGCGAGTCCGCCGATCTGAGCGCGAACCTAGAACTCAGAACCCTGTCGCCGCACGGGAACCATGTTGCGCCGTACGTTCTGCGCCCCAAACGTTCGGCACGAGACTTGCTCAGTGCTTAGGCATCGTCATCGAACGATCTGATGGGTGCCCCCGTCCGCCGGGAAGGTGGCGCGTGCAACCAGCCGACGTCTTCTGGCACTCTGGTAGGAGTGTTCGAGCACTTCGCTGACAGCGCCCGCCAGGTCCTTGTTCTGTCGCAGGAAGAGGCCCGACACCTGCACGACGGCTCGATCGGCCCCGGGCATCTCCTCTTGGGCATGTCGCGAGAGGGCGACGGCGTTGCCGCCCATGCACTTTCGGACACGGGCGCTGATTACTACCGAGTTCGTGAGGTCATCGAAGAACACGACGGTATGCGAGATGGACGAGGATCAGGCCCACGACCCTTCTCCAAGGTCACTATGAAGATCATAGAGAGGTCTGTGGGAATCTCGTGGGCTCAAGCAGATGGTGGTATCGATACACAACACCTACTCGTCGCACTTCTCGAACAACAAGATGAGATGACGGAGGCTGTCTTGGCCGCGCTGGACGTCATTCCCCAAGAGGTAGTGCAGCGGGTCGACGCTGTGTTGACCGAACGCGGTCTGTTGGCGAACCCAATACTTGTCTCGCCGATCTCCGGCGCGCTGGCACTCGCGCTCGGCGGCGACCGGAGCCAGCGACTCGCAGTGCTCGAAGGCGTCTTGTGGGGTATCGATCACCTCGGTGAAGTTGTTGAGGTACTGAGGGATTCTGCGGATCGGAGGGCAGCACGCGAGGTCCTTATGGCACCACCTTTCGAGCTGTCGCAGGACCAGGCAACTGGGGTCTTGGACCTCAGCGTTGATTCCGTGACCGTAGAGCGCCATAAGCAGGTAGTCGAGGAGATAGATGTGCTCCGCCGTGAGATGATCTCTGACGAAGGCAAATAGGTCTGGTCTTCAACGCTGACGCCATGCCCCAGTACGTCGGTGGGACACTTCGGCACTTCGGGGAATTGACGATTGATCGGCCCGTGGTAACCAAGCTGATTTAGCTCACTGAGAGACCGGCTGCCTTCGCCGTCGCTATCGCCTCTGCCAGCTTCGATTGCGCGTTGGCTAGCTGCTTCTGAGCGACCGCAATCGCCGCATTGGCTCTAGCCTCCACCGCTTGGAGGGTTGCGGCCTCCTGAGCGTTCGTGGAAGCGCTGGTGGTGTTTTTAACCTGCGCCTTGGCGGCCGCAACGACGGCTGCCTGCTTCTGCTCTACCAGCGCCAAGTGGTTCTGGGCGTCTGTGACCATCTGTTGCGTTCGGGTGACCGCGTGGACGAGTTGCTGGTTCCGAATAGCCGTCTTTCTCGCCTGCGCGGTGGTGGCGGCTGCGCTAGTTCCCGTTCCGACAGGTGTCGTTGTCGTCGGCGGTGGCACGGTTGTGGTCGGCGGTGGCACGGTCGTGGTTGTCGTAGTCGTCGGTGGCGCCAGGGTGGTCTTGGGGGCGGCAGCGGGGGTATTGGTTGCGATGGACCGAGGCGCTCTCATTGTGGTGGTTGGACCACGCGAGCCGCTCACAGCAACCACGATGCCTCCGATAGCCAACAGTGCGAGCACAACGAGGCCACCAACGACCAAAAACCGCCGTTTGCGGCTCATGTCCGGATCTCCCCTGCTCGTTTGGTGACTCATCACGCTAACCGCGGCTTAAGCGCCATTTCTGGCGCGTGACACTCACCACTGGTCTGTCCCCGTACGCAGGGTGTGGGCACTTCGCCAAGACGGCTTTAGAGGTCGAGGACCGGGATGACGTCGAGAGCTTCGATTGGTCCGTAGACGTGGGGGAAGCGCTCTACCTCACCACCGCTGCCGGGCTCGTATCGAGTCTCCGCACTCAGAAGGGTGGGGTCAACCCCGAGCGCGACTACCTTCGATCCCGGGGGGAAGTACGCCTTTCTCACCGGAGCCAACTGACGCTCGTCGCAGCAGTGGAGGAACTCATCTTGTTCTGGGATGGCGGCCGTGGCCGACCCTTGCCTCGATTCCCATTTCCTTGCCAGCAAGAGGTGATAGATCATCGGTCGCCATTCTATTGGGCGGGTCACCCAAGCGAAGGCGCCAATCGGTCCGCTCTCCGCCTCGACGGCAACCCGAGCGGGAAGTGCCGATACCGGTGCCCACTTCGCCGGGACGGTGGGGCAGTTCTCAAGCAGGCACAACTGGGCTAGTCAATCAGCGTGTTCCGTGACACTCAGTTTTCGCTGATCGAGTGTCCCTTCAGGACGCGGTTGAGGCGACGGCGTCGGCGCATCATGAAGACGCCACCCAAGGCACCAAGAGCCAGCACGGGGAAGGCAACGGCGTAGGGAGCTTCTGGCAGCCCATTGCCCGGTGATGATTCGCACGACGGAGTGGTGTTTCCGGCGGCTACGTCGGCCGGGGTCAGATCACCGCAGTTGTAGTACGCCTGCTCCGCCGCGGTCATGGGCACCGCTCCGGGTACGTCGGAGGCGACCTCGTTGATGCCGAAGTGCTCCAGAAGCTGGCCCAGGGTCGCGTAGCCGAAGCTGGGCGCAGCCTGTTGTCCCAAGGTCAGGGCGTAGTTGACGAAGGCGCTCAGGGTCTGGCCCTTCGCTAAGGACCATCCCGTTGTCGGGGTCAACAGATACGAGAAGGTTGAAGGGTTGTAGACGTTGGGGCCGAGTCCATTGAAGTTCAGGTTTTGATACCCGTTGTCCTGGGGCGTCGCGTAGGCCAGGGCCGAGGTCACGTCGATGGATGTGGGGGCCGTGAAATCACCGCTGGCGTTCTCCACCAGTGCGACGTTCCTGGCAGGGCCGGGAACTCCATCATCCAGGGCGAAGAGCGGTTGCACCGCGCCAATCGCCCCCGGGTCTACTTCCACGTCACCAGCCACCGCGACGGTGGACTGGTCGTCGAGGCCGCCCTTGATGCCCGGCCAGTTCGGGTACGCGGTGGTCGGAGAAAGCTGGACCCCATCGGTAGGCCCACCGGCCTGTGTTTCTTGGGCGTTCACGAAGGCGGCCCAGAGGGAGGGCTGCTCGGCAATGCACCACTGTTCCATGGCGACGTTGGTCACGTCCGAAGCGCTCTGGGTGACCGGGATGATGGCCAGGTTGGGAAGAGTGACGCCGGGGTTGATAGCGGCGAGGGCAGGGTCATCCCAGTTGGTGATGCCTCCGGTCAAGATGGCACAGGCGGTGTAGCTGGTGAGCTTGAGCTGTTGCGTCAAGCCTGGGATGTTGTAGTAGTAGGCCACGCCTTCGCCGACTATCGGCACGTAGTCGAAGGGGAAGCTCGGCGGCGTGGTGTCGGTGGTTCCGGCGTACCCGATGTCCGTTACTGCGAAGTCCGTTTGCTGGTTGGTGAACTCGTAGCGCCCAATGCCCGAGTTGGAGGGACCGAAGCTGACAGAGAGGTCGTAGGGCGCGTTGGTTGTGGTCGTCACCCAAGAATCGATCGCTGGGCCCGCGAAGTACGACCCCGTGCCGCTGATCGGTGCTGGCGCGGCTCCAGCATCGGCCTGAAGGACTACAGCGCCGAGGGCGTTCGCGAGGAGCACCAAGACAGACCACAGGGCAAGGTGCACGAGTCGGGTATCCCGACGATTGGCTCGCATCGGTCGAGATGCCATCAGGGCTGCCTCCTCGCTTCCGGTCGTGTCCGCCATCATGGGCGAAGGTCACGGGTGGGATGGTGAAGGACCCGCAACGTTCGCGGAAGGGTCATGCTCTGTTCGCGAATCCCCTCAGTCCTGGTGGTCAGATGGCAGCGACCGCGGTAGCTACTTCCCCCTGAAAAAGTCGATGTGAAAAACGCCTGCGACCAGCGCGTTCGTGTTGGCGAGGTACTCGCGTTCGGGCCCGAATGAAGCAACGATGGCTCCACACACCCTTCCCGGAGT
>Ga0181538_10000465_pt1 | contig 47619 bp, 40 predicted proteins | sample PEATcosm2014_Bin_40_FD_119773 | JGI IMG/M metagenome (GOLD analysis project Ga0181538, IMG submission 119773) | Peatland microbial communities from MTU Mesocosm Facility, Houghton, MI, USA - PEATcosm2014_Bin23_30_metaG | ecosystem: Environmental > Terrestrial > Soil > Wetlands > Peat | place...
CAAGCTCGTCCGCTTCCTGTCGTTGGAAAACCGCTTGGGTCTCCTGCGCCTGCTGCTGCGTGAGAGCTGCAAGGGCTTCGTCGTAGTTGCCTTGTGCAACGCGCACAACTGTACGCGCGTGGTCGACCTGCTCAACGGTCACATAGTGCTTTTCGAGCAGTGGTTCTATGCGGTTCAGGTCGTTGGTGGCAAGCTTAAGCTGCGCTTCCGCGGCTGTAACGGCGGCCTGAGCGCGGGAGACGGCGGCCTTCGCCTCATCCACACTGCTGCCGGCCGTCTGGATCCCCGTTTTTGCGTGGCGCACTCCGCTCCGCGCCGCTTCTGCCGCACTGTTTTGTGCCGCAATCCTGCGCTTTTGGTCGATAATCTGATTTTCCAAAGCCGCCTGATCTGAGAGCGCCATTTGCAGCGCATACTCATAGGGGCGGGGATCGATGGCGAAGAGCAGATCGCCTTTTTTGACAAAGGCATTGTCCTTGACCGGCAGTTGAATCAGGCGGCCGCTGACTTCCGGGGCGATTTCAATGAGATTGGCTCTCACGCTGGCATCGTCGGTGCGGGGATCCCGGTTGGTCTCCACAAGGGTGACGAGCAAAAGCAGGATGGCGCCCGCAACAGCGACAATGCCAATCCAGCGTCCAAGAAGTTTTCGGTTGTGGATTTCAGTAGCCTGTTCCATATGTGCCTTCCTAACGGAAAAAAATGAGCCAAAGAAGTGCGCTGAAGAAGAGCGCGGCGCTTGGGTAAAAGAGCGCCGGCGGACCCACTTCCGATTCAAGGCGATAGTGCATCAGTACGCTCCGGGCGACGAAGGTGAGAATCACGCCAATCGTCAGGCAGAAAAGCCAGGCCGGGAAGAAGGAGCCCATAACACCTATGGAAGGCGCTTGCGCACAGCCCGCGCAGAATAGGCAGACTGCCGTGATGCAGATCAGACTCTTTTTCTTAAGATTCATGGTTGAACGCCGTTCTGTGTTGAAAGTTGAGTTGTCAATGGCTTGTTCCGCAGCAGGTTTCCAGTCACAAATTCCAGATTCACCGCATCGAGGAGAAGTTGCGACCGCGCCGACACGTGTGCGAGACGGGCCTGCGCCAACCGATCCTCCGTCGTGACGACATCGACCAGGTTCCTGACGCCGTACTTATATGCGTCCAGCGAGGATGCATAGGAGACATTTGCGGAATCGAGCACCGCTACCGCGGCCTGCTCCTTGCGCAACGCGGTGAGAAACCCGATGTAGGCCGTCCATACTTCGCGAACGGCGTCATCATGCGTTGCGCGCATCCCATCCTGTGCTTCGCGGCGCTGCGACTCTGCGATGGCGAGTCCGTTCTTTCGTGCACCGCCATCGAAAATGCGCCACTCCACGCCAAGCGTCGCCGACCACGTGGGCTCGCTCGCCTGGCCCAGCTTTCCGTAATCCAACGAGGGCCAGAGCGAGCTCTGCGCTCCGGTGGCGGAGAGAAAGATCCTCGGGCGGTATTCGGCTTTGGCGGCCTTGACGGCATCGTCGGCGGCGCGAATCTTTTGTGCCTGCGCCTTCAGATCCTGCCGGTCCGCGATGGCAAGATCGATCAAAGCGTCAATGGGAGCGCTCAGGGCCTGAGGAAGACTTGCGTCCGTTTGCGAGGCGATCTTGATGTCCGGGGAGGGCTCGACACCGATCAGTTCAGTGAGCGCCACCCGTGCGACTTTTTCGTCGCCCTCGGCGGATTCCAGATCGAACACAGCTTGCGCGGTTTCAGCGCGGGCTTGTAACACGTCTGGGAGTGTCGCTCGCCCGTTGCTCATCTGAGCTTCGGCTGCGTCTTGGGTGGTCTGCGCGGTCGTCAGTGTCTCATGCGCGGCTTGCAATCGCTCTTCCGCCGTCTGCAGGTTGTAAAATGCGCTGGTTACGCGAAAAGCGACATCCTGATTGGCCTGAATGAAATTGGCGCCGGAAACCAGCTTCTCTGCGGTCGCGGCGTCGACCATGGCTTCGCGCCTGCCGAAATCGAAGATTAGATATTGCAGCGTAAGTTCAGGTTGGACGAACGCAGCCTCTGCCGTAACGTAGCCGCGTGGCGCCAGCGGTTCCGGGAAAGGCACGATAAGGCGCTGATCACCGGCTGCGGCCCGGCCTGCCAGAACCGGGAAATAGGAACTCTTTGCGATGCCAAGCAGACCCGCCTTCTGTTTGGCCTGTTCCCAGTACACGCGGGTTACGGGGTTGTTGCGCTCCGCAATGTCGATCAATTCAGCCAGCGTGTATGTGTGTTCGGTATCGAGTTTCACAAATCCATCTTGAGGGGCCGCGTGCGCGGCGCAATCGGCGGCCGACTGCGGAGTGGAGGCAATGCCGGCGCACTGCGCGAAGGCCGCCGCCACCGCCAGCCACCACGACAACAAAAGCATCAGTGCCGCGGCAGAGGGCCTTCCTGGACAACGCAAGCGGAGGATCGCGCGGAACATAGCTGAAACGGGAGCATGCTTGAACACAAAACTACCCTCTCATTGTGAAGACCGGGCACTCTGCCTCACGATTCACACGATTCGTTGATCGAGACAACTCATTCATAGTGACCGCCTCTCTGCGCGTGGTTGGGCTGCTCGGACGAGATGTTCGGTGTGGCGATGTCGAGATGCAGCCGCTCAAGAACGTGGAGTGCGTACGGGTTGTCGGCTGCGAATTTCGCTCCGCGCTGGCCGAGCCAGCGCAGTGTTTCTTCACCCGCGTGGTCGATATAGGTGACTTCAGTCAAGTCGACGCAAAGGTTCGGCGGGGCCGAATGGGAACCCAGAAAGGTCTCCACTTCTTCGCGGCACCCTTCCGTCATGCGGCCCGACATTCGGAGAGTGGCTGTTCCCAAAAGATCGATACGCAACATCGTTTAATTTCCTACGGCTACGCCAATGGGATTGCACGTCATGGTCCATTTGGACTGGAAGGCGTAACCTATTGATATTGAACGGTGAAAGGAGAAAAAGCGCTGAAAATTGTCGACTTTAGCCTCGCCAATTTCGACCTTTTTGTGGCCAAATATGGCCACAATGGCCAAATACGGCCACTCAGGGTAGTAGCATGAATGTAGGCAATGGTGGCGGAAAGCATCAGGGGAAGATCAATGATCGAGAGAGGTCCGATGAGTACTGAATCCTGGAATGCCGAGGCGCTTCACAGGTATCACACTCTGCTCAAGCTCTCCTCCGCAATTGCCGCGCAGCCAGGTGGAAGTAGAATGCTTCGTTGTGTGCGCGAGCATCTGTCCGATCTTCTTGCGCTCGATGGTATCTTGGTGGTTCGTCTGGAGGAGGACGGCAGAACTGCGCGGCTCCTCGCATGGGATCAGAGTGCGGCCGCACCCCACGTGGAGTTGGGGGCCAGGATTGAGCTGAAGGGAAGCGCTACAGAAAGGGCACTGGCCGGATTGGAGCCGGTGTTTATTGCAGACTTGCACCGGGCAATGCTTGCTGTTCCTCAACTGGCCGATCAGGCGAGCCTTGGGCTGCGGCGCTGTGGGTACGTTTTTCCTATTGCCACTCCGCGCGTGCAGCTTGGCGCACTGGTATTTGTAAGCACAGAGGGCAAGCAGTTCAGCGGCGGCGACGTGGAACTGATGGCCTCGATCACTTCGCAGATCGCCGTGGCCCTGGAGAGCGAAATGACGGCCGGCGAGGCATCGCGTTTACGGCAGCAACTGGAAGAAGAGCGCGACCGTCTGGGCCTGCTTCTCGAGATCAACAATCAGGTGGTCGCGAAAAACGACCTGAACGAGCTGTTCCAGTCGGCGTCCCAAACGATTCGCAAACACTTCGGAAACGACTGCACCGGTTTCTGGTTGAGAGATGGAGAATCGCATCAATTCGATTGCGCGGTCCTCGATTTTCCAACCCGCAAAGGGTCTCACGGAGATAATCCAGTCCTGGAGCCTGCGGGAGATCTTCTTGAGCAGATGGAAGACCGGCTTCCCCGCATATGGACCGAGGAAGAAATCGAGACAACCTCCGCCGATGCGTTGAGCACCTTGAAGAGAGAATCGATCAAGTCTCTGATTACCGCTCCCCTGGTCACCGCACAGGGAGTTGTGGGGATGATGGCGCTAGGGAGCCGCCAGCCGTGCCATTTCAGTCAAGCCGACCTCGACCTGTTGCTTCAGGTGGAAAACCAGATTGCCCTTGCCCTTGATAATGCGATCGCATACGGACGGCTGGACGCGTTCAAGAACCGCTTAGAGGATGAGAAGCTGTACCTTGAGTCGGAGATTCGCTCGGAGCTGAAGTTTGAAGATATCGTCGGAGACAGTTCGGCGCTGCGCAAGGTGCTGGACCAGGTTTCGGTTGTGGCCCCAACGCGCTCGACGGTATTGCTACACGGGGAAACGGGTACAGGTAAGGAACTGATCGCCCGGGCAATTCACAATGCGAGCCCTCGTAGCCAAAGGACCTTTGTAAAACTCAACTGCGCTGCAATCCCTTCTGCTCTGGTGGAGAGCGAGCTGTTCGGGCACGAGAAGGGGGCGTTTACGGGCGCGTTTGCCCAGAAACGCGGAAGATTCGAGGTCGCCGATCGCGGAACGCTGTTTCTTGACGAGGTGGGCGATATTTCCCTCGAACTGCAACCGAAGTTGCTGCGTGCGATCCAGGAACAGGAGTTCGAGAGGCTGGGAAGCAATCGAAGCATTCGTGTCGATGTGCGCCTTGTCGCGGCGACCCACCGGGATCTGCCGGCAATGATCCGGGAGAATCAATTCCGGGAAGATTTGTTTTACAGACTGAATGTATTCCCGATCGAAATACCGCCGTTGAGAGAGCGGCGCGAAGACATCCCCCTGCTGGTGCATTATTTCGTTACGCGCAATGCCCGCGAAATGCAAAAATCCATTCGTCGCATCCCCAGAGACGCCATGGACGCATTGACCAACGCTCCCTGGCCTGGCAACATCAGGGAACTCGAAAACTTCATCGAGCGATCGGTCATTCTGACCCAGGGTGAGGATTTGGAAGTACCCCTCCATGAACTGGCGAAAACGAAGCTTGTTGCCACGCAAGCGGACGAGATTGCTTCGCCGACACTGCGTGAAACGGAACGGAAGGCCATCCTCAGTGCGCTGAACGCGGCGCACGGGAAAGTCTCCGGTCCGGGAGGCGCTGCCGAGCGATTGGACCTGAAGCGGTCGACGCTACGCAACAGGATGAAACGGTTGAACATAGGGAGGACCGACCGTTAGGGTATTTAGCCGAGAGATCCGCGCCACTCGGCGGAGGATAAAGGCGACTGACGATGAAAGAGATGTTTCCCGGTATATCGGGACTCCTCCCACCCTTAAACAGTCAATTAAGAACGACGAAGCGTAAGCGCCAGCGGATAGTGGTCAGAGGCCCGCACTGAATCATATAACTCGGGATCAGAAGCAATAAGCAGCCCTTTCGTCAGAATCCAGTCGATCGTGCGGGAACGATTGAAACGAGACGGTACAGTGGTGTGGATACTCGAAATGTTGGCGAAGGGATTACTGAGCCCTGATTTGCATATAGATGAAACGAAGGATTCCTGACGCAGATCAGTGTTGAAGTCGCCTCCAACCACAACCTGAATGTCGGCGGCATGCTGAGAAGCATCGTCCAGAAGCTCCGAAAGCTGGCTGCAGCGCAAACCGTCGTCTCCCCTGCTTTCGAGATGCACGTTGTACAAGACCAGCTCACGATCAGGGAGTTTGATATGGCTTATGAGCGCCATCCTACCACCCAGCCTCCTCTGGAACGGACTTATACGCGGAATAAACCATCGCGGATGCCAGAAGCTCGATTGACGCTGAAACCGAAAGATGCGCGAACTGAGGAGGGGGAACCGGGAAAGCGTCGCCTGTCCATGATAGGCACGGGTTCCGTTTTGCTCCTGTGAAAGCTCTTCAAACTCGCATCCAAAGACGTAGTGCATTTCGAGCGCCCGCGCAATCTCCTGCGCGACATTGCGACCGCGGGTTCGCAAGGTGTTTAGATCGGTCTCCTGCAATAGAATCAGGTCTGCCGACGCCTCGGCAAGAAACTCAATCACGTCATTTAGCTGTTGGCCGCGATTGATGTTCCAGGTGACGATCCTGACGGCGTCCGGACGCGCACATGGGTCAGGCGTGCGAATGAATGACCCTATTTCGAGTTCTTGCGTCGCTTCCATCGGTGTTAACTATTTTAGTCGAGCGCACACGCGCGTTGACGAGTGGTTAGAACTTCAGCATCGCGTCGAATGCAAAGGTCCATTGATGACTCTGCAGCTTGGATGTACCGGCCGGGCCGAACACGGCGTTGCTCGCAAGGTCGTAACGAACCTCCGGGCGGAGATTGAGGGCCCGCTTCGGCATGAAGTTCAAGCCAGCCGTCATCTCGCCATAGTTCGCCTTTTTGCCCGTGCGGGAACCATCAGCATCGTCAAACCATTCCGCGCGGGTGTTCACATCAAGCAACCGATGGACATGAACGATTCCCATTCCATACGTTCCATACCACCAGGATGTATTGAGGTTGTTCCCGGGATCCCGTTTGTCCGACCCAAAGTTCGTCTCCGAAACGAGGATCAGCCGGCGATTCACGTTGTGGACAGCCTGCAACTCTACCTCGTTCTGCCATTGGCCGATATGTCCGCTCGCGGCGGCAATCGGTTGCGGGCCGGTGTAAAACGTTCCGACCAGCTTGGTTCGCTTGTCGTTCTGGAGCCAATAGATGCCCCGGGCGATATAACAGGGTGCGCGTCCGCGCCAGTCAAAGAGCGCATTGACGCCCAGCGTAGCTCCCGCGATCACGTCGAGCCTGGGATCAGCGTGGAAAGTCGCGATGGCGCCGGTCGTCGCGCCGTTCTGCGAATAGAGCCAGGCGTAGGCTTGTGAATACAACGGGCGGTAGGGAGCCATGGTGGTTTCATAGCCCAGCGGAGTGTATTGCCGGCCAAGCTTCAAGTCAACACCCCCATCGGTCAGAATCGGGGCATGGACTGAAAAGTATGCCTGGCGAAAGTCATAGCCGAAACGCGGAGTCTGTGAAGGGCCGATGCCATTGAGCGGGTGTAGCAGCGCGGCATCCCCGCCCATATAAAACTCGGCGCGGAAACCCCAAGACCACGCCTCGGGGACAAGAGTTTTCTCCAGCACAAACGCTGCCTGGTTGAGCTCCCAACCGTCGCCGAAGCGATTGGCGCGCGGTTCGATGGCGAGTAATCCCTCTCCGGTCGAAGCCTGGGTGTAACCGCCGTTCGCCCAGCCGAAGAAGCGGAGCTGATGTTCGGCTGCCCATTCGATGAGCGCATTCGACCGAAAGGATTCGCTGAATAAACTGATGTCTTCTGGAAGGGCCGGACCCAGTTTCGCACTGGGCCCGTATGCTGGAGACTTACCGTCAGAATTTGCACCCGCGGAAGCGGCAACGCTGGGAACGTCCGGCGCTGGGTCCTCTGCCCGAGCACTGAATACGCCAAGATCGGCCGTCGCCACAGCAAACATCAAACAAAGAATTACTTTGGCTCGCATACTGGACTCCCCGAGAACGCCCCGGCTCGCTTGGACTTGCTGAGTCAAGACTTGAAATGGTTGTCCGCATCAACAAAGTCTGCGGCTTGAAGCAGACGGAATCTCGCCTGTCCCTGACAAACGCGGCATGGAGGGAATCGCTTGCCAGAGACGGCTATGACCGGATGAGGTCGAGCGTGATCGCTTCCGTCCAACTTGTCGTGAATTGCCTCGTAGATACCGGAGGTGGGCACGGTATCCCCCGGCTTGTACAGCTTGGCGTTCCTGGCCACCGTGGTCCCCTGAGAGGACCCCGGTCGTTCTCCGGAAGCAGTTGCGCTGTCCACAGGCTGCTGCTGAGTGGTTTTCGCGAAGGCTGCGGTGCACGAAGTGCTTGTCGCACCCAAGATCGCCACGCTCGCCGCTGCTTGAACAGCGCCAGTAAGCACTTCACGCCGGCTCCATCCCCTCGTATTCATGATGCCTCCTTGTTGCTCCTAGCCTTCAGTCTTTGGTCCTTGTGCTACCGCACGACTACAGCCAATCCCTCGGGAATCACCGTGACCCTGGCGTCTTTTCCCTGGAGTTCATAGGCGCGATTCATCGCCTCGTCGAAGGTCTTGACAGGTTCCATGTGCATGTTCTTGACCATCGCGGGATCCACCATGTCGGAGACGATGATGACGTGGTGATGATCGAGAATGCGCGCCAGCACCTGGGATTCCCACTGGTCGGGTACGGTATGAGCGCGGTCAACATTGGCCAAATGGTCCAGGAGTTCCCTGGGGGTCTTACATTGAGCCAGGTTGTTGTAGAAGCCTTTGCCGCCCGAGCCGTCCGACAGGCCAGCCACCATGACGATCACGCCGCCGTCCTTGTTGGTAGCCTCAGCGGAAACCATGCCCTTGACCGCTTGATAGATGTTCTGATCCATCGGATATCCGCTGTTGGTGACAACAGTGATATCGCTATCGATCCTTTTCACCTCGGCCAGCGAGGCGAGGAACTCGGTGCCCTTGACGTGGGCTTTTTCCAAATCGCCGGCAAACGAGGCGATAATCTCCAGGTCTCCGTTCAGCACGACATTGAGGATGAACTTCAATCCCGCGGCTTTGGCTGCGTACAGCATGTCCTTGTGGATGGGATTGTTCTCCAGGATGCCGGGACGGGCATAGGGAGAGCTGATGAACTCGCTGCAGTGATCCGCCAGGATCGTCTTATAAGAAGAGATTCCCGGGAGCACGGACTTCCGGCCGCCGGAATAACCGGCAAACAAGTGGGGCTCGATGAAGCCCTGGGATATCAGCAAGTCAGCCTCAGCTGCGACTCGGTTGACGATGCACTCGCCGCCGGATGGAAGCGTGCCGACCTTAACCATGGCGGAGTCATCGGTGGAGATGTGCATGACAATCTGTTCCTTGTCGACAATCTCCTGTCCATATTTATCGACCAGTTCTTCGTGCGTCGACGGACGATGAAATCCGGTTGCCACCAGGATTTTGATATCAGCATCCGGTTGGACTGAACGAATTCGCCGCAGAAGGATGGGCGTGATGATTTTGGAAGGTACGGGACGGGTGTGGTCGGAACTGATGATGACAATGTTCTTTTTGCCTTTTGCAAGCTCCTCCAACCTGGGAGAACCGATGGGATGATCCAGCGAGGCTTCTACCAGTTCGGCCTGGGACAAGCCGGGTTTGTACTCCTCGACTCTTGAAACCAGCGACCCCGCAAAATTCTGGTCGTCAATTTCGACCTGGATGTGTTTTTTGTCATACGGCAAAAGAAATTTCATGGCTTCCCTCGTCATTGGAGTACGACATCAGATCTCGATCTCTGGCTTCACGCTGGAACGAGCGTCAGTTCAGGATGTGAAACAGGCTTCCTGCCAAACTCATTCAACCCTCCCTGGGGTCTGATGGTGAAGCGTGATTAGATTGCCACGGATAGGAGCCGATCCTTCACACGCGCCAGAGCGTCTGCGGCCAGGTCGCGTTCTTTTCGAATCGTGGTTATCCGCTCCACCGCATGTGGCGGCAGATTGTATTCATCCAACCAACCGGTCAACCGATAGTCGAGATCATTTAGATCACACTCCAGCCCAGCTAGAACTGAGATGGGATCGCTTTGCTTCAGGTCTTCCATAGCCAGCCTCATATTCCCCGAACGCTTTACTTATCCGAAGGAGCACTCGGAGTGCCAGACCCTACTCCCGATAAGTTATTGATTTGGCGAGGAGATCAATGACCTCTTGCGCGGATTGTCGAAATTGGCGACGACAGCTTTGACATGCAGGCCGCATTCGAAAACGAAGGCGCTGTCGGCTACGGGCGAACTACATTGGCGAGAGACAGGCAGCGGCCTCATTCCCCAAGGCGAGCGGCGGAGCGAGGAGCGGGGCCAATTCCAGCGCTGTCAGTTCGTGTCCTGCTTCACAGAAAATCTGTAAATCAAGGTTTCAGAAGTGACTTCCCGAAACCAACAGGAATGGCGAGATTTGACCCGCCGAACTGACGCAGTATAGCAAAATTAATCCCTATGACTTTGCCCTCGTTGTTGAAGAGCGGGCCGCCAGAACCACCCGAGGTGGTTTGGGCATCATAGACAATCTTGTCGCGAAGTACGTCGCCGATGTGCCCCTGGGTAACAGTCGGCCTGATCAGATGGCGGCGCGCGAGCTCTTCCATCATTCGTCTTGAATCACCATCGGATGCAGTGGTGATCGATTGGAGCGTCTCCGCGCCTGTCCGGGCCAGAATCCCATCAAGAGCAGCGGGGTATCCAAGTAGTACGACTGGGCCCCCGCTGACGGCTGAACTGCGGCCATCGGCAAGCGCAATCTGTTTGATGCCCAGTTCTGAGAGGTCTCCTCTTACGACAGCAACGTCTGCGGCAGAAGAGATCTTTTCGGTGGTGACGGCGATGCCGTGTGGAACGCCAGGGAAATATGCCGTCATTTCAGTGATCACGGGATCAAGACCCTGATCGAGCATCTCCTTCAGATCATCGTTGTGCCACCAGGGCTCGACCACATGGTGATTGGTAAGGATCTGTCCGCCGGCGGCGGCGAGAAAACCGGTACCAAAGACATCGATGTGAACTTCCGGACCATCTCCGGCGAGAGTTACGAGCGGGTTGTTCTGCTGGTCGGTCACCGGTTCGCCGCCGCTCGTCATACTCGCATAGCGCAATCTCACGCCGGTATTGTGGTCGCGGAAGGCCAGCACAATATGGATGAGGCAGACGCTCTGCTCATAGGACTGGATAACCGTCTGCGCATTCTGATCTTCGCTCTCAAGCTTCTGAAGCCTGCTTTGCACTTCGGCCAGTTGATCTTGCAAAGCGATAGTGTCTTCTGTTGTGCCGGATGCGATTTCCGACCTCAGGTCTTCACTCTTCTTTTGAAGTTGAAGCTTCTGCGGATCGCTCGCCTGGATGGGATCGTGTTGCGGATCTTTAAGGGTCCTGCGCGAACGTTCCACCAACTTTTGTTGCGTTGGCGCTCCTGTCTGCAATCGAGTAATTGCAGCATAGACGCGAGTGTCCTGTTCCTGTCCGCGGCGATAGAAGGACAAGAACACCAGTCCAGTAACGACAAGCACGGCGACCGTCGTCAGGCCGCTAATCCAAAGGGCCTTCCGTCCTTCGCCAACCGCTGTTGCCACCTCCTCGGCAGCGGACCGATTATCTTCGACAAGTCGCAGGCGCTCTCGAAGCTCGTCCGCGATGTGTTTACTCCGTAGTTGCGAATGCACTTGCGCCAGCAATTCGTGCATGTCGAAGGGCTGTGGCAGCACATCGTCAGCCCCGAGATCCAACCACCGTGTGCGCTCGGCCGATCCTCCCTGAGACATCATTAAAACGCATATGTTGCGCGTGTGCTCGGAGCTTTTGATGTCAGAAAGAAGATCGCAGCAATCAAGTTGGGGGGGATTAGAACCCAGGATAACTACGTCGGGATCGAAAGCGAGGACTGACTTCATTCCCTCCCGGTGGTCTGTCGACACCTCAAATCCGGCATCGGTCAGCGCCGTGACGATTTGCTCCCTGAGAGCATCGTACGGTTCCACCACCAACAGTTTTCTTGCCGTATAGTTCATGTCGAAAGTTCCCGTTTGGCCCCACCCTCAAAATAATTGCCTCTTATGTTTTGCCGCGACGCGCGGTTCTCAGGTTCGTGCTCATTTCCTGCTTTACAGAAAATCTGTAAAGCGGTTGCAGAGTTTAGCTCAGACTTTGATCGGCTTCATTTCCTGCGCGGCAGAACTTTGTTTTGCCGCCCGTGATTTTACCGAAAAGGCAAGTCGCGAATTCAGAGAGATGATCCATGCGATGTTGGCGCCGATTGCGGACATATACAGCGCCAGCCAGGTTAGATTCAACAGCGCGAAGGCCAACAGAGCGTAAGGCAGGAAGCAGCGCCGGATGATGAATTCGCACTGACGTCCCAGGTATAAGAGCGGATTGGATGAATGACTTTCCGCTTCTTTCTGCCAAACCGCCAAAAACTGTTCGGGATGCTTGCCGGAGAGCCGATTACGCTCGAACCATGCAATCAGGATCGTGAGAACGGCGCCAAACAGAAGCGCCCCACCCCATGCCCAGAACGCGCGATTTCCCGAACTGCGTTCCAAGCCGATTGCCATGCCAGCAAAAATGAACAGGTAGTAGAGGTAATCGCACGCAGTCTCCAGCCAGCATCCAAAGTCAGATACCTGAAATTTCAACCGGGCGACTTCGCCGTCGCAGCCGTCAAGAATGCTGGCCCAAACCGAAAGGATCGCTCCCACCAGGGTATTCAGGTATCCGCCCATTGCGTACGACGCACCCGCTATAAAACTGACGCCTAGCGTAAACCCGCTCACCATATTCGGCGTGATCGAGAATTTGATAAGCTGGCGGCTGATGGGGATAGAAATTCTGCGATTCATCCGCGCAAACACGCCGTCAGTGGGCTTGACAAGCCAGCGGTTGAGTTTTTGTTCTGCCACGTTGCAATCCTGCGGCATCGAAATTTGCTGCCACGAACCCTCTTCGACGAGTCTGAAGTCGACGAACGATGGACCATTCGAGATGGCATTCCGGGTGATCCAGCGATGCAGATCCCGCACGGTGACGACGTTCGACTCGCGATCTTCGCCTAGTTCGAGAGCGGCTTCGTGTGAAAGGGCAAAGAGCCCGACTGGCTCGCTCCCTGTAGCGAGTTGCAATGCACACGTATGCCCATCCCATTCGCTCATCATGCGATGCAATGCGGGCTGGTAGGTGCGATCGCCTGCAACCAGGAGGAAACGGGCATTACCGGAATGCGCAGTCACGCTGCGAAAGATCGCGGACAGGGGCGTGCCTACTGCAACGTCTATCCATTCGACGCCGGCGGGGAAACGCCCTGTCGCAAACAACTCCCGCCTGATTTGCAGCCCCGTGACCTGGTTGAAAACCACAATGATGCGCCCGGGATTGACGGCTTGCGCTCCCAGAATGGCGCGCAACAATACAGGCAGCGTTCCCACCCGGGCCTGTACTGGCTCGAACCAAGGGGACCAAGGCATTTCGTTCGCCAGAATAATGACTATCTGCGCACAAGAGCCAGACTGTGGGGCAATCTTCTGTTGTTCTTTTACCTGCATAGCTTCACTCCCGAAACCATTTCGGTGCGATCGATGGGCTTTGCCAGTTGATCGGATCGGGAATACCAGACAAAGTAAATGCCTCCAATGATCGCCCAGAAGATGACTCTCACGCGGCGACAAAGCCCGAGAGTTAAACCTTGGGCACCGCTGAGGCCGACCAACTTTCCAATCACCATGTTTCCGCCCTCATAGGTGCCCAAGTTCCCCGGGTTAACGGCTCCGATCACGTTGATGAGTTTCGTCAGAGATTCGAGAATGAGCGCGCCTGCAAAACTGACATGCGTGCCCAGCAAATGAAGGATCAGATAGACCTCAGTAACAGCCAGGAGATGGCTCCCGAGATTGAGGAATAAGCTGACCCAGAAGGCGCCCGGCGCTTGTCGATGAAACTGCAGAAACTGGCGCTCCGCGGACTCGATTACGGCCTTTTTGTTTTCGATCCAGCTGCGAAACCATGGGACGCGGCTGACGGCGCGAGCCGTTCCGGAAAAGAGCGGCCATCCTTTATGAATGCAGAGCGCGGCCAGCGCCAGCAGGAGCACAAGTACAAGCACGAACGCGCCTGCATAAATGCGTAAAGCGCCGGAGAAGGCGGCAGCGGCGATCAGAATTCCGGCAACGGTGACGACCCCGCCCATGGCGATGAAAAGCCCACGGTCCATGGCCACCGAAGAAATCGCGCTGGCCATCGGCACTCCGGAGCCAAGCATTCCTACGCGCGCCGACTCGCCGAACATGAGTCCAATGACCCCAAGCTGCCCAACGGCTTCCGAGATCAGCCGCAAGCCGAAAGTGCGCCAAAACGAGACTCTCTTCGCTTCACCCGGCAGCGCGAGCCTCCAGGCCCACGTTCTGACGATGTGAGCAAAGCCTGTAACTGCGATAACAAGCAGCATTCCCCAGCCGATGGTTTTGGCGTCTTTAAGAAGTTTGCCGGGACCGGCGCGTTCGACCAGATAAACAAGTAGGGCGACGCCAAGCAGCATCGCGAGAATTCGCAACGCGGATGCCGACTTTTGTCTGGGACTAGGCATAAGCCGGACTCGTGACTTGCCGCACCGAGCAGGGCCGGGCGAAGAAGGGGTTGCGCGCGTAATCGAGCGCTGCCGGAGTATCCACATCTTGCCAGTATCCCGCTCCAATGTCGAAGCCCTTGAAGGTGCGGTTTTGCCCCATGATGCGCAGGCCATCCGAAAGAGAGCAGTTGTCATTGTTCATGGCGTTTTCGAGCCACCGAAAAAGCACCGGCTGGCAGAGGAACATTCCTGTGTCCAGCGCGTTGTACTGCTTCAGGTTCTTGCCGATGTCGACGATGCACTCCCCTTCCAGCCGGACTTTGGTCGCGTCGTCCAGGTCGAAGACGCTTTCAATCTTACGATCGACACCGAGAATCACCTCATCCTGCCGCAGCGGTTGACGAAGCAAAGCTTCGGCGGTGGCCGGTTCAAAGATATGGTCTGACATCAGCAGAAGAAAGGACTCGTGAATGAAGTCCTTGGCGCGTAGAACAGACACTCCGTTGTCCTTGCGATAATCGGGGTTCTCAACCCAGGTGACATCGATGCCCGTGAGCGGCCGGCCCTCGTACCACTGCCGAATCATGGACCCGCGATAACCCACCACAATGACAAATTTCTCGATGCCGGCCGCACGCGCACCGGACATCACATGCTCCAGTAACGGCTTGCCATGTAGCGGCACAAGGGGTTTAGGCAGTTCGCCGGAGCAAGCAGCCAAGCGGCTCCCATTACCGGCTGCCAGAATGAGAGCCAGTTTAGTGTTGGACATAACTTGCCTCCGTAGGCGAAAGGCCTGCATGCTTACCTGCGGCTGCAGACAGTGGAGAGTAATCGAGAAATCGAATGCTGACGTTCGTTGGGCCGAATATCCGAACGTCGCTTGTGCTAGTGGACAACCATGGGAACCAGTACTCGCCGCTTTTTCGGTATTCCAAGGTAAAACGTACAGTGCGGATCCAAATGGAAGGGGTCTTAGCGAGCTGGCCCTCGATTCGCGCCAGCGCGTAGTCTTCGGCATCCACCCAGATCTTTCCCTGAAACAAGTAGACTTCCTGCCTCTTTGGAGCAACATCGATCACATAAGCAATCCGGCCATTGAGAAGAGCCGTCCCCATCATCTGAAGTGTGTAATTATCCTTGTTGATCAAGGTCATCGGACGCACCGACGGGCGCGAGACTTCCGATTCCGTTTGCAAGGCCTGGCGTAAAGAGTTGTTGCCGGAATTCCATCCCTCTTTGGATACGATCTGAAAATGCACCGTGCCATCCGGATCGCAGGCCACGTTCGCGACCAAGTGAGCGTGCTTGGTAAACTGAGGGTTCTCAAGATCGTACTGCCTGATGCCGGTATAGCCACGAGCCGCGGTTTCGCGCTGCATTTCGCGGGCGAGCATCCTGGCAATCACTTCATCCGCAGATGGAGCGGGCGAGGCGGTCGCTTGACCGATCAGCGGCACGGATACGCAGGCGAGCAAAGCGGCAATAATGATAGGAAACTTCATGGTCAGAACTCGAATACCAATTTCCCGCGGTACTCTCTCCAGGCGGGGTTGTAGAAATTGCCAAACGACGCACTGTCCATATCGTTCTGCACGTCGCGCGGATTATCGTGGTTGAAAATATTGAAGGCGGAGCCACCGACAACTAAATGCACCCGCCTTCCGGCGAGGTGGAGGGTGGCGGGCCGGCTAACCTGCAGATCACAGGATGAAAACCACGGGTACCGCCGATCATCACGTGGGCCGATGTACTGGCGATACTGGTTCTCGACCGAATAGGGAAAGCCGGTATGCAGGTCGTACACCGGCAGGATGGTCAATTTCCACGGGCCGGAAACAGTGGGCCAGATCAGGAACCGGTTGGGAGCGTCGAAAAGCAAACGCGCTTGCGCGTCAGGCTGAATCACCGCCTGCGGATAGTTGCCGATGAAAAGGAACGGGTCGTTCAGATCGCCGTAAGCTCGCGAGTGCACATACGACACATTCACCGCGGCGCGAGGAACCTGGTAGCGTCCCGTAACCTGGAACTCGCGGTAGGAATCGCCGCCTCCGTTGGATAACGAGATGGCGGCGGCCTCCGCCGACACAGGCGACACCACGAAATCCCTGGCGGTGTTGCGATTTTCGTAGCCTGCCCGGACGGTGAGACTGCTGGTCACCTGCCGTTCCAGTTCGATATTCCACGACGTGCTGCGCGGATTTTGCAGCCCACCAGTGATCTGATTGACATACGTGGTGGAACTTGAAACCTCATCGGTGGAGCCATACATCGTCACCGTGCGCCCCGGCAACGCGGCGAATGCCGGAAGCATCAGGGGAACGCGATCGTAGAAGATTCCAGCTCCTCCACTGAGCAGCGTTTTGCCATCGCTGGTGAGGGTCAGAAGCACGTTGGCGCGCGGGGCAACGTGCGTGGAGCTTGTCACAGTATCGTTGTCCAGGCGCACGCCAAAACCGAAGGACAGCCGGCTCAAGGGCGCCCACTGATCGTAGACATAAGCAGCGGTCTCATTCTGGTCGATGCTGAAGGAGGCAGACGGCGTGAACGTTATCTGTTCAATCGTCGCTCCTGTAGACCCGATCAACTCGACAGGGAAAAACGTCTCGGTCCCCCCGAGGGAAGAGTGCGAGTAATCCACGCCGGCACTGATGCGGTGCGCGCCCATCAATTGATGCGGCGCAAACTGGTAGCTCTCTTGAGCGTCGTACCGAGTGCTGCTGCGGCTCTGTTGGTTGAAGAATCCTCCCTCGGTGGTGTCGATCATCAACTGGAAAGGTTGGTAGCTTTGCGGGTTGGTGTCGACGTCGTAGGTCTTGTAACTGAACTGGGAAATCAGCGCACTGTCGGGCCCGGTAATGTACCGATGCTGCGCATACACCTCGTACCCACGCTGGCGGAAATCTGTGGTGGATGGCTGGGGCGTGAAGGTATTCAGCCCCATGTAGTCCAGCTTCTGCGGATAGACCGTGACCGATACCGTGGCCGTTTGTTTGGCGCTGGCGTTGACGTCGAATTGAGAGTACGAGTCGAACCCTTCCAGTTTCGTGTCCCGCTGCAAGGGAGGAAGGCTGTTTACCGGAGTCCGCACGAACCTGTATTCCACGGATTGAGTGAATGCGAGGCGGTTTTTGAGAATTGGACCGGTGAACGTCGCGCGCGGGGTGGCAGCGCCAATGCCGGCGATGGTCCCTGCGCGGTCCCGCATACGGGGAACGATGTTCTGAATCGTAAAGTGATCCTTCTCGTAGTTGCCGGTTTTTGTCTCGACGGTCGAGAGAGCTCCCGTCAGTTTCCCGTATTGAGGGTCGTAGGGGTTCGAAATCACCTGCACGGAAGAGACCACGTCGATGGGCAGATTGATGGCCGGGCCGCCGGTGGCCGGGTCGGTCACATTGGCGCTATTGACCAGCGCCCCGCTCTGGGTGGCGCGAGCGCCCTTCAAATTGATGCGGCCGTCCGGACCGCGCACCACTCCCGGAACCAGAGGAAGTAGACTTTCAAACCGCTCGTTCGCATTCGGGGCGTTGGCGACGGTGTTCTCCGAGATCGTGACATTGGTCGTTGAGGTTTCCATGTCGTTTGGGGAGCCGGAGGTCACCGTCACCGAGGTTGCAACTGCAGTGAGCTTCAGCTCTACACCCACGTTGAGATGAGCTCCCGGGCCTACGGTGACGGCCTGTTCCGCGTTCATCCCGGGAAAACTGGCGTCGATGGTATAGACGCCGGCGTCGACCGCCGAAAAACTGTACCTTCCCTCTGCATCGGCCTCGGTCTCGCGGGTCGTAGAGCCCCTTAAGACGACCTTGGCGCCTGGCAGCAAGGACGGCTTTCCGGAGTCCATAACAAAGACCGTACCCTCAATGGTCCCCGGCCTTGCGGAGCTTTGCCCACATGCACGAAGGGGGAAAAGCAAATACATGACAATCAGGATTGTCAGCAGAAAGATGGCGTTGTGTTCGATATTCCGCATATCTCCAGTACGCTCATGTGCTGAATGGATAAATCTCATGCTTGCGTCTCGCCTTCGACATGCACTTCTTGCTTTGCCACTTGGGTAAGAGCAAGAGGATTGCCAAAAGCGGACGGAGCATAATTGCTTAAGAATCAACAAGAGAATCGATGTAATTTGGGTGTAAGTCGAAAATGTCGATGACAATCACCACAGCTTCGACCGTGAGCAACAGGGTGCTGAGTTATAGGGAGCGGCGTTTGGGGTATGCAGCGCTGCCTTGATCGAAAAGGGCCAGCGACCCCTTGTGCTGAGTTCATTCCGGGTTCAAAAGCTTCCAATCAGCAAGCGGAAGCGTGCTTTCCCAGACTCGTCGAAACTGACTGTGACTCCGGCGGCGCCGATCGGGGTGGGCACGAAGACGCCGGTGGTGGTGCTTTGATGCGTCTGCCAACCGGCGGAGCCAAGATCGAAGCGGCCGGCTTCATACCAGGCCGCAAATCCCGGGGAGCGCATGGGGTGCAGGGCGGAGCGATCACGAAAAATGACGCCGCCGCCGGCGATCGCAAGCGTGTTCGCGTGAAACTCCTGGTAACGGTACGCGGCGAGTTGGTTCATGCCCCCTGCCGTGAACTGTTCAAAGTAATCGAGTTTCCGGCCCAGACTCGTATCGGTCTGGTCTGTGGCAAAGACCGTCGCAAACCGACCAACTGGGCGAAGTGTGCTGAACTCGTTTTCGAAATAGGGGTAGGAGACATTGCGGAAGCTGTAGCCGGCGGAGCCCTCGAGCTTTGTGCCGCGCGTCGGCAGCCCGCCAGAATCCTGTGAGTTGAAGATCCAGCGGACTTGCGGCGACACGAAGCCTCCGCCTACCGCCTCGACTCCATCCACTGCCGGGGCGCTGCTATAGTCGTCGTGCCCGGCCTCGACTCCGAGCCGTAACTGGGCAACCCGCCATGTTCCGACACCAGCGTAGAATGAGCCTCCGACGCGATCGCGCGTGGCCGTGGAACGCGCGGGACCGGCATAGCTACTGTCGTGGAACCGCTGCACCAGGAGTCCTGGAGCGATGAAAAAGGAGGTTCCATCAAAAGGGCTGTAATACTCGGCAAGAAGCCCGGGGTCGTAGCCAATCTCCATGGCGCCCACAATGCGGGATTTATATGCGTTGCGAAAGACGGCCGAAGTGGAAAGCCGGAGACTGCCGCGATCGGGTTCTCCCGATGACCATTGATAGCGAAGGGAAGGCCGTACCAGAATCTCGTCTCCGGGCCGCGGGGTGAATTCGACCTTATAGCCCTGCGGTTTCCCCGCTTCATTTTGCCACTCGTAGGACGCTCCCGGAATTGCGGTGGAAGTCACGAGTCCGTTGAGCACGTCCTGCAGTTCGTGCTCCGGCACAATGCGGTCGTCGAGCTTGCGATGCAGCTCGTCCTGAGCCCTTTGCTGGAAGGATTTTTGCGAGCTTTCGACGGCTACGACGGCGCCCTGCCATTCTGCAGTACGCGTGCGACTCATGCGGTTGCGACGATAGGCGTCCCATTCCTGGTCTGAAACTTCGTAGGCCCTGAGATCGGCAGCCCGGGCCTGGGCGGCTTTGTATCCGGCCTCGATGATTTCTTCCGAACTTTTGTAACTCATCGTAGTCAGGTGCGGAAGGTCGACCGAAATGACCAGATCGGCGGCCGCGAGCGATGGACGCTCATCTTGAGCGGCGTCAATTGCCGCAGTGCGGCGGAGGATGTCGGGGAGGGTCGTAAGCTCGTCCGGCGCGGTGCTCGGCAGTGGGAAAGCGACGGCGATGACCTTTTGCGCTCCCATGCTCCTGGCTACCTCAACCGGAACCACCTGCACGACTCCGCCGTCGACCAGGACCATGCCATCGATTTTGACGGGAGTAAAGAATCCTGGAATGGACATGGTGGCGCGCATGGCAAGGGCGAGCGAGCCATCGTGCAAAACCACGGCCTTGCCGCTGATCAGGTCAGTCGCCACGCAGCGGAACGGTGTGGGCAGTTCGTCAAAGTCATGCAGATTGGAGTACGCCAGCGTGGCCCGGCTGAGCAGAAGCGAAATCGATTCTCCCGAATTCAACCCGGACGGCAGAGAAAACTTCTTGCCGAAGCGAAAGGTAAGATCGCCGAAGGAACGATTCCATTTCTGCTTTTCGACGATCGGCTGGTCAGTGAATTTCGGGTTTAGACTCAAGAGAGATTCAAAGTCGATCTGGTGAACCAGGGCGGTGATCTGCTGCGAATCCATGCCGGTCGAATAGAGGCCCCCGACGAGCCCACCCATGCTCGTGCCTGCCATGTCATCGATGGGGATGTGATGCTCTTCGAAGTAGCGCAGCACGCCAATGTGCGCCAGTCCAAGCGCACCACCACCGCTGAGTGCAACCCCGACCCGGGGACGGCCGCCTGCCTGGACTTGTGCATCGAGATGCATGGCGCCCGCGAACAGAAGAATGACAGCGATCTTGAAAAGGACCTTCATCGTTCGCTGCCTTCGGGCGCTTCTCTGCCTTCCACGGCTCATCGCATCGAAGCGCGCAGGGTGTCGCCTGCGCCATGCAGATCCTTCCCGTTGCGAATTTGCAGGGAGCCTGCCTGCGGAATCTCGTAGCTTCCGTAATTAATCGTCATCACGGCCTTTCCGCCGATGCGCACCTTGGTTTCGCTGCGATTTTGCTGTGGGAGCCAGAAGCCTCCAACTCTCGCATTGGTCTGGTGAACCAAGGTCTGCGATATCCAGAAGGAAGGATTCTTCGCCGGCTGCACCTCCATCTTGGACACGGCGCCATCCGCCGCATCGACCCAAATCTTTCCACGGTAGAGATAGGGACTATCCGTCAATGGCTCAACTTGCAGAACGTAGGTTGGCCGCCCATCCAGGTTGTCACGGCCCAGCAACAGGAACCTGTAGTTCGTCGGCGTCAACGCGTGGGCGCCTCGATCCTGGGCGGCATCCTTTTCGCTGTCCAACGCCCGCTTGAGTACTTTTTCGCAAAGTGTGTGCGAGCCGCTCTCGGATAGAATGCGGAAGCTCTTCCCGGAAGCCGCGTCGTAATCGAGTTTGACATCCATTTGGGCGGTGAGGTGCTTGAAGAAACCGTGATACTCGATCTCGTAATGACGCAGAGCGTGGTAGTGCTCCAGAGCCTTTGCCTGCGACTGGTCGTGGTGTTCGATAGACTGTACTATCTGTACCGTGTCGGGTGTGGCCGCAGATGCGGCGGCATTTCCACCCTGGGACCACGAGCAGGCAGGGAAAAGCAGGAATGCCGCTACCGGCGCGATCAGTTGGCCTGGACTGTAGTTGCGCAGTTTCATAGTTGACCTCCGTCTGTGAGGGCTGGCCGGCCCGCATCCACCTCAACGGGCGGCCACTCTGGTGGGAATTGCCAATCGCAGATTTCCGGCAGCACGGTGAGGCCTCTGTGGCTTTTGAGCTGGGGCGGCGGTGGAACGATTGGAATGTGTTGTTTTAACTGCTCCCGGTAGTGCCTGAGGAAATAGTGCATCGTCTCCACACGAATGCGAATCGACGCCAGGGGACGATTTTCATCCAGATCGCGGAAGGAGAAATGCGGCTTGCCCGAAGCGGCAATAATGCGCTCAATCACGCGGCTGATGAAGGCATCGTGCCCGCACTTGAAATTCGACAGTTCCACCGAGATGAGGTTCGGATGGCGGGCCACGAACTTCGCAGCCCAGATCTTATGATTGGAGTTGGTTGAAAACGTATTTTTCCACACGTCGGAAATATCGAGCGGAGAGCGAATGAAGCCCGCTTCGACATCGGAAGCGAAGAGGCGGTCGAGCAAATCCGCATCGAGCGGCAGCAAGCCCTGCGAAAAGATGGGGTAGCCGAGCCGGTGCAGTTCTTCCAGAATCCCCTGGTTCAGGCCTGGGTCATGGTGATACGGCCGGCCCAGCATGACCAATCCAATCCCGTCGCTCCGCACCAGTTCGTCGAGTGTCTGGCGAGCTTCTTGCCGGAACTCGTTTTCAAAATCCGAATACGCCGCAAATGCAGCATCGACGGCGTGCGCGTTTTCGTACCAATCCAGATGCAGCAGCTCTTTCCAGCATTCAAACATCTGGTATTTGAAGAGTTCGCGGTCGGTCATATTCAAGACCGGGTTCAGATACTTTACGCCCGCCTTATCAAACCAATTCACTCTGCGGGAGAACGCCGCCTTGACGGCTTCCGGTGTTGCCGAGCCGGATGGGCATGCGTTCGAATCTACGCAATGCTTGAGCGGGGTCGTGAGCAGATCGAACATCGGGAAGAAAATGGCATTGAGCGGTTCCTTCTGACAATACTGGAGCAGCTCGTAAACGTGTGCGATAGCCACCTTGGAGGGGAAACAAGGATCGATGGCACTGAAACCGGCTGCCTCCTTGTATCGCTCCGGGCTGGAGAAGTGCGAGTAATGGAGATTGCGCGAGGGAATTCCGAGGTTGGTAAAATACGCAGAAAACAACGGCGCGTAGACATAAAGATTGAGGACCCTGGGCATTCCGATGCGCACCTGCTCGCGATGTTGCGATTTCGACTGAGCGCGGCGCGACAGGGCTGCAGAGTGGATGCGGCCCGGGCTTGATGAGGCAGGGGCGCTCTGCACGGGCATCCAGACTCTCTCTGCCGCCAATTGCACGTAATTCGGCGAGCTTTGACGCAGCGCATGCCAATTGCTGTTGATCCTCCTCACTTCGTCCGCGTTTTCCGCCTCTCCGCGCGCACAAGCGGCGATAATAACGCGCTTTGATTCGCCTTCGCCGCTGGCATCGGCGCTCAGATCCACGAAGGTCCGCAGGCAGCGGTTGGTGCAGAAATGGCAGCGCGTGGATTCATCGCGGCGGATGGAATACCTAAGCCGGTCAAGGGACTCAAATCCTGGAAAACTGGAGGCGCTCTGCGATCGCCAGACCTCTGCCGCTTCCAGCGCAGCACCGATGGCGCCAGCCTCGCAGCAATGGGGGTGAATCACGACCTCTGGCGCCCCCTCTCCGTGGTAGTGCTTGCGGATAAAGTCAACTTCCGCTTTGACGACGGCAAGATTCTTTTGCGTTCCGCCCTGGAGAACAAACCGGTTTCCGAGGGCGGCGACATTGGAGACGCCGGCGACGTAGAGAAAGACATTTTTGGGAAGCACGGTCGCCAGGCCGGCGAGGATTTCTTCCGGCCGCCAGCCCTGGCGCTGGAAATTGACGATGTCCGACTGAAGAAAAACGGCGCATCCGTAACTGAATTGCGGGATACGCCGCGCCGTAAATGCAACATCGGCGAACTCTTCGACGGGGATGCCGAAGGATTCCGCTGCGGACTGCAGAAAATATCCGTTGCCTGCCGAGCACTGCGTGTTCAGCTTGAAGTCCTTTACGGCCCCGTCCTGAAGAACGATGATCTTGATGTCCTGACCGCCGACGTCGATGATGGCTTCGACATCAGGGAATAAACGTAAAGACGATTTTGCGTGCGCTACGGTTTCCACCAGGGCCACGTCGGCGGAGAGGACTTTCTTCAAAAGGTCCTTGGAATAGCCGGTGGTTCCCATGCCGAGCACCTTCACCGAACGCGCGGAAATGTTCAACTTGCCGCCTAGATCCTTCAGAACGGCAATGGCATCGGTGATGGGATCGGCGTGCGACAGGCGATAGGAACTGGCCAGAACGTCTCCGTCGGCAGAAAGCGCGACTGCCTTAGTCGACGTCGAGCCACCGTCGAGGCCGACAAAGATCTCACGCTCAGGCTCTGCCGGAATGGCCGCAGGCTCTGCTGGAAGAGAATAGACGCGGCGGAACTCCGCCAATTCAGCGTCGTCGACGCAGAGACCTCCTGTTCCGGGTTTGCTGCTGCGAGTGGCCTCGCTTTTGCGGATGTGATATTCCAGCGGTTGCGTTCCGAGATACTGTGCCTCTTCTGCTTCTGCGGCGCCGAACAGGATGGTGCCCATTGCGGCAAAGTACTCTGCCATGGGCGGCACTGTGACCAATTTCTCCGGGGCCGTTCCAGCCGGCAGAGCGATCTCCTTGCGCTTCCAAAGATCGAGCAGCCCTTTGCGCCACGCGGTTTGCAGACCCGGGAAGAAGGCATTCGGACCGCCCAGCAGAAATACGTCAGGCATCAAGGTATTTCCCCGCGTGAGCACGCTCAGGTTCTGCAGGACGATGGCGTGAAAGAGAGAGGCCATCAGGTGGCCCACGGGAACACCTTGTTTTTGCAGCCCGGTGATGTCGGTTTCGGCAAAGACGCCGCACTTTCCGGCGATGGGATAAATGTGGGCGTCTTCATACGTCTCGGCGAACAGTTCTTTCGGGGAAACATGCAGCTTGGCCGCGATCTTTTCGATCACCACGCCGGTGCCGCCGGCGCATTTGTCGTTCATCGAGGCGATCTTCTTGCGCCGGCCAGGGACCGTGCTTTCCTGGAAGACGATCATCTTCGCGTCCTGGCCGCCGAGTTCGATCACCGAACGAACATCCGGGAACGAAGACTCGACGGCCAGGCTGACGGCGGCGACTTCCTGTACAAAGCGGGCGCCGAGCAATTCTGCGAGACGCTGCCCGCCGCTTCCCGTCATGAAGACACGGACTCTCTCATCGGCCATGCCGAGTCCACGCTTCGCCTGCTGCAGCATGTGCAGCACCGTCGATGCTTGCTGGCCTTCATGGCGACGATAGTCGTGAAATAAGATCTCTCCGGCAGGCTCGGAGCGCACGACGGTTTTGACCGTCGTCGAACCAACATCGAGACCCACCAGAAACTGTTGCATGAACATCCTCTCTTTTGCTTCTGCGCGTATATTGCCTACTCCATGTTTCCGGTTACGCCCTGGAACCCATGCGCGGCCTGCTTGAGCAGCCAGCGCAGCACGCGTGCGTCGTTGTAGCAGAACGCCAGGATGTGATTCAGCGTCGAGAAGCAATTCGGCTCGCAGTCCCGCTTCATCGCGCACAGTTGCTTTGGCTCCATCTGCGGCGCTTCGATGGTGCCCCAGTCGTGATGGGACGAATACATGGGGAAGCAGGGCGCCAGCGTGCCGTCGGTGCGGATGATCATGCTGTTCTGGCCGGCCCGGCAGCCCCACTCCTCCAGTTCCTTGTTGATGAACTTCTTCATCTCGGCGAGCCGCTGCACGGAGTTGACCATGTGCCAGCCGCTGTTCTGCTTTTCGATAAGCCAGTCAACGAGTTCGCCGATCGCCGCATGATCCTCGGGACGGATGAATACCGGATTGTCCTCGAAATGCCGAAACTCGCTGTGCTCCATCATGGGCGTCTCGCAGATGTGGTAATCCGTGGCAATGTTGTTGTCGTGCGCCAATTCGGTCAACATGCGCACATCTTTAAGATTGTTGCGGCAGATGTTGATGTTGAGAAAGACCGTGTACCCGTATTTGTGCTGCTTGCGGATGAGGTGGTTGAAGTTCTGGCGGATGGGCACCATGGCTTTGGGCAGGCCGGGCTTCACATCCCATGCGTCCACGGCCAGGTTTACGCTCCCCACGCCCGCGTCCGCCACGCGGTCGATGGTGTCCGGCTTCAACAGCCTTCCGTTGGTCGGCAGATAGACCCAGAAGCCTTTTTGTCGCGCGTAATCGATCACTTTGTGGGCGAACTGGGGACGAAGTAAAACCTCGCCACCCATGAGTGCGAGAACGCGGCAGGTGGTCGAATGCAGCCAGTCGATCGACCGCCTGGCAACGTCTTCGGTCATGCCGGCAACACGGTTGTCGAAGGCCCAGCAGTAGTGGCAATCGAGATTGCACTTCCATTCCGTGAACAGATACGTGATGAGCGGATGGAACTCTCCGGGCAGCAGGCGCGAGCGGAAATACGGGAACATCCAGCCACGCATGGTGTGGTAGATCTGGGGGAGGGTGTAGTGGCGCTTTCCGTCCTTGGGAAAATAGTGTTCGTCAGGCGCAGAGAAGAGCTTCGGGTTGCGCGGAAAAACAGGATCAGGAAGGGTCGCGGGAATCCCGTTTCGCGGCGGCGGCACCTGGGAGCGCTGGCCCTTTTTCAGTTCTTCGTTGACGTCTTCGCTCAGGCGCAGAGCCGGCACGGGTGAATCGGTGCTGGCAAAGGGACGCGGTAGATCGCTCATGGCATCATTCTCCTTTCGACGAAACGCGACCGAGAGCCGCATGATTCGAAGGTTCTTCGAACCAGACCCAGGAGCGCGCCTTTTGCTGGTGGCGTGCGGACATCAGTCGATCGGCGTACAAGACGAAATTTGCGGCGGTTGAAATAACACCCGGCGTGCGCGGGATGGAGTGCAAAGGATGCCGCAGTTCGGGGGATTCTGCGGCAAAGTCGCGGATCTCTTCGAGCGAGCGGTGGGTAGATTCGAGCACGCGTTCGAACTCGCTTGAGGCCTTGGCCCGGGCCTCGGAAAGCGCCATCTGCACGCGGCTGTAAGCGTGAATTTCACCGTCCGCCGAGGTTTCAATGGGCAGGAAGCTCACCTCGGGCAGCCGCTCGACGAGAGACGCCTGCACGCCATCGGATTGTACGGAGGGCAGGCAGCCGAAGGGCTTGAGCGCCAGCACCAGGTGGCACTTTTTCTTGCGCGTGTAGTAGAGCGTCTTGGCGACTTCCAGATGCCCCTCTCCTCCGCGCAGGCGCGTGTTATAAAAACGCGCCGCTAATTCGGCAAGCTCCTCTTGCGGCGCCAGGCTCGGCCGGGGAAATTCGAGGAGTCTGGCCAGACGATAGAAATGGTGGCGGTAGATCGCACTTCCAACGGAAAAACCAAAATGCTTGAGAAGCAGCGCGAGGCGCGTCCGCAAGGCATTTTTCGGAGAAGACCACGGCGCGGTGTAGCGCAGCATATGGCGGCGATATGCGGCGTGGTCTCCCCGTTGGTACAGCAGGTAGAGGAGCCATGTGCTGATGGGCTCGATGGAAACCTCGGCTCCCTCTTTCTCGAGGAAATCGAGCATACGGAAGTTGCCGTCGCTTTCCGTCATTTGCGCCCAGAACTCGCCAATGACCTTGACCACCGGTTTTACGCGTAGCCAATCCACCTCAACCTCGCGCAATTCGGCCGAGACGCTGGGAAGAATGGTGGTGAGCGCGTCGCCGTAGAGATGCTTCAAGATCTTCACCGTCCGGCTCGGGATGTAGTAGGCCCGCGATTGGTACGCCGGACAAAAACGCCGGGGAAGAATTTGATCCAACTCAAACCCGCGATAGGTTTTGAAGTGCTCTGCGATCCCGTCGGTCATGCGCGCGATGGCCCGCTCGGCAGCCCCGGCCTGCACTTCGAATGGAGCGATGCGCCGCCGCGCCGCATTCAGCAGATCGCCAAGGATGAACGCATGCAGGGCGTTCATGCCGAAGTCCACGGAGAAGTCCATGCCGGTGTGGCCTGTGGAGGCATAAACGCCGCGATCCTGTGAAAACGAGAGAACGCGAAATCCCTTGAATCCGGCTGCTGCCAGGGCAGTGCGAAACTCCGATTCGTACATGCCGAACCGGCAGGGCCCTCCGCAGGCCGCGGTAAAGTAGACATACTTCTTCACGATCTCCGCGGCGCTGAGTCCGGACTCCTGAAGGCGGCGCAGATACCGGAGCAGGTTGCCGATCGTGAAATAGACGGGATTGCACAAACCACTGGCGCAGTATTCCTGAGCGAGTTCGTGTGCGGCGCGATCGGTTTCAGGCAGGCGCTGGCACAAATATCCCGCTCCGGCGAGTAGACCTTCGATCAGGCGTTCGTGCTTCCAGGTGAGGCCGCCGAAGAGGATGGTCACAGAACCGCGCTCTGCCGCGGTGAAGGGAAGTTCCTGAGGCCGCAACGGCACAGACGCATTGTTCTTTTGTATCTGCGTGGTGTCTCTAAATCCGGAATGTGCTTTCGCGCTCATGAGTACCTGCAAAACTGAATCCGTTTCTACATCAAATTGCGCCCGATCCACCGCACTTCCGGTGCCGACGCCATGCTGAACAGTCACAGCCTTTCTTCTCGGTAACTTATGCCCTTTTTGCCTTGGTGTTATTGAAAGCGACGATGCAATCGACGGCGTAAGGCGCCGGTTTCTGCAACGTGTGGTAATGACGCACTTGCAACTCGCCGAGTAGCCCGAGGGCTAAGAACTCAATGCCCGCCAACATCAGGACTGCGCTGGTTACAAAGAGCAGTCCGTGCCGATCCATCAGTTGCATATTGGGATGAAGGATCTTGCTGGCCATAAGGTCCAGCATGCCCCCGCCGCCAAGGAGAGTGCAGAGAAATCCGATCTGACCGAAAAGATGAAGGGGCCTGTTCAAATACTTGAGGAGAAAGCGGATTGTGATCAGATCGAAGAAAACGCGGATGGTACGCCGCAAGCCATAATGGCTCTTTCCGTGCTTGCGGTTGATGTTACCGATCGGGATTTCGCAGATGGAAGCGCCATACCAACTGGCCAGAGCAGGTATGAATCGGTGCAGCTCACCGTAAAGCGGAATGTCGTGGATGACTCTGCGGCGATAGGCCTTGAAAGTCGTGCCGAAATCGTGAATATCGACTCCAGACAGTTTGGCCATCATCCAGTTGGCGCACTTTGACGGAACCCGGCGCAAAAGGAAGTTATCCACGCGCTTGCTGCGCCAGCCGGAGACAATGTCGTAACCTTCATCCAGCTTCCTCACAAACCGGGGAATGTCGTTGGGATCGTGCTGCAAGTCGCCGTCCATGGAAATGATGTACTCTCCGTGCGCATGGTCGAATCCTGCCGCCAGGGCCGATGTTTGGCCGAAGTTTCTGCGTAGCTTGACGACGAGCACCATGCTGTCTACACCGGCAATTTCCTTGAGCAGCTCGTAGGTTCTATCGCTCGATCCATCGTCAACGAATACAAATTCATAGGACTCGGTTCTCTGCTCCATCACGCGCTTCAAACGAGCGTAGAGCTCGCGAACATTCTCCTCTTCATTGTGAAATGGCATCACAATGGAGATCTCGGGCCTCCTTGTTGTCACGACGCGTCTCTCGAATAATTCGAGATTGTCGTCTGGCTCGTCTGGTTGTCCGTAATGATGGTCCATTTCCTCACCTCGTTGTCTGCTTTTTATTCACCGCTCGTTGCGCCGCGATTGGTCTGGATTGATGCCGATGTTTTCACCCGCTTCGGGACGAACCGGGTCTTCAGTTCATTCATACTTCAGCGCCTCCACGGGATTCAGGTGCGCTGCGCGAGTCGCCGGATAGGTCCCAAAAACGATGCCAACCAGGACCGCTGCCATAAGGCCGATCGCTACCGACCAGAGCGAAATCGGAATGGCATAGTCGGTAAAGAAATGCACGGCAAGCGGCAAGGCCAAACCGACAAGCGCTCCGATGGCCCCTCCGGCCAGCGAGATAATGACCGCTTCACTCAGAAATTGCAGCCGGATGTCGGCGCACGTGGCGCCCAGGGCTTTGCGAATGCCGATCTCGCGCACGCGGGAATTGGCATTCGCCAGCATGACGTTCATGATGCCGACGCCACCGACCAGCAAGGTGACGGTGGCAACCAGCACAAGGACCAGGGTGAGAGCGTTGGCAATGCGTGCCGCCGTGGTGAGAAGCTCCTTGAGAGTCTGCGCCTGGTACACCGATCCGCGCCGGTGCCGGGACTGAATGATGCGAACGATCTTGGCGGCCGCATCGGGTACCGCCTCCATGCTGTTCATGGAGAAATAAATCTGCTTTACGTTTTCGGTTCCGGTGAAATAGCGGGCGACGGAGTAAGGGATCAGTACCGTCTGATCTGCGATTTCGGATTGTCCGAAGTCGTCGACAGCCTCGCGAAAAACCCCAATGATCGTGAAGGGAATGCCGTGAATCTGGAATGTCTGACCGATTGCGGCGTCGTCACCGCCGTATCGTTCGCGGGCAAATGGCGCGGTCACAACGGCGCATTTGGCGTGCGTGATATCGTCTTCGTCGTCGAAGAAGCGGCCCGAGAGCAAAATCAGGTTGCGGATGTTCTGGTACTGGGGGCTCACGCCGAGCACCAGACTGTCTTTGACTACGCCGCCGCCAAAACTGATGCGGTTATGCGTTTCCAGAACCGGCGAGGAATAAAGAATATCGGGCAGTTGGCTGTCGACGGCTTTTTCGTCCTCGCGCGTAAGTAAATCGTTGTAAAGCACGCGCTCTGCAGCGGTAGCCCCGCCCTCCGCGTATTCGAGCTCGACCGAATTGGTCCCGATCTTCTGAAGCTCCGCAAGGACGTACTGTTTGCCGGTCAATCCGATGGTGACCACGAGGATGACGGAAGCTGTGCCGATTACCATACCCAAAGCGGTCAGCGCGAAGCGCATTTTGCTGGCGCGAAAGCTGTCCATCGCCAGGTTCAGAATCTCTCTGAATGCGATGGTTTGGTGGACGCCGGCCAAGGGACGCGCGATGGACCTTTGAGGAATGAGGATGGGCGGGCTTGCCCTGCGCACACTGGCCAGATGAATGACAGAAGCATTCCTTTGCGCCGCGCTTGCCGGTTGTTGCGGTTCGGCGACCTCGCATTGTGCCAACGAACTCATAACAATCGCTTTCAGTAGACGGAATCAGATGCCATATCACTCCGCATGAAGGAGCGCCCAGCTCCATATCTTCGCAATGCCTTGCGCACGCCGCACCTGCCCCGATGCAAACGGGATTTTGCCGCCTCGAGCGTAATCCCCAGCGTCTGTGCGGCTTGCGCAATCGAGCATCCATAGAGATCGCACGCCTGCAGGATGAAGCGATACTTGGGGTGCATTTTTCCAATCTCGCGCCGCAGCAGGCCGCGAAGTTCGCGGCGAGAGCATTGATCTTCAGGATTGGGGCGCAGATCCCGCAGGCTTCTGTGGCAGCCTAGAGCCTCGGCCGCATACGGTTCGTCGAGATAGACCCAATGAACGCCCTTTTCTTTGCGCCGGATGGAAATCGCTGCGTTGACGACAATGGCAACCAGCCATGTGCCAAAGCGGCTCTCTCTGCGAAATCTTCCAATGTTTTTGAAGACGCGGAGCATGGTTTCCTGAACCACGTCGTCCGCTTCGTCTTCAGTTGCTGCGATACGACTGGCAAAGCAATACAGCATGTTCCGGTGGCGGCTGAGCAACTCGTCCAGGGCGCGCGTTTCTCCGCCCTGGGCTGCGATGACGAGTTCTTCATCGCTTCGCTGCCAGCCGCCACTTTCAACCTCGAGGGATTGCGGGCTACGCCTTGCCTCATTCACGAGCGCCAGCTCTGGTTTTCGTTCCGGCTGCATTTCACCCTCCCCATGCGCCGCGAATCGGCGCCCTCGTAACCGTTATGCGGAACAGATGGTTGGCTGTCCCGCCGGTTTTTCCTACAACCGTGCGCCACCTAGCACCGGCCGTACATGCTTTCTCCTTCGTCTTCTGGCTCCCACCGACATTTCAATTAGCCACACCAGTTCCCCGGGCGAGATCTCGCCGTTTGCCCGGTAGTCGTAGAGCGGATCATCGAGATGCTTGGCTCGCTCGCCGACGACAATAATCACGGCATCGGGCCAGCGGCGACGAATATACTCCGCGGCATAACGCAGATCTTCTTGAGCAAAGGAGTGATGAACAATTGCAACATCCACCAAGACAGGTTGCGGAAGAGCACACAGAGCCCAAAAGTTATGCACGCCGGAAAAACGGGTGGTTTGCCAATGGGGCAAAACCCGGCGGACTGTATGCATCCACTCTTCCTGGCCAAGCGCAAGCACGTTCGTGGTCTCTCTCATATCCGATCCCGAGATCCTGCTGTCCTTTGCAATCACGTAGAGCAATGACGGTGCCAAAATTTGGTCGCGCATATCCCTTTTGTTATCAATGGAGATTTCTGCATGTGTCCAGCAGTGTCGAAAATGTCGTCGTCAAATTTGCAACTCATCCGACATTCTCAGTGAATTCTGGACAGAACGACGAAGTTGCTTTGGCCGCAGAACTCCGGGATCAATCCTTGAGCACCATGAACGAAAACAGGCTGCATCTTCGTTTAGGAACACGATTCATTGGATTTGGGATGCAGGAGGCGAGCAACGGCGTGAGCGTGCCTGGGTGTGAGTGTCGTGCGCAGTGCCCAATGCATGAGCAGAAAGGCGATTGCATTACAGTTTGGCACGCCTATTGCTTGTGTCAGCTTGCAGAGAATTTTGGGGAGCGAGAGAAGCCGCAGCGGAAGTAACTGGTCCGTCAGCTCTCCGTGCCGGCATGGAGTACCGATGCCGTATAGTGCAAGGGCTTCCTAAGGAACCAGACTTAGGCGAGTCAGGCTAGTGGAAAGCGTGCTCAGTTCAGTGATTCCGATATGAGCTGACGCCCAAGCCGAGAGTGAGAAAGTGAGGAATTTGGAATGAGTTTGCGCAGTCTCAAATTGTTTTGTATGGGCTTTGCAGTCACGGGTCTTTTCTTCGTGGCAGCGGGATGCAAGAAGCAGCCGCCTATCACCTTGGCGTGCAATGCTACGCCGCCTGCCATTTATCAAGGCGACGCGGTGACCGCGACGGCGACAGCCGGTTCGGTAAGCACCAAGAAGAATGTGAGCGTACTGTACAACTGGTCGGGGACCGGAGTGAAGGGCAATGGAACAACGGCTACTGTTGCAACCGACACCATGAATCCGGGCAACTACACCGTGAATGCGGAAGTGAAAGAAGGCAAGAAGGGCAAGGAGGGGTTGAAGCCCGGCCAATCGGCGCAATGCTCAGCCAGCTTCACTGTCAAGGAGTTTGAACCGCCCACGGTCAGCTGTACGGCGGATCCTGCGACGCTGAAGCCAGGCGAGACCAGTGCGATTAGCTGCACTGGTGTCAGCCCGCAGAACCGCCCGCTGACCTACAGCTACACGGCCACGGCCGGCACCATCATCGGCAACGGAGCCACCGCAGTGTTCTCTTCGGCGGGTGCACCCACCGGCAAGGTGGGGATCACCTGCAATGTCCAGGACGACAAGAGTCACTCGGCGAGCGCGGATACCGGCGTGACCATCGTGGCCCCCGCGCTGCCACCACCTCCACATGTGCAGGAGCTGTGCAGCGCGTCGTTTGCGCGCGATGCCAAGCGGCCCACGCGCGTGGATAACGAAGCCAAAGCCTGCCTGGATCAGGTCGCTCTTGACCTGAAGCAGCAGCCTGACGCCACCGTAGTGATCGTGGCCGACGCGAACGCGAAGGAAAAGCAGATCACTGCGAAGCAGGAGAAGATCGCGGCCAGGCATAAGCACGCCAAGGTCGAGTACTTTGACCAGCAGCGCGCGGTGAACATGAAGGACTACCTGGTCATGGAACAGGGCATCGAAGCGAATCGCATCAGCGTGGCTACGGGAACGGGCGACGACCAGAACGCGCAGAACTATCTGGTGCCGGCCGGCGCTAACTTCGCGAACGATGTGCAGGGCACCGCGCCCGTCGATGAAACCGCAGTAAAACCCGAGGTTCGCAAGCCCCTGCCAGTGCGGCATCACAAACCAGCTGCCGCCAAGCAGGAATAACTTGCGCAGAGAGGCCCCGGCCTTTTGCCAACGCGGCGAGGGCCGGGGATCTCCGGAACATCCAAATTCTTAGGTACCGAGTGCACGGAGGTTTACCCATGAATGCGGACATGATTATCACTGGCATTATGCTCGTGGGCACGGTGCTGTCTTTCACGTTTCTTCTCAGGGCTCGGCGGCTTTCAGTCGAGCTATGGTCAGCAAAATCCTCCTCTCAGTGCTCGTCCATTGGGAGCGACGTGGCCTGCCCAGTCGATATGAATCTGGAATGTAGAGGGCAAGAAAGGTAGACCTGTACCATGCTTTGCACTGCGACGCAAGCTGAAGTTAATCGCGGTTGGAGCATACACACTCCACACCTCATATCGAGCAACCGCAAATTCGAGGCCTGGGGAGCGGATACTTGCCTGGGGGCGCTCTCGCCCGAGTCGATGCGCGAGCTCGATTCCATCATGTTCATCGAGGGCTACGACGCCGGAGACATTCTGTTCCTGGAACAGGATGTGCTCACGCGAGTCTTCATTGTCCTCTCTGGAGAGGTGAGACTGTCGATGCAAGACATCGGGGGCAGACGGCTGACCTTTCAAATTGCAAAGCACGGCGCCGTACTGGGAATGGACTCCGTATTATATGGAAGCCTCACCGAGTGGTGCGCAGATACGCTCTATCCATCCAGAATCGGCGTGATCGGCCGGGAGCAGTTTCATCGCTTTGCGGAGCGGCATCCCGAGCTATACCGCATTGCATCGCGGGAAATCATCGGTACACTCCAGAACGCCTGCACCACTCTGCGGATCCTGGGACTCTCATCCTGTGTGCGCAAGAGATTGGCATCGCAATTGTTGGCCTGGGGAGAGCGCGGCAGCAAAGCCGGCGATCAAACCCAGTTCCGCATGGCCCTGACCCATGCGCAGATCGCAGAGTTTATCGGCGCAGTGCGTGAATCGGTTACGCGCGGGCTGATCGCCTTCAAGCAACGTGGATTGGTCGAAATTCACGGTTCCATGCTGAGGATTCCCAGTACAGCAGCTCTCAAGAGATACGCGGAAGGCGGATAGTCCGGCAAAGACCACGCGGGAGCGAAGGTGGCCTACCACGATCCGTACTTTTCGGCTATCGGAGCCGGCCGCCATTACAAAGGGAATCTGGCCTGTGCGACGCTTGATAATCTCGGCGCCTACGACTGCGTACTTATCGTCACGGACCACTCCGACTACAATTACGCGCACATCGTTCATGAAGCTCAGTTATTGGTCGACACACGCAATGCGACGCAAGGCGTCGAGTCGCCGAACATCGTTCGTTGCTGACGACCGCGCCCGCCGCCGAACCTTAGATTGACGTCGACAATTTCGACAGCGGCAGCGATTGACAGGAATTCCTGCTGAAAATAGGGAGGTTAGTCCGTCATAGGTTTGGCATGCCCCTTGCAATTCCTCATAGGCGTGAGGATTGCAGTGATGTCAATGAAATACCTTCTCCTTTTTTTTCTCATGCCGGTGTTGCCGGTCTTGGCGCAGGTCACCCAGGCCCCCGCCCCGCAACGCGGCGAGATCAGTGGGACCGTACTGGATGTAAATGGCGATCTCGTCCCCGGGGCGGCAGTCACGCTGCAATGCTCTTCCCCTTGCGAGAATCGCACGGCGACGGCAAACGATAATGCGGCTTTTGATTTCCGCGATCTTCAATTCGGAGTGTCCTACCAGGTTCGCATCTCGGTGAACAATTTCGAGGATTGGACCTCTTCCGCCATCGTCCTCACGCCGAGTGACTCCGTTTTCTTTGTGACGGGAATCAAGCTTAAGGTTGCAGATCCATCGGAATCGGTTACGGTGTATGCTTCGACGGATCAAATCGCCACCGAACAGGTTCACATCGAAGAGCAGCAGCGCGTTCTGGGGTTCATTCCCAATTTCTACGTCGTGTACGACTCTCAGAACGCTGCGCCCCTTACCGCAAAGCTAAAGTTTCAGCTCGCGATGAGGGTTTCCGTCGATCCCGTTACCTGGGCGGGAGTGGGATTCATGGCTGGCGTGAGGCAAACCGCGCACACTCCCAATTATGTGCTGGGCGCAAAAGGCTACGGACAGCGCTTTGGCGCCGAAACTGCCGACGGATTCAGCGACATCCTGATCGGCGGCGCCATCCTGCCGTCGGTACTGCACCAGGATCCGCGCTACTTCTACCAGGGAACAGGAACGACAAATTCGCGGCTGCGTCACGCATTGGCCAGCCCCTTTATCTGCAAGGGCGACAACGGCCGGTGGCAACCGAACTACTCGAGCCTCGGAGGCGACCTGGCGGCGGCCGCTCTGATGGAAACATACTATCCGCAATCAAACCGCGGGGCAGGATTGGTTTTCGGGCAATTCGCCATTAACACAGGCGAACGTGAACTCGCTGCCGTGGTGCAGGAATTCGTCCTGCGCAAATTTACTCCGCATGCGCAGAAGGCGAAGTAGCTTCATCCGCGGGAATGAAGTTTGGAGAAAGGAGATTGCGATGAACGGGATTTTGCAAAGCGAATCACATCTCGAGATGAGATGGCACCTCATCGTTGCGGCGGAGCGGTCGAAGCATCGGTATCCGCGGCTGGTGATGACTTGGACTTCCGTCGACCGCGCAATCGGGACGGAACATGGGAGGAAGGATATATGAGCTGCCGTAATGCATATCTTGCAGCAGCTGACAGCAAAAATGAGTACGCGACAAGCGAAGACGATCGACGTACGTGTGCGGAGGAGCGCTCCAGGCTGTATCTCCTCTCATTCTTGCTGACCGCAGATCATGCGAAGGCTAAACAGTGTTTTGTGTCCGGCCTCGATCTGTCTGCAGAGGACACCCCTGCTTGCCGGGAGTGGGCCGATTCCTGGGCCCGGCAGATCATCGTTAACAACGCGCTTCGGCTCATCGCGCCGCACCCCGATGCGGGGAGAGAAGACGTCAATTCGAGAAGGCCGGCATCTGGTTGCGACCAGCAAGTCAGCGTTCTGATGGGCAGTACGTAATAGCACATGTTCATCCATCAACATTTGCAGAGGAGAATCATCCATGCGGTTTAAAGCGTACATTCGTAGACAAATTCATGACGATCGGACTGAGTTGCTCCGGTTTGGGCCCGAGCACTATCGCATGGCCGGCATTCCATACTCGCCATTTTGCGGGATGCCGGTTCTGGAGGCTTACCAACTTGTGAACGACTTGAACCGGAATCAGTCAGAGCATCAATTTGTTTATTACCTGGCGGCATAGGTCCATGGCTAGTTTTACGGGCGAGCACACGGTGGAAGAGAGTTGGCTTCGCGCGACTGAAGATGGAAACCTTCCAGAAGTTGCTGCGCACGATTCGCAGTTCGCCGCGATTCTTGCGCTTTCGGACTTTGAGCGTTTCGTCTATGTCTTGACGGTTCTGGAAGGCTGGACGGACCGGGAATGCGCAACATTGCTGCATGTTTCGCCGCCGCTGATCGAAGAGGCGCGTCTTCACGCTTTACAGCATTTCTTTAAACGGTGACGGAAGGCCGATTCGGGGGTCTGGACCCTCTTGTCTTAGAGGCCGGTTTCGACAATGAGTTGAATGCGGAGATGATGCGGTGAGTAAAAGACGATTACGGTGGCGCGCATTCCTGGTATCGATTGCGTATGCCGCCGGCCTGATGACAGGCCGGCTGGTCCTGTGGGTTGTAGACCGATGGCGGTGATCCCCGCGAAGACGGCAGTGGGCCCAGACATGGAATGCACGTTGCATCGGAGCTGCGCGATGTGCTGCTGAGGGCCGGATGACAAACCCAAGTAAACGGGTTCCGGAAGTTGAGAACAGACGGGATTTAAAGAGTCTCAAGGAGAATACGATGAAACCAGAAACGAATGCCTCCTCCGATGGATCGGTAATGGATACTCTCACGGAGTTGGCGCTGAATCTCGACTGGTCCTGGAGCCATACTGCGGACGATCTCTGGAGACAGCTCGATGCAGAGTTGTGGGGACAGACGCATAACCCATGGGTGATCTTACAGACTGTCTCCCGCGAGAGACTGGAGGCTGTCAGCTCGACTTCGCAGTTTCAGCGCACTCTCAAGCAGGTTCTGGAAATCAGAACGAAGCGCGAGGCGGCGGCAAACTGGTTTCAGCACTCACTGCCGGAAGCTCCGCTCAGCGGCATCGCGTATTTCAGCATGGAATACATGCTGAGCGATGCGCTGCCCATCTATTCCGGCGGGCTGGGCAACGTAGCTGGCGATCAACTGAAGGCGGCGAGCGATCTCGGCCTCCCGGTCACAGGTATCGGCCTCCTCTACCAAAGAGGCTACTTCCGGCAACAAATCAATCAGGAAGGACGGCAGGAGGCAATCTATCCTTTCAACGAGCCTGGGCAGTTGCCGATCCGGCCTGTGCACCAGCCCAATGGAGAATTGCTGCGCATTACTGTGAACTTGCCTGGTTTCCGCGTGTGGCTTCGTGCCTGGGAAGTCAGGGTAGGGCGCGTCCAGCTCTTCCTTCTTGACACCAACGACCCTGCGAATCCGCCACTGTATCGTGGCATCACCAGCGAACTCTATGGCGGCGGACCCGAAGTGCGAATTGCCCAGGAGATTGCATTGGGAATCGGCGGTTGGCGCCTGCTTCGAGCTCTCGAAAGGCAGCCCGAGATTTGCCATCTCAACGAGGGCCACGCTGCATTCGTGGTTCTCGAAAGAGCAAGGGATTTCATGGAGAAAACGGGGGCATCGTTTGACGTTGCGCTTACGGCAACCCGCGCGGGAAATCTCTTTACCACGCACACGCCCGTGGAGGCCGGCTTTGACCGTTTTTCGGCGCAGCTCACGGAGACCACGTTCCGGAACTATGCGGCGAACCGGCTGCGCATCTCCATCGATGAGTTGCTTGCGCTGGGACGGCAGAATCCGCAGGATCGCTCGGAGCCTTTCAACATGGCCTTGCTCGCAATGCGGGGCAGCGGCGCAGTGAACGGCGTGAGCCGCCTGCATGGACAGGTTAGCCGAAAAATCTTTCATGGCAACTTTCCCCGCTGGCCGGAAGCCGAAGTACCGGTCGGCTATGTGACCAATGGCGTCCACGCGCCCGTGTGGGATTCCGCGGAAGCCGAGGAACTGTGGATAAAGTCATTCGGAGAACAGTTGTGGGCAGCGCACTTGAAGAGGGAGGAACTGATCCAAAAGGTGGGCGAGAATCTCCGGCAGGTTTCAGACGTGCACCTTTGGCAGATGCGCTCGGCGTCGCGAAAGTCCCTCGTCGAATATATCCGCCGACAATTGGCGCGCCAAGTTGTAAGCTACGGCGGGCAGGCGGGAGACGTCGCGCAAGCCCAGGCAATTTTCGAGCCGGACACGCTCACGATCGGTTTCGCGCGGCGTTTTGCCACATATAAGCGGCCGAATCTATTGCTGCAGAACCCGGAACGATTGCTTGCCATTCTGACAAACAAAGAGAAGCCGGTCCAGTTAGTGATCGCCGGCAAGGCCCACCCGCAGGACGCTCCCGGCCAAGAGTTGATTCAACGTTGGATCGAGTTTATCCGCCGGGGTCCGGCACGCTCACACGTGGTGTTTCTCCCTGATTACGATATGCGCATGGCCGAGCATCTGGTGCACGGGGTCGATCTCTGGTTGAATACGCCGCGCCGCCCCTGGGAAGCTTGCGGGACCAGCGGGATGAAGGTGCTCGTCAATGGCGGTTTGAATCTCTCCGAACTCGATGGCTGGTGGGCAGAGGCGTATACGCCCGAGGTGGGTTGGGCTCTGGGGGATGGTCTAGAGCACGGAGACGATGCGGGCTGGGATGCCCAAGAGGCTGACCAGCTCTACAATTTGCTTGATCACGAAGTGATCCCGGCATTCTACAAGCGGGACGATTCCGGTATTCCCGTGGGCTGGATCGCCAGAGTGCGCGAGAGCATGGCCCGTCTGACGCCCATGTTTTCTGCCACGCGCTGCGTTCTGGAGTACGCGGAGAAGTACTATCTCCCGCTTGCCGCCGCCTATCTGCGGAGAAGCAAAGATAGCGGCAAAGGCGCCAAGAACCTGCTCGAGTGGAAGCGGCACGTCACCGATCATTGGTCCAGGTTGCGTTTCGGCTCCGTACGCGTTGTTAGCGGGGAAGAACTCCATCACTTCGAGATTCAGGTCTATTTGGATGAAGTGGAACCCGATGCGGTCCGGGTCGAGCTCTATGCCGACTCGCCAAATGGCGAGGCACCGATTCGGCAGGTCATGGTCCGCGGAGAGGCGCTGGTCGGCCAGAGTGTCTGGCGCTACACCGCATCGGTTCCCGCAACGCGCCCGCCACAGGATTTTACGCCAAGAGTGGTTCCATGCCACCCGGAGGCATTTGTTCCTTTGGAGGCGCCTTGCATTCTCTGGTATCGGTGATAGCGAAGAATTGTGCCAGTTTGAGTTTGCGCTTTCCTGCAACGGAGCTTTAAGCCGAGACTCTTCAACTCAATGATTCCACAGGTTGATGAATCGCAGCTGTAATAGGAAGTAACCTGTGGTGAACTCCTAGTAGGGTCGAAGAGTGTGGAGGATTCGTCGCCATGGCCGCGCGGAGATTGCGCGTCTGGCATCTGCGTGCCGTAGTTCAGGTGGTTCACGTAATGCTCATTCAAGAGTTTCTATTCGAAAACATGCGCGACGCATCCTGTTAATCCTCGACCTGCCATCTGAGCCTGAGCTGGTTGCGCAAGCCAACGGCGGCGAGTATGTTCTCGGGCACATACTTGCTCGAATAGTTCTCGCGAACCCACGATCGAATCGCGCGAGCCTCTGGCGTGCGGCTCGAAAGGAGTGAGGCGCAATGGCTCTCGGGAACTCCTGCTTTCTGAAGAAACATTTCCCAGGCGCTCGACCCCGAAGGTAGATTCTCTCTACGGTCGAATGGAAAATCAAATTTCGCCATGAAAGGCCTCCTTTTTGAAGATTCCGGTGAAGGCGGGGCCGCGCCGTTTCCCGCCTGGTGAAGCGGCGCGCCCCCGGTAGCCTAACCTGATGCAGAACGATGATCATCACAGGGAGAAATGCGGCAGCGTACGAGATCTCAGAGAGTATTCGTCAGGCATACTGATATGGGTTGATGCCGAGTCTCTTGATTCGAGAGATGAGGGTGGTGCGGCAAATGCCCATACGGGCAGCAACGCCTTTCGGCCCCCCAATGCGGCCTTTACATTCCGCGAGGACTTGCATAATCTCTTCGCGCTGCCTCTTCACGTGTTCCTCCATATCCTGCTTTCCACTCAAAGAGCTGACAGTCTCTTTCACGATGCGCGCGATTTCTTCATCCCCCCGCGATTGGGGTGCATGCCCCACCTCGTCAGGCCTCACTTTGTTGTATAGCTCTGACATTGGCGCTTCGAGCGTCCTGCCACGCGTCAGAATCACGGCGCGTTCGATGAAGTTTTCCAGCTCGCGTATGTTTCCCGGCCAGTCCCATGCCGTCAGCCCCTTGATGACAGTCGCAGGAACGGAATCAATTTTTTTTTCCATTTGTTTGGCAATCCTCTGAACGAAGTACTTGGCAAGCAGAGGGATATCTTCTCTGCGCTCCCGGAGCGGCGGAATCCGGATCGGAAACACATTGAGGCGATAGAACAAATCGCTGCGAAATTCGCGGTCTGCGACCATTTTTTCGAGATCGCGGTTGGTTGCCGCCACCAGGCGAACATTCACCTTGCGGGTGTGTGTGCTGCCCAGGCGCTCAAATTCCCGCTCCTGCAACACCCGCAGCAATTTCGGCTGAATCTCGGCCGGAATATCCCCAACTTCATCGAGGAACAACGTGCCTTGATCGGCGAGTTCCATACGCCCGGTTTTCTGGCTAATTGCGCCAGTGAACGCTCCCTTCTCATGCCCGAAAAGTTCACTCTCGAGAAGCCCCGTCGGAATCGCTGCGCAGTTGAGTTTCACAAACGTCCGGCCTTGGCGCCGGCTGTGTTCATGGATCGCCCGGGCGATCAGTTCCTTGCCCGTACCGGTTTCGCCGAGAAGCAGGACTGTGGAGTCACTGGGGGCGACCGTTTCCACCAGATACAGAACCTGCTTGATCGCTTCACAATTTCCGACGATCTGTTCGAACCCCATTTCACTGCGGATTTCTTCTTCAAGGTACAGCTTTTCCTGGCCGAGTTTGTCTTTCAATTCGGAGATCTCTTCATAGGCCAGGGCGTTCTCGACGGCGATGGCGATCGGCCCTGCAACCTGGGTGAGGAACTCTACCTCGTCTGGACCAATCGGTTCTTCCGTGGTTCTCACGGTCGCCAGAATGCCGAGGACGCGGCCGCGATTCACAAGCGGAACCAGACAAGCGCTTTGGGCTCCTTCAAGAGACATCAGATCTGCACGCACCTCAGGGCCAAGCTGGTACAAATCGTCAATGCTTGCGATGACGGGCTGCAATGTCTCGAAAACGGTTTTTCCGGGACCAATAAAGGGCAGAAGCAAACCTTCTCTGATAAGTCCCTGGCCCCGCGGATAATCGAGGACGAACAGCTTCATTTTCCCTGACTCGATATCGTGGAGCAAAATGGATGCAATATCGCCACCCATGATGCTGCGGAGGTTAGCGGAAATCGATCGCAAGACTTCATGCAGGTCCAGGTTCGAGGTAATCTGCTTCATCAAGTCCACCAGCAGTTTGAGCCTGTCATTCTCGTTTTGCAATTCTGCTCGGGCGATTTGTGGTTCCCTGGAATCGCTGGCGAATTCCGCTCGCTGGCTGGCGTGCTCCCCGGAATCCGCCCCAGAGGACCGGGTGCGGAAATGTTTTCGTAGTCCCGCGCCAGTTTCAAAATCTGCGCTCGCAGGGTAGGGGAAAGATGCAGACGCCAATGCTGAGTCACCCATGATGCCCTCCTCTTTCATTTTTTCCGGAGTGGGTCTGAAATGGCCGGTGATGACATTCTCGGACTGGGTTCTCTACAGCGAAATCCCAGATCGAGGCGAATCACGACCTCCGTGGAGGCAAATGGACGCTTCCCCTTGAAGGAAAAATGGGCTGGTTTTTAACGGGGGCTGGCCGCTTGCAGGTGGGCGGACTATCTTTTTCGAGGTGTAGGCTCGATGCGCTTCCATCCAAAAAGGCGTGCATCGACCGACCATTGACCCGGTCCTAACATTGCCAGGGCAGCGCCAACTGTTGCCAGGAGGAGGTAGAGGAGCCGATCTGAAGATATAGTGAGAAACTTCAAGGTTTCAATAAGAGCAACCAGCATGCCTACGATGGGTGTGCATAGACCGGCCGCGAGGAGAAATCCCCCACTAACCAGAAGCAGAGACACAATCGCGATCGGAATGGGAGGACTGCTTCGGAGAGTCGCGCCGGCAATATACAGCAGGGCAACACCGGCAACCAGCCGCATTAAGATAAGACCGACCCCGGGCCAACCGCCCGCAAAATTAGAATATAAGCGCCGCAATGGACGCACCTTTCCACAACCCTCCTATTATCATGAATTTCCGAAGGGAATGGAATCCCCAAAATGGTGTGGATTGACACTCTTTCGAGGCACCAGGGTGAGGAAGAGAAACCGGCCGGAGATTCGAGCTCGATGATGGCTCGTTTCAGAGCGATGGTTGTATGGTCTGGTTTTCGCGGGCTGCGAGATCTGCCGGGCGCTCCTTTGCCTGGTACGCTCGCCAAAACTGATCGGCCGTCGGGTATGGCACTCGGGGTTTTGCAGGCTTAGTCATGATGCACTCCCTTGCTCGCTTGCGTCTGCGCTGTTCCGAAGCAGGTCACTCTGCTAGAAATCAAATCTGACCCCGATGCGTTCTGGCGCGATTCTCAAGGCCCAGCCCAACATCTCTCCGGCGATGCGGCAGTTGTCGACGTTGGGTGGATTCGTAGAGGACACGAGTTCCTCGGCGTTGCGGCGAAGGTGAGCAGCGATCTTAGCCAGCTTCGCGTAGCTGAGAACTTTCGTCCGCGTAACAACAGCGTAAAGTCCCTTATCGGTGTAAAGTTCACTGCTCTGAATCGCCTGCACTTTGGTTTCTCGTTTTCTGCCTCGGCTTTGGAAGGGCCTTCATCTCAATTTCCTTCCGAAGCGAATGACGGAATTTACCTGGATAACATTCTGGAATGTTTTCTCAATTCCCGAAACTCCGTTTCGAGGGAAATCCTAACCTTCATGGAGGCAGATGGGCGCCTCCTTTCGAGAAGGAGTAAGTCTGCTTTAAGGGAGCGGCGGGTCTCTCTCGGGTGCGAGGGCTATCTCTAGCTGGAAACTACAGATCGATAATTCCTCGTTTCAGAGCGACGGTCGTGGCGTGGGTCCGGTCGTTGGCGCCCAACTTGGAAAGAATGCTCTTCACTCGGCTCTTGACGGATTCTTCCGTGGTGGAGAGTTCGTCCGCAATCTGCTTATTGGCGTTTCCAGCCGCTATCAGTCGCAGCACGCTGATTTCTGCCGGGGTCAGCGCGTCGTCAGTGGCGTGCTCGGCGATTTCCAGGGAAGCCTCGGGGCTGAGAGTCTTTTTTCCCGCATGCGCCGCACGGATCGTGGCCAGCAATTCCTTGTGCATGGCATTCTTCAAAAGGTATCCCTGAGCACCGGCTTTGAGCGCCCGGATGATTTGCGTGTCGCTCTTATAGGTTGTCAGCATGATGAGTTTGGCATCGGGAAATTCATTGCGAATGGCAATCAGCGCCTCGAGTCCGTTCATCTCTGGCATTTGCAGATCCATCAGCGTAACGTCCGGGCGAAGCGCCCGGAACTGCTGGATGGCTTCACGACCGTCGCAGGCTTCCCCGACTAAGACCATGTCTGACTGAATAGCGATCAAACCGGCGATCCCTTCGCGGACGATGGGATGGTCGTCGACCGTAAGAATACGAATTGGAACGGCGCCGCCACTCATGATGGTGCCCCCTTATTCATACTTTCGCTCTTCCGGTAAACGTTCGTGACCACCAGGAACCTCCCCGGGAGTCCGCGTAGGCGATGCCCGCGGGAACGCTCAACTCGACTTCGGTTCCTGCATCCACTTCGCTCCACACGGACAGGTCCCCGCCTATTAGTTTGGCGCGTTCCCGCATTCCGTTCAAGCCAAAATGTCCCGTCGGCGCCTGCCCTGACAGGAGGGTTGCATGCATGCCTTTCCCATCGTCCCGCACGTGCAACCGGAAGTGACGATCATCATATCGGATTTCGACTTCGACATGCCGTGCCTGCGCGTGCCGGAAGGCGTTGCGCAACGCTTCGGCGGCAATCCTGTAGATCTCATCGCGCAGGATGGGATGCAGACTTCGCGTTTCGCCTTCAATCGTGACGCGAAGTGCCGGAGAGCTGTGATTTGCCGGATCGGCTGCGAGTTCCTCTCCCAGCGTATTGACTGCCTGCGCGAGGTCGTTCATTTGCAGCGTGGAGTCACGCAGCCCCTGCACCGCATCCCGGCCTTCGGTGATCGCGTCCGCAGCCTGCTCAATCGTGCTGTCCAGCTTTTCCTTGGCTTCGATGGGGCGATCGGGCAGCAACTGCGAAGCGGTGTGGAAGCGCAGCAGCAAGCCGTGGAAACTCTGCAGCAAAGTGTCGTGAAGGTCCCGCGCGATGCTCATCCGCTCAGCGATGCGCGCCTCCAGCGTCACGGCAAACTCTCGATTCAATTGCCAGACACGCAACAAGTGACCTGCCCACAGCAGCGCCAACAGGAGGACAAGGCAGAGTGGCCGGAACCAGTTCGTCTGGTAAAAGTGCGGCTGCAGCACGAAATGCACGTTGGCCCCCTGATCGTTCCAAATGCCGGAGTTATTGGCGGCAATCACCCGGAAAGAGTACTCCCCGGGCGGCATGTTCGTGTAATGAGCGGTACGGCGCGTGCGAGCGTCCACCCAGTCCTTGTCAAAGGGTTCGAGCCGGTACTTGAAGCGCAATTTGTCCGGAGCCGAAAAGCTCAGCGCCGTGAAGCGGAAATCGAATGTGTTATTGTCGGGCGGTACAGAAGAACTGCCGTTAAGCGCCAGCGCTACTTTGTTCGCCCATGCCTCTTCCACCATGACCGGCGGAGGAAGGTGGTTCTCCACAGCGGGGTCAATTGCCACTACACCGCGCAGGGTGGGAAACCAGAGCCGCCCGTCGGGAGTTCTCCAGGCTCCCGGGCTGCCACCGCCGGATTCAATACTCCTCATGCCCTCGGCAACGCCGTATTCTACCGGCGATATAAAAGAGATTTTCCCATCGGCAAAATCATTCAGCTCCTTCAGACTGAGGCGAAAGATACCGTGAATGGAACTGAGCCAGAGATTGTTCTCGGTGTCTTCCAGGATGCCCAGCAGTATGTTGCCGGGCAGACCGTCCCGGGTGGTGATCGTCTTAAACCGGCCGTCACGCAAACGGGCCAATCCTCCGCCGTGGCTCGTAGCCCAGATCGTCCCGATCGAATCCTGGTAGACATCCCGGATGTTGTTGGGCAGACCTTGCGTCTTGTCGTACAGGACGGTTTTGCCGCCGCGCATGTACCAGAGCCCTTCAGTGCCGCCCACCCATAAGCCACCGTCCCGGTCCCCAATAATCTGATCTACGTTAAGGATGCCGGGGACTTGTTCCAGTTTTCCCTCGCGAAAACGGTAAAGGCCGCCCGGACGCTCCTCCATGAGCGCACCGATCCAGAGCGTACCCTCCCGGTCCTCGTAAATGGCTCTCACAGCCGGTGCATTAACCTCGAAATGGCTTAAAGCGCCCGATCGCCAGCGATACAGGCCGCTATATCCGCCGAACCACAGGTCGCCATCGCGTGTCTGGGCAATGGCGCGCACGTTCGCCACGCCCGGAATCAAATGAAACTGATGCCCATCGAACCAATAGAGCAAATCTCCGCCCAGCCAGATGCGGCCTTCCCGATCCTGAAGCACAGCATTGAAGCCTGAATCGGAGAGGCCTTCGTCCTTTCCATACGCCGTAAGGGGGGAACGCCGGAGGCGAGTCAGCCCCATTCCAATCGTTCCAACCCACAGATTGCCTTCGCGGTCCGCCAGGAGGCTACGAAGCTTGGGCAGTTCGCGGTCACTTGCAGGCAACGGTAGAGCTTCGGGCGGCTTGGGCGTCCCGTCCACGATGCGAATGAGCCCGGCCGGCGTGAGCAGCAGCAGTTCCCCATTCGCGTCCTCCGTCATGGCCAGGGAAAACAAGGGAAACTCGGCCGGTAACTCGCTGCGCCCGAGCGGCGGCAGCGGAACGTAGGAGAATACGCCCTTGTCATAGCGCACCAGCCGATACCCGTCGCGAAAAGCAATCCAGACGCTTCCGTCCCGCGCTTCATGGACGAGAAAAACGCTTGGTTTGTCGGGATGCAGGGTTGCAATGGAGCCGTCGGCCCCGAAACGCACCACGTCTCCTCCGCAGCGAAACCACATGCTTCCGTCCCGCGCCTCAAGGAAGAACTCCCGGACCGCTTTTCCGCGGTGTGTGGGATATGCCTCCAGCTTGCTGGCGGCAAAACGCGCCACGCCTCCTGAAGTGTTGAGCCAAGTATTGCCTGCGGCATCGCCGCGGATCGAGCTGATGAACCTGCCCGGCAGGCCGTCGGGTTCGGTAAATGTGGTGAAAACACCATCCTGCAGCCGGGTCAGGCCGCCATCCACAGTGCCGATCCACAACGTCCCGGAGCGATCTTCGTACAGAGAGAAAATCTGATCGCTGCCGAAACCTGGCGTATCCGCCGAAGTGAAAATCGTGAAGCGCTCGCCATCGAAGCGCGCCAGCCCCCCGAATGTGCCGATCCAGAGATAGCCCTGGTGGTCCTGCAAGATGGTGTTCACCGAGTTTTGCGGCAGGCCCTGCTCCGTGCGCCAAACCGTGGTGACATATTGCGTGGGAAGGGATTGTGGGTGCACAGGAGCGATGAAGAGACCAGCAAGCAAAGCAATCGCGCTTGCCGGCAACCATACGCAGGAGAGATGGTTGCCCCAGAGGACCGCAATCGCAGTGCGGGACCGGTCAAAGCGAAACAGAAGCGGCCGGCGAGAAGTCATCTTCGCACCTTCGCAACCAAACACGTCAGAAACGGTGGCCCCAGATTGAAAAATTCTGTTGCCAGTGTATGCCAACAGGCAGGTTCAGACAGGG
>Ga0181538_10000466_pt1 | contig 47587 bp, 48 predicted proteins | sample PEATcosm2014_Bin_40_FD_119773 | JGI IMG/M metagenome (GOLD analysis project Ga0181538, IMG submission 119773) | Peatland microbial communities from MTU Mesocosm Facility, Houghton, MI, USA - PEATcosm2014_Bin23_30_metaG | ecosystem: Environmental > Terrestrial > Soil > Wetlands > Peat | place...
ATTCTGCATGACATAGTCCGTCCTGACCTAATACTTCCCCGTTATTGCAGGTTTGTTGCGCTATGCATTCCCCGTTTTCACATGATGAATTATCTATGCAGTACGTATCTGTTCCGCATTCTGGGTAGCAATTTCCATCTTGGCCAAACACGTCTCCAGTAATGCATGATGCTGTTACACATTGACCATTATTACATGTTGCAGAGAAATTCTGGCTTAGGTTAACTGCGAGATGGGCATAGGATCCTACTCTCTGGTGAGAGTGAGAAGTTACCCCATGGCGAGCATAGGATGTTACTCCCTTATTAGAAACGGTTGATACTACTTTGCCATATGCAGCTCCGCCACCTGCACTGGTTGATGGTTGATAAACTGCCACACCAAACGGGACATCAAATCCGGTTATAGTTCCTATAATGACGCCCCTAGAGGTATTGATTATAGAGACCGTATCATTGCCGCGGTTCGCCACATAAGCATAAGTACCGGAGGGCGCAAATGCTATTCCACGCGGGCTATTAAATCCGGTTATAGTTCCTGTGATCTTTTGGGTGGCTGTGCTGACTATTGATATTGAATTATTGTTGATGTCCCCCACATAAGCATAAGCACCGGAGGGCGCAAATGCAACTCCGTATGGATTATTGAATCCTGTTATTCTTCCTGCTATGGATTTGTTAGAGGTATTGACTATGACAGTCAGATTATCAGAAACAGTTACATATGCATACTTGTCAGAAGGTGAAATAGCAACGTCGTACGGATAATAAAGTCCGGTTATCTTTCCTATGATGGCTTTTGAGGATGTACTGACTATTGATATTGTATAAGAATTAAGGTCTGTTACGTAAGCATACGAACCTGAAGAGGAGAAAGCCACACCTATTGGAGTATCAAAACCCGAGATTGTGCCTGTTATGGTTTTGCTGGAAGTGTTGACTATGGAGATAGTATCATTGCCACTGTTCACTACGTAAGCGTAAGCACCAGAGGGTGAAATTGCAACATCTAGCGGATCATTGAATCCAATTATGGTTCCTGTTATGCTATTCGTAGAAGTACTGATTATAGAGACTGTCCAATTGGCTCCATTCGTTACGTAAGCATATGTAGACGTTGCGGGATTCTGGCTTATTGTTGAAGTTGAAGCAGTCGAAGTGGTTGTAAAACTGATAGAACCAAATAGATGGCTAAAGAAGTTTACTATGCCTTGCCAGAAAGAGCCAAATATAGAAAGGTAATAGACACTGGTGTTGTGGGTAGATAATAAAAAGCTGCTAGCAGCTTGGGCGGTTGGAATGAGTGTTAGTGTGGATATAACAAAGAGTGCTAAGATGTATCCTGCTGTAGATATCCCATTATCCATAATTTAATTGGTATCGGATAGTTTATAGTTGTTAGTATTATATCTATGGCACTTATCACTCTTGGGCTAATAAAGAAGAAAGCGGGGAGCCCGTGATTTGAACACGGATCGCCAGCGCCCAAGGCTGGTAGTCTGCCAGGTTAGCGTAGCTCCCCAGATTTACGATAATATTTGAGGAAAGCTTAATAAATACCTTTCACGGAATAATATATTGTCTGATTATCTGTGATATTAATGGTGCTTGATCTCCCATGGGTTGAAAAATACAGGCCTCATGCATTGAAGGATGTGATAGGCCAGAAGCTCATTGTCGGGCGGCTCAAGTCCTTTGTCGAAATGGGAAACTTCCCGAGCATGATCTTCGCTGGATCGCCAGGCATTGGAAAAACAGTATGCGCAGTTGCGATGGCCAATGACCTTTATGGGGAGGGAAACATCAGGAGCGCATTTTTAGAATTAAACGCAAGCGATGCGAGGGGAATCGACGTCATAAGGGAAACGGTAAAGGAGTTCGCAAAGACCATATCAATGGCAAAGGTGCCAGTCAAGATAATATTCCTTGACGAGGCCGATGCACTCACCTCTGACGCGCAGCATGCGCTCAGAAGGACAATGGAGAACTATCCTGCAACAAGGTTCATACTGAGCGCCAATTACGGCAGCAAGATAATAGAGCCAATACAGAGCAGGTGCGTCGTGTTCAGGTTCCGGCCGCTCACAGAGGCTGATATGAGGGAGTATGTAAAAAGGGTAACAGATGCCGAGAGGCTGGATCTTGACGCAAAGGCCGTTGATGCGCTGATATACGTTGGCGATGGCGACCTGAGAAGGCTTACCAATGTGCTGCAGAGTGCCGCAATGCAGAACAGGAAGGTGACAGAAACAACCATATACGACACAGCGGCAAGGGCAAGGCCGAAGGAGATCATATCCATGCTCAAGTATGCAATATCGGAGGATTTCGCAAATGCGAGGGATGAGCTGGACAACCTCATGCTCAGGAACGGAATGAGCGCAGAGGACATACTGACACAGTGCTACAGGGAGGTGCAGAACATGGCGATAGACGAGCATCTGAAACTTGAGATAATAAAGGACATCGGGGAGTACAACTTCAGGATAGTGGAGGGCGCAAATGAGCGCATACAGCTTGAGGCGATGCTTGCGGGGCTTGCCCTTGCGGCAAAAAGGAACAAATAAATAATACATTGCATATTTAAGATGGGGGTAAAATGAACGGCAATGGATGGCTTACAGTAATAACAGGGCCTATGTTCTCTGGCAAAAGCACTGAATTGGTTAGGGAGATTAATAGACATATTTTTGCGCATGAGCCTTATGTGGCTTTTAAACCAGACATAGATAACAGATACGCAGAAGATTTTATTGTTACCCACCCGACACCAAACAATGATGGGATAATGAAGCTGCCAGCCTTTTCGATACCGGTTAATGATAGCTGTCGCGGTATCATTTTGGAAAAGTCTGCTGATGCGCGTGTAATCGGCTTTGATGAGGTGCAATTCTGGAATCCATCTGTTAAGTTGCCAGAATTGATTAGGGACCTAGTAGAGAAAAAGGATAAAATTGTCTATGCGACAACACTAAATATGAGCTATGAGGGCAAAGGATTCAAAAGTGCGGTTAATCTTGTTTTATATGCAAACGAGATAAGATTACTTACTTCCGTGTGCGCAAAATGCGGAAATAAGGCGATATACTCGCAGAGAGTCGATCCATCCGGGAATCCTGTTTTCAGAGGAGAACTTATACAGGTAGGCAATAATTATCAGGCAAGATGCGGCAAGTGCTTTGAAAGGGAAGAGGTGTCAGGTCTGATTAGAACAGCAGAACCTGATCTGGTAAGGCAAAAATTAACAAGCAGATAAAATACCAGCTTCATACCCTGAGGAATTTGAGCGCAATAACGAATGCCCTATGGGTACGGTCTATTATTTTCTCGCCGTCCAGCTTAATGGTGGCCCGAATTAATGGCAAACCTGGCAGGGTGATCGTAACCTCTCTGTCTCTTCTTAAGACTCTTAAAAATTCCCTCGTAACTCTGTTCTCTAGGTTAAAAAGCTGATTATGCACTGGAGAGAGCAAACGATTGGCCCTTTGCCTGCATGTAACTTTATACTTTGGATTATTATTCAAATCTGGCATATTCTCAGCTTTTTACCAGAGATTATCTCAGTTTTGCGGTATATATCTCTTCGTCTAATTTCTTCTGCACAAGCTTATAGATAAATGTATGTTTTGTTTTGCTTTGACTATTATTGGTTTGCTTAATCCGGATGGCGTTCATTGCAAAAGCTTATATCTTGATAAAGAACATAATCAGTAGTATTTTTATGATTTTTTAGATATTCTTGTATGGTGTTTTTCATGGCCAAGTACAAGATAAGGTACAGGAGAGGGGGAAAGGAGTTCGATACTGTCATAGAGGTAAATGCGCTGACAAGGAACCAGGCAATGATGATGGCAAGGGACAACAAGGAGAGGTTCAAGGACCTGAATTTCAGCGACGTAGAGGTATTGGACGCTGAGAAGATTGAGAGCTGGAAGTAGGGCTATCGGCTTAGCCTTATCTCCAACGGGCCTGCATATGGCTGGTCCGGGCCCTGTATGTAAATCTCGAGTATGTAGCTGTTGGTGTCGTCTATTTTCAGGGGCAGCTTAGGCTCTGAGCTGACAAACCTGAATGGCGTCTCAACCTCTATACTTGAAAGGGTGTCGCCATAGCTCATCGCCTTGTAGAGCTGGACCTTCTCGCCAAAGATCTGCCCTCTTGGAAGATTGAGTATTCTTGATGATGTCTCTATCTCAGTCCTTTTGCCGTTAAGTACCAGTATTGTTTTTGAGATCTCGATGTGTATTGTTTCTATGCTGTCGGACAGGAAGCTTACGTTGATTGGTCCTGTGTAGTTGTGCTCTGGGGCCTCTACCATTAGCTTGAAGTCTATCTTCTGGTCAGCATCTACCGATACCGGTGTTGTAGGGGAGACCGAAACAAGCCTGAACGGCTCCCCGACCTCTATGCCCTTTATGTTCAAAGGCTTTGCCTTCTCTGCCTTGAATGAGGCCGCCTCTGTCAGCATGTCTGTATGGGACTTGTTTTTGAATGGTATCTCTATGCTGAATACCTTCTCCTTTACCTCCATGCCCTGCATGCTGTGCATGTGGTTGTGCAGCTTCAGGTTTATCGCGGTTATTGTTACCCGCTGCCTATTTCCGCCGAACAGCGCAGGAAGTTTGATTTTCATTAAATCAGTATGAATGAATTCGCTTTTATAGTTATTGCAGATACTTTAATAATCCCATCTGCGTAAATATGGAGTGGTTTTGGTATGATAGAGGAAGGGAAGAAGGCTCCTGATTTCAGGCTAAAGGGCAGCGACGGCAAAACCTACAGCCTGTCGGATTTCAATGGAAAGTTTGTTGTATTGTATTTTTATCCCAAGGATGACACCACCGGATGCACCATAGAGGCAAAGGGATTCAACAAGGCACAGGACAATTTCAAAAGGCTGAATGCGGTCGTCCTGGGCATAAGCAAGGACAGCATAGACTCCCACAAGAGATTCTGCAGCAAGTACTCATTGAGGTTCCTGCTGCTTTCCGATCCAGGGAACAAGGTCATAAAGGAGTATGGCGCCTATGGCGACAAGGGGATCTTCGGAATGGGCACCCTCAGGAAGACCTTCATAATAGACAGAAAAGGGAATGTGCTGAAGATATTCAACAAGGTCAGGCCGCTCGGCCATGAGAAGGAGGTAACTGAGATCCTGGTGCGCTCACAGGTAGCCTAGCTCCCTGAGCCTCTCCTTTATTATCTCGGCCTCGTAATCGGCCTTCTTGTTGGACTTCTCGCTGATAAGAGTGCGCAGTATGAATGCCACATAGCTTGAAACAGAGGGGAAGCCGGTATTTTCCACGTGCTTCTCAACCTTCTTGAAGAGCCTGCTCGGCAGTGATATCGTGGTGAACTCCATCCTCTTCTTCCTGCTTACCTTCATTTGTATCAGTTAAGATTGGGCAGAAAGCTTTATATACCTTAATTATGTATAATATTTAAATTATGTATAATTGCAGATAATACTTGGTGGAATAATGGCAAAACCAACAAAATTCGAGCAGATAGTAGCAGACCTGAACAGGAATCCCAGTGAGGAGAATTGGAAGGAATTCGCAAAGGCGCTCAAAAACAGCGGCATAAAATACTACACAACGGTTTATGCGAATGACAAGATCAATAGGCTGAAGGACCTGAAGGAATCGTATGTCGTGCTGCGCGATGGAAGGTACAAGGTTGTCACAAAGGTACCGGTCTACAAAAAGAACTCCAAAGGGGGCATTGAGGGCGCCCTGGAGCACCTGATGGGCCTTCTAAATGCAAACATGGTGAATAAATGATAGTCCAGGATGTAAGAAAACTTGAGGAAAAAAGCATATTCATAATAAGAGAGGCGAAGATGAAGTTCAAGAACATCGCTGCACTGTGGAGCATGGGCAAGGATTCCACGGCAATGCTTGCTGTTGCCAGAAAGGCATTCCTTGGCAAGGTGCCATTCCCTGTAGTCCACATAGACAACGGGATAGACTTCCCGGAAACCTATGAGTTCAGGAAGAGGCTTGCAGAGAAGTGGAATCTCGACCTGATCCTTGGCAAGACAAAGATAAAGCATGTGAGCTGGGGGCTGGCCTGCTGCGGCGAGACCAAGACCATAGCGCTCAAGGAGGTGATGAAGGAGTATAAATTCGATGCGCTGATGATGGCGATAAGGAGAGATGAGCATTGGATTCGTGCGAAAGAACGCGTGTTCAGCCCTAGGAACGAGAATTTCAGGTGGGACTACAAGAACCAGCCTGCAGAGCTGTGGGATGATTACTCCTCAAAGCTTGATGCAAAGGGCCACATAAGGGTGCACCCGATGCTTGACTGGAACGAGGTAGACATATGGAGCTACGTGCAAAAGGAGCACATCCCGGTTGTGCCGCTCTATTATTCTAGGAACGGGTATAGATATAGGAGCCTTGGATGCACCCACTGCACCGTTGCCCTCAAATCAAATGCGAAGAACATAGACGACATAATAAAGGAGCTGGAGGGAACCGAGACTGATGAGCGGTCTGGAAGATCGCAGGACAAGGAAAAAGAGTATGTGATGCAAAAATTAAGGGCTTTGGGGTACATGTGATTGCATGATGGTAAAAAAGATAACGCTGCTCGGCCATAAGGACCATGGAAAGTCCACGCTGATAGGCAATATGTTGATATTGACGAACAGGGTGAATCCTGCAAAATTGAAAGAGGCTGAGAGGACAAGCGAACAGCTTGGAAAGCGTTTCGAACCCGGCTTCATACTTGACAGCTTCCATGAGGAGCGTGAGGGTGGATTGACAATAGACACTACGCGCACCGAGAAGATACCGCACAAGGACATAGCATTTGAGTTCATAGATGTCCCAGGGCATGAGGAGCTGATAAAGAACATGATGAGCGGCGCATCGCAGGCCGATATAGCTGTGCTTATAGTTTCAGCAAAGGCCGATGAGGGCATACGCGACCAGACTAAGAGGCACCTCTTCATAGCAAAGATGCTCGGGATACGCAAACTTGTAGTGGCAGTCAACAAGATGGACCTGGTAGCCTACAAGGAGGAGAAGTTCGATGCGATAAAGAAGCACATGGCAAAGTTCATAGAGAACATGGGATTTACAAGGGGCAATGTGTACTTCGTACCAATATCCGCATATATGAAGGACAACCTAGTAAAAAAGAGCAGCAACATGAAATGGTACAGCGGAAGGCCGCTCATAGACCTTCTCTACATGAATGCAAAAGAGGAATACACAAAGAAGGCAAATGCGGAGCTCAGGGTTCTGCTCCAGGGATTTATAGACCATACAGGAACAGTAATGGCAGGAAAGATTGTGAGTGGAAAGATGAGGTTGGGGGACAAGGTGCGCATATGGCCATCCGGATTTGGCAGCAGCATAAGCAGGATATTCGTAAAGGGCGCAAATGTTAAGGCAGCCAAGCTTGGGACAAATGTTGCGGTTGCATTGAGGGACAAGTTCAATTCGGACGTAAGGGGCTCTGTAATGGCAGACGATGAGAATTCGCCGAAACTGAGAAAGGTAGTTAAGGCCTTGATATTCGTGACGCGGCCAACACTTGCCAATATGAAGATAAAGTTCAACAACATCGAGATAGGCTGCAATTCATTGAAGGTGCTGAAGCATATAGATACAACAACAGGGGAGCGCAAAGAGGGCAACAGGCTGAAGGCCTTGGATGCGATTGAGGCAGATATAGAGCTTGAGAGAAAGCTGCCCTTTGAGAGCTATGAGAGGACTGAGGAGCTCGGCAGGTTCCTGCTCTACAGCCGTGGGGAGTTTGCAGGAATAGGTATAGTTGAGTGATCAGGTATACCTGCCCAAAAACTATTTATATTATCTAATTCATAGCAATAGCAGTTGATTTATTCAATCGGTGAAAAGTGATGCCCTCCCAACACAAAGATATCGCTATGAAAAGAAGCGATTATGTCTCTCCAGAAGCGAGATGCGAGGCTTAAGGCTAGTCGTACTCAGGGCTCTAAACAAAAACCAGGTTCTGATCCTTTCAAACGTCGGATTTGCAGCAATAACGGAATTGCTCCAGAAAATATCCGAACAGTATGAGATACCCCTTTCTACACTCAGGCTAAATGCTAAAATACTCAGAGAGCTTGAGCTGATATCTTTCAATGGATCTCCGGTCAGGCTGACCAGGCTTGGCGGCATTATATTAAAGATACTTAATGATAGGTGATTACTTGGAACACAAAAGAGCTCTAACGGAAAATTAGGCAAGGAACTAGTATCCCTGATAAGGGATTTACCGGAAAAGCGGCTATGCAGCGTAAGGCAGATCAGAGCAGGGGATGTGAAGGAGATAATCGGGATTTACAGGAGATCCTTTGCAGAGCCGCCATGGAATGAGAGCTGGACAAAGGAGCAGGTGATTGAGGAGATGATGTACTCGCTATCCTCAAAGAACCCGATAATGCTCGTGGCTGAGATGCGTGAGAGGATAACAGGCTTCATGTGGGGCTGCGCACTATTGCTGGAAAGGTTCCCATTCCTTCAGGGCAGATTAAAGGACAGGTGCATATACGGGGCTGAAATAGCGGTTGATCGGCAATTCAGAAAATTGGGGGTTGGAAGCAAACTACTGGGAAGTTTCCTGCTTGAGGCAAAACGCTGCGGGTTTGGGGAATTTGTTTGCAGAACCGACGTAAACAACAGGGGTTCTATGGGCCTTTTCCGCTCCTTGGGCCTTTCCGAGATGGGGATATACGATCCGCAATTCAGCTCCAGAGTGTACTTAAGAAAAGAGCTGGATGGTCTCTCGGCGGATTGTGGAAAATCCATTAGAAATGTGGTGCGCACATGAGCGTAATAAAGCTGACAAGAGAATTGCTTGAGATACCCTCACCTTCAGGCATGGAGAAAGAGGTCGGGAGATACATATCAACAAGATTAAAAGGCAGCTTCAACCCAAAGATCCAGAAGGTCGGAAAGTCATTTAATATTTTGGCTGCGATTGGTGAGCCAAAATTGCTTTTGACAACGCACATGGATACTGTTCCAAAGCGGCTGAGGGTATGGGAGAATTCCAAATACATCTACGGCAGAGGCGCGTGCGATGCCAAAGGAGCTGCAGCGGCAATGATATGCGCCGCAGAAATGGCACTGGATAATGGTTATGCAGATTTCGGGGTTTTGCTGGATGTTGGGGAGGAGGTGGATTTTTCAGGCATCAAGAAAGCAGTAAAGCTGGTAAATCCGGAGCTTGTCATAATTGGAGAGCCAACTGACTTTAAATTGGTTGTCGGCCAGAAGGGCCTGCTTTCCTTAAAGATAACCTGCAAAGGTAAGGCTGCACACGGCGCAACTCCGGAGAAGGGAGAATCCGCGATAGATGCAATCCTGGACATATTGCAAAAACTAAAAGGCATTGATTTTCCAAAGGATAAACTTCTTGGAGAGACATCAATCAATATCGGAACCATAGGCGGCGGCACCGCAAGGAATGTAATTGCAGATTATGCTGAGGCATCTGTAGAGCTAAGAACAGTAAAGCCGAATAAAGATATTATCATGGCCATTGAAAAGGCAGTCCCAAAAAAGAACATTGCAATTGAATCAAGCTACGATCCGGTTTTAAATGATATTGATGATATGAGATTCAGGGATCTGGAACGAATCACTGTTCCATACTTTACAGAGATGTATTTTTGGGCTAAGAAATCAAAGGTCTTTGTATTGGGACCCGGAAATCCAGAGCTTGCGCACACGGATATGGAGGCGATTGGCAAAAAGAGCCTGGAGAGGGCTGTTGAAACATATTACAATATAATCAAAATGAACAATGAAAGATAGGCTTACTTACTTTCTTTTCCTTACAAGATAGTTGCCTATTATTAGCGTGTCCGCACCTGTGTTCTTCAGGGTCCATATGGCATCATCAGGGCTCATTGCTATCGGCCTGCCGTGCTTGTTCAGGCTGGTGTTTAGGACTGCGCCAACACCTGTCTCTTTCTTGAGATGAAGGAGAAGCTCCCTGTATCTCTCGTTCTCTTCGCCAAGAATCTGAGGCCTTGTGGTCTTATCGATATGTGATGCGGCAACCATTTTACTGTAGTGTTCATCTCTCACATGGTTTGCGCCGGTCATGAACCTGTTTTGCGATATATAATCGCTGAACATCTTTTTTGCATCATCAACCAGTATGGAGCTTGCAAAGGGCTGGTAATATGGCCTCTGCTTGATTATGGAGTTTATCCTGTTCCTGTTCTCCTGGTCTGACGGCAGCGAGAGCACGCTCCTGTTACCCAGTGCGCGGGGCCCGTATTCCATTGCACCCTGGAACCATAATATTATCCTGTTTTCCGCAATAAGTTCTGCCGCACGCCTGGCCGGATCCCTTACCTCCCCGAATTCTATCCCCCTTTTGGATCTTTTGAGCGCCGCCTCTATTTCCGCATTTGAATAGGATGGCCCAAAGTAGATGTTCTCGATCTGCCCTCTGTTGAATTTCCCGTTCAGCATGAAATCCACATAGGATGCCGCACCTGATGAGAGGCCTCCATCCCCCATGTGCGGAAATACGAATAAACTTTTGACCTCGGGCAGCTGCTCTATCAGCATGTTGGTTATCACATTTGAGAAGAACCCTCCGGATAGTGCGATATTGTGGATGTTTGTCTCTTTTATCCACTGCCTTACAATCGCAATTACCTGCTCCTCCACATGTGCCTGCACGGCATAGGCAAAGGACTCCCTGTCATTGTTCGATAATATATGGTCCTTCATGTACTCTGCAAGAAGAAGCTCGTTCCTTGTACCAAGCTTTGATACAAGCTGCCTTTTCCTCTCATCATACCTGCATATCTCATTCAGTAGCCTTATCCTTTTAGGGTAGGAATAGGCTGCAAGGCTCATCAACTTCCCCTCATCCTCACCATACCTCATATCGCATGCAACAGTTGCTGCGCCGTATAGTATGCCGATGCTTGAGCTTGCCCTAAATTCAGCCAATCTCTTTATCCTGCCATTCTCCCCGATCGAGACTGTGCCGCTAAGGCCGTCTCCAGCACCATCAAGCGTTATTACCAATGCCTCCTTGAATCCCGAATTGTAGTAGGCAGAGGATGCATGAGCAAGATGGTGCTCCACCATATAGATCTTTTTATTGGCTAAATCGGCATCAAGATGTCCAAGCCTCTTTCTTGTTATGGCAGTGCTTATCCTGCTGCCGCAGATGTTCCAGACATATCTGGGGTTCTGGTTCTGTATCAGCTTGTATACCAAATTTGTGGCATGCAGGCTGAATCTTGAGGGCTTTGGAATCTCCTTTCTCCACAGCCCCCTTCTTTTCCTGTCCCAGGCAGGGAAGAGCCTTGAGATGAGCGCATTGCCGCCAATCCAGGCAAGCGCAACAGCATCTATTTCCCCTCTCATTTCATTGCAGAGGTAATCTATGGAATGCCCGGGAAAGCCGACCTCATTCTTGTTCTTCGTGAAGCGCTCCTCGTTTATGGCGCCCATGATTCCTCCATTGCCAACCAGGGCAGCACCAGAATCATGGGAATCGGCTATTCCAAGTATAGGCATAATTCCACTGTTTTAAACTTTTATTGAAGATCGCAAGTATATATTAGCTCCTATGGTATACAACATACCCGTAATAGGTGCCGAAGGAGTAATTATCGAAGAGCGTGTAATTATACATGTATGGCAGCGGGGGCTTGGGCGTGAAGGCTATGGTCAGGTTGCAGAGAGACTGGAGCGTATAGTTTCTGGGCATGACAAAATAGCTCCCATTTGGTATGCTGCCGCAGCCCGCAACTCCCGGTCCTAGCCCGTATACATTATGGCCGGCGCCGGTATAGGATATGTCAATCGGGATGGCGGCGGCATATATAGATGCGTTTGCTGGCAGCCCCTTTATGAAATCTGCTATCTGCAGGACCGGATATATGTATTTATACTGCGATATCGCCGAGTAGTTTATTATTACATAGGAGCTGTAGAAGAGCGCAAGTATCACGGCAAGAGCGATTATATAGGCAGCATACCTGAAAGCCCTGCTCTTCGGGGCCTCTGTTAGGCTGGCCAGCCCCATGCCGATAAGCAGCGATAATGCGGGAGTGAATATCAGCATCAGCCTTGGGACTGCGGTGCAGATGAAGAGCGGCTTTGAGATGCTTAAAATTCCGAAGCTCATATAGCCAAATGTCACGGCTACCCAGAGCGCGGGTATGAGCGAGTAGAACCTCCTTCTCGAGAGCAGGCAGATTGCGCCGAATATTGCAAAATAGCCGTAAAGCCCAAGGGCCTGGCCCTCCACAAGCTTGCTGTTTGATATTGTGAAGAACTGGCTTATGATCGGGTTGAGAGTTGATAGGCTAGCCCTGCCAACCAGTATATTCATGATGCCCCCTATTCCATTAACAAGATTGTCGGGGAATAGCCAGCTGAGATAACTGCCGAATCTGCTTTGGGGGCAGAAGTTCCAGAAGGCGCTTGAATTTATTGTAAAGACATAGAATGGGGGATTCCCAAATGCGGAGGAAAGGGAGATTATGAGCAAAGCTGCAATAGCTATCCCTGCAGCAAAAAGTATGATATTTGCCAGCATTGACCTGCTGCGCTCCTTAGCCAGGTATATCAGCAGCATTAGCCCCATAAAAGGCATTATCTCTATGGCTTGGGATGAGACAAGCACGGATATCATGGATGTGAACCCTGCGATAAGATAGTATTTTCTGCGCCTCCTGTCCTTCAATGCGAGCAGAAGCAGCAGAACAGAGAGCGAAACAAAGAATGCCATTGGACCGTTATCCCCGACATAGGTGGCGTTTATGACATCTATTGCGCTGAATGAGTAGACCAAAGCGGAGAACATGCCCCCCTTTCTGCCATAAAGTTCGCAGCCTATCCTGTAAATTACCAGAATGCTAAGGATGAAGCATAATATGCCGAATCCGGCAGCTGAGAGGCGGCTTGGCCCGAAGAGAAGATAGAAGAGGGCTATGCCGGATATCAACAGGTATCTTTGCGTAAGTATCCCACTGTTCTTGAAAAGATTTACGCCTTTTGATGTAAGATAGCCGATATTGCTGTATACGTAGTTGTCCGCAAAATTGGCAGGGCTTGGGCCATAGAAGAAATTGAGGCACATAAAGAGGCCAAGGGCAATTATGAGCAGCAATGCGATATTGTATTTTGAGGGCTTAACACCTTTGTGTGGAGAATGCCTCTTTTCCTGACCGGGCTGCATACCTAAATAACACCAATGAATCTTTTAAACATATCCCGATTCAAATTTCAAACCAGTGCAATGGATGAGTATGCAACAACGCTGGAATAATCGCCGGTCACATCACCGGAGTTTGAATACTTGAGCAGAATGCCCTCTTTTGCGCCGCACTGCTTTGCGAAGAGCATTGCGACAGTAATCGGCCCGAATCCGCATGCGCTGTCATCCAGTTCCCCAATTAACCGGTTGAATGCCGCCGCATCAAGCCTCTTGATCGCATCGAAAAGCGCAGTGTCCTTGCGCCTTGCGGTCTCCGCAGACTCGTAATGGTTGAAGTCGGAGCTTGCAACTATTATGATCTTTCTATTCAACCCATTTGCTGCGGAGATTATCGCCCCCGAAAGGAGCTCGCTCGCCCTTAGGCTCTGGTCCCCCATGCATATGAAAACAAGCCTCTTGTCCGGGAAAAGGTGCTTTATGAAGGGCAGCTGCACCTCTATGGAATGCTCATCCTCATGCGCGGACTCGTCAATCTTTATGTAATCTGATCTTTTGGATATTTCTCTTGAGAGTTCTCTGTCATTTTCTGCAATTCCGATTGGTGTCTTCCAGTCCTCCATCGATATTGATATTGGAAACCCTTTCCCGGTGTGGTTCGGCCCAATTACAACTATTGTTTCGATCTCTGAGAGGCCTTTCCTTGTGGCAATTGCCTTGTAGGAAACAGCTGCGGTCCTTCCGGAGTAAACATAACCAGCATGGGGGGCAACATAAGCAATTGAATCCCTTATCTTGTCAATGTCAGGATCTGCACTCTTTAGGAAAGTTTCGATTGCGTCTGCCAGTATCTTTTTATCCAACGGGTAAAAGCTTCCTGCAAATTTGGATTTGCGCATTCAACCATAATAGATTCAGCATAGCATTATTAAAACTTGCCAAAGCGCAAAGCACTCTGCTTACAATTAAATTAGTGCATCTTATATCTCAATTCTTGGAGATATGCCCTTGCCTCAAGCGCCGCCTTTGTGCCACTGGCCGCCGCAGTGACTGCCTGACGGTATTTCCTGTCCGCAACATCGCCTGCTACAAATATGCCGTTTATGTTTGTCTTTACCTCATCCTTTGCGATAATATAGCCGTTCTCGTCAAGGTTCAGCTTTCCTTTGAGGAATGCGGTGTTTGGCGTATACCCTATTGCAACAAAGAGTCCATCGACCTCCATCTGGGTTGTCTCACCGCTCGCCAGATTCTTGAGCTTTACACCATTTACCTTTTCTTTGCCAAGTATTTCCTCAACTGTGGAATTGAATATTATCTTTATCTTCGGGTTTGACCTTACCCTCTCCTGCATTATCCTGCTTGCCCTGAATTCGGCCTTTCTGTGCACGATTGTAACGCTTTTCGCGAATTTTGTCAGGAAGAGAGAATCCTCCATTGCGGTGTCTCCGCCCCCGACAACTATGACATCCTTGCCCTTGTAGAAGAATGCATCACATGTGGCACAGCTGCTTACCCCATGCCCTATGAGCCTCTGCTCCGATTCCAGACCGAGCCATCTTGCGGATGCACCTGTTGATATTATAATGGAATTGGCTTGGAGAACCCCTGTTGCTGTCATTACCTTGAAGGGCCTTGAGCTGAGGTCAACATCAGTTACATTGTCATCAATGAACCTTGTGCCGAACCTTTCCGCCTGCTTCCTGAAGAGCTCCATCAGATCCGGACCCATTATGCCTTCAGGGAATCCAGGATAGTTCTCGACTGTTGTGGTGAGCATGAGCTGGCCACCCTTTGCAGCGCCGCTTATCATTAGCGGCTTGAAGTCCTCCCTTGCCGCATACATTGCGGCAGTATAGCCGGCAGGGCCAGACCCTATTATTATAAGGTTCTCTATATTTTCCATGGGTAATCTCTTGTAATCAAAATATTTAAATATGTGCAATTCTTTCTAATATACGGCTCTTTGGCTAGAGCCCATTAAGGCGACCTGATGATTAATTCCAACAATCTTAGGATATCCCTTGACAGGAGGGAAATCGGTTCTGACATGGACTTCATATCCCATGCGCATACGGACCATCTCGCTGCCGCAAAATCCTCGAAGATGGTGCTTGCAAGCGAGCAGACCATCCGGCTGATTGAACATGTCCAGAAAATCAAAATTGCAGAGACTAAAACGCATAATGAGAGGTTTGAATTGATAGAGGCAGGGCACATGCTTGGCTCAAGGCAGCTCTGCCTAAATGACACTATTTCCGGAAAGAGGATAACATACACTGGCGATTTCCAGGTTGTAAAGTCAAAGACCGCAATGCCGATAGACATACAAAGCACTGACGTGCTCATCATGGATTCAACCTACGAGAACCCCAATATCAGGTTCGACGACAAATACGAAACCGAGACGCTGATACAGGACTGGACCAACAAAATGCTCAGCAAGGGAATAGTCCTTTTCAGCGCCTATGCGATGGGAAAGGCGCAGGAACTGATAGCGGTTCTGAACGAGGCGGGGATAAGACCGGTAGTAAGCAAAAAGATAAGCAGCATATGCGCAATTTACAGGGATTGCGGGATAGGGCTTGATTATTCCTCCGCCTACGACGAAAACAGCAATTACGGCGATATGATAAGGGATAATTTTGTGGGGATAACGGAAACAAGGGATCTTAACATGCTAAAGGCCTGCGTTCATTTCGCGCACAGCAAGAATGTCTTCACGGCAATGGCGACGGGCTTTGCAAAGCTATTCCGGTTCAATACCGATGTGCAGTTCCCGCTTAGCGATCATGCGGATTTCCAGCAGAGCATCCAGTATGCAGAGGATACAGGCGCAAAGGAGATACTTACATACGGGCAGAATGCAGATCTATTTGCCAGAAACCTGAGCAGGGAGGGATACAATGCAATGCCCTTCAGCAATTCCACATTTTCATTTAAGCAGAAGTGATAAGAGAAAACCCCATGCCAAATGGAGAATACATGGCGAGCATATGACCTGCAGGATAAAAGTTGCATGCATGGACAGGAGGCTTAACCCGTACCTGGATGTGCACCAGGATGGCAAAACAATAACTTACAGGACTGCTGGAGGCAACCTCGCGCTGATAATATCGGAGGTGCATGAGCTTGCAAAGGCCCATGACGCAACAGAGATAATAGTTTATACGCACACGGACTGCGGATTTGCAAAGGTCGTATACGCGGCGTTGAGCGGGGAAAAGGTTGACGATGCAATATACAAGGATCTGGTGGTTCCATTCCTTAAGAATGGCTTAAAGAACAGGGGTCTGGAAGGCATTGAAAAAGAGAATGCGGAAATGCAGGGAAGAACGCTGGCGGAAATGGAGGGGTGCAGAAGATTATACCATAGGGAATGCAGGCTTGTGGGTATCGAAACAATAAATCCGCCGCAGCTGAAGGGCGAAAGATCGCTGGTGGTGGGACTTCCAACAAAAAGAAAATTTGAGGATATCGCAAACATCATAGGCGTAGAATCAGGCAACACATATTTCCTGAATGCAAACAGAATAGATGGGATATTGACTGACATCAGGATTGCCGTGGAAAACCTAAACATAAAGGACGTAAGGTTATTCCAGGACGGGGACAGCCAGTGCAAAGCCATAGACAGATTCGGGAAGGCAATACATGATACCGGAATCCTGGGGCAGAATGCAAACATACCTGTGATAAGGGTTTAGTTTGGTTGCAGGGCATGCATCAAGTGTGGAAGGCAGGCACAATTTCAATACATTGCACCATAAAGTCAATAACGATCCACCACACCAGCAATATTCCGTATAAGCTTTATTGCCTTTTCATCGTATCCCTGGCGCAACATGTTTAGCAACTGTCTATTCTCTATTGTCACCCTTGTTTCCAAAGGCATACTATTATCTTCGGCTATCTTGGTTGCATGCCCGTAGTTGTATGTCAAAAGCTCATCGTAGACACCATTCAGAGCCAATTCTACCTTCCCTGCATAAAGCCCGTATCTGGTTGCAATCTCTAAAAGACAGTTATATGGAAGCTGAGGGCTTGGTCCTATGGTCGCTTCATCGAATACCTCGTTTGCCATTCTTTTCTGCCTTTCCAGATCCATGGAAAATTCGGCAGCTACCTCGTCTGCACTGGAAATGTTGTATTTCCTGGCTCCTAAATATAACTTAAATGCGGTGTCAACAGCACGGTCAGCTGAATCTTTTAACTTGGATAATTCTGCAGCATCATAAGACATGGCAGTCAGGTACTGCACCGCCTTATTGGCTAAGCGCGCCGCACCTACAAAATCCTCTTCCCTTTCTTTGGACCAGATTGCATTCTTCAGTGCATCTTTTACCTTCTCATCTCCCAGGCCATAGACCCTGGCAAGCTCTGCCGCTTGGACATATTGTTCCGCCTTGCTTGAATTGGCATCGATTAGTTCCTGATAACAGGAACCTGCCAGCTTTGCCATTTCCTCTGGCGTGATCTCAAGCTTGTAGTAGTCTACTATTTCTTTTGCTGCTATGCTGCTTCGTCGCAATATGTGCCTATAAGCGGATAATACTATCACTTTAAAGTCAGGCTCACTTACGCCAAATTCCTCAACGGTTTCTGCAACCTTATCATATCGCTTATAAGATATTTGTTCTATAAGTAAGCTCCTTACAGCATTGTTAAGTTTCTCCTGGCCCAGGTTGAAATCCCTGGCAAGCATTGCAGGTCTTTTCAGGTCCCCATAATTATGGTGCCTATCTGACATGTAGGCATATGCCATTTCCGCTGCGGATTTTTGCTTAGCTTCGTCTAATCCTTGCTCCTTTGCCAGATATGCTGCATATACAAAATCCCCTTTTTCTTGGTAAATATCGAATACCACACCCGCCTTTTCGAATACCTTTTCAGGTTTGACCTCAAACATTTCCACTATCTTTGAGGTTTCTGGAGCATACACATTTCTTGGTTGGTCATCGCTTTTCAGCATGCTTTGGACTAACGCATTTTCCACAGCATCGTCAAGTTTTGCGGCAGGTAGGTCAAATTCCTTTGCGATTTTAGCTGCCGCATAATAATCCTTTCCTTTATAATATTTATTATAGAACTTTTCGGCAGCGGCAGTTTTGAGATGCGGATCCAAATTAAAGCGTTTTGCTAGGCGGGCAGCTCCCAGTTCCTCGCCTCTTTCGCCCCACCTCATTAAATTATAAACCGACTCTGCGGCTTCTTTTTTATCCGTTTCAGTAAGATGGAATCTTTCCACTATCCTATTGATAATTTTATCGTCCGAACAAGCGCGAATGGATTCTGCTAATGCCCTTATCGCAGCATCTTTCATCATCCTTTCCGCTTCCGCACTTTCTAGAGTGTTTGTCTTGGTAGCCATATCATCACATTTACCACTACTATATATTGGATAAAAAGGTATTTATACCCATTTTGCAATGGGAAAATTTCGGTGACATTTTCTTTAACGACAAAGAAAATGAATGGGCCCGAGGAGATTTGAACTCCTGACCTTTCGATTTCTGATTTTTGATGAAACTTTTTCCTAAAAAGTTTCTTATCAGTCGAACGCTCAAACCAGGCTTTTAGCCCCATACATTCTACAGTACAGGTAAGCTACGGGCCCATGATTGTAATTGGTTAGCTTTATATTTAATAATTTACCTCTATCACTTTTCCGTTCGGCTCCTCCTCGCGGAAGACCTGCGTCTCGAATCTGTATAATTTTACATTGGGCTGCGACCAGTAGTTTGGATGGAGGCCCGCCTTCCTGCATGTCTCTTCCAGGAACTGCCTTTTGGTGAATTTATGGTCCACTGCCACTATGGGCAGCAGCAGGCCGCGGTAATGCCCGTATGCCACCATAAGCCCGTCGCCGGGAACCTTTATGGCCCTGAGCCTTTTGCTTTCGCTGCCCTCCACCAGGACCGGCTTCGAAAGTATGCTCACCTCTACAAGCAGATCATCCAGTTCCTTCTTTGATACGGATACGAATCTTGGGTCCTCGAATGCGGCGTCCATTGCCGCATCTATTATTGACTCCTGCAGCGGCAAAGATGCGTATGGAAAGCCCATGCAGCCCCTCAATTCCCTTGTTGGATAATGCTCGAGCGTCACGAACACGCCATAGCTCTCCTCAAATTGGTGCAGCGTGCCTTTCACTATCCGCCTGTCGAAATTGGGGCTCATCAGGAATAGCTCTATGCTGCTCCTTGCCGCCCTTACCAGCTGCCTCCCCTGCTCCAGGTCGTATATCTGCATAATCACACTGCTAGAATATCTTACCTTAAATATAAATATCTGCCCTGCGATTAAGCTTTGATTGGATGGCAGTGCGTATCTCAATATATACCGATGGGGCTGCAAGAGGGAATCCCGGGCCAAGCGCATCCGGCTATGCGATCTACAAAGGAAGGCAGGCGTTGCATGGCCATTCCGAATACAACGGAAGGGCAACAAACAATTATGCAGAGTACAGAGCGATAATCCTCGCCCTTGAATGGTGCGCATCGAACCTGCAGGGCCAGGAGCCTGAGATGGAGCTGTATTCGGACAGCGAGCTTGTGATAAGGCAGATAAACGGGTCTTATAAGATCAAATCCACATCATTAAAGCCGTTGAATGAAAAGGTAAGGTCGCTTGTTAAAAAATTAAAGGGCATAAAGTTCTACAATGTCAGCAGGGAGGACAGGAGAATCAGCAAAGTTGACAAAAGCCTGAACCTTTTGCTGGACAATATAAAAAATTAAAGAGTGAAGAGCGTATTCACTCTTATTCCCCTATTAGCATCGCTGCAATTTCTGGCCCGAAAGTTAGTTTTATACGCTCCTCACTCCCGAGATGCCATCTTTCTGCCCCTGCGGCAGGATCTGTGAAGGCACTGTTTTCATATACGTCTATAAAGCTCCCATCGGCACGCACCTTTATGCGCTGTATTATGTAATCAGCATGTACAAAATTGAAGTTTTCAATGGCGTGGTGGCCCAGCCTATTTTTTTTGATTGTGACATGTTCAAAGTCAACAACACCTTTTAGGATGCCGCCATAGGTTATGCTGCGATTGGATGCATTTGCAACAGTTATTGAGACTGTGCTGTTGATATTCTTTCTGAGCAGATCCATGGCTGCCTGGCCTATTTTCCTATCGCCGGCAGTAGCCAGCTTTGTAGTGTCTGTCCTCATTCTACCACTTCAGTTGCATATAATTTAAAGACAAATTTATAATAGTTTACGCTTTGGCTGCTCTACAGCAATACATGATAATCCGACAATAACAGAATGTTGGCGTGGAATGATAGAACGCTCAAAGCAGTTAATTATATATACCCGTCCTGGCTTAAATATTTTGATGGTAAAATGGCAATTGTTAATAAAGGCCAGACAGATAGTGCCGGCTCTGACAGAGGTTCTTTGCTAAGGGCTCTAGTTTCTCCTGCTGTAGGAAAACCGTTGGTCGTTGTTAAGGATAACGGCAGATCCTTGACCCCGGAAGAGCTCAGAGATACGGGCATATGGAAGCTGATCAGGTGCGATGTAACTCTCTCTGGCGAAAAAATAGATGTCGTATACAAAGGCGATGACTGTTATAACTGCAGTATACAGGGTGGTGGCCTAGTTGCCTCATCTGATTTTGGAGCGGAAAAAACGGCGGCTGATGCGATAATAGGGTTATACACCCTTCTGACCCTGCCATTGTGATGGATGCCGCACATCTAATGTTGGAGGGCCGACAGGGCATGAAAGATTGATTTGTGTTGCAGGAGGGAAATCGAAAAGCCTATAAATATACAATAGGATAAATTAATATCAGGTGGATGCCAGATGCCAGACGGTAAAGAGCCAGGACAGGAGGTAAAGACCGAGCAGGAGCATGTGGTAGACTTGGCAGCGAAGGAGCACTGGAAGAAAGGGAACTCCTATTTTGAGGAGAGCAAGTTCGAAGATGCGATAAAGGAGTACAATGAGGCCCTCAAGATCGACAGCAAATATGCGGATGCCTACTTCAACAGGGCGCTCACAGAAAGGGTAACGAATGATTTCGACGGCGCAAAGAGGGATCTTGAGGTTGTAATAACACTGCAGCCGAAGAGCGCTGATGCGCCACTGCTCATAGGGGACATGGCCGAAAGCAGGAACGACCTTCTCGGGGCAAGGCTATGGTATGAGAAATCCCTTGCAAACAACCGTGATTATGCAGAGGCAAAAAACAGGCTGGAGCACATAGATTCGCTCATACACATGGATTCAGACTTCAGCAAGCATGGCTCTGGAAGTGCAACGCAGCAGGTAGTGGCAAAGAAGGAGGAGCAGAAGGAGGTCATACAGGAAGGGCAGATAAAGCAGGTTGCATTCTTCAAGAGCGATGTCAAGTTTAATGATGTGATAGGGCTTGAAAAGGTCAAGCGCTACCTTGCAGATAATGTTGTGCTTGCAATAAAGAAGCCCGATCTATTCAAGAAATACGGCAAGAAGCTCGGGGTCGGACTTTTGCTGTACGGCCCGCCTGGCGTAGGAAAGACGTACATCGTAAAGGCAGTTGCTGGTGAGGCAGGCGCAAATGTGATTATAGCAAGGGTAAACCAGATAGTGGACATGTATACCGGAAATACCGAGAAGAACTTGCATGCGATATTCGACCAGGCAAGGAAGAATACACCATGTGTAATATTCTTTGATGAGCTTGATGCGCTTGGAGTAAAAAGAGGGGGCGATGGCGGTGATGGCGGAGGAAACAGCTCTGCGCTAAGATTGGCAGTAAACCAGTTCCTTGTGGAGATGAGCGGAGTGGAGACAAACCCTGAAGGCATATATGTAATAGGCGCAACAAACAACCCATGGGACATAGACCCTGCGCTGAAGAGGAGCGGGAGGTTCGGCGACAGTGTATACCTCAAGCCACCGGATTACAAGTCAAGGGTAAATCTTTTCAAATATTATACAAGGAACAAGCCTGTCGCGCAGCTTGATTATGGAAGGCTTGCGAGGGCGACAATGGGCTATTCCCCTGCAGACATAGAGAGGATAGCGGACAAGGCGGCAATGCTGCCGCTGCTGCATGAATATGAGCACCACACGAGCAGGGAATACACGATGAGGGATGTTCTCTCGATACTAAAGGACAAGGATTACAGCGGCAGCTCGCTGGATGAATGGTATTCGATGGTAAAGAAGGATGTGATAACGAAAACAGAGACATCCACAGTGGACGGCAAGAAGCAGGAGGTCATCAAGGAGGGGAAGCTTGACCCGCAGGAGAAGATCCTGTACAAGGCTATGGTGAACGACATAAAGAAGAACACTAACAACGCCCAGATAAGGTTCAAGAAGTTCATAAGATGGTGGGCGCTCAACTTATTCTAACAGCAGATATTCTGATATGTCTGATTAAGCGACAATGAAGCGCTCCCTGTCGAAGAACCTTATGCTTATGTACAGCACGACCGCGCTTGTTGCCATGAGCACAAGCATCATCTCAAATAGGAACCAGAAGTTGAGCGTTGCCACATTGAAGACAGATATGAATGGTATTACAAGTATCGGGAGGACCAGCAGCGAGCTTATCTGTTGCGCCTCCTTTATGTTTCTGACCCTTGACGAGACCAGGACTATCATCCCTATTGTTGTGAGGGCAAGGAATGGGGAGTTTGCGAGCATCATATACCACAATATGTTCGGGAATACCGCCATTCCGAAGCTTGCAATTGTAAGATAATTTGTCACAAGCGCATATACGGCATAGATTACAAAGGTGAGCGCAACTGCGGGTATGAATGAGGCAAGGCTCTTCCCGACCAGCAGTTCGGTGTTTGTAGCCGGCGTTGAGAGCAGCGACTCGGCTGTTCTCCTCTCCTTCTCCCCCGCAAAGCTGTCGGCAGCTATTACCGTTGCAGTAATTATCGGCATTGTCAGGAAGATCGGCCCGAGTATGTCAATGGAGAAGAACCTCACAAAGATGAACTTGCCCTGGGATGCGTATTGGGATATTGATGCTGCAGATATGCCCAATACCCTGGTAAACAATGCGGCGCCGGCATACTGTGATATGTAAACCGTGAATATCGGAAGCACAATTGCGAAGAAGAGGGGTATGCCAAGCATAGGCCCGTAAATCGAGATGCTGCTGAAAGCCTCACGCATGTCCTTGATTGCTATGTCGAAAACATGGCTGTAGTTCATCTATTCACCCTGAAGCACCTTGTCTATGCTCTCTTTAAGGTAAAGGACGCTTATTATCTCTCCGCCATTCTCAACAACTCCCTTTACGACCTTTGGTATCTCGCTGATCCGGGCAAGGCTGAAAACAAGCGCGCGTTCGGAATCGCCATGCCTCACCCTCCATCTTTTTGAGAGCAGCAGGAAGGAATTCCCCTTTATCGGTTTTGCTGTCAATATCTCAACCTCAACATCGCGCAGCCTGTTTATTATCAGATCCACCCTGCCGAATGCTATCCTCCTGCCCTTCCTTAGCAGAAGTGTCTTGTCCCCTATCTTATAGAGTTCGTCAAGCCTCTGCGTCGCATACACTATGGCTGCCCCGCCCTTTGACAATTGGTTCAATTCCGCATGCAGGACCTTCGATGCAATAGGGTCGAGAAATGCGCTTGGCTCGTCGAGAAGCAGCAGCTTGGGCTCATTTATAAGAGCCCGGCAGATGGCAATTTTCTGCTTTGTCCCCCTGCTCAGCTCGCCCACCTTCCTGTCTATGTACTGCATTGCGTCAAGCCTTTCCAGCCAGTGCCTGATTCTTTTTTCAAGCACTGCATTCTCTATGTCATACAGCCTGCCGAAGAACCTGAGGTTCTCCCTTACTGTAAGGTCATCGTATAATGAATAATTCTCCCCAAGAAATGAGATATCATTCCGGATTTTGTCTGATTCCTTTGGGGATTCGTGGCCCAGCACCCTCACGCTGCCTCTGCTCTGCTTGTATAGGCCTGCGATTATCTTTAGCAAAGTGCTCTTGCCAGCGCCGTTGGGGCCGAGAAGCACTATGGTCTCCCCTGCCGAGAGCCTGAAGCTTATGTCCCGGAGAACATTAAGCTTGCCGAATCTTTTTTCTATGGAATTTGCCTCTATCACGTACAGGATGAATTACCCCATTGAGATTATCCTATCCAGATTATTTAGAAACCAAGCTTTAAATATCCGATATGGGACGCTTTAAGAGTTTTGCATGCATTAATTATTGGTGGTTTCATGAAGGCCGAGATAGGGATAATAGGCGGCTCCGGGTTCTACACCCTTCTGGAGGATGCGGAAAGCTTCGGCGTTAATACTAAATACGGGAAGCCCAGCGAGAATGTTTCCATAGGCAGGATAGCGGGCAGAAATGTCGCATTCATACCAAGGCACGGGAGCACGCACAGCCTTCCGCCGCACAGGGTGCCCTACAGGGCGAACATACAGGCACTGCATGAGCTTGGCGTAAAAAGGATAATAGCAACAAATGCGATGGGCTCGCTCAATCCGAAGTTCAGGGTTGGCGACATTGTTGCGCTTGACCAGTTTGCGAACTTCACGCATGGAAGGCAGGATACATTCTTCGATGATAAGGTCGCACATGTTGGGATGGCTGATCCGTACTGCGATGAGATGCGCTCTGTGATATCAAAGGCCGCAAATAAGATGAAAATGCAGTTTAAGAATGGCGGGTCGGTTATAGTTGTAAACGGCCCCAGATTTTCCACCAGGGCAGAATCCCTATTCTTCAGCAGGCAGGGATTTGACCTTATAAACATGACCCAATACCCTGAGGCTGCTCTTGCAAGGGAGAGGTGCATCTGCTACACAGCATTGGGGATAGTGACAGATTATGATGTGGGGCTGCATGGAAGGAGGGATGTTAAGCCCGTAAGCCACAGGGAGGTAATGGCAACATTCTCAAAGAACATAGGAAAGGTAAAGGAGCTTGTAAGGGAGAGCATAAGAAAGATGCCGAAATCAAGATCCTGCAGATGTGAATATGCGCTTGATGGCGCAATCATTGAGGTTTAAGGAACAGTCTTCCCAGGCTCTCAAATCCCTCGGAGAACATCAGCTCGCCGCCGTTCACCATTATCATTGCGGGCAATGCGTCCCCTTTTGATTTGATAATCCTTTCCGGCATGGGCGCTGCAAGCATATCGGCTATGCCGTACCTCAGGTGCGTAGGCACATAGGTGTTCGAGTCCACATCAACAATGCAAAGGCCGTCCTTAAACAGCCTTACATGCCTGTCCTCCTCGCTCGCAAGTATGCAGACCAGGTTCCTCAGCCTGCTTGTGCCAAGCGCAAATGCATGCCTTTTGCCATGCCCGAAAAATGTGATGCTGTTCTTCAGGGTCGCCCCGAACTCGCTCATCTCGCCATTGCCCTCTATGAGCGTTGCGCCGTCCATTGCGGCAAGGTGCTTTATTATGTGCCTGTCGGCATCATTCATCACAGATAGGGAGGAACCCGCCTCGCCCCTCAATCTCTGGAATACCTTTGCGTAGTATTTTTCGCGCCTTCTCCCGTTAAGCTCTATTACAAATATGCAGCCATGGCCAACGCTCTGCAGCGCAATGTCCATGCATGCCTTGATCACATCCCTCTTTGTGGAGTTCCCAAGAGCCCTTGAAGTAACTTTGACTTTCCTGACCATTCAACCACTCTGCCGCATTTGCGCCGCAGAACCAATCGTCACTTAAGGTTCATTGGTTTCCTATTTAAGTATTGCGGTAAAAAACGTATTTGTGGAATTGAGCATTATACCGGAATGAATTGCATCAAGTATTTGGAACCTCGCACCTACAAAATAAAGGCATATAGCCATTTGTGACCATATTATACAGGTGAGGATATGATCGAAATAAAACTGAATTCTGAAAAGACCGCATTGGTAGTGATAGACATCCAGAAAGGCATAGCATCAATGTCGAGAAAACTGGAGCCATACGGCTACGAGCAGGTTATCGGGAATGTGTCCGGGGCAAGAAATATTTTTATCTGGAGTTAGCCCAACATAGATATGCGCATTTTTAAAAGTGAGGGTTGGTACGTCGCTGAAATACCTTCTTTGCATGTAGTAACAAGAGCTAGAAGCATGTCTTCCTTGAATAAAAATCTTAAGGAAGCCATAGAAGTTGCAGTAGAGGGAATGCTGGCTTTGAAATCCATGAGAATGAAAAAACTACAAAAGGAAAGTGTGCATTTGGCCTACGCCTGATTGTGAGATGAGGGTATGTCAAAGTTGGTAATAAAACCCTCAAAACTCCTTACCATATTAGTCAAGTACTACAATTTCAAACCAATAAGGCAGAAAGGGAGCCATGTCTTCTTGACCAATTTTGAGCATTCAAAAACTATACCAATGCATGGAGGGGACTTGGACCAAGGAACACTTGGTGCAGTACTGAAACAGGCAGGATTAACAAAAGAGGATATTATAAAGTACCTCTAATGAATTTCAGCCTCAGGAGGGAATTGGACCCCCGACCTATTGATTACAAGTCAATCGCTCTACCACTGAGCTACTGAGGCACAGTCAGATAAAATAAGCCCCCTTTAGTATAAAAATCTTGGCATTTATGATTTTATTGCCTGCCATTCCTCTGGCCCTTTCCGGATCCCATGAATAATTCTGTATATCTAATCATATAATCGAGCGCCTTTCCGGCCTTGAGGCTTTTTGCTATGTCCTTCAGGAAGTCAAGATTCTCCCTCTTCACTGCGCCGAACAGAACTGCAAGCGGGGGAAAGATTACCAGTATTGCGACCAGGTTTGTTATAAGTGACCATTTGCTGTTGTTCAGGAACAATGTAAAGTAAGATAGGAGGATTATCAGTATGGCTGTGGGTATTGCCAGCCTTAATACAGGCATGAAATGCTGCTTGAATGAGAACTGCTTGTAGAGCGCATAGACGAAAATGATGTCCATCAGTATCTGCGATATGACGAAAAGTGCCAGCAGCGCCCCGTCTGCGCCGAACATAGGAACAAGCGCGAAGAGCAGGATTACCTGTATTGCAACCGCGAGCAGCTGGTAGTACATGAATCTTTTCGTATCGCCATAGCCGACAATGAGGTTTCCGGCGTAGGTGCTTATTATGCCGACAGTTGAGCCCAGTGCGATTATAACAAAGTAGAATGGAGCAAATGAGTATCTGCTTGAGAATAGAAGGTAGAGCAGCGGCTGCGACACCGAGACTACGTATATCACAACAGGGAGAAGCAGCAGAAGGGTGTAGTATATACTGTTGTTGTATATCTTGCCTATCTTCGATGAGAGGTCCCTGTCGGAAAAGGCCTTTGCAAATGCGGGAAGCAGCACAAAGCTTATGGATACGAGTATGACGCTCACAAAGCTGCCGAACCTGAATGCGGCGTTGTAGTTGCCAACAGTCAATGATGTCGCATAGACGCCGAGCAGCAGTATCGCAAGGTTGGGCGGCACATAGGTTGCAACATTTGATGCGAGGACAGGGACCGAGAAGTCAACCATGTGCTTGAGCGTCTTTTTATCCGGCTTTGCAAACCTGCTTCCTATGTGCTTTGCTATCAGACAGATTCCTATTATTGAAGGTATTACAAGACCAATGCCCAATCCCACTATTGCGCCGAACACGCCATAGCCTGCGAGCACCAGCGCAACGCCTGCGACCAGCTGTATTGATGCATAGAGGAGGTAGATTATGGTGCCTTCCTTTACCTTTTCGATTGCGATCAATATGGCAAGCGTAAGGTTGAAAAGCGCGTAAAGGAATACAAGCGCGGATGCAAGAACCAGCGAGCCTGTCATCGCCGCGTTATGGTAAACATTGATTGCTATGAAATTGCTTGCAAGCATTGCAACTATTGATACTGCAAAGGCTACGACAAGGCTGAGGAAATAGCCGTTGCTTATCAGCTCTGCGACCCTCTCCTTTTCCTTCGCCTGCGGTATATCCTTCCTGATCACAGTGCCGAAGACGAAATGCCCGGATAGTATGTTGTAAAATGCTATGGCGATTGCATATAATCCGAAATCCGATGGGCTAAGAAGCCTCGCAAGTATTATAAGAAGCAGCAGGACCATCAGGGATCCGACTATGTTGCCTATGGTGTATATGAGCGTGCCCTTTGCTGCCTTTACCCCGAGAGTTCGTGCAGAATCATCCTTTTTTCCCTTCTGTTCTTCCTGCATTGCTGCACCTAATCCCTAGCCATAAACTCGTCCAGCCTCTCTCTGGCACGCTCCCTTCTTCTTCTGTGGTCGTCAAGGAATTTGTTTATCCTCATCGCAAGGTCGGCCTTGTGCTCCCCTGCAAGTATTGCTCCGCTTCTCTCGGCCTCGAATATCCCCTCAAGCTTTTTGTCATCGGGCTCAAACAGGAATCTGTAATACTGGCATACCATGCATTTTTCCGGGTTGCCGCCGTATTTTCTCTGGAGCTCTGCCGTGTCCTGCTGGCCTGTGAGCGCCCTTCCCACCTTTCTTTCAACCTCCTCGTGGCTGTCATTCAGGTATATCGTGCCAGTTTTTTCGCTGGCGGACATCTTTGCCTCGCCGCCAAGGGATGGTAGGAACATGCTATGTATGACTGCAGGCTTGTAGTAGCCGAGCTTGCCTATCACATCCCGCGCAATCCTGAAGTGGACATCCTGGTCAACGCCCAATGGTATGAGGCATGGTATATTATGACCTTCTTCCACCGATTTCAGAAATGCCGGCACAGCCTGCATGCTTGTATAGAATATCCACCCTATGTTGGTGTCGTTGCCTATGCCAAATGCATCCTTTACGGTTGAGAATGTTATGTGCCCGGCAACCTTCACCGCCTGTTTGTACAATGTCTTTGCATAATCTGTGTTGAGGAATATTCTTGTCTTCTTCGGCTTGAACCCGAGCGCGGCAATGTTGAGTGCGGCATCCTCGGCGAGCTTATGGTAGTCCTCAAGGCTCAGCCCGAGGTTCTGCCTTGCCCAGTATTTCTCCTCATCAGGTATCTGTATAAGCACATCCGCATTGAATCTTGCCTGTAGCCACTGCATGAAGATGAATGGGAGTAGGTGCCCTATGTGCATCTGCCCTGATGGAGCAATGCCGTTATATAAGTAGAACTTGTTGCCCTTTTCATATTCGCCGAATAGCCATGCCAGCTCCCTCTGCGCAAAGAATATCTTTCTCCTCAAAAGCCAGTGCAGAGGACCTGCATATTTCTCCATCTCCTTGAGGAGCTCATCGCTTATCGGCTTTATGCCGAACTGCTTCTCAAGGACCTCGTAGTCCACCCTGCCCTCAACCTTCCAGGGGGTGACATGAAATGATTCAGCCATAGGATCAGATATAATGCCAAAACAAGGCTTTTATGCCTTTTGAACCTTTTTACAGCTCTCTTTATCTTCTGAGCGGAATTGGCGTTTGCCGCATTAGTGAGTAGGGCGGTATGGGCAGTCGCCTAACTATTATCTGCTGCGGCCTAGGCGGCACCCGGAAGATTCTAGGATTATTATTTTTGTTGGCTGGAGCCTGCTTTGTTTTTGGCTTTGGTTTTGGCTTTTGCTGGGGCTGTATCCTGTTCTGGTGGCCGAGGTTTCTCGTGAGCCTTCTCACTTCGCCCGCAGCGGCAAACCTTTTTCTCATTGCAAGGGCGTATTCTTCTTGGGGCATTCCTTGCCATACCGCAATCGGATTTTCGGCAGCATTTCCATCTGGCTGTTTTTTGTATTCTGCCATTTGCGCCTGATTTGCCGGGCGCTGTGCAATTTGTGCCTGTGCAGTCCTGATAGATTTGGATTGCACGGCAATGGCAAGCTGTCTATGCTCGCTCCCTGCGTTTCTTATCAGTTGCAAGTGGTATGCAACCTTATTAGCATACCCATTCCTTGATTCCCCAACGAAATAATGCCCGGCATAGAGCCTGTTTATCAGGTAATCAAAATTACCTGAATTGACTGCCCCGTCCTTGCGCAGGACTCTTACATATTCCTCTCCAAAGGAGTGAAGGCTTCCGAATTTCCTAAGTTCATAGCCACTGCCATTCCGTGCCTTTATGCCGCCCGGATTATTGTGTGCGATGCTGGAATTGTCTAGGTTTCCCGATTCCATGAGCCATTGCGCAATTATGAAAGGACGCGGTATCCTCAACTGCAGCGAGGCCCAGTTTGCCTCGCCTAAAATTCTATCTATATATTTGTCCTCCCTTGTGCCAAGATTCCTTGCCTGGGAATTTTGGCTGTTTATTGTTTGCTCCACCAACTTTAATTCTTCTGACCTGGACTGGCCAGTATATCCGCTTGCCGTATTTTCCCTTTCCTCTGAGACTGTTGAGTAGTAATTTGCGCCGTAATTGAGTAACGCTACAGCTAGAACTGCGGATGCACTTCCGATTGCCACTTTTGTTTTGCTGATTCCCAAGCTATCAAACTCCCTGGAATAATTTAAAGTTGTAAAGCGGTGCTGGTCCTGTCAGGGAATAAATTTTTACGCTACTGCTTCTGTTTGGATCTTTCCTGTGTTCCTTTTCTGACTAGCTGGCCATATTGATCATATGTCTCTGCTGGGGCATTTCCTCTAATCGCCGGTACCGGATTGCCCCTTCTATTTGGCTGCTGCGGCCTATTGTTGAATCCGAATTTGCTGAATTTAGTCCAGCCACCAGTACTGGTTTGCACCGCCCCTTGCCTGTTATCTTTCGGTGGTGCGATTGCAGGGCGGCCATTCCTGCCGAAGCTGCCCCAACCGTTGTTGATTGTTGTTCCCTGGCTGGGCTGCGCTTGAGCTTTGCCCTTTGCAATCTTGCTCTCAAGGCTCCTTGCATGCTCTGATGTGTTGAGCACCCTGATTCCTGCCGGAGTAATTTTCCAAAGGCCGTTTATTTTTGTAACCAACCCCTCCTTCAGCAGCGGGTTTTGATTGTTGTCGAATATTTTATGGAATTCGGAAAGAGCAGGACGATCCGGATACGATCCAGTAATGTTCCGGTATATATCATTGAAGGCAGCCTCCATGTTCTTGCTGGGCGTTGCCTGCCTTGATTGCCGGTTCACAGCCATAAGTGTTATCATCTCCACATCCGTGAATTTCCTCTGGCTGGCTGCTGGAGCCGGCCCGCCAACCTTTTGATCCTCTCGCAGCTGCATGGCTTTCGGAATGGGTTGTGGTGCTTTCGCCCGGGCTGCCGCCGGATGCTCATCAGTACTTTGCTGGGCTTCCATTTGCGGTTCAGCCTTTTGATTTTTATCAGTTTCAGATGGTTGGGGCTTATCATCTTTCTCTTCTATCTCTTTTGCGGATCTCTGCTGCTCTGAGGTTTCGGTTGGTGAGGGCTTGTCCACCCTCTTAATCCCGAGCTTATTTAAGCCGGAATCAGTAATGCGGTATTCTCCAGCCTGTTCATTATATTCTATAAAACCTTTTTGCCTCAAATTAGTTATTTGCTGGACCACTGCTGTGCTTTTCGAATCTTTGCCATTGGTAACCTGTTCATACAGTTGATCAAGTGTGCTTTCATGATCGGCCCGCCTTAAATTTAAGGCCTTAAGGATATTTTCATCAATTTCCTCTTTTTCCTGGCCGGTTATCCCCTGGACTGCCGCTGTTGGGGGATTTGGTCTTACCGAATTTTCAGAGATGTTATAAATTGCGATGCCGGCAAGACCTAGGCCAAAAAGTGCTGTAGCGATAAACATCTTTAGGAATCTTCTGCCTCTTTTTGGCAGCTCTGGCAGCGGCTCCATTGGTCCATAATCATGAACGCTTTGATCCGGCATTGAAGAATCTGGAGAGGTAGTATATTGGTATTCGCCTAGGGGCGGTATCCTACGGGTGCGCTGAGTTTCTTTAGATGAATCATTTGGTTCATAAATTTCCATGATTATCACGAAGTTCTATTATGAAGCTGGAGATATATAAATATTCTTCAGGTTTGCAAAAGGCATAGTATTATCTGTGATTTTGCGCAGGGCGCGTGCAGCTAAGATCTGGCAGTCTGCCTTGGGATATGTGCGCTTTGCTTCAGGAATAAATCTTACCTTGAAAGATTTTGCGGTGCCATGCTTGAGGCATCATTAACCCTTTCGCTGATTACCTCCTCTGCTCGGGGCTTTTGGTTGATTGCACGCAGATATTGTTCATAATTCCGGTACCACATAATCAGCTCGCCCCTGCCCGAAATGCCAAGTTTTTTGGACAGGGTAAGTAGATACGTCCTTGGGATCTCTTCGACAACCCCCAATTCTGCGGCTATCTCATTATTATTTCTGCCCTCACTTACTAATTTTGCGGCTTTTATTTCTTGCGGCGCTAATGCCATCCTTGCCGTATTTAAACGGTCAGAACCTGATATTATCTCAGAGACAGTAACCGGCTCTGCTACAGTGAATAGTGCCTTTATTTCCGCTGCAGTCCTTAAACTCAGTTTTTTAAGAATAGAGCTTATATGAAATTTTACCACTCCTTCTGAAATATTTAATTCTGATGAGATTTTCTCGCCTTTCTTGTTTTTTAGCAGTAGGGAAAGGACCTCATTCTCCCGCCTTGTAAGTATCTGAAACCCTGCTAGTATCTCGGATAGGTCCAATTCTTTTATCACTCCTTGGGGTAGAACAAACCCGAGATTATGGGCCATTGCTGATTTTAGGGCTAACGCCACATCTGCGGCCTTTGTCGGTTTTTCGTTGGTTATGGTAAGCCACTCTTTTTCGTCCATAAATCCTGCTCCTATTTTGGCCTGCGCTGGGGAAAAGAGAACGCCAAGCTCCTGCCTCTTTGCCGCTGCCAAAAGCTCTATAATATCCTTAACCCCTATGGGCTGCGCCGGCTCCTCCTTTAATCCTAAACAGCCGTCATGGCAACTGAATTCCGTATCTTTCCTTAAGGCAGGGGGTTTCTGGCTTCTTATGTCCCTCAACAATTTTACCACAGCAAAATTATGGACCCTAAAATATTTATACCCATCAGATTATTCTGCAGCCTTTGCTGAACCCTTTTGGAGAAGGAGGCTACTGCCCCTCTTGAAATCCGTGTTGCTCCCTAAAAAGATTCTTGCGGCAGGTTTATAGGGATTCGCATGCAGAAATAATTCTTACCTGCAGTCCAATGCTAGGATTTGATGGAATAATTTTTATAACCTTAGTGCCAAATAGGATGATTAAATGGATGAAGGCAAACCGGCAGGATCTGTAAAATCAATAGAGAAAGTTCAGGAGGCTGAAAGGAAGGCAGGACTTATCCTTGAAGAGGCAAAAAAAGATAAGGAGAGGAAGCTGCGGCAGGCCGGGGAGAAGGCATTGAGGATAGCTGATTGGGCTGATTCCGCCGCCAACAGGATCGGTGAGGAGATCCTTAAAAAATCTGAGCAGGAGCTTGGGCAGCTTAGGAAGAGAAAACTCGGCGAGGCGCACAGAGGCGCAGAAAGGATAAAAAGGAAAAGGCCTGGCAAAATGCATCTTGAAAAGCTTGCAGGTCATGCGGTGAGGGAGATAATCGGTGCATGAATGTTCAGGAGCGAGCCCATGCAAAAGGTAAGAATAGTCTGCCTTGACAATGAGAGGCGCAGCATTATCTCGGCGCTGCACAGCATCGGCATACTTGACCTGAGGAGGAGCAGGCTTGAGCTTTCCGATGACAATGCTGCGGAGCACTTCACCGCGCTTTCGGACATGGAGATAAGGCTTGCCGGGGCCATCGCACTTCTGAAGAGGCCGAAAGGGAGGAGGGAGGAGCGCCTGCTGCCCATGGCGCACATCAGGGCTGAGAAGCTCTTATCAGAGCTTGCCAAGCTAAAGACCATAGATAGAATCTATGCGCTTAATGGGGAGAAAAAGAGATTAGAACAGGCCCTTAGGCTGCTGGAGCAGCCGGAGGCTGTGGCAAAGGAGCTCTCCGGAATAGGCATAAACCTTGATAGGCTGAAAAGCGAGAGGCTTGCCTTCAAGGCATATTCTGCGCGCAACAGGAATTCGCTGGATGCGCTCAGGGAGGAGATAAAAAGGAGAGATCTTGCAATGGAGGCAGTAGAATCGCAGGATAGCAAACAGTTCAGCCTTATACTTGCATACCAGAAAGATATGGATGTGGATAGCATTGCAAGAAAATACAACCTGAAGGAGATCGACATATCTCTTGACCATATCCATGGAACACCTGCAGAGGCGCTTGATGAGATAAGAAAGGAAAGGGCAGGGCTCGAGAGGGGAATTGACTCCATAGATAGGGAGCTGTCAGAGATAAGCGGCAGGGAGTATGCCAGGATGCTGGCATTTATGGAGATGCTAAGGATAGAGATCACAAAGGCAAGGGTAAGCGAGATATTCAAAAGGACTGATAGGACCATAGTAATAGAGGGATGGGTCCCTGCGAAGAGGGCAAAGGAGCTGGAGCATTCGGTATCAAAGGCGTGCGGTGGCAGGTATTATATGGAGATGCTTGAGGCTGACGAGCTTGCGCCAACGTTGATTAAGAGGCCGAAGATATTGCAGCCCTTTGACTACATGGTTAGCTTCATATCAGTGCCAAGGAGCGATGAGCTCGACCCTGCAATTCCATTCATCATATCATTCCCGATATTCTACGGGCTTATGGTCTCTGATGTCGGCTATGGGGTATTATCATTCTTCTTCTCCATGTACATCGCCAAGATAACAAACCCGGATGGGCTTGTGCACAACACAGCAAAGATATGGCAATTGAGCTCCATATCTGCGATACTCTTCGGCTTCCTCTCAAACCAGTACTTCGGGCTTGCGCTCAACCATTACTTTACAACATTTGTCGGGTTTGACTGGTTCAAAAACATAACATTCCTACTGCTCATATCAGTAATATTCGGCATAATACAGGTGGTGGTGGGGCTCATATTCGGTTTCATCAACAAGTACAGATATCATCGGAAGGTTGCCTTCGGCAGGCTTACCTCCATATCCCTAATAATAGCGGGCACTGTGGCAATAGCTGGCGGGCTCTTCCATGCATTCGGCCCAAATGTGACGCTAGCTGCAGGAATAATTGCCATAGGATCGCTGATCGCTACAATGGTGCTTAGCGGCGAGGAGGCGGGGGAGGTCACAAACCTGATATCGCATCCGCTTAGCTATGCGAGGATCATGGGCTTCGGGCTTGCAAGCGTAGTGCTCGCATTCCTGATAGACAAGGCATTCACCCCCAGCCTGAGCCTTGGCATTCCGATATTCATACTATACAGCCTTCTCTTCCTGGTGCTGCACTTCCTAAACATGATAGTATCCATGTTCGAGGGCGCAGTGCAGGGGGCAAGGCTCAACTTCATAGAGTTCTTCACAAAGTTCTACACTGGCGGGGGCATTGCCTTCAGGCCATTCGGGGCAAAGAGGATTTACACTAAAGAGGTAAAGAATGAAAAAGAGATGGTGAAAATATGAGTGCAATAGACATGCCAACAGCGATAGCAGCACTGTCTGCTGCTGCAGCCATAATAGGAACAGGTATAGCAACTGCGATTACCCAGGCCGCGATAGGAAGCGCGGGTATGGGGCTTCTGGCCGAGAAGCCGGAGGAGATGGGACGTGTACTGCTATTTTTGGTGCTCCCGGAAACGCTTGTAATCTTCGGTTTCGTAGTGGCGATACTGATATTGCTTGGTGCAGGATTTATATAGAATGGTGGGCGGATGGCTCTTGAGGAACTGCGGAGGCGCATAGAGCAGGACGCTCGCGCAGCTGCAGCAAAGCTTGAAAAGGAGGGCGATGATGAGGCAAAGCGGATGCTTGATGAGGCAAGGGAAAGGGCAGGCAAGGCAAAGAGAGCGGCAAGGGAGAGGGCGCAGGCAGAGGCAGAGCAAAGGTTTAATGAGATGCTTACCGCACTGGAGACCGAGAGCGGCAGCATTCTTTCCGCAGCAAGGGAGGAATGTGTAGAGAGGGAACTCAGGCCATTCCGCGCTGCGGTAAGGAGAAAGCTGCAGGCAAGGGAGCATGATATAATAAGATCAGCTCTGAAAAGTTTCTCTGCAATAATGCCGCTTGAGCAATCTTTTGTAAAGGTAGACAAAAGGAATGCGGCGCTTGCAGAGGGAGCGGCAAGGATAGAGTATGAGGATGGCATGCACGGGATAGTGCTTGCCTCGCCCAACAGGCGCGTAACTGTTGATGCGACAATAGATGGCATAATGGCCTCCAATGCGGATTCGATAAGAAGGATACTTGCAAAGGGGATGTTCGGGTGATATAGATGAGCATATATGGCGCGGCAATGAGGTACGGCTACTCAAACACTAGGGCAAAGGCGATGGAGTCAAAGCTCATAAGCAGCGAGGTAATGCGCAGCATTGCGGATGCAAAGGACATAAACTCCATACTATCAATACTCTTCCAGACCGACTACAATTCGGCGATAACCAAGTTCGGCGGGCTGGGGATAAGCACCACAATGCTTGATTTTGCGGTGAGCGAGAACATGGCTGAGCGCGTCAACAAGATAGCGCAGATAACCCCGAAATCAGACAGGCACATGATAAGGGGCATAATAGCAAGGTGGGACCTGAATAACGTGAAGCGCGTGCTTGAGGCGATAGAGAGGAAGCAGCCGTACGATGCAGTCTCAAGATATATAATAAGCTCGGCGGAATTCCCTTCTGCGATGCTGCAGGATGCGATGCGCACCGAGAGCATAGAGGGCGCGCTGAGAAGCCTTATGCGCAACAGGAATTACAGGCATGTACTGGAGATGGCACTGGCTAATTACAAAAGGACAGGGAATCTCCTTGAGGCAATGGCTGCCATGGACATGGAGCATTACAGGGAATTGGGCGCGCTTGTGATGGAGCTTGCCAAAAGGCATGATGCCTCTGCAAAGATCCTAAGTATGGACATAGAGATGAGGAACATAATAACGCTTATCCGCGCAAAGAGGAAGGGGTTGAGGTTTGCTGAGATATCGTCAAGCCTCATAAGGAACGGCAATGCCGATACTAGGGCGCTCGGAAAGCTGTATAACAGTTCTGATAGCGTTGCCTCATTCGCATCAAGAATAAAAAGCTTCGACCTGAGGGATGCGGCAGATGTCTACAAGGAGGGCGGGCAGTTGCTATCCTTTGAGATAAGCATGAGGAACCAGATGTTCAATGCAAGCCTCAGGCTGCTGAGGCTGAGCATGCTCTCGTTCGGCTCGCTTGTTGATTATATCTATCTGAAGGAGGTTGAGGTGTTCACGCTAAGGGCGCTGATAAAGGGCAGGGAGTACGGTCTTACAAAGGATGAGATATCAAGGCTGGTGGTATGGAACCTGTAAAAAAATACAAGATAGCTGTTGTCGGGAACACGCAGCTTGCGCTCGGCTTCAGGCTTGCGGGCGTCGCCGAGGCGTATGATGCCGCAAATGTGGTGGAATCCGAGAGGAGGATGCGCGAGCTCCTGCAGCGCGAGGACATCGGACTGATAATAACAACCTCAAAGGTGCTGAAGGGAATAAGGGATAGGAAGCTGTCCGAGAGCATATCAGCCAGCGTGCTGCCAATGGTCATAGAGGTGCCTGATTATAAGGAAGAGGGGCAGCCAGACACTTTGAGAAGGCTCATACTAAGGGCGATAGGTATTGACATCAGCAGGAATGCTTAAGATTTAATTGATGGTATCATGGGAATAATCGAAAAGGTTTCAGGTCCGCTTGTCGTTGCAAAGGACATGCTCGGCTGCAACATGTATGACGTGGTGCATGTAGGCAAGGCAAGCCTTGTAGGCGAGATAATACAGCTCAGGGGCAGCAGCGCCGTAATACAGGTCTACGAGGACACGACAGGGCTTCGTCCTGGCGAGCAGGTTGAATCGACAGACCTGCCGCTTTCCGTAAAGCTGGGCCCCGGATTGCTGGGCAACATCTATGACGGCATACAAAGGCCGCTTGAAACTCTTAAAAAGAAAAGCGGGGCATTTATCGGCAAGGGAATAGTGGCAGAGCCTCTTGACACGAAAAAGAAATGGAAATTCAATATTGAGAAAGGTATGAAGAAAGGGAGCACTGTAAAAGAGGGCGATATAATAGGATATGTCCAGGAAACAGATTTCATAAGACACCACATAATGATACCGAATGGAATCAATGGCAGGATAAAAAAGATACATTCTGGAAGCTTTACGGTTGAGGATGCAATTGCAGAGGTCGAGAACGGAAAGGAGCTATTCAAGATAAAAATGTCACAGTCAAGATCCGTAAGGAAACCCTCAAGGGTAAGCAGGAAGTTCAGGGCTAATGAGCCGCTTATAACAGGACAGAGGTCTATTGACACGCTCTTCCCGGTTGCCAAGGGAGGCACCTCTGCAATACCAGGACCCTTCGGTGCAGGAAAGTGTGTGGATGGAGAGACGAAGGTACTTGTAAATAATGGATTTAAGCAGATAAAGGACGTATTCGAATCTTGCACAGGGAATTCAATTCGGGTTTCAGAGAATGAGACATTGAAGGAATTAACAGAACCGCTTAGAATACAGACCTTCAATGGCAGGGAAATAGTTGAATCGGCAGCTACGCACGTATATAAAGGCAAATCGGATGAATTGCTTGAAATAAAAACAAGATCTGGTAGGAAGGTGAAACTTACAAAGGCACATAAATTATTCCTGCTCGATGAGGAACTGAGGGTTGTGGAGAAAGAGGCGGGCTTGCTTAGCGCTGGAGATTACATAATCTCGCCGAGAAAGATAAGCTCAAACAAAGGCTACCAGACCGTGAATGTTGATTTTGAATGCAGGATAACAGACGTGAGTGCAATACATAAGATGGTGCAGGTTATAGATGAATATAAATTAGCTAACAATGTAACAAGCACCGAATTGGCAGCGAGACTTGGAGTAAAACCCGGGACAGTATCGGCTTATTGCAAAACCAACAAACCAACCTTATCATTCCTGAATGCATTAGAAACATTAACTGGAACAGAGATAGGATTTGATGAAATAAAGACAGAGAGGCAGACCAAACCGATAAGGATTCCAAGAATAATAGATGAGGAATTTGGGGAACTTCTAGGTCTTCTCCTGTCAGACGGTATGGTGAGGGGAGGGAGCACTGTGATATTCTTCAACAATGACGAAGAGTTACTTAAAAGAGCCACATATCTGATAGACAAACTTTTTGGATTGCAAGCTGTTCGATCTTTTGAAAGAACAGTTAATGCAGTGAAAGTTCATAACAGGGCTTTATCCAGGTTGCTCGAATCATTCGGATATCCTAAATATAGGAAGTCTAGGAACTTGATATTGCCCGAGGCCTTGTTTAATTCGCCAGATAGCGTGATAAGGCGATTCCTGATGGGCTATATAGATGGTGATGGCCATATCGGCGCTAATGAGATGGAAATAACAACAGCAAGCAAGGAGATGTGCAGCGGCATATCGTATCTTCTGTTGAGGTTGGGTATAATTTATAGAGTAAGAGAAAAGCGGGTAGGAAACTGGACTTACCATAGGATATTCATATCGGCAAGGGAGGCATTGAAGATACACCCGTATTATAATAAGGAATCGTATTTCAATTCCACCGATATAGTGCCCATGACAAGTTCATTATTCAAAAGAATACTTGGAGATATAAAGCCACATGCTATTGCAAAGGAGGGAGTTTCTATGGCTGGATATTATGTGGACCAGAACCTTACCACACAGATGTTCCAAAAGGTTGTGCAGAGGATTGGAGCCGACTATCTGGAGGAATTTGCCGGCGCTTTAGACTACGTTATATGCGACAGGATAGTCGAGATAAAAACACTAAATGGGCCATTCGATGTATATGACATTACAGTGCCAGAAACCCACAATTTTATAGGCGGCCAGATCCCTATGATACTGCACAATACTGTCTTGCAGCAATCGATGGCAAAATATGCCGATAGTGACATAGTTGTGTATGTAGGCTGTGGCGAGCGTGGCAACGAGATGACAGACGTGCTTACAGAGTTTCCAGAACTTAAGGATCCGAAGACAGGAAGGCCGCTCATGGAGAGGACGGTGCTTGTTGCAAACACAAGCAACATGCCCGTAGCTGCAAGAGAGGCAAGCATATACACTGCAATAACTATTGCGGAATACTTCAGGGACATGGGCTATAGTGTTGCGGTAATGGCAGACTCTACGTCAAGATGGGCAGAGGCAATGAGGGAGATATCCGCAAGGCTTGAGGAGATGCCTGGCGAGGAGGGATACCCTGCATATCTTCCGAAGAGGCTCGCTGAATTCTATGAAAGGAGCGGAAAGGTAGAAAATCTCAACGGCACAACAGGGTCTGTTACAATAATAGGCGCTGTGTCGCCGCCAGGTGGGGACATATCAGAGCCCGTATCGCAGGGAACATTAAGAGTGGTCAAGACCTTCTGGTCGCTTGATGCAGCGCTTGCAAGCTCAAGGCACTTCCCTGCAATAAACTGGCTTGGCAGCTATTCGCTGTACAGCGATGCGCTTGAGTACTGGTATGACGAGCATCTCGGCAAGGAGTTCACAAAAAACAGGAAGGAGGCAATGAAACTGCTGCAGCGCGAGGCGGAACTAAAGGATATAGTGCAGCTTGTGGGCGAGGATGCGCTTCCAGACTCGGAGCGTGTACTTCTTGAGGTCGGCAGAATGCTTCGCGAGGACTTCCTGCGCCAGAGCGCATTCGACGATGTGGATGCATATTCAAGCCTGAAGAAGCAGGAGATAATGCTTTCTACAATGCTACACTTTGCAAATTCAGCAAATGAGGCGATAAAGAACGGAGTCAGTGTAGCGATGATAGCAAAGATGAGGACAAGGGCTGAGATATCAAGGATGAAGGGAATAGGCGACAAGGAGATAGAAGGCGCAGCAAAGAGGCTGCGCAGCGAGATGGACCATGAATTTGCAGGCATTGCAAAGGAGTCAGAGGAAGAAACGGCGACAGAGCCAGAACCCAAAAAGGAGAATGCAGAAAAGAAGGAGAAGATGCAGGAGATTATTAATGAGAAGGATAAGAGGAAGACACACGAGCAGCCAAAGGCTAAAAGGCAAAAGCAAAAGCCGAAAATGGGGAAAAAGAGAGGATGAAAAGATGATTAGATGAAACTGAACATACAATACAACACAATAGAGAGCGTTGCCGGGCCGCTTGTTGTCGTCGGCAAGGTCAGGAACGCATCATACAACGAGATAGTAAGGATAAGGCTGCGCAACGGCGAAACAAGGCTGGGCCAGGTGCTTGAGACAACCGACCTGCATGCTGTTGTGCAGGTATTCGGCCCCACAAATGGCATTGACATTAAGGACACATCGGTCAGCTTCCTTGGTGAGACATTCACAACAAGGGCAAGCGAGGATATGCTTGGGCGGGTGTTCGACGGGCAGGGAAGGCCGAAGGACAATGGCGGCGCGATAGTATCCGGTGAGAAAAAGGACATAAATGGGGAACCGATAAACCCGTCATCAAGGGCTATGCCAAGCGACTTCATAGAGACGGGCATATCAACAATAGACGGGCTTAACACACTTGTAAGAGGGCAGAAGCTTCCCCTCTTCTCAGGATCGGGTCTTCCGCACAATGAACTCACTGCGCAGATAACAAGGCAGGCAAAGGTAAAAGGGACGAATGAGGGCTTTGCCGTTGTATTTGCAGGGATAGGGATAACATACGACGATGCGGAGTATTTTGTTACGGAGTTCAGGAAGACCGGCGCAATGAAAAGGACAGTCGCATTCATAAACCTGGCAGACGACCCGAGCATAGAGCGAATAATAACGCCAAGGCTCGCGCTCACAACCGCAGAGTATCTCGCATATGAGAAGGGCATGCATGTGCTTGTGATACTCAATGACATGACAAACTATGCTGAGGCGCTCAGGGAGCTATCGAGCGCAAGGGAGGAAGTTCCCGGGAGAAGGGGCTATCCGGGCTATATGTACACGGACTTTGCAAGCATATACGAGAGAGCAGGCATACTTAAGGGAAGGAAGGGCAGCATAACCCAGCTTAATGTGGTCACAATGCCAAGCGACGACGTAACGCATCCGATACCTGATCTAACCGGATACATAACAGAGGGGCAGATATTCCTGAGCAGGGAGCTGCTCAACAAGGGCATGTACCCGCCCATAAACCCATTGGGCTCCCTCTCAAGGCTTATGAACAATGGCATAGGCAAGGGCAAGACAAGAGAGGACCATAGAGGGGTTGCTGACCAGCTGTACGGCGCATACGCAAGGGCCCAGGATGCAAAGGCATTAAGCTCCATAGTTGGGGTGGAGGCGCTCAGCGAGAGCGACAGGCAGTATCTCGGCTTCGGCAATGAATTCGAGAACAGGTTCGTAAAGCAGGGCCCGTACGAGAGCAGGGAGATAGAAAAGACACTCTCAATAGGATGGGACCTTTTATCAGAGCTGCCGGAAACAGAGCTCACAAGGATAAAGGAGGAATACATAAAGAAATACTACAAGGTAAATAAATGATAAACCCTACAAGGATGAACCTGATCACCACAAAGAGAAGGATAGCCATGGCAAGGAAGGGCCACAATGTCCTCAAAAGGAAGAGGGAGGTTCTTGTTATAGAGTTCCTCAGATTGCTGAAGCAGTCAAGGCAGGACAGGAGCTACCTAAACAGGCTTATGCTCAATGCCTATAGGTCTGTAACAATAGCATCGGCATATGTTGGAGACTTCGAATTGCAGTCGACTGCACTGCATGTGCCTGAGGCGGAGCGCATAGGCATAACGCTGAAAGGGGTAATGGGCGTGCGCATACCCGAGATAGTGAAGGCTGAAAGCATTGGAAAGGCAGACTACAGCCTCATGTCCACGAGCATAGCTGTCGACGACATAAATGAGGCATTTACAAAGGCGCTTGACACTGTCGTGGATGTGGCGCAGAGGGAGCTTGGATTAAAGAGGCTTGTGCTCGAGATAGAGAAGGCCAAGAGAAGGGTGAATGCATTGGAGTACAAATTCATACCGGAGATGGCAAGGCAGTCAAAGTACATATCCATGCGCCTCGATGAGATAGACAGGGACAGCTTCGTTGCGCTGAAGCATGTAAAAAAGAGGATAAATAAGGGAAACAGGGATTAACTTATTCCTTTATTGCTGATTCCCTTACCATCTGCACAAATCCTTCCAAGATCGTTACATCCCAGATGTCTCCAGATATCGCACGTATTCCAGATATGGCTTTTTCTGCGGCGTCTGCCCCTCTAAGAAGTTCCTCGTTGCTTGGCGGCAGGGCCTTTTCGGTTATGCCATCAACATAGGCCATGTGGGCGAGATCATCGGGAGGGTTGTTTCCGTATAAGCCGAGCCTTAGGAGTTCTGACTGGAAGCCGACACCGAGCTGCAGCGGCCCGTTTCCGGGGTAAGCCCAGGCCTTTTCCATATCTGGAAGGGCAAGCCATTCATTCTTATCCTTCATTGGTTCGATTGCGCCATTCTTATAATCTATTCTGCATGGCCCTTCGAAATTAAGTCCGGGCCCTTCACGCAGCCAGAAAAATTTCCTGTTTGCCTTTCTGAAATTCTGCGGGTCCTTAAGCCATATTACAAATTCTTTTATGGATGGCAGTTCGCCGCCCTGTTCTCTAGCAATTCTCTTTGCATCTGTAAGGCTCACGCGCTGATTTAATTGAAGATCCAGCATGACCACAGGCCGTGTTGCCTCGCAGGTCAGCATTGATGCAGCAATTGTTTGCTCCATTTTTACCACTAATTAAACTCTGTTTGAAAGGTATTTATATTTATTCATGATCTTGGCTTTGTGTAGAACCTGATATAGTTCCTCTGGTATTAAGATCTTATGGTGCACGGTTATGTATTCTCTATAATTCTTACTGATTCTACATTTTTAAACTCCCCATCAAATGTTGCCAAGTTGCCTATATTGTATTCTTTCATGATGGATAGAATCTCGCAGTCTGTAAAACTTAATCTGCTTTTCTTTTGGGCCTTAAAGAGCCTCCAGGTTTCTTCAAAAGTTGACTCATCAGTATTCAGCACAATCATAGACTCCCTAATATAGTTCCCTGCAACTACTGCCTCTTCTAGCGATTTTGTCCTTGCAGATATAACGGTTATGGTTTCATCAAAAACGTAATCTGATATTACCATATTGCCGAATTTTAAAGTCGATATTAAATTGATGAGCTTTTCAGCCCTTGCATGGTTAATGTCTTTCTTAACAGCATAAGCAACAAGAACATTCGTGTCTATAAATATCACACCTTACCACCATAAAGCATATCATCTACCTCTGTGCTCCAGGCAACCTCTTTGCCTGTTTTTACTATGCCGTTCAACTTTAATATTGCTCTAGGATTCAATTTTGTCCTGCTTTGTCCTAGTTCTAACCAATCTTTCATTGCTTCAGTAATTGCTACGCCTACACTTTTATTTTCTTCCAGCGCTCTGTTCCTAAATTTTCTATATACATTTTTATTTACTTTCCTTACAACTAAAATTTCTTCTTTCATATGTATAACATGTATAACAAAATATAAATAACTTGTGCTTAAAGGCACCTAGGGCCGATGATGGAATTATGGCTCTAATACTGCGAGGATCTGGGCATTTTGGGATTTTCCAGCCTTGCTGCCTTTACTACGGATGGGGTTGGCCCGGCCTCCTCCCGCTTTGTCTCCTTTCTCTTTTCCTCCGGCGGTTTTTTCCTACGCCGCCTCAATATTGCAAAGAGTACCAGCAGTATAAACAATATTAACGCAACCAGCAGATAATGCGACTCTATAAATGTGAACAATGGATAATACCAAGGCAGGCTTGGTATCACATTCTTTGCCGGCTTCTGCAGGACAGTAACCGGCAGCACATAAGAAATGTTTGCCCCTGCAGTGCTTAGGGAGAGGTTGAGTATCAGCGTTCCCGGGGTCTGGGACGTCAGAACGCCAAAGCTCCTGTTGAAGAACTCGTTGGGCTGCGCCTCCACTGTCTGGGTGCCGTTATAGACAACCACGCCAGATAGCAGAGTAGAGAGGGAGAATGTTATCGGCTGTGACTTTGCGCCGGTATATTCTGCAGTGACATATACATGGTTTGTCGTGTTTGTGTAGAATACAGGCAACCCTATGTTTATGACCTTAAGTATTCCGTTTCCGTGATTTGTGTAGGGAACGGCTGCAAAGAGCTCCTTGATCTGGGTAAGGGCGGGCGTGTACGGCTTGGTGATGGTGAAGTATGCATAGACGGACTGCCCCTGGGGTATCTCGCTGATCTGCCAGTTTATCACATAGCTGCCATTTACGAATGTCATGTTGTTGACAAGGCCGAAAGCTATGATCTGGGAGACGTTTGTGACTACGGATCTTGGCAGTATGGTCTGGAGCGTGACATTCCTTACTGTTGTGGTCGGCGGGCTGCTTATCAGTATTATGCCGCTTGCAGTGTCTGTGTGGTTTGACAATGATATTAGTGTGGAGGTGAATGGTTTCCCTGAGGCTGTCCTATTCTGGACATCATAGGTTAGGTATGTCGTTTGGCTGCCGGCCAGGCCGCTGGTTGATGATGATAGTATATCTATTGGTGTATAGTAGATTCCCGGAGCCGTGGTGTTGGTGGAATTCAGCAGGACCTCTATGGATGCGCTCTGCCCTGGGTTAAGGAATGTGCGGTTCGATGATATTAGCACTATGTTTGAGAAGTTCCTTGCGTGCATGGTTATGTAATCAGGCACTGATCCCGTATTCTGCAGGTCAATCTGCGATAGCAGCTGAATTCCGGGTTGCGCAGATGCGTATATTGGCGTGTAGGTCAGTGTTGTTTGCGGGGACAATGCCAGTTGGGTTGTGCAGACCTCCAGATTGACCGTATGCTGGATGGGCAGGTAAAGCACGCCGAGCAGCGTTACAGTTGAGGTTGAGTTGGTGATGCTATAGGTGTTGTTCAGCAATAGCGTATAGGCCTTCCCGTTGATCGTTACCCCTGTCTCGTTCGGGCTTATGAAGCTGTCGGTAAATAAGAAGTTCTGGCCGCTGAGGGTTACATTGAAGGTGTTAAACTTCGCTATGTTGCTTATTTCATAGCAGTTGCTGCTGACGCTGATTATTGTCGGCTTTGATGATCCGCCGCCACCGCCCCCACCACCGCCTCCGCCGCCGGAGGAGCCGCCGCCACCACTTGATATGGTCGTTGTTGCAATGGTTGTCGTGCTTGGGCCTGAGGAGATTACTGTTATTGTGTTGGGTATGCTGTTAAATACCATGGGGGCGGATGTTCCCTGGTCTGTGGCTATTACATTATATGTGAATGCTCCGGAAAAGCTTCCTCCAGTGAATGTTATTGTGTTTGTGCCTCCCGGAGCAGCTATTATCTCGTTGCCCCCCTGCTGGTATGAGCCAGTAACATTGTAGAGCTCTACTGTAAATCCACCAGTGCCCCCAGCCTCTGATATTGTGTATGTCTCTATCTGCGGGCTCAGGAGCGGGTTGTTCGAGGCTGCAATGCCTATGCTTGGCGCGCTGTTGTAGCCTATTGGCTGGTATATTGAATTTGCTATATTTGCCAGTGAATCAGTTACTATGACGTTCGCCTCGAGTGTATTACCCAGATCAGCAGCTGGCGGCTCCCAGAAGAAGGTGTTTGTTGCCAATGTGCATCCGCTAAACAGCTGGTTTGCAATCAATGCACCTGTTATTGAATTTATTATCTGGTAATTGTAGGTATAGGGCTCGTTGTTGTCGACAATCTGGGTCCTGAACAATATGCCCTGACCCTGGTCTATCAGGGTGTTGGAGAGCGTGAGAGCAGGGGTTGTGCTAGATATTATTACTATTGTCGGCGTATAAGGAGAGTTTGCCACCTCATTTGCTGTGGCAGAATCTGTTACTATAACATTGGCTTCTATATCATTTCCGGAATCAAAACTCGGTATGCTCCAGAGCCATGTGTTTGACGTGAAGGAATTGCCTGTGTAAAGCTGGTTCGCAATGACTGCCAGTGTTACGGTGTTCACCACCTGATAGTTATAAGTATAAGGTGAGGTTCCGCCCATAAAGCTAGCTGTAAATTGCTCAAAGCCCCCTGCATTCACTGTGGGCGTGCTTGATGCTGCTATCGTTGGCGTTGTCAGCGCTGCATTGACTGTTATGCTCGTCTGCACTGAATTGAACACATAGTTTCCTGCAACTGATCCGTAATCAGTTCCTATGCCATTGAAGTAGAATGTATTGCCCTGGTTCGGTGAGGTGACAACGAAGCTGACTGTTGCCGAACCTCCGATTGTAGGTACAATCGTGTTTGAGCCCTGCTGTTTTAAGCCCGATACATTGTACAATTCAAGCGTGAATGGCGCAATTCCAGATCCTGTCTGCAGCGTGTATGTCTCTGTCTGGCCGCTGTCAATCAGTATATTTGATGGAGTTGCAGTAAGAGTAGGCATTGAATTGACTGTTATCGTTCCTGTTGCCGTGTTTGATTCCTGTACTTGCAGTGCTGAATCAGTAACTGTCACAGTCTCGCTACCTGTTGATGATGGGGATGCGACGCATGTACTTGAGGAATAGCCGTTC
>Ga0181538_10000468_pt1 | contig 47565 bp, 35 predicted proteins | sample PEATcosm2014_Bin_40_FD_119773 | JGI IMG/M metagenome (GOLD analysis project Ga0181538, IMG submission 119773) | Peatland microbial communities from MTU Mesocosm Facility, Houghton, MI, USA - PEATcosm2014_Bin23_30_metaG | ecosystem: Environmental > Terrestrial > Soil > Wetlands > Peat | place...
AGCAATCTCTATGGCTCAAATCCCCAGCGCTTTTTCAACACCATCGAAGAAATTCCTGCATCAATTCACGTCGAAGAATTACTGCAATCAATGACGCTGCGCGAGAAAATTGGCCAACTTTTTATGGTTGCCGCGAGCTCCATTTTTTATGCTCCCGATGATCCTCTTGCCCCCACGCAAAGGGATAGCCCGTATAATATTGATCCTGAATATATAAAACGATTAATTCGCGAATATCACATCGGTGGATTAATTTTCCTCTTTAAAAGTGAGCCTGATTTACAAATTGCTGCTTTGCACATGTATCAGCAGGAAGCGAAATTTCCGCTTTTGATCGGCCAAGATTTAGAATGGGGATTAAGCCAATCATTGGATCATGATCCATCAAAAGTAACCCGATATCCCCATTTGATGACGCTTGGCGCATTATCACAAGATAACGAACATCTTATTTATGATTTGGGTTATGAAATTGGCAAACAATGCGCGCAGATTGGCGTGCACATTAATTTTGCGCCCGTTGCGGACGTAAATAATAATCCTGCAAATCCCGTCATTCACGATCGCTCCTTTGGCGATGATCCGGTAAGGGTTGCACGCCTTGCAACTTTATACATGTGCGGATTACAAGATGCGGGCATCATTGCCTGCGCTAAACATTTTCCGGGCCATGGCGATGTGAGCGTCGACTCCCATGAGGAACTTCCGCGCCTTGATCATACACGAAAGCGGCTCGATGCTATTGAGTTGCTACCATTCAAGGCTCTCATTGATGCCGGCGTTGGCGCGGTGATGAACGCACATCTTCATATCCCAGCTTTTGATGCACGAGAAAATCGCCCATCAAGTATGTCCTATCGCGTTGTCACGCGATTGCTCAAAGAGGATCTTAATTTTCAAGGGCTTGCTATCACCGATGGCTTGGGCATGAAAGCAATCACCAATCATTATAAACCGGGCGAACTTGAGCTGGAGGCATTCTTGGCAGGTAATGATATTTTACTCTGCCCGCTTGATGTGCCGCGCGCCGTTCAGCTTATTGAACAAGCAATTAAAGATGGCCGCGTATCGGAAAAAGAACTTGATCGGCGCGTCTTGAAAATATTAAAAGCAAAAGAATGGGCATTCGCGCAGCAGCGCCAGCATATCACGCAAGATCCACTTGCATTTCTCATACGGCCTGAAGCATGCCCATTGCAGGAAGAACTCTATCGAAAAACGATCACTATCGCGCGCAACAATCTTGATAAGCCCTTCAGCCCAGCGTTGATTGAACAAAGCTCTATCATTCAAATTGGTGGCGCTAAAAATGAATATGTGCCAAGCCATATCAAAACATCCGCTGCATTAACCAATGATGAAGTTAATGCATGCCTTGCGCATGCATTCGACCACAAAACTGTGATCATGCTGCTTAATGGCATGAATAAATTTGCGCATAAGAATTTTGGCATCTCGCCAAATCTGCAGCCGCTGCTTTCACAACTCAAAGAACGCGGGAAACAAATCATTATCGTGGTTTTTGGAAGTCCTTATAGCATCTCTTATTTTGATGATGCGGATGCGATTATTCTGGCATATGCCTATAAAGAAACTCCCGCACTCTGGAAAGGAGTACGGGATGTATTACTCGGAACTATGAAAGCAGAGGGCATATTGCCCGTTATTGCGCTATATTAGATAGCAAGAAGATTAATTGCTGTGGCTATGCGAACCAGAAAAGGACAACGTTTGATTGCTATTGCTTTGTTCTATAGGTTCAGCAAATTGCGCTAACGTCAAAAATGCTATTATGCCACTTAGACTACAACAGAACGTCAAGATTTTCTTATTACATTCGTTACAGCACCCATTGTCATCTTTATCTCTTTGCTGACCTTCAACATCATCATTAATGCTCCCATATCCAGATCGCGGAGAAAGCTGCATCTTATTGCTTGAACTACCATTTAAAAGCGCACGTTCTTGATCTTCCATGCATAAGGCATCTGTAAATGCCACGCTCAATAATATGAGAACAGCAGTGGTATGTTTCATGAATATCCCTTGATATGTAATAAAAATAAGCATTTGTTTGGGAAAGTTTACAGTATCCTTAAGATATTTCAATACTAAGCATTATTCTTTAATGAGTTCGATCTCTATTAATAGAAGCAATGAGCGCAGAGGGCATATTGCCCGTCACCCGCACCTAGATCTCTCTTGACCGAATCGAAAATATTTTGACGTGCATACGTGCTCACCCGTTTTACCCAACCAGCAAGAAATTTAACCGGCCTATATTCCGGGTGAAATTGGCCAATATAATTCACCAATCGGCGTGCCGCACAGACTGCAAATGCTTTGGTAATGTTTTCCTCATTCAATCCTTCAGGCAGATCAAGCATCACTTGTAAAAGCCCAAAGCGATGGCCATTACGCTCTTCGCGCGGATTGAGGCCACTCCCTTTAAAATTCAGATAATCGACGAGCGCATACGTACCCAATAATGATGAGCGCATGAGATCAAAATAGTGTTGCAATGAAGCCTGACGATCAAATGGAGCCGCAGCCAGAATATCGAGCCACTCATCTTCGAGGCGTTTGATCATAAAGTGCGTTTGCAGATCGACCGTGGATGCTAAAAATTGTCGTAATTCATTAGTACGCTGCGTATCATACATAAATTCATCGCGCGTTTGCCATGGCGCGCCACCAGCAAGACACGCATCTAAAAGCCATTGCGGAAATTGCACACCGTGCGCTTGCATATAAGCGCAGAGTGGCGGAAATTGTGCGGTGTATGGCCCTGTTTGGCCTTGGGGATACCAAATGTAATGGCCGATGCCAATTTCAGGAAATGATGAATATGAACCCCAATACGCAAGAAGATCAACCCGTTTATCGGCTTCATTGCTCCAAATGACCATGCCAATTTTTTTGGCGTCTAGCTCGCTCATGCTCGCGAGCGTTGTTCCATGAGAAAATAATAATAACAAAATAAAATATATGATTATGCGCTTCATCCCTGATCTCCCCTCTTTAACGGTTCCCTACTCAGGAACTGACCATAGCATATGCATACACTCAAATGAAAGAGCCCAGCAATTTTTCACGCTGGGCCCATATACAAAATCATTGATCACTAGATCCAATATAGCTTTTTCAGGCGCACATTGATCTGAGGCTTCTCTTTCTCGTCCGCGGCTTTTGTTCTTTCGAGTATGGCAAATGCCTTTTGCGTAGTTTTGCCAACTTTGCCATAACAGGTCACCGAGAATATTGCCGGCTCAAATTTGGTATCCAGCAGTTTATCGATACCCTTTGGCAATGCCGCAAACTCTTTTCGATACCATGTTTTGAGATATTTATTCCACCCATCTGGCCAAGCTAAGGCGGCTGGTACTGTTTTGGCTATTTCAGCTATGATCTTCTTCTTTTCTTCCATCGCCATGCTTTGTGCGCTTGGAAGATCAAGGAGACTGCGTAATCCCTCAGAGAAGAGCCATGGTTGCACGGTTTTTTTCCCCGACCAAATCGTGAAAACATCGGTCAGGTAAAGCGAAGGTTTTGCTTCCTTTGATGCGTTTTTTTCTGGTGGGTCATAAAAGATTTTATCTTTAAATCCATCAAATTCTTTAATAGTTAAAAGCTCGGTAACGTCATCCCATTTACGTTTTCTCTCTTTGAGTTTTTCTTCAAATGCCTTGCGCAACTCGGATCGATCAATTGATTTCTCTAAACCTCGAAACGCTTCATCGATTATGCTTGAAAGGGATGAATCCACTAATTCACCTTTAACCGGATCATATAATTCATTCAGATCTAATTTGCCTTCTTCACTCATGATGCAGATGCCAATTTCGCCTTGCAACCCTTCAGTTGTGCGCTTGAGTGGAAACAGTTGCCACACATTCATGCGCGGAACGACGAAAGAAAATAAAGTCTCTTCTTGCTTTGTATCTTTGTTCTCTGAAACTTCTGCTTCTTTGGCACCCTCTTTGGATGGCGCTTCAGCCGCTTTCTTTCCGCCTTGCTCCTCCTTTTTATCCGGTATTGATAATTGGCTCATAGCAATTTCAATGCCACTGCGTGCAAGCATGCGCGCTTGCTCTCGCTCAATCATCATTCTTGCTGCGGGCGTAAACGCGCGTCCATTATTGACCATGTAGACCACCAATGCAATGGCGAGTCCAATGATGCTGAGCGTTAAGGGCAGAATAAAACCTGATTTATTGCGGCGCGGCATTGACATCCTTTCCATCGAGTAAGTTCTTGAGCAGCGTTCCTTTATCATCCGCTATGATCGCTACCTGCGCATCAACTTGTTGTGGTAATTGATTGGTTGGCGCAGCGCCTCCTGGTGGTAATCCCGGCAGCGCCGGAGGTGTCTGATTTTGAGGTTTACCATCTTGTTTTTTTAACCGTTCAGGAATTGGCAAATCAGAAAGAACGCTTTTCACTGGCGGTTCTTTTTTCTTTTGCTCCTCCGCGGGATTGGCAACATAAACCGGAACCGGAATCATGGCGACGTATGGATATGCCTTCTTTTTTTGCATATCCCAAAGGCTCAATTCAATCTTAATCATAATTGGAATAGGGCGTATGAAGACATCTTTGGCAGGTTTTTCTTTTTCAAGATCCCAGATGGCAATCTTTTTGATATCTTTCACGATCTTGGGCTTACTTTTTTCGCCCTCTTTTTCTTCTTTTTTGGTCTGCACTTCTTGCCAGTAGGTGACTTTCAATTCTTTAATGCCGCTAATTAAGGCATAGGAGCGCACACCATCTTTGCCCTCTTTACTAAAGTCATCTGGATCGAGCGTATATTTTTCTTGACGATACAGCGTGTATGATATCGTTTTTTCTTTTTTGGATTCATCTTTTTTTAAGGTGTATTGCACGCGCGCAATACGCGGCCGCGGATGAGCGCCGCCGACTTGGCCCGCACTCCAATAGATTTGCATGGCATTATTGGTTAGAAAGGTGAGGGTTTCTAGATTATCACCCGTTTGCGTGGTCGCGTAAAAAACGCGTTCAACAACTTTTGGTTTTTCTTTTTTTTCTTGCCCCTCTGCGGGTGCCGCTGATTCTTCTTTTTCTGGTTTGGTATATGGTCGGCTAATCGGCAAGCAAATGCCCATAAAATCCTGCTCGCATTGACGCTGCAATAAAAGTATGCGATCCGTAACATTCATCGTGTTATCAACTTTGACCGCGCTTTTTTGCACCTGCCCCCATGAGAGGAACAATGCGATACTCAACAACGTGGCAACGGTTGAGGCAATAAGAACTTCTATTAAGCTAAATCCGGCTTTCATTCTTTTTTTATTTCGGGTCTATGACGCACCATGAGAATGGTATCTTGCTTCTTTTTCTTACCTTCTTGCCAGGTTAACGTAACGCGCTCGATATATACATCTTTCAAATCCTTGAGTGATGATGTTTCAGGGATTTCCATCATTTGATAGCGCATATTCGTGGCTGGCTTTGCCAATTTTTTATCAACCAAGTTGGTTGCATCTTTTGATTTTTCAATCCCCGTTTGCGTCATAAAGAGCATGCCAGCCATAATGCGATCAAAGTGGCGCGCCCATTTATTGATTGAACGGATGCTATTGCCCTGCAATACAAAGACGGCGGTCATGACCAATCCCATAAAGGTGACTGCTACCATAACCTCTATAAGCGAGAAGCCTTTATTACTTTTGGAAACTATCATAGATTTTAAACTGCGCTGAGAAAGGGTTCATTACTAATCCAATCTGCTTTGGCTTGTTGCGATAGGCTGGATTTCTATCGGTGATATTGATAATAACGTCTTGCGCGAGGCCATCAGGCATTATGAAGAACCATGCTGTCTTTTTAGTAGTTGCAGAACCTTCATCTTTGCCTTCGATGCTAAAATTCTCCACCCGATAGTATTTGGGCAACGTTAAAACGCTACGCAAATACGGCGCCCTCATCGGTTTAAACGCCTGCTCTCCCTTATCATTTTTCCCCTCGGCCTTCACCTCAACCGAAACTTTATTACGCTCAAAATCGAAATGGAGGCGGTGCAATTTACCCGTTGCTGACGCTTGCTGCGCTGCAAGACGCACTAATGCATTCAAGCTACCCAAAAATTGTTGGCGTTCATATTCCGGTTTGCGAGAGCGGAAATTAGGCGAAATAATGGCTGCCAACAATCCGATGATTGTTAAGACAACCATTATTTCTATTAACGTAAATCCGGAACGATTATTCCGACACACTTATAGGTCCCTTAGTTTTCTTTGATCCTTTGCTGAAGAGCTCATAAGGCTGCTCTGCGCCTTCTGCACTCAACTTATATTGGATTGCATTTCCCCAACCATCTTTTGGTACGCTTTTTGTTTTAAGATAGGGGCCATTGCCTTCCCATTTTTCCGCTATTTCTGGATTTGATGGCTTTTTGATAAGATCTTCCAATCTTTCCGGATAATGTCCTGTATCGCTATAGAATTCCTCAATGTTTTGTTCCAAAACCCTTAAGGTCGAGATAGTGGTATCCTTTTTGCCTTTTTCTAATCTCTTGGGAAGATTAGTGACAAGAAAGCCGAAAATTAAGCCGATGATAGTCAGCACTATCATGATTTCGACAAGAGAGAATCCTGCGCGCATCGATGAACGTGTCATCATATAAACTCCTACAATTATGAAATATTACTCATTTCTACAAGTGGTACCGCAATCGCCATAACGATGAATCCCACAATAACGCCCATTATGCCTAACATGGCGGGGCTTATTGCTGCTGTTAAACCATCGATCCGTTCGGTCCGTTCATCTTCATAGTTTTTAGCAACAGTCAGCAACATCACATCCAACTTACCGCTTTCCTCCCCCGTGTTAATCAAATAAATCGCAATGGGTGGAAATATGCCCGTTTGCTTTAAATATTGGGCTATTTTACCTTGCTTTATTATTTTATCACGAGCCTCATTTAATGCATCAGCTAAAACCTGATTATCAATAATCTTACAAACGATATCGAGCGATTCGGCCAAGTTCACCCCGCTCTCAGTCAGAATACCGAGCGTTTGGGTAAATTGGACTATGGCTCCCGTCTTTGCAAAATAGTTCACAAACGGCAGCCGCAGCATCAATCGATCGATATAAAGTTTTCCATTTTTGGTTGAACGCCAATACATAAATCCTGCAACGAGGAGAATGATTCCTATAGCAATAACGAGATAATAATTGACGAAAAGGTTTGAAAGGGCCATTACAAACTCAGTCGATGCCGGAAGTTTTTTATCGATACCGGCAAATGCTTCTGCCATACCGGGGACCACATAAATCATCATCACTGAGATCACTATAACCGCCATTGAAAGTTGTATAATCGGCTCACGCATTGCCGCTGATATTCGTTTGCGCACCTCTTCTTGACGCTCAAGATAGGTAGTCAGGCGTTCTAGAATGGTTTCTAACTTGCCGCTAGCCTCACCGGCACGTACGAGTTGGACGTAAATGCTATCAAATGCTTTTGGATATTTGCTGAGCGCCTCATTTAATGAGCGGCCTTCTTTGACGTCATCCTTGATAATAGTCAGCATGGCTTGGAACTGGCCTTCGAAATAGTCGGTCAAAAGTTCGAGCGCTTGCAGGAGCGGGACGCCCGCTTTAAGTAGAATTGCCAGCTGTTTAGTGAAGAGAATTTTTTCCTTTGCCGAGACCCTGCCCGCAAAGAGCCGTTTCCACCATGGAATACGCGCTTCTTGATGCGCCAACGCAATGCTGGTAGGATATATTTGTTGCTTTATAAGCTGTTCTTTGACCGATTGAAGTGATGATGCGTCTAAGTATCCGCTCGCTCGTTTGCCATCACGGGAAAAGCCTTGGTAAAAATATAAGGCCATGTAAAACCCTTTTGTGGTATTATCTTAGGACTATCATTGAACACACAAATATGCTTGTGATAGCATAATTTTTCAAAATTATATACTTACCTTATCAAAAGGATCGCTCTATGAAAAGAAGTCGCTTCATAAAAGCAATAATCGCTTCTTTACTAGCCCTGCCATTACATGCTAAGGATGAAAAAAAGCTCCTTCGCGCAAGCCCCAAAAAGGAAGCGACGCCCGTCGTCCCGGTATCGACCGAAGCAAATACGCTCGCATCTTTTGGCCAGCCAGTAATACTCAACCCCGTAGGCATTAAAAAGTTCCTGCGCTATACCTATAATCATCAAGATTATGCGCTTGAATTTTTGCCCAACAATTTCTGCCACATGCTGCAATTCCTGCGCAAGGGCAAAGAATCTCATCAGAAGCGGGCGTACGTCCAATCGGTATTTCGCCTGTTTTCCAACAAATTAAAATCAAGTTCGTATGTGAATGCCTATGCGCTATCAACCGTACTTGATGAATTGCCAACGCTCATTGGCGATTATTTTGTCAAAGAAGAAACGAAAAAAAATATGGCCGCAATGCAGCTGCACGTCAATGAAATGCTCTATTCCCGTTTTTTATCTCAATTTAAATCGTTTAAAGATAATCCGGTCGATTTCTTAGATTCGCTTTCACGCGATATCGTCGTTACCATTGATCATCATGAAATCCATCAACCATCCGATTCTATGACGCCGGAAGAGCTCCGAAAAGTAACCCTTATGTTCCTTGAAGTTGGGTTGAGTAGAGTCATTTGGAACCCAGCAGAGATCGATGGCACCTGGCATTCAGTAAAGCATCTCGCTAACGATTTAAGCACACTCTACGACCATGATATTATTGTGGATCAGGAAGATTTAAATGATCTTTTCCGTACGCTTCTTGAACGCTACTGCCTCTTTATTGATTTGGTCGGCGAAGATCTGCCCTTTGAATTTTTTGAACGCGTTAAAAAAGATATTAAGGAAGAATCACTCGTACTTCTCGATTTAGAGGAAGAAGAGGAAGTTGAATCCAAAAGCCAACGGCTGATGCGCTCCATTACGCATGCACAGCAAAAGGCAATCTATAAAAAGAAGAAAGCTAAGGCATAACCCGCCTACGTTAACTAAAGAAGGACGGCTCGCAAGAACCGTCCTTCTTCATTACTTTCACGTTATCTTTTTTATTATTTTAACTTTAACTTCTTCATAAGACCAAAAATCTTACCCATGAGCAACTTGTGCGTTTCCTTACTCTTCAAGTCAATCTCAAACTCTTTAATATGCAGTCTCTTGCCGAAGAAGATCCCCTCTATAGAGAATTTCGGCAGTTTGAGATTCAGTAAGTCTGGGACGCTTACATTGAGCGTTACTAATTTCAGGTTAATGGCTTGATCTCCTAATGTTGCCAAGGCATTGCTGATTTCGCCGAGAGATTCCGCACTGATATTACCAATTTTGAGGCTCGCTAATGCCGCTTCTTTTGCTGCGATCAATGAAGATACACGCGGATCAGAATCAATTGGGGTGGTATTCACGATATCCTTTGCAGCTCCAATAGTGCCTTTCGCCACCGTTTTTCCTGGTTTGAGAAGCGCTTCTAAGTATGTTTTTTGTGCTCCTAGCTGCACTCCATATCCCGTTATTTCACCGCCTGTCTTGATGCACACATCCGCTTTGCGATACCATGCAGCCCGGTTACATTCATTTTCTTTATCTTTGATTCTTTTTTCTAATTTCGAAATTTCATTGCGTGTTTTATTTATTTCATTGTTGATATCTACTTGCGCTTTCTCGTTTGCTTTCGACAGCTCTGCCGTTGCTTGTTCACGTTCCTGACGCACTATATTTCGTTGTGCTGCAATTTTATCATCATAGGTTTTTCTTAATTCATCACGCACTCTATTCAACTCTTTTTTGCTGTCATTCACAAAGTCTTGCGATGCTTCTCTGAGCATCTTGCTCAGTACTGTCAGGCCCTCTTGCTTGAAAGTTCCTTTCAGACGAGTTTTGTCGATATGCGTTCCTGGTAGCGTACCTTCCAGTTCTGTCTCATAAAGGCCGAACATTTTTTCAACCATTTTAAATTCGCCGCCAGCTGGAGTCATCATCACCAGCGTAGCTTTTTTCATGCCAAGTGGTTTGATTTCAATGTTTCCATCTATCATGAATTGATTGCGTACTAACGAGCTGAGCCCCGCACTCGGCTCACCCAGGACAAAATGCAATGATGGACCTTTAGTGCCATCAAAATTGCTCAGAATAAACTGTGGCGATTTACTTGGTAGCGCTATTTTATCAAGTGCACCATCCATTTCCATGCCGGTCAAGCCCATCTTAGCTTTAGCCAATCCGCGCGCGCCAAACAGTACGAACTTCATATCAAACAGAGTTCCCTCTTCATACAATTTGCCTGCGATCGTTGTTGGAAGTGGAATGATGGCTATTTCGAGTTCCTCAATACCAAGTTTAGGGATTTTCTTCATCGCGCCGAAGAATTCATCACGCATCTTCTGCGTTGATTGAGGAGCACGTTTAGCAACGTTATAGGAGAGATTGACGATATCGCTTAAGTATAAACCGCCCTTGAGACTACCAAACCATGCGTAGCTCGTAGTAGTAGCCCCGACTGCCATTTTTGCTGCAAAGTTAATCATCTTCGCTTTAGGTCCAGTACCAATTTGCATATCAGCGCGGAAACCAAGGCCAGTTGGTATTGGCGGTGCTGCGATAACAACTTGCCCTTCAAACGCGACATTTTTGAGTATGAGTCCAAGAATATCGACAACGCCATCCATCTCGCATGACATCACGCCAGCTTCTCCTGACACTGCAAGCGAACCGGTTAATGTTAAGCTCTTATTATCTCCAACGGGTGCCCCATAATCTGAAAGATCTTCTACTACATCCACAAGCTCAGGCATTGGGCTCAAATCTTCAGGCGATAGCTGCTCTTCTATGACCGCTCCTTGCTCTGCTGGTGGCGCTTCTTCGGTAATGAAAATATCTTCATCCGTTACCGTCGATTCCGCCGACATCGGCGCTTCATTCGCCTCAGGTTCTGCCGGATTTATCACCTCTGATTCGACATCCATGCTTGTTGCAATATCCGAGACAGTAACTGGGATATATGCTGTTTGAGCAGGAGTTTCTGATACATCACCCTTAGGCCTGAATTCTTTTGGAACCGGTATCTTCATTGTTCCTTCAATCCCAAACGACGTCGTAACACCCAGAGATATATAAAGCTTCGGACTAGACATAGTCACGCTACCAATCTTAAGCGTTGAAGCTCCCGGAATACCCGCTTCCAATTTAATGTAGCGTATTAAAAGATCAGGATCTAATTTCTCCACAACGCCATTAATATTAACACCATCTAATCCTTTGATCGGGAATAGTTTTTTAACAAAGCTCAGGTTGCCATCAAATCCTAAATAGCCTCCTATATTGAAACCTTTTTTGAAATCAATGCCCGTATCTGGATCAATAAACGGCGCTTCTATCATAGCCATTTTGAATGAAGACAATGGAAGGATGCTCAGGGCATCGAGGCCATGAATCGGTTTCTCAGCCTTGCTCGGCACCGTTAATATGAGGTTCACCTTCCAAGAACCGGTGAGCATGCCTTCTTCTTCGGTTTTTGCACCAGGATTTCTTACGTATATCATTTGAACTTCAGTCGGCATCATTGCACTACCTATTACGGCAGTACCACGGATGTTCACCGACTCTTTCGCGCCTTTGCCGCCAAACATCATACGGAACTCATCTAACGTATATGACGCTTTTGAAAGTTCTTTTTTCATCGCACTTAATGCTGGTGGCACAAGATCACCGAGTGATACCGAAACCGTTGAAAGCCGATTTTTATGAATAGCCACTTCAAATTGAGCAGTTGGTGTATCGGTCGGGATAGTTCCATGCAATTCTATTTGCCCGCCAATCGCTGTACCCACCGCTTTCAGCACCGGATTATTGCTCATCGTAGTGAGATTGATAAAGCCATCAAGCTGCAATCCTCGTTCGATATCCATATCATCGGTTGCATCATGATAAGAATTTGATACCAGCGCTAATGATGCATTGTTGATGCTTATATTCGCCAGTGATTTTAACTGTGGGAATGTTGAGGAAATATTCCAACCTGTGTCCATTTTAATTGAAAGTTTGTTTACCAAAACCTTTTTATCCGGAGCCGCACCTTCTGGCTTATCTTTGGCAATTGGATCTGCCATAAATAATTTATAGACTGCCAATGCATGATCGCCAAAGAACCTTACATCGCCATCAAGAGAGAAATTTTCCGATCCTGGAGTTATATCTAATCCAACGTTAATATTGCTCAACACAATTTTGCTAAATTCGTTTTTCACATTAGCCGGCATAGGGATGTTTAAAACATCAACTAAATCGCTCGCCTTAACTTGGGAGACCTTAAGCGCTCCTGGAAGAAAAATCACCTTGAAGGTTGTTTTGAAACCCCCTGCTCCTTCTGCCATTTCCTCTTTCGTTGATGGCCTCATGTTCATCATGCCTACAACAGATCCCTCCTCTACCTGAACTATTTTTTTCACTTTTTCTGTATTCAAAATAGCAAGCGATCCCGGATCGAAAGTGCCTTCAACATCAAGGCCTGCCCCAATATCAGCATCAAGCTCTGCATCATGATATGGTTGCGCCACTAAACGTATTGAACAATCACGCAACGGTTGATTACTAAATGTTTTAAGCTGAGGGAACGTCGTCACGAGACTCTTTGGCGTCATCTTTATCGCCAACTCGCTCGAGTTCACCGTAATCTTTTTAACATTATCGTCACCTTCTGGGGCTTGATCCTCAGAGCTCGCATCAGCCCTAAAGATTTTATACTTCACTGATGCATCACTATCGCCAAATAACGTTGTTTTACCATTGATTGAGAAGCTCTCATATCCAGGCTTTAGATCAAACCCTATATCGATATCTCTCATATAAGCTCCACCAAGTTCTTTTTCCACAGATGCTGGCAGCGATACATTGAGCAGACTCACCAACTGGCTCAATTTAATTTCAGATATCTTGAGCGCACCGGGAGGAATAATGACTCTAAAGGTTGGCTTGGTTTTCTTCTTTTCTGGTTTATTTTCATCTTCCGCTGACACTCTCGCTATTGTTGCAATTCCAACTATTGGCGCGCCTTCATAGTGCACAATACTCTTAATGCTATCTAAGTTAAGAACACTCCGCCCTTTAAGATCCAATCCCACAAAAGCATTTAACCCACTCACAATCGGATACTTCTTAATGGGATCGGTGTATTCAAAATCACTCAATACAAGAAACATATCTGAAATGGGCACCGTGCCTAATGCACTCACATTGGCACCGGGAATAATCTGATCAAGTGGCGTTCCGGTGGGAATACCAATGGTTAAACTATTGCCGCCCTTTTTTTTGCCTGGAACGTGGGGCGCATATAAAAATGTTACAAACACTGGCTTTCCACCGGCCGATGCTGTTCCTGTGATTATAAAACTTTGTTTAAAACCCTTTGGCCCATCCGCAATACTTACATTCTTAATTCCAAGATCGTTTTGTATGAACTTGTTAAGGTCTGATTTGGGTATCAAGCTGAAGAGTCCTGCGCCTATCGCAACTCCTTTTGATACCGTAGAGGATCCTTTTGATAACCCTTCTGATATCGCGTTTGTTGTTTTATCCCATATCGCAAAAAGCTGATCAACGGTCAGTGAGCCATTACTCTCTTTTACTTCCTTTTCCACTTCTTCTCGCACCGCTGCTATCTGCTGAGTCTCCTGCGCTGACATTGATGCATCGTCTGTCTCATCAGCCCAAACCGCGCAACAAGAACTCATGATCACCATACCGCATAGTATATGGCGCATCATGTATAAAAGATGTTTCTTCATTTCATGCTCTCCTTTAATCCTTCGATCTTACTTTTTTTATAACTTAATATTGCTAATCACGTGACCAGCTAAATGGTCAATAGCTTTTGGCGCATTTCTCATATCAAGCTGTATGTTTCTGAGAGAGACTTTCTTGCCGAAGAACGTCCCTTTGATTGTGAACTTTGGCAATTTACCGTGAACCAAATCTTTGAGCTTCACGTCTACCTCAACCAATTGTAAGTTGACGGCATTATCTCCCATGTCCGCAATTGCTTTACTAATTTGGCCAAACGATTTGGAACTTTCTGAACCAACTTTAATTCCCGTAAGTGCTGCATCTTTTGCTGCTATTAATGATGCAACGCGCGGATCAGCATCGATCGGCACTACAGTTCCAATACCTTTGGCTGCTTCTAATGTGCCCTTGGTGACTGTTTTACCCGGTTTGAGCAACACCTCCAAGTAAGCTTTTTTCGCCGCCAATTCAGTGCCATTTTTTATTATTTCCGCACATGATTTCAAGTTTGCCTTTTTACATTCTTTCTTAAATCTCTTATCTCTATCTTCTAAGGTTTTTATTCTATTTTTTGTATCCTCTATTTCTTTATTGATCTTTGCTTGAGCATCTTTTTCTGCTCCGGAGATTGCTGCCGTTCCTTTTTCACGCTCTTTTTTTACAATCTCGCGCTGAGCTGCAATCTTGCCATCAAATTCCTTTATGACAGCTTGGCGCGCAGTCTCTAGATCTTTAGAGCTTCGCTGAATAAAGGATTGCGAAGCATCTTTAAGTTGTTTGCTTAATTTGGTAAGTGAATCTTGTTTGAATGTACCTTTTATTTCCGCGGTATATACATCGGTAAATGGCAATGTGCCACTCATATCAACTTGATAAATGCCAAAGATTGGTTTATTGCTCAATTCAAACGAACCACCAGTGGCACTGAGCATTATCTTAGCTGCTTCTTTAAAGCCAAGAATCGGAATTTCCATATCCCCATCCAATGAAAATTCATTGGTCATCGCACCTACACTCATATCTTTCGCGCCAATATTGAAGCTCATTGATGGACCAGTTTTTTTATCAAAACTACTTAATAAGAATACTGGCGTACCCTTTCTTGGAAGCATTACCTTATCGAGTGAACCATTGCCACTCACGCCGGTATATCCCATTTTGATTGCACCAGTCCCATGAGCACCAAAGAGCACAAATTTGCAACTGCCTGAAATGCCTTCTTCATAATATGTGCCCGCAATGTCGGTCGCTTCTGGTACGATAGACATCGCTATCTCGTCAACACCAACTTTTGGCACCTTCTTTAATGCTGCAAAGAATGCGTCTTTATACGGCTTGCTTGCCTTGGGCGAATGTCTAACCATCGTATTGGCTAAACTCACCAGATCAGATAAATATAAACCACCCTTATAATCGCCGACCCACACGAAACTTGTTGTTGTTGCACCGGCTGACACTTTTGCGGCAAAGTTCATAATCTTTGGTTTTTGCCCACCTTGAATCTGCATAGTTGCACGGAAGCCAAACCCCGATGGAACTAATGTCAACATATCAATCTGACCCATGATGCCAACATTACTTAATATCAGCCCCATCAAATCAACTACACCGTCCATCGAACATGAAACTACGCCAGACTCTCCCGAAAGATTGATAGAACCCATGAATTTAAGTTCATCATTAGCGCCTACCGGCTGATCATAAGCCGAAGTATCTACATCCGCATCACTAATATAGGGAGGCTCATCTTCGAGGACTGTTGCAAGATCTGAGGTGTCAATCGGCGTATCCACTTGCTGATCTGCTTCACTAATAACAAGGTCACCCGTTGCTGGATCTTGCGTTGCTACGGTATCAGGCGAATTATCCGATTCTGATGGAGCTGTATCTGCAGCAACCGATGCATTCTGCACATCCATCATAGTAGCAAGATCGGCATCGGCGGGAGGAGTAACTACTCTGCCCTTTTTAGGCCTGAATTGCCTTGGAACATGAGTATTAATCGTTCCTTCCAATCCAAATGATGGCTGCGCTCCTACCGTTACCGCGAGTCGCATCGCCTCCATTTTTGTGCCTTTGCTCAGCGTTATGCCAGCGCCAGGCAATAGCGCTTCTAATCTGAGATTTCTATTCGCCCCTGTACCAATTACTCCAGTGACATTCAGACCAGTAACATCTTTAGCCGGCAATAATTTCTTCACAAAACTCAATGGACCCGTGAAGCCCAAAAAGCCTCCGATGTTAACACCTTTTTCATAATAAATAGAATTCACTTGATCCATATATGGATACTCTATAATTGCCAATCGTAAGTTAGACACTGGCAATTGGTCTAAAGAATCCAAGTCTTCGCTAACGCCTTTTACTTTTTGGGGAATATTGAGGATTAAGTTTATGAGCCATCCTCCTGAAACCGGGGTTCCCTGTTGGTGCAGTTTTGCCAGATCAGTGACACTTGGTGCTATAAGCTGAAATTCTGTTGGCATGGCGAAATTGTTTATCGTGGTGGTGCCGGTCATTCTTAATTTTTTGGTGGTATCACTTGCCCCAAACTGCATATCAACTTGGCCTATGGAGAATGAATTTTTAGATAATTCGCTCTTTATTTTTCCAAAGGTAGAAGGAACAAGCTCGCCAAGTGATACTTTAATTTCTTTAGCACGATCTTTACCAATCGTAACGTTAAATTGTGACGCTGCAAGATCCGCTGCAAATACGCCAGATAAAACCATGTGGTGGCCAAGAATAGTGCCAAGCGTTTTCAATACTGGATTGGATCCGAATGAACTGATATCAACCATACCCGAAAGCGTTACCCCTCGCTGCATATCAACGCCCGTCGAATCATCGCCATATGATTGTGAGGTCAGCGTAATGGTTGGCTGATTAAGACCTATGGAATTTAACGCCTTTAATTGCGGTAAGAAACTGGTGACTTTCCAGCTGCTCGGCATAACGAATGTCAAATTATTTACGAGTACTGTATTGGCAATCTGCCCAATTTCCTGCCCACTTTCAAACGCAGCTGTTACTTTCTTTTCGACTTCAGCTGCATGTTTAAACGATAATGGCGCTTTAAATACTTTATACGTTGCTTCCACATTTTTTGCCCCAAAGCAGTCGGCAACTCCCGCGATAGAAAAATTCTCATAGCCCTGCGTCAAATCTATGTTCACCGTAATGTTTTGAATCACGATTTTTGATAGTTCATTTTTTACCACGCTTGGCATTGGCACATTCAGCAAGTCTGCCACTTGACTCACTTTGAATTGGCTAATTTTCAACGCATGAGGAGGAGCTATAATTTTAAATGATTTTTGAATGGCACTTTGCTTTTTTGTTTCTTCGCTTTGTTGCTCATTAGGCGCTATAGAAGCTATGCCGTATATCGTCGCCGATGCATCAAACTGCAAGAATTTTTTAACTTTATCGGTATTCAAAATGCCAATATTGGCAGGATTAATACCAAGCACAACGGTAAGCCCTTTTGAGATGGGAAAACCGCCAGTTTGATCATAATATTCACAGTCACTTATGACGCAGCGAGCATCGGTCAGCTGGACAGTTCCTAAACTTTTAGTATTCAAACTCGGAAATAACTGACTGATTGGCGTATCGGCCGGAATTCCAATAGTTAAACTGACGCCCCCTTTGACTGGCGTGTGTGGTTTTGAAGAATCAAAATTATATGAAGGCACCACCGGCGCATACATTAATGATACCGTAATCTTTTTCCCGCTTGATGTATGCCCATTACCACTAAGAATAAAGCTTCCCTCGAATTCACTCGGGCCAGGATTGATTGCGACATCCGTCAGCCCTGCATTTTTATTGATGACTTTGTTAAGTAAATCCTTAGGCATGAGATTCACAATTAATGCAGCAAACGCAGCATTTTTATTAATGTATATAGATGCTTTACTCCAAACATCTATCAGTTGATCAAACGTGATTTTACCGTTGCCGGCAGTGATATATTGTTGCGCCTGAGCTTGTATTGTGCTGGCAGCCAATTGCTTTACATCACTTGCCCCACCCATAGTAAGTTCAGGCTTTTGGTACTTTAGCGTTTCTCGTTGCGTTGGAGCGGATGCTGGTGCTTCATGTTCTTCATCTGCTGCAGGCGCTGGCGCTTGGGCAGCCAACAGTTGCGCTTGCAATATAAAAATACTCGCCATGATCACATGATTCATCATGCGTATCAAACCTTTTTTCATCTGAATTTTCCTCTCTCTGATTCCTTAAGAACTTTTAATGAGGATATGCAATTTGAAAAGCCGGTTGCAATAAAATAAGCGCCCAACGTTTTTTGTTACGTTGGGCGCTCTATTTTAAAAATTACGCTTAATTAAAAATCAATTGAGAGTATGGCGCCAACCGTGGTGGCTTGAATGGATCGTTTGCCATTGAATGGCAGCTTGCCAAACAGCATCAGATACGGTTTGCAGCGTATTTCTGGCGCAACCTAAATATCAACGCCATGAAATTTGAGCTCATTTTTAAGATTGGTCACCGCAGTCTTCAAATCCTCTGGTTGCGCTGATAACACACATCCACCAGGTACATCAAAATGAATGCCTACTACCGATTGCGCACCAGCGCCCCTTACATTCTCTTTTCTATCATCGATATGAATAATCTTAGTAATCGTATCGTCCAATTGCATCACCACATGCTTCAGTGCATTAAAATAGCCTGCAGCCGGCTTTTCATCGAACACTGCATGGATGTTTTGCTCCTTATTTGCAGTATAACAAAGCGAACGGTTTTCTCCTGAATCACGAGCATCTGGTCCGACAGTCAATACCGCACGAAAAAGATCATTCAAGTCTATGCCATAATGATCGCGTAAAACTCTACGATAATTGTTACTATGCTGTCCAAATGATTGGTTCGTTGCCGCTACAACAAGATAGCCTTTACTTTTTAACTGCTTGATAGTTTCGATCATTGCCATGACGGGATATATAAACAGTAGGCCCTCCGATATTTCAATGGGTGTCGCAATTTGCCGCGTCATAAGCTCTCCATCATCTGAATGGAGCGTTTCCAATAAGGGATATCGACTGCGATCTTTATTTATGACATCCCTCAAATCCTCATCCGACACTTCGGCATCGGCAGAATAAGGAAACTCCAGTGCACCAGTCAAGACGTCATCAAGATCAAATGATAGGGCAATATTTTTTTTGGTGGGAATAGTTGCAGATGAACCTCCCTCCATCCCATACATGAAGGATGAAAGCAGTGTCGCAAGAATGAAAAAACTATTTTTTAATTGATACATGAAAGTCCCTATATTTGCCTAAACCGCTGGATGAAAGATATCGCCGTCCAGCTTACCTTACGAATCATACTTAAAATCAATCCATCTCCCAGCGAGCATATTCTTTGGATGTTAATTTAAATCTTTTTTTCGTTCTCTTATGAGCGGCTACCATATCATCCATTTCCTGGGCCTCTTCTTTCGATATATATCGATCAATCTCTATAACTTTTACACGCGGGCAAAATGTTATCTTCATTCCTGGCTTTGGTTCAAGAGCCTCTCCCAACAATTCTCTTTCTTGGATATTCTCTATCTGTCCAGCTGATTGAGATAATTGCCTAGGTTTTTCTTCTTCTATCTTTTTTCGTAGCTCATCTATTTCTGATGCTTCACTGGCCATGCGTTTTCTTGATATTTGCTTCTCTTCTTGCTCAATTTCATTCGCCAGCTGTTCGCTTCGATTTTGCATATTATTTCGCAAAGAACTGTTGTCAATCAACTGAATGGCTTCGTTTAACGCAATGAGCTCATTATGCACATACTGCAAGTCTTCAATCTTCCCCTTCACAACATCCTGCTGCTCTTGCATTTCCTTTTCACCGGGGCCATCAGGCCGCGTTAGTAATTTTTCCCATAAATCTTTTAACTTTTGTCTTTCACCGGAAATGTTTTCCGCAATACTCTGCTTCTTTGTCGATAATGATTCCAACTTCTTTGCTAAATAGTCAGCAAAATGTAAAGATGCTGATGTGTTTGCTTGAGACGTAGACGAACCTCCCCCCATCCCACACAAAGAGGATGAAAAGATAGCGCAAAAAACAAGTATGTAATTTTTAAGCCGATCCATAAAAAGACCTTATTTTACGTAAAATATATGTTCAGATCTCTGAATATTACTCTCCATAAGTACCGTGCGGCACTCGTAGAAAAAATCATTCGACACCCATCTATATATTCTATCAGAAAATACGTCCCTTGTAAAAAGGAGCATTCCCCACCTGGGCTAACCTGGTGTTCCCTGACACCTTGAAAAAAGAAATAACAGGGAAAAATGGCTCAAATCTGATTTATTGGCTGAAAAAGCCTCAATTATGGCCCAAGCACGACCACGTCAGTAGAGAGATATTAAAAATCAATTGAGAGTATGGCGCCAACCGTGGTGGCTTGAATGGATCGTTTGCCATTGAATGGCAACTTACCAAACAGCATGAGATAAGGCTTGCAGCGCGTTTCTGGCGCAACATGGCGCCCAAAATCATAGCTAATGCTTGCGATAATGTTATGCATTGTATAATCCTGCAACGATACGGCCGTATTGGCAAGTATGCTTGAGAAGCAATTGCCAAAGACGGATATCTCATTATCACCATGCTTAATAAATTGATAATCAACTTTCAGCGAAAGGCCTTGCCAGATTTTTATGATGTCTACGTATAAGTTAAATTGTTGCGTCATGCCCCAATCTATGTGGGCTTTCGCTTGCTGCAAGAAAAGCAAATCAGTTTGATTGCGATAGGTTTTAATACGCCGCGTGCGCGTGTTATCAAAGAAGTGATCCAACTCTATATCGAAACCTGCGCGAAACGCATCTGATAGCGTAACGCGTAATCCGCCGGCAAATATAACGCCAACAGCGCCATCAGCGCCAAAAGGTATTGCAAGCACGTGATCTTGATCTTGCTTAAGCCCAGTGGGCAAACTCAACCCAACACGGCCATCAAGATCAACAATTTTGAGTAGTTGTTTTCCCTGCGGAAATGCGCGCATCCATTCAAACATGAATACCAAATCACCAGGACCAGAGCGTTCCCAGCCTAAAATATCCAATCCGCATCCCAGCTCATACACATTGCAGACAAAATTATTGGTTAACCGTTCTCTGACAATGATATCTTGATCGGTAACATTGGGCGTTAAATTGTTCCAACAAACATCATGCAATCTCATTTTGTAAACCGGTAAATATGCCGCAAGAGAAATATTGTAAGGGAAAGTATACCGCGCGCTAAATGCAGCGCCAAAATCATATTCAAATTTGCCGGTCGGACAGAAATGTCCGCGAATGCCATTATCCCATTCTATAGGAATGCCTATTTTGCCTGCAGGTGTATCAGGCGCAAAGCCGGCAAGCATTGCAATTGCGTCTTGCTGAAGATTATAGATTTGCATTGCATTGGTAGAGTTCTCTTCTTCGCCATATATCTTGCAAGGCCCAATACCTTTTTCAAAATAGAAACCGAGCTGCAATGAATAAGGAATGTTGCGATAGAGAGGTTTCCATGGAAAATAATGCGGCTTGAGCGCGTTCATGCCATACGCAGATGAAACTGCGCTCAGCATAGCAAACATCAATACCTGACGTGTATAGCGTATCATTGTGGTTATTCCTTACTGCTGAATATCTTATTCATTGAGTCTGATGCCAAAGTCGCCGGCAACAAGCCAACTTCCCGATGTGGATGAACGAAGTACCATGCCAATCAAGGTGCCATTACCATCCTCGAGCGGAACCGGCGCGCCAGTTCTCAATGAGCGCGTTTTAACATACGGCGAGATAAGCAATGTTCTACCGAGTGAGTGTAGTGATAATGCTCCATCACACGTATAGGTTGATCTAAATCCATTAATCGTTAAGAACGATGTGTTGTATCCTTCGATTTCGCCATCAGGGACCGGCAATACCGTGCTATTATTAATCGGCGTTGAGCTCACATCGGCAACCGCAAAACGGTTGACGCGCGCAGAGCTTGCACCCAAATATGCACTCAGTAAGTGAAGCATGCCACCATTATCGCGAGCAAAATCATTGGCAAAGCCAGTGGTTGAGGATACAAAGAACCGTTGCGGTGGAATAACGCTGCCCGGAACTGCAAGCGTCGTCCAATATTTATTATCATCAATCGTAATCGTTGAAACATCATTGCCATTTGAGGTGCGGAAGACGCCCTTGCTTGTCGCAAGAATGCCGAGTTTTGCGGAGAATACACCGTCTAATACGGTATCATTTGGATCAAATACCAAGCTTGCTGCTGATGCGATCGTGGTTGCCGTGAATATTGGTGCAGTTGAAAGATCTATACGATCTACTTTTTTTGCACTCACAACGTATAAGAAATTACCATCGACTATAAGAGTGCGCACAAAAGAATAATCACCCAGCGTTTGGAATGCCATGCCGCTTGTTAAGCCAGTAAAATTTTGCCCAAGCCCGATGGTAGCATCCCATCCATCCCCGTCTGGTGCTGTTAACACCGCAAGGCCATATGAACCGCCGACAAAAAGGTAACCTTGATTTGCAACACTATTGACGCCAATAGCTGCAGTGACGATCGGACCGACGTTCGATAATGCGCCGCCCTGAATGGTGAGCATAAGCGGAGAGCCGGTTATAGATTGAGAAATGGTGCCGTTTTCAAAGGTCAATGCGCCTGCGGCAAAATCGCTCGTGTTTGGACATTGCTGGTTATTGGACTGCGTTCCCGCTTGCGTAAGCGTTACACTTTGATTGCCACCAACAATGTATAAAGAAATGTCATTAAGGCCCGGAGTGCCGAATGGTACATCGATGAGCCCTTGTACGCCACCACGAACCGGCGCATACAAACTATTAATTTGTGTTGCAAAACTGTTTAATCCTGGATTGCTGCCAAAACCCCATTGTGTGCGATTGATAGTATTAATCGAAAGAGGATCTGATCCGGTAAAATAGGTAATATTTCCTGATTCAATCGATACTTCAGTTCTAAATACTGGCTCCGCAACGCCGCCCATGCGTTCCCATGGAGTCCATGCTTGAATAGAGCCGATGCTATTATAGATTGCGCGAGAAATGAACATGCCAGTTCGACATCCATAATCGTATCCCGGCGCTTGATCGACAGATATAATAACCGCATCATTTACGATACTGAGTGATTGAATAACGCTGCCGACTGGAAGCGATCCACCGCCAACACGCGTCGCTGGATCAGTTGAACGCGGCGTATCAGCAGGTGTAGTTGCCGGCGTTACAAATCTACGCCGGATAAATCGTGAGGGATTTCTGCCATCATAAAAGGTAAATACTTGAGAGTTTTTGCTTGCCAGAACACCATGAATAGTTGGATCGTTAACCATACTATACGTATTGCGTGCATCCACAACCGGCAATGCATAGACGCTTCCTGCTGTTTCATCGGGCGTTCCATTGCCGCCCTGCACAATCAAATAGCTCAAGCCCGTTGTTGTTTCCATGCTGTCCATGAACTGTATTGAAAGAGGAATTGAGGCATCAATGCCGCCAATAATCTGATTTCCTGCCGTATCAAATGCTGATGAAGGTGCAAATTGGCGCAATGTAATAACACCGTTAGTAGCTACATCTGCAAGCATCACTGATAAGGCGCCATCATTAGCAGCAGCGCCACCAACTACTTGCATACCAATATAACCGCGCTGCAATACTCGATTCCATTCCATGGTGACGGTATTAGAAATTGAGGCAACCGGATCAGTAATTGCTACCTGCGGCGATGTGCGACTGAAAGCTGCTCCGCCTGGAACTTGCGCAAACGTAAAGACTACGCTTACTGTTTTTTGATTATCTTTGGTAGTAATCTCTTGCTGCATTTGTTGAAACGTGATGGGCACAAAGCCGCTACCAATATCACCAAATACGCCGGTTGCATTGGGCGTTACTGCCGCAAGCGCTGCTGATCGCAGCCCGCCGCGATACCCAACAAGCCCCACGATTTGATTGGTGATCTGATTATTAGAATCAAGCAGTGGTGCGGTTGCAAAGACTGACATATTATCAAAGCGATTGAAATCTTTTACGATATAGACGCGCGTTAAATCATTAGTGAGCGTCAGAATTGGCGCTCGTTTACCATCGGTCATTTCCAGAATATCAAGAAAGGCAATGCCTTGATTATAGATCGGGTTATTTTGCTGCGACGCATTGTTCAACGAAGCTGTTGGAGGAGCCAGTGGCTGCACTTGCTGCATCGCTGAGTGCAATCCGCTGAGCGAGAACACCCCTGCGCCCGCATTCAAGGCACCTATAAAAAGTACGCCGTCCATCGCGTCGAACACCACTTTATTGACGGGAAATGAAAACGTTGTGCCTGATCCGGCATATTCATCACCTTTAATCACTACCGCTGTGTGCAGCGACTGTGTGGCGATAAAACATAATATACTCGGGATAATTATTCGTATTCGGGCTGATAGCAATACCATTACTCTGACGCCTTTACCAAAAGAAGATATCTACTTATATGCAACGTAATAGCTTATGGAATTTTTAAAAAAGCACCACCAAAAAAATCAGTCCCTGAACCTGGCAACTCCCTCCTTACGCATATTGCTATTTTCCAAGTGAATAAAATTATGATATATAAATAATAAAGTATTAAAGTTTATCTTACAGGGACACTTGCATTTTCATGCACTCACGCATTTTTTCTGCCACGACCGTAGGCATTTCGGCACATTTAGTTGAAGTTGAAGTTGACGTATCATTTGGCATGGTCAATTTTTATATTGTTGGGTTACCCGATACCACCATCAAAGAAAGCAGTAAACGGATTTTAACTGCGCTAAAAAATAGTGGGGTACGCCTGCCAGCGAAAAAAATCACCGTAAATTTAGCGCCTGCCGACCTTAAAAAGGAAGGTACGCTATTCGATCTTCCTATTGCGCTTGGCATTTTAATCGCCACTAAAAATCTTGAGATTGATCCTGCATCGTTGCAAGATACCCTTTTCTTAGGCGAACTTTCGCTCGATGGCAGCATCCGCCGCATCAAAGGCGCACTTGCAATCGCCTATGATGCGCCCAAATTTGGCAAGAAACGCCTCATTGTCCCGAAAGCGAATGCCCAAGAAGCATCCTTAATTAAAGAGCTTGAAGTAATTGGCGTCGATCACATCACCGAGCTCGTTGCATTCTTGCGCAATGAATGCCCCATTGCACCAACCCCGAGCATGTTTGATACAATTGCGCAGCAAATCAACGCCGCAAACTGCGATTTTGGTGAAGTAAAAGGGCAGCTGCAAGCAAAACGTGCACTGCAAATTGCAGCCGCTGGCAGACATAACATTCTCTTTATCGGGCCGCCAGGATCGGGTAAAACCATGCTTGCAAAACGGTTGCCAACCATTATGCCTGCCATGACGTTTCGCGAAATTTTAGAAACGAGCAAAGTTTATTCCGTCAGTGGCAAACTCGGCAATAAACCACTCATTACCGAGCGTCCGTTCCGCAATCCCCATCACACCATTTCCCAAGCAGGGCTTGTCGGTGGTGGATCCTATCCGCAACCGGGCGAAATCAGCTTAGCGCATCATGGCATTCTCTTTCTTGATGAGTTAACGGAATTTAAGCGGGATACGCTTGAAGTTTTGCGCCAACCATTGGAGCAAAAAAAGGTCTCTATCTCGCGCGTTCAACAATCGGTAGAATTCCCCGCATCATTTCTTCTTGTAGCAGCGCTCAATCCATGCCCCTGCGGTTTTTTAGGCGATAAAAAACGCACCTGCTACTGCACGCGCCAACAAATTAATAAATACATCGATAAATTATCTGGCCCCTTACTCGATCGTATTGATCTGCAAATCAACGTCCAATCAGTGGAATATGATACAATCAAAGCACCACATATCGATTCTGAAACCTCAGAGCAAATGTATACAAGGGTAAAACAGGCCGTTGAAATGCAATATAAACGCCGCGCCAATTGGAATGCCTATCTGAGCTCCGATCAAATTGATGCCTATTGCGTACTCACGCCGGCTGCTGAAGTTATCATCAAAAAAGCCTTTGATAAATTGAATCTGAGCATGCGTGGATATCACAAAATATTAAAAGTAGCACGCACCATTGCCGATCTTGATACACAAGAAACAATCGATGTGCCGCACATTCAAGAGGCGATCATGTATCGCTCGCTCGATCAAACGTTGGAGAAAAATCGCGTATGATTCTAGGCATTGGTATTGATTCAGTAGAAATCGCGCGCATGATCCCTTGGACTGCCATGGATCATACACGCCTTTTGCGTATTTTTCATGCCGATGAATTGGCATATTGCTCCAAAACTCCTGCCAAAACCGCCGAGCGGTTGGCTGCCCGTTTTGCCGCGCGAGAAGCCTGCTTTAAAGCTTTATCCCCTCACTGCCAGCGCCAATTGCCATTCTTAACCCTATGCAGAATAGTCCGGGTAAAAAATTTACCTTCAGGCGCTCCTCAACTTATTATTGATTGGAAACTGCTACAAACTGAAGGTTTCTTCACCCATCATACAGTTCCCAAAGCCCATATTTCCCTGACCCACACGCATTCTCAGGCAACTGCGATAGTGATCATTGAACATATCTAACATCGGCAAGGTCCTTTTTTATCCGAACTTCTCTCCTGAAAAATGCTCTCTCTAACGCACTCTTCTGTTTGACAATCCCTTTAAAACCTATACTCTTGTAACTGAATTTATCCTCTCATAAATCATAATTTCTTGTGATTTCATAGATTAAATCGTTTATCGCGGGGTAGAGCAGCCTGGTAGCTCGTTGGGCTCATAACCCAAAGGTCGCTGGTTCAAATCCGGCCCCCGCAACCAATTCGTCGTAATTTCATTGCGGCGCAATAAGATTCACTCCCTCATATTTTACTCCGGCAAAACAAGCAGCAAAGGCAAGTCCAAAACCGCCTAAAACATTGTTTTACAAAGCATTATCTTGCTATATACTAATGCTAAACAGCATTAATTAACTCTTAATCTTTTAGGGATTATGAAACTCGTATATACCTGGCCTCTCATCTATATACTCTGCTTTACCACAGCTCTTGTACAGCCTCCCCTAATAGGGTCATCTAAATCAAAATGCCTTCGTACCCCACCAAGCTTTTCTCGCGCACAATATCTTTTACGGAGTCATATTGGCAAAATACCATCCTGCCCCATACAGACCACTGCTTCACCTCTCCCCCTGTTTATGCCGCTTATGACCATCGCAGAGTACACGTTCAAAAGGCCATTAAAACCATTGAGAATCGGAGAGCTGGTACTTGTCAGCAATAAAGAAAAAGAACTCGTATATGGTCTTGTAAAAGAAATCAATAATGAAAAAGCCAATGTATCTGTTGTTGTCAATTATGCCAACATGGACATTCAGACATATTCCCAAACAGAACTTGCGCGTCTAGTACCACCAAAAGTTTTAAATCATAAACTATTGAAGTCTTTCAAAAACATAAAAGATCCAACCTCCGTGGAACAGCTTTCAAACGATTAAGGATCATTATCTGGTTATTTGATCCCAGAGCTTTTATACTTATTTCTGTAAATGTATCGCTAACCTACTTGGAGGTTTTATGATTGCGTTAATTGTATTTTTGCAGGCATTGTTTGCAATAATATTTCCGCTTGGGAAGATGTCGCTCAATTACGCCGGACCATTTTTCTTGGTCGGTCTGCGCATGATTATCGCAGGAACCGTATTACTGATCTATCAGTTCTTCACCGATCGCAAGCATTTTGTAGTGTATAAAAAAGATTTTGTACGCCTTTTAATGCTCGCCATTTTCAATATTTATATCACCAATTCATTTGAATTCTGGGGATTGCAATATCTCGATTCAGGTAAAGCATGCTTCATTTATAACTTTACTCCCTTTGTAGATGCCATGATCTCCTATTTTATGTTCAGCGAAAAAATGACCTTGAAAAAATTACTCGGCCTTGCGATTGGGTTTATCGGATTTTTACCGATTATCCAGTTACAAAGCGGAGGAGAGGCTCAACTACCGCACATGGGTTGGTTTTCTTATGCCGAACTCGCCGTTATCATCGCCGCATCTACCACGGCAATCGGTTGGATCATCATGCGCACGTTCTCACGCAATCCACATTACTCAACGGTCACCGTTAATGGTCTGAGCATGGTATTAGGCGGCGCTATGTCGCTCATTCATTCCGGCTTTGCAGAACCATGGGCGCCAACCCCCTATAAAACAGGCTACTTGATCCCTATGCTCACGCTCACGCTTGTGATTGCATTCTTGCAAAACATCGTATGCTATAATCTCTATGCCTGGCTCTTAAAACGCTATAGCTCAACGCTCATATCATTTATTGGGTTCACTGGCCCACTTTTTGCCGCACTCTTTGGCTGGTTTATGCTTGGTGAAGTGGTCACCAAGGATTTCTATCTAGCTGGCATTATCGTTTCCATTGGTCTGACTATTTATTATCAAGAAGAACTTCGCCTTGGATACGTTATGGATCCGGATAATTAATTACATTCATAACGCACCCACCTGGCCCTTAAATCCCTTTCATTGATTTTCCATATCTGCATGAGATATTCTAGCAAAAGTAGTTTTAACAATGCTTTTATAGAAAGGAAAAGCATGAAAAGAAGCATAGCTTTAATAGCTCTGGCGATATCGGGTAGCGCTCTTGCTGAGAATGTTTGCCTGGTAAACTGGTCAACTAAGTACAATATCGCAATCCTATCTTCATCCGGAAAATGGGTGCAACTTGCGCCAAGAACACGCACCGGATTGAAAGCCGTAGATATCGATCTCACTAAAGATCTGGCATTGCAAGCATGCGATAAGGGGCAGAATAAATGCGGATTCAGCTCAAGTGATTTCAGTAAAACCAGTATTTCTTATCCTATTTCAAAGGTAAACGTCAAAAAAAATGAATTCCGCACAGAAGGTGTTACGTTAATACTTGATGCTGGATATTCAATGTTTGATGGCCTGAGCGCAGGATCTGGTATGAAAACCAGTACAAGCAAAACAGTTCGTGCTGTGTCTCTCAATGAATCGGTAAGTTCAGCTGATTTCCAATCCATCATCGAAAAAACCCAAGCAGTCAAAACAGACCTAAATGAAAGTTTACGTCTCATGACTGTCGACGTTTCCAAGATCAAAAGTTTGAATACTGATCAAATGTTCATGTTATTTGGCATCGATCCAAAACAACCTATCAATCGCGAGCGCGTTACCCAACGATACAATCAATTAAAGCAAACGTTTAATCCGAACAACTACGGTAGTGCACAAAAGAATGATGCGGTTCTCGCAATCAGTCTCATAGATAAAGTTTATGAAGCAATCATCAAATCACTCACACCACCTTCAAAGCCTGCAAAACATGCCGCTCCAATCTCAAATGAAGATTTAAAGGCTATGAAAATTTCAGTAGAAATGGTTCCAATGCTCAATAATGATCAATTGCTCGTATTATTCGGTGCGGATGTTTCCAAAGATTTAACGGCCATCAAATCACGCTACAAGAAGCTTATGTTAAAATTCCATACTGATAAGTATCAAGGCACAGAAAAAGAACTTGCAAAAGAAGCTTCTCAGGTAATTAATGCATTCTATGACACTCTTGATACATCCCGTTCACGCGCAGGCAACGACTAATTATCTTAAGATCAAAAAAAGGAGAGGGCATCAAACGGTGCCCTCTCTTTTTGGGTAAAAATATTATTGCTATTGCATATCGTGCGCTTTAATAAATTCATGCGCCTTTTTTAAAACTTGGCGCGCCGTATCGAACGTCATTTTCGAGAGAGCCTTATCATAAGGCAACCAGATAAAATCTTTATGCTCTGAGGAAAGTACTACCTGCTCATCATTCACGCGTCCAATAAAAAAATAGACCGTTTTTTTGGTCGGCTCCCCGCTACGATCCACAAAGCTATATGATATCGATTCGATAAATCCCGGCTCAAGATCTGTTCTCAGGCCAGTCTCTTCATGCAATTCCCGCAAGGCCGCCTGCTGCTTGGTCTCGCCCGCCTCAATTTTGCCCTTGGCAAAATCCCAATGCCCTACAATATGATGCAGCAATAAGTACTCGATAAGATTGTTCTTAACTCGATATATCACCACCCCCGCTGATAACAGTTCACGCATATCTGCAACCTCATATTAAAATTATTGATTTCTATAAGTCTACTCTAATATACCCCCTCCTTACCTATATTATCATCTTAAAAAGAGGTTTTTAAGGCTATAGCCGAGTATGGGGGGTCATGCGAGCCAACCCCACAAGCCGGGGCTTTAATGAATCTTCTACACAAAAAGCACCACAACCGCCAAAAATGAGCGCCAAATAAGCCCTGCGCAGACGCTTTTTTCGATTATCCCAAACTCCAAAACAAGCATCTGATCGCCTTTTTCAAAATATATTCGCTTAAAAAGCGCTAAACTATTGCATTTATATGATGTTTTACTTTAGTATTTAAGGTGTAAATATAATAGTCTTCATAAAAAAGGAGTAAAAAAATATGAAGATCCTAAAACCCCTAGCGCTGCTACTGTTGGTAAGCTGTGGAGCTACATTCGCCTTCAATAAATGTGCTCACATTAACCTTGAAGCAATGCGTCAAGCGATCCCTAATGCCCATATGCCACAACTCATAAAAAACCGTGAACACCTTGAAACCTATAAAGATTGCCTCGACCGCGAACAAGAATTGACCAATATGGTTTGGACACAAAACCAAAACGAAACGATTGCTCGCCGAGCTGCTGTTGCAACAGAGCTTAAAGAAAAGTTTAATGCTCAAACAGAACGCTTAAATGCAGAAAAACGCGATCTTAACGGCAACATGAGAGTAATGTCTCCTCAGAGATAAGCAAGGCGATTTGGTATTTCAAATACTGCGCACGAAATCATCAAAAGCATTTAAGGGGTGGCTTATAGCTGCCCCTTAAATGCTTTTGATGCAAATATGGCTTGAATGAAGGCTTTATACAAAAAATATTTAAATTATTGTGTTTGCCTCTTTTCTTCTTTTAAACTGCCAACTAGTGATAGTATTTATCTTCTACAAAAAGGAGAAAAAGAATGAAGATACTAAAATATACGATTGCAATGTTACTTGCATGCTGCAGCCAATCAGTTCTTGCACATTTTCTAAATCTTGATGCAGTAAAAAAAACAATTCCTAAAGGAACCATCGAACACCTGCGTAAAAATGATGGTGAGCTCAAAAGAAATAAAGACTTGCTCGAAAGAGAATTGGACTTTAATCACAAGGTTTGGGAAGAAAATAAAGCTGCAATCGTAGCGTATGAAGCAAAAGAAGCTGGAAGATTGAAAGAAGAAGCAGCAGCTCAAGAAGCTCTCTATCAAGATGCTCAAGCAGCTTCGATCACTAATCCTGCTATGAAGTGTGAAGGTGTTATGCCTGTCAAACCGCGCAAGCATGGACGCAATGCTGGAGAGTAATCCAGAGGATCGTTCGGCCAGATGGCTTGAATAGATTTATAAAAGAGGCGGCTGGGAGCATTTCCCGGCCGCCTCTTTTTAAAAGATCATAGCGATTTTAATCCTATAAAAGGCGGTTGGGATAAGATTTTCAGCCTTTTTTCCTGCTTTTTTTACCCCAACCCAAACCCGTAAATCTTAAAAATCCTCAAAAAAGGCCCTAAACCATTGCGTTTTGAGCGTTTTTTCCTGTAGACTGGTGATGTAATAGTATTAATCTTCACCCAAACATGGAGTAAAAAGATGAAGGTTTTAAAATTAACGGCCCTTATAACCCTAGCGATTGGCGCTCAGCATGTAATTGCTATGATGCGTCCGGCTGAGCCAAATTATTGCTACGATATGATACAAACAATAAAAAATTCAGATACCTATGATCTACCAAGCCTGTTCCGGATCTTCGGCATTCAAAATAATGATCAAGATATATTGGAAAATCGACATCGCGTGATATTCATTCAAGACAAGATACAATATTCCGATGATGTGGATCAAGCCAAAAAAGATGCTATAACGCGGTTTAAAGACATGATCAATCAGAGAGCAAATGCATATCTCAAAAAAATGAACTTTGGCAAAGACTATACAAAAGAGTATCACCTCACTAGCTTTCAACAACGTATCAATAATGGAGCAGACGAGCATGCATACCGCAATTATCTACCCATAGTTGCTTCCCCTGCGATAGACATTGAAACAAAAAATGCTTGTATCGAGCGCTTGAAAGCTGCGTCAACACGCGATGTTATGGTATCAAGTAATGATTTGATGCAAACTTTCTTTGATACCAATACGACTCGTGGCGCCGACTTCAATGAAGTAGTTTATCGCAAAAGAAAAGCTATCAATGAAATTCTGGATGCTGTAAGGCTTAATCCAAAATAACCTTCACATTCGCCAAATATCAAAGCAGCCCTGCTAAAAATGCAGGGCTGCTTTTTTTATTTAATCAAAGAAATATAAGCGAACCCCAAAGGCCTTGCGGGTATACCACATTGCCAAGAAAAAGAATAAGCAGAGTGGACCAACCCATAACCAGAACCCCAGGCCTACAAGAAAGAATCTTGAGGCGAACGCAATATAGTTCGCAATGATCCACGCAATGCCCTTATACACTCCAAAAAAGAGAGCGCCAATACAGGCAAGCTGCAGCATATATCGGGCTCCAAAATGTAAGAATGCCCCGGCATAAACTTTCATATTAAAAAGATAGTGCAAGCATGCAACGAACATCATCGTCTGGAGCATCCAAGAAATAGCGCTTGCTAACGCCAAGCCAGATGCTTGCAGCGGGCCAATCAACAGACTATTAAAAATGATATTGCTGATAATGGTAAGGCCCGAGATAACGGCCGGCACTTTGGTATTGCGCAGCGCGTAATAGATACTGATTAAAATCTTATTGAATGATGCAAAGAATAGCCCTACCGTATAGGCAATCAAAATCGATCCTGCTTCATGCACCTGCGGTCCGGTAAATTTATCGGAAAACATGGTAGAAAATATGGTATCGGCAAAGAAGCTCATAATGATGGTTACCGGCACCGTCACCCAGGCAATAAACTTTGCGGTTTCAAGCAAATAAAAGCTTAGCCGGCTCGGCGCGTATGCAGTAATACGCGAAAAATGGGGAAGTAAAATAGTGGCAAATGCCGTTGCAAAAACGCCCAGCGGAATGCCCATAAAGCGATTGGCATAGTAAATCAAGGAGACTGAGCCTTTTGGAAGATAGGAAGCAAAGCTCGTATCGATAAAGTTCCCGATCTCCATCGCGCTCATGCAGAGCATAACGGGCAGGAATTTTGAGAAGATATCACCAAAATAATGCCAGGTTTTTGGCGTGATCTTGCCAAAACGGAACCCTAGCTTGAAATACATATGAAGGTGCAGCGCAAACTGCAAAAAGGTTGCCAACACAATCATGTAAGAAAGAAATGGTGACGAAACCGGAATGTGTTGCCAAACCCCAATAACAAGGCCTGCTATAAAAACGATATTCACTAATACCGGAGAGAAGGCCGGAATAAAAAAATGATTCACCGCCTGCAAGGCACTCGCCAGCAGCCAACTGCTTGAAATAAAAATGATGATGCACATCAAAATGCGTAAGAATGGAATCGCGTATAATACCTGCTCCATCGGTTGGCCAACTCCAAACCATGCTGCCGGCACGTGAATGCCTAATATTGAGCGCGTTGCATCGCCCACATCATACCAACCAGGCGCAATAACGCGCATCACGAAATCAGCATTCCAAACCATAAGCAAGCATATGACGGCCAACAATCCCTGAATAATGAGCATAGAAAGAGACATAACGCCATCGATTTCCTGCTTATCATCCCGCTTTATCATGTGTACAAACGAGGGAATATAGGCTGCCGAAAGTGCCCCTTCAGCAAAAATTTTGCGTAATGCATTGGGAATTTTGTAGGCGGTCAAGAATGCATCAGATACTATGCCTGCACCCAAATATTTGACCATATAATATTCGCGTATGATAGCAAAAGCGCGGCTTAACAAGGTTGAACTACCGACCGCAGCTGTTTTTTGTAAAATCGATTTTTTGTGCAGCACTGAACTCATAGGATTAACTCACAATAAAATATAATAATAACCGTTGTTATACAGATAATCTGCCATCATGCAAAGTATACACAGTGCCCATTTTTTGCGCGAGATATGGATCATGCGAACTAATGACCATTCCCATGCCCCACTCGGCATGACATTCAAGTAAGAAATCGACAATTCCCGCCGCCGTCTTTTCATCGAGATTGCCGGTCGGCTCATCGGCCAGTAAAAAAAACGGCTTATTGGTCAATGCGCGCAAAATTGCAATCCGTTGCTGCTGACCGCCTGAGAGGCTCGAGGTCAGTGCATCACTTTTTTCCTGCAACCCGACTCGCTGCAGCAAGGCAGCGGCATGCGCATGGGCCTCCTCATATGATTTGCCCCCAACCAATTGCGGCATCATAATGTTTTCAATAACCGAAAGCTCTTTAATAAGATAGGGCAGCTGAAAGACGAGCCCGATATGCTCATTGCGGACCCGCATCACCTGCGCGTCAGACATATCCGCAAAAGAAATGCCATCCAATAACACCGCGCCCTGCGATGGCGCATCCAATCCCGCCAATATGTGCAGTAAAGTCGATTTTCCAGAGCCCGATACCCCTTTGATGCCATACGTAGCGCCCTTGGTGAAGGTCGCGCTCACCTCATTTAAGACCATAAGGTCATTAGTGCCTTGTCTAAACCATTTTGAAATGTTCTGCGCTATTAAAGTCCCATGTTTCATACAAAACCCTTTTTTTACATTTATCTTTTTAATATCCCATAGCATACCATGATTCAAAACCAAGGGGTAAAATTTAAAAAAGAAATCTGTTTCATTTCTAGTTGTGTAGGACCACGATCCCGGGCGCATGGCAATTCCCATCTACAGTATGTTGTTTTCCCCTCAATTGCGCGTTGATGCTTGTCTTTATGTAAAATTCTCCCGTAGACTAGTTTTTAGGGAAAAAAGCATACCAATGAGTGGTATGATGGTCAGGGAAGACCTTAGCAAAGGGGGAGTTGATGAAGACGCTACTAAACAAAAATATACAAGAGGGTATTCCAGAAATACTCCCAGTTATTCCAACAATGGATGTGGTGGTATTTCCTCAAATGCTCGTACCACTCCTGGTTTTAGATGAAAAAATCATCGAGGGAATCAATCAAACGCTGCAAGAATCTAAATTTGTGCTTTTGCTCGCCGCAAAAAAACAGATCGACGATCAAGGCGCAATCGGGACCAAGGATTTATACGAAATGGGGACCGTCGCTTCGATCATGAGGCTCATCCGTATTCCAGAGGGTGGGGTAAAAATCTTAGTCCAAGGGGTCAGCAAGGCTCGCGCTAAAGAATTGATCGCTGAAGAAAATAGTCTTCGCGCCCGCATCGAAAAATTGGAAGCCTATGGCGACGAAAATCCGGATGAAGTAACCGCACAAATCAGAAACATTCGCGCGCTGACGGAAAAAATGGCAATCTCAGGCCATTCATTCAGCCCCGATTTCCATATCATCCTTTCCAAAATGCAAGATCCTGAGAAAATTGCCGATTTTATCCTTTCGCATCTGAATCTAAACGTTGAAGAGGCGCAAAAATTACTCGAAAGCGATACCCTTTCAAACTTCCTCAATGGCATCTACTGCCATCTGAGCAAAGAGATTGAAGTTGCTGATATCCAAGAAAAAATTCGCAATAATGCCCGCGAATCAATGAATAAAGCGCAAAAAGAGTTCTATCTACGCGAACAACTGCGCGCCATCAAGCAAGAACTGGGCGAAGATGATGCTGAAGACATTGAAATGTTCCAAAAGAAATTGGAAACGCTCAACGCGAGTGACGAGATCAAAACCGAAGTGAAACGCCAAATCAGCCGCCTTGAACGCACCTCACCCGATTCAATGGAAGCAGCGGTCTTGAGAAATTATCTTGAATGGGTATTCGCGCTCCCATGGGAAAAAGAGACGGTCGATAACTTAGATCTCGTGCATGCCAAAGAAATTCTTGATGAAGATCACTATGGCCTCAAGGATATTAAAGAACGTATTCTCGATTTCATCTCAATACGGACTCTGCGCAAAGATGGGTTCGCCCCAATCTTATGCCTTGTAGGGCCTCCGGGGGTGGGTAAAACCTCTCTGGGCAAATCAATTGCAAAATGTTTAGGCCGCCAATATGTGAGAATCTCGCTCGGCGGCGTTAAAGATGAAGCTGAAATTCGTGGCCACCGCCGAACATACGTCGGCGCAATGCCAGGGCGATTCATTCAAGCGCTGCGCAAAGCCGAAACCTTAAATCCGGTTATCGTAATTGATGAGCTTGATAAGATCGGCGCCGATTTCCGCGGCGACCCATCAGCAGCAATGCTTGAGGTACTCGATCCGCAACAAAATAAAACCTTCTACGATAATTATTTAGGATTACCGTTCGATTTATCAAAAGTTATGTTCATCGCAACTGCCAACACGCTTGATACAATCTCAGATCCGCTGCGTGATCGTATGGAAATCATTGAGCTCTCGGGCTACACCATGGAAGAAAAGCTCAACATCGCCAAAAAGCATTTGGTAAAGAAATCAATAGACGATGCTGGCCTCGCAGAACAGCAGCCAAAATTCAGCGATGCTGTGCTGAACAGCATCATACTCGATTACACGCGAGAATCGGGCGTGCGGCAGCTTGAGCGATTAATTAGCAAGCTCTGCTCGAAAGCAGCGCGAGCATTCGTTGAGACGCAAAAAATCGCAGCCTTCACCCATAAAAATCTCGATACTTATCTCGGGCCACGTCGATTCATGGAAGATGATATCCAAACAAACAATCAGGTCGGCATTACCAATGGCTTGGCATGGACGATATACGGCGGCGAAATGCTCAAAATTGAAGCGATTCTCATTCCCGGCAAAGGAAATCTAATCCTGACCGGCCAATTGGGCGACGTTATGAAAGAATCAGCCCAAGCGGCTATGAGTTATGCGCGAGCCCATGCTCAGCAATTCAAAATCGATCATGAAGTGTTTACCAAAAATGATCTGCATATTCACGTGCCCGCTGGCGCGATTCCAAAAGATGGTCCATCCGCCGGAATTACGATGCTGACCTCGATCCTTTCTGCCTTGACACAGCGGCCAATTAATGCACAATACGCTATGACCGGTGAATTAAATTTACGCGGTGAAGTCATGCCAATCGGTGGCGCAAAAGAAAAAATATTAGCAGCAAAACGAAATAAGATTAAATCGGTGATCCTACCAGCCAAAAACAAAAAAGATCTTGTAGGTCTTGAAGATATCACAAAAGATATCGATGTAATTTGGGTTGAGCATGCTGATGAAGTCTTAAACCGCGTATTAATCATGAAAGCTTGATACATCCATGAAGAAAGTTCTGACTATTGGGGGCGCAACACAAGACGTTTTCATCCAATATAAACCCCAAGAATCGGTGCAAAGCCAAACCAAAGCTCCTGGGCAATGTTTTTTAATGATTGAAGAAGGTCAGAAAATTGAAGTCTCTGACCTTCTTTATCACACCGGCGGCGGCGCCACAAATGCCGCAGTTTCTTTTGGAAAGCTCGGATTTGATACCACATCATTTTTCAAAATCGCCCACGATGCGCCCGGCGATTTCATCCTGCAAGAGCTCAAGAAATTCAATATCAAAACGGTTCCGGTGCTTTCATCCGAAGGCCAAACCGGCACCGCATTCATCATCCCCTGCCCATCGGGCGAACGCATCATATTCGTGCACCGCGGCATTAATATGAATATTCATGAAGATGAACTGCCGCTTGATCAGATTCGCGCTGCAGACATCATCTACGTCACCTCGCTGAACGGCCCGGCATCCGATCTGCTTCTCCCGATTGCAAAATACGCCAAAGAAAATAATAAATTCGTTGCCACCAACCCCGGCACCCCACAAATTCGGGATAACCCATCGGCTTTAAAAGCAGCCCTGCAATACACCGATATTCTCATCATGAATGCTACTGAAGCGCATTATTGCTCCCAATCAATGTGCACCACGCAACCAACCGCACCTGCAATTACCGATGCTAAAATGCCCTATCTTTTGCAAGGGACCATCCCCATGCAGGATTCATGCTTTAATCTCAAAAGTTTTTTCAAGGAAATGCTCGCCGCTGGTCCACACACCGTCGTGGTCACTAATGGCGCAGATGGCATCTATGCCGCACATAAAGATCAAATCTATTATCATCCAAGCATTCACACCAAAATTGTCAGCACCCTTGGCGCCGGCGATGCATTCGGCTCTTGTTTTGTAGGCAGCCTTGAAAATGGATTATCGATTGAAAATGCCATCCGTGCCGGTGTGATAAATAGCTCGTCAGTAATTCAACATATTGGAGCGAAAGCTGGCCTTTTAGATGCGCAAACGCTCACTCAAAAGGCTGCGCAATTGGATCAGAATTTATTGCGGCGATTTTAGATATCTAAAAAGGGATAATAAATGCCATCATTTTTGACCCGCAAAAAAACACATTTTTTACTATTCGCCCTTATTGTAGGCGCTACAATATTGGTTTTCCATACAATATATCACGCAAAAAAAACTGCTCCATACGGAGCATGGCCCTCTCCGATTACTGCTCAAGCAACTACTGAACCTCTTCGCTTGAGTGATATTGCTGCTACATCTCATACTATCTACTGGCTCGAAGGCCGACCTTGGCAAGAAGGACGAGTTGCTCTTATGGCGTGGAATGAGCAAGAAAAAGAACATGAACTGCTTCCTGCAGAATACAGCGTGCGCACTAGAGTGCATGAATATGGCGGAGGTGCATTAATCGTTGACAATGAGCATGTCTACTTTGTTCGAGATCAAGACCAACAGATTTATTCCCTTGATCATCACAATGTTATTAAAAAAATAACCTCGCGTGATAACGCCCGCTTTGCCGATGGTTGCGTAAATCCCCACGATGGATCCCTCTTTTATGTTATGGAAGAACATGGCCCCACCGTTATTAATTCTATTGTAAAGATCACCGATACTATTATTACGCCAATAGCTATCGGAAATGATTTTTATTCAAATCCACGCATCAGCCCTGACGGTAAAAAATTGGCCTACATAACATGGAACAATCCCAATATGCCATGGGAAGGCTCTACATTATGGGTGACTAATTTAGAATCAGGCAACCATACTTTAATCGCGGGGGGACCTAGTGAATCTATTGCTGACCCTCACTGGTCACCACAAGGAGAACTCTATTATGTTTCTGATCGTAGCAATTGGTGGAATATTTACCGTGAAGGCTCTTCACAATCGGTATGGCCCGCTCAGGTCGAATGCGCGCTCCCTCAATGGTGGTTTAATGAATCGTTATTTAGTTTTTTTGACCATGATATCATTTGTAGCTATGTAAAGAATGGTGTGAATGGCTTTGCACGAATCAATAATAATGGCGACACACAAGAACTTAACCTTCCTTTTACCTGCGTAAAACAATTATTGGTAGCTGGCAATACTATCGTTGCGATAGCAGCTTCATCGAGCGAACCAAGTTCGATTATTTTGTATAACCTTGATGATAAAAAGTTACAGATTATTAAGCGCTCAACTCCCCTGAGCCTCGATACCGCATTTACACCGTTCCCCCAAGTATTAGAATTTCCAACCTCACATAATCGCACGGCATATGGTTTTTACTATCCACCAAGCTCTGCTTATTATAAAGGGCTCAAGGGAGAAAAACCTCCACTCATAGTGCGCGCACATGGTGGACCAATATATTGCGCCCCGCCATGCTTTTCCCTCGACACTCTGTTTTGGACATCGCGAGGATTTGCAGTCCTTGATGTTAACTATGGCGGCAGCACAGGTTATGGACGTGCTTACCGCGAACGCCTCAATTATCAATGGGGCGTTGTGGATATCCAAGATTGTATTAATGCCGCATTATATTGCGTTAAAAAAGGAATTGCTGATCCAGCTCGCTTAACAATAGAAGGTGGCAGTGCTGGTGGCCTTACAGTGCTTGGAGCTCTTGCTTTTTCAGACATATTTAAAGCTGGCGCCGATTATTTTGGCGTTACCGATTTAGAACTGCTTCCAACGGCACATAAATTCGAAGCCCAATGCCTAGAGCATCTTATAGGCCCTTACCCAGAAGCACGTGCCATTTATATTGAGCGATCTCCTATTCATTATGCAGATCGCATCAAAAGCCCCGTCATTATTTTTCAGGGCGATGAGGATAAAATTGTACCGCCAGCTCAATCGGAAATGATGTATAAAAGTCTTGTAGAACGAAAAATTCCTACGGCATATTTCCTCTATCCGGGCGAACAGCATGGATTAAGAAAAGCAGAAAATATTAAACAATCGTATGAAGCGCAACTCTATTTTTTCTGCAAAATATTAAATATCCCCCTCACAGATGCAATAGAACCAATAAAAATTACCAATGGTCCTCAAGCTACCTCGCATATCGGCAGTAAAGTAGGCCTTTTAGATGCGCAAACGCTCACTCAAAAGGCTGCGCAATTGGATCAGAATTTGTTACAATCATTTACGTTTTAATACTTTTGCTTACATAAGAGATAAAGGTTCATGAAGAAAATCATGCTATCGCTCGCGTGCATGTTCGTTTTACTGATAGATTGCCGCCTGCATGCAATGGATGTCGGTTCCCGCCGCTTTGGCGAACTCCCGACAACTCCCATGACTCCAGATGATTGCAAGAATATTGAACATTTAAAAGACTATTGGCGTTGCGGTGATTATAACTATCCTTCGAATCGCATATTAGCAGCCAAAGCATTGCGCAAAGGATGTGATCAGAAATTTAAAGATCACACTTTGCACCAAGCTGCGCTATTTGATGATTACCATCTCGCACATGACGCACTCGAGCATGGCGCAAATCCAAATAGATCATCCCATGGCGGCATAATTCTCTTTAGTGCCATATCTCTCGATATTGTAAAATTATTAGTTGCTAAAGGCGCCTTATTAGATGCCCGTCGAACTAAAGCTGACTTCACCCTCTTGCATCAAGCGGCTTGCGATGACCATGAACCATCGGTTTTAGAATATTATATTCAAAATGCAGAAATACCAGTCAACTTACCAACTAAAGCGCAAGAAACTCCATTGCACATCTGGGCCAAATTCAACTACTTTGTCCCATCCAACCGCGCAAATCTTTTAGCAAAATTAAAGCTTCTTCTGAATGCCGGAGTAGATTGTGAAAGAAAAGATATCTACGGCCAAACAGCACTCAATATCCTGGATGAACAAGAAAGGCACTCCTCCTCCGACCAACACATCTATCGCACATTTAAAACACTTATTTCAAAAAAAATGCGTGAACAGCAAACTGGTAATGCCATACCACACCCTGCTGTGCAAGAACCTGAGCTAAATAATGCTCCGATATGCGCCATATGTTATCAACTCCCAAATCCAAATACTACCTCGTTACTATGCGAGCATACGTATTGCACTGATTGCATCAATCGATGGTTCGCCCATAAAGGGAAACAAGAATGCCCAATCTGCAAAAGGATATCTCCTCTACCCCAAGGGGCGCAATACAATTAGCGCAACCATCGACCTTTGAGATGCGCAAACGCTCGCGCAAAAGGCATCATTTATTTCATTCTCTCATTCAAAAAACCAGATCCTTGCCTTCGGAATGCAAGTTTTCATATGATTCTTGAATAAAGAAAGGCGAGCTCATATGAAAATTTTTAAATATATAACGCTTATTGCGTTGATGATCTTCAATAATCCTCTCCTTGCAATGGAAGAACAACCAGCCGTTGAAGATATACAAAAAGAGTCCGCTCAGGAAAAAAAAGCAGTTGCAACAATAGAAAAACTTCGTAAAAAACAACCCGAACTCGGCGCAGGGATTAAAATTTTTGGGAGTGATGAAAATCCTATATCTCTTGAACTCGAGCAGAATGATAAAGGAGAGTGGTATCCGACAACAAATGCTCTGACTAAGCTTCTCAATACATACGAGCCCCTTAAAGAATACCTCCCTGGCATCCCAAAAGTGATGGTCGAAAAAAGCGCTGAAGCTGGACATAGGACCGGCGCAATATTTGTTGCCTATCGTAATGAAAATCAAACAGCTGAAGGCGCTTTTGTAAAAGGGAGACCATTGTTTTTCTTAAAAATCAGTGCTGAACTTTCAAAAACTGTACCGAAAAAACTTGATGATTTACAAAAAGGTCCTGTTGGAAGATTTGGCCTCAAGGCAATCTCTAACCCGGATCTTCCTATAATCGTTCTTCAAGAAATGTTTTTTATTTATCAAGACAAAAACAAGAAAAATTACACTATAGAAGTAATGCATTTAGCCCATGGTGAAAAAATTGTTAGCATTTTCGAACATGGAGATTTAACGTTGATTCAACATTGTGCTGAAAAACTTGGTCGGGCCTTAGGGCTATTTCATGTTGAGTTCATGAATTATCACAATTCCACCTCACTTGCTGAATGGACAACTATGATTCATGGTGATTTTCATTTAAATAATGTATTTTTCGATAAAAAGAACTCTCGCGTCTATTTTATTGATAATGGAGACATGCACGAAGACAAACTATTGCCATTTCTAGATCTTGAATCTATCCGTATGAGATCCTTGATCGTCTTAACTTCATATCGTGATCAAAGAATGTGTGAAGGAATGGCAGAAAGATATCAAGGATGGAAGCAATACACAGAACAAATAGAGAAAGAAGAAGAAGCAAAACATGCAAAGAAAATAGCAGATAATAATGCTAACATTGTAATCTATTGCTTAAAGGGCTATTTAAGCGCTTATCCCTTAGATAAAAGAAGAAAAGTAGGTGCTTATTTACAACAATACCTAAAAACAGAATTTAACATAGAATTAGAATCAGCAAAAAAATGGAGCTTTCCACATGAAAAAGACATAGAAAGTTTCATAGCTAAATTCGATGCTGTTTTCACCGAAGCATACAAGCAGCCGTAAAGTCGGCCTTTTAGACGCACAGACACTCGAGAAAAAGATTGCGCAATTAGATCAAGGTTTGTTACAAAAGTTTGAGGGTGCCTAAAGAGCATCAATCTGATTCAAAAAAGAGAGGATCTATGAAAATTTTTAAATATATAACGCTTATTGCGTTCATGATCTGCAATAACTACCTGCTTGCAATGGAAGAACAAACAGCCGTTGAAGATATACAAAAAGAGTCCGCTCAGGAAAAAAAAGCAGTTGCAACAATAGAAAAACTTCGTAAAAAACAACCAGAATTCGGCGCAGGGATTAAAATTTTTGGGAGTGATGAAAATCCTATATCATTAGCACTCGAAAAAAATGATATCGGAGAGTGGTATCCGACAGCAAATGCTCTGACTAAGCTTCTCAATACATACGAGCCCCTTAAAGAATACCGCCCTGGCATCCCAAAAGTGATGGTCGAAAAAAGCAGTGCTATAGGAAATAGGAATATTGCGTTATTTGTTGCATATCGTGATGAAAATAAATCAATTGGAGGCGTTGCCATAAAGGGAAAACCATTATTTTTCCTGAAAGTCAGTATATCCGATTACGTTTACGATATACCAAAAAGACTTGATGCACTGCAAAAAGGGCCTGTTGGAAGATTTGGCCGCAATGCACTGTCTAATCGAGAACTTCCTATCATTGTTCTTCAAGAAATGTTTTTTATATATAAAGGCAATGACAACAAAGCCTATACTATAGAAGTAATGCATTTGGCCCATGGCCAACAGCTTTCTAACATTATTGATAGTAATGATTTCGCGCTGATTCAAAGATCTGCTGAAAAAGTTGGTAAGGCTTTAGGATTATTTCACATTTACTTTATGAATTATAACAATTCAAACTCGCCTACAGAGTGGACTACTATGCTGCATGGCGACTTTCATTATGATAATGTATTTTTGGACAACAAGACCTCTCGTGTCTATTTTATTGATAATGCAAGCATGTGCACAGGCAAACCATTGAAAGACTTTGATCTCCTATTGCGTCTAGTCTACCGCACAAAAAATTACTCTACTTTTCTTCTCTATGTTATAAAAGGTTATTTAAGTGCTTATCCAACGGATAAAAAAATAATCATAGCTAAATACCTAAAAACGATCATAAGTGAGCCACAGTTCTTAAAATCGCTCGATGAAATTCTCACTGAAATCATGTAAGTAGTTCTGTTAAACTTGTTTATGTTTTAATTAATATCTCCTATTAAATGGTTCTTTCATGCAAAGAAAATACTCATTTTTCATATCATTAGCGAGCCTCATCGCATGCTCCTCAACACATACTATGTATAAAAACTCGCATCAGTATGGCCCTTTGCCAACCGATTCTATTACCTCTGAAGAACAAGCCATAATTGTAGATTACAAAGCTACGCATGATGACGATGGTTTTGCCAAAAATCATGACTACGCATATGAGAAATATCGAACACTCATGGCAAAAGCTCTCAATGATCCCTGCGACCAAAGATTTACAAATGCTGTCTTGAATCGATCATCTGGAAGGCAAGATCTTCCCCTTATGCAAAGAGCTCTTGAATGTGGCGCAAGCCCAGACATAAAAAGCGGTGGCGCCCCTATCATTGAACAAGCAGACTCTCTTGATATTGTGCAATTATTGGTAAAATACAACGTATCAATGCAAGCAAGAGATTATTCAACAGTGCTCCACGCAGCATGCAATGCCAAATGTCCAGCCAATATTTTAAAGTTTTATCTTAATAATGCTGGCGTAGATGTTAATTATAGAAAAGAAAACAATGGTTCCCCAATAAACTCCTGGGCTCGATCATCGCTCGGCATAGTAATGTCTTTGTATCATTGCTTCAAACCTTCGAGCCTTCGAACTGAGCTGCAAAACAACTGGGCACGCCTAAAGACTCCTTATCTACCCGATGCAGAGAAAAAACTCGTTCTTCTTTTTCTTGCAGGGGCAGATGTAGCCTACGAGCCTAAGTATGGAAAATCACCCCTTGGTTACTTACAAAAAGAGATTAAAGATGCGGAAATTGTCCGCTACAAAACGTCCGTCGCTCAGAAGGATAGTGAGAATAATATCACAGAGCTTGCTGAGGATCACCCTACGGAGTTTGTTGAGTATCGCCATTTAGATCTAGAGCAGATCTCCAAGATCATAAAAGCATATGCCAAACTTGCAGAACATCTTGTAGCTCTCATAACATTGCAAAAACATAAAAATGATCTGCCTGATACCTATGCCACGTTAACCAACCACCTTAAGCAATGCGTCAACAAGGAACAGATCGACGATGTGCAAGAGACATTAGAGCAAATAAAAAATACACCTTCTCTTAAAGATGAGTTTTCTAGTGCGTATACAGGTTTCCTTTGCTCACTTTCACAGGACACAAATAACATTCAGTAAAAACCCATCCCGATCCCCTTCTCTTTACAAATAAAAGGGCTTGATTTACTGTATGTAATAACCCGCCTGCGTCTATAAACTACGGCGTGGCTTTATTGGTCTATATCATATGTCATAAGGAATCGCATGGTTGCAACCAAACATGAACCGTCAACAGGATATGTGCTGCGCGTCAGCGGTACCATCGTTGACGTACAATTCCCACGCGACAAAGCTCCCAATATCTTAAACGAACTCTACATTGAACTTCCCGTCAATGGGGATAATAGAACTGCTCGAGCTTCAATCGAGGTTGCGCAACAACTGGGTGATGGCGCCGTGCGATGCATCGCCATTGAGAATATTTTCAATATCAGCCGTGGGCTCAAAGTAGTTGATACCGGTGCACCGATCAAAGTGCCAGTTGGTAATGCTGTTTTAGGCCGCATATTTAACGTGCTGGGAAAGCCCATTGATGAACAGGGTCCCGTGCAAGATGGCGACCGATGGTCAATTTACCGTGATGCGCCGGCATTTATCGAACAAAAAATTGCAAACGAAATTCAAGAAACCGGCATCAAAATTATTGATATCATGTGCCCCTATATCAAAGGATCCAAAATCGGATTGTTTGGTGGTGCGGGCGTCGGCAAAACCGTATTAGTACAAGAACTCATCCGCAATATTGCGATGGAACATGGTGGCGTTTCGGTGTTTACCGGAATTGGTGAACGCACTCGTGAAGGCAATGAACTCTGGCTTGAAATGAAACGTTCCGGCGTTCTTGAAAAAACAGCACTCGTTTTTGGCCAAATGGGCGAAATGCCGGGCGCACGTTTACGCGTTGGCATGACTGGGCTCACCATGGCCGAATATTTCCGCGATAAAGAAAAGAAAGATGTTTTACTATTCATTGATAACATCTTCCGTTTCGTGCAGGCTGGCGCCGAAATTTCAACCCTTCTAGGGCGTTTGCCCTCAGCTGTTGGATATCAGCCAACACTCGCAACCGAAATGGGCGCATTCCAAGAGCGCATTACCAATACGATCAATGGTTCAATCACTTCAATCCAAGCGGTCTACGTTCCAGCCGATGATATCAGCGATCCCGCGCCAGCAACCACCTTCATGCATCTTGATGCAAGCACGGTGCTTTCACGCAAACTCGTTGAACTTGGTAAATATCCAGCCATCGATCCACTGCAATCAAGTTCAAAAGGCTTAACATCGCAAATCGTTGGCGAAGAACATTATCGCGTTTCACACACAATCCAAAATATTTTGCAACGTTATAAAGAACTGCAAGATATCATCGCGATTCTCGGTATGGAAGAACTTTCTGAAGAAGATAAATTACTCGTCAATCGTGCTAAAAAGATACAAAACTTCTTAACACAGCCGCTCTTTACTGCCGAATATGCAAGTGGATTACCGGGCCGCTATGTGAGCAGAAATCAAGCAGTTGCTGATTTTGCAACGATTATTAGCGGTGCATGCGATAACTGGCCCGAACAAGCATTCTATATGGTTGGCACACTCCAAGAAGCAAAAGAAAAGGCTGAAAAACTCAAAAAGGGCATTATTTAATGGATTTCACGATCATCAGCCCATTGAGCAAAAAAACATATCCGGTCAATTGGATAGAAATAAATACGCCCAAAGGTAATTTTGTGATTCAACCAGGGCATGCGCCCATGATCATATCGCTCTCAAAAAAGCGGCCCCTCACGTTTGGCTTGAAAACCGGTAAGCGTGAATCGATTACTATTCAAGAAGGCATCATCTCCATCACTCGCACCCACGCGACGCTTATAACGAATCAAGATTTATGAAAACTGCACTTGGTACCATTGTCGCCGGATCACTCACCGAAGGGTTTGTGATGCGCATTAATCCTGAGACCAACCTTGAGGAAATCAAAACTGGCAAGTTCGTCTCGATCATTGGCGCAAAACATACCTTTTTCTCACTCATCACCGATTTAACGCTCGAAGTTTCACATCCAGATATTTTGCTCTTTCCGCCCACCCCATCAGAACCGCTTTTAAGCGCCATGCTCAAGCAAAAAGATATTTATGCAACAGCAAATTTAAAACTCATGCTCATGCTCAATCATGAGAAAAAACCAAGCCCGGTCAAAACAATTCCGCCCCACTTTTCAACCGTTTATGAAGCGACTAAACAAGATGTTGCCCTCATTTTTGGTGATGAGCAGGATGCGAGCAACAACTTCTTTAATATCGGCAAACCGCTCGATATGAATACACCCGTCTGCTTGAATTTGGAAAAATTAACCGAA
>Ga0181538_10000470_pt1 | contig 47541 bp, 40 predicted proteins | sample PEATcosm2014_Bin_40_FD_119773 | JGI IMG/M metagenome (GOLD analysis project Ga0181538, IMG submission 119773) | Peatland microbial communities from MTU Mesocosm Facility, Houghton, MI, USA - PEATcosm2014_Bin23_30_metaG | ecosystem: Environmental > Terrestrial > Soil > Wetlands > Peat | place...
AAAAGGGACATAGGCCGCTGATAAACACGGATGAACGCGGATAAGTTGTTTGTTCTCAATCGGCGTTTATCGGCGTTCATCGGCGGCTGGGTCATTTCCAGTGTTTTTCAGCGTCCTGCTAGAGTAGATTCTGTTTCCCGCCAACCTGGGCTTTCGTGCTCCGAAAGGCAGGTCCATTTGATGCTACCTCCTAAACAGGAACTTCATCCCTCCGGTGGTACCGAAGATAATGGCTTCCCGGTTCTCCCGCCCGACGTCGCCGGTATCGATTTGGGAAGCACCAGCCATTGGGTTTGCGCTCCCACCCCGGACGGCTCCGCGCGCCAGGTCCAGCAATTCGGAGCCACCACACCCGAACTCGAAAGCCTTCTAAGCTGGCTCCAACACCGTCATGTCGTTTCGGTCGCCAGGGAGAGTACCGGCGTTTACTGGATTCCCCTCCATGAACTTCTGGAACGCCACCATTTCGAAGTCCTCCTGGTGTCTACTCGTGATTTAGCCCAGGTACCCGGCCGCAAGAAGACCGACCGCATCGACTGCAAGTGGATTCAGCGCCTCCACAGTTGCGGCTTGCTCCGCGGCTCTTTCCGCCCCGCCGAACAAGTCTGCATGTTGCGCACCCTGGTGCGTGATAAGGCCACTCTGGCAGCCACACAGGCCGACTGGGTCCGCCGCATCCAAAAGAGCCTCGATCAAATGAACGTACCAGTACATCGCGCTGTATCCGATATCCAGGGAGCCACCGGCATGACCATCATTCGGGCCATCGTGGCCGGGCAGCGAGATCCGCTTGCGCTCGCCAAGTTGCGCGATCCCAACTGTCGCAAAAGCGCGCAAGAGATCGCCGAGCAGTTAAGCGGACATTGGCGGGAGGATCATCTGTTCAGCTTGCAGCAGAGTCTCCAAATGTACGATGCCATTGGCGAAATCATGGCGGCCTATGAGAAAGAAATTCTTCGCCGACTGGAGCAAATGCAACCACCTGAGTTTGCCGGCAAACAGGCACCCCCATTAAAACAACACCAATAAAGCCAAGATGATTCGACAACGTTGCGAGGATCTCATGCGGCAGGCTTTGTATCGCATGAGCGGCGTTGATCTCACTGCCATCGATGCCATCGGCGTAGGCGTAGTCCAGGTTGTACTCACGGAATATGGTCCCGACCTGAGCTGCTTTCCTACAGAGAAACATTTTGTTTCCCATGTCACCCTGGCTCCCAAGAGGCCCATCACCGGGGGCAAGCCCATCAAAAACAAGGAGAAACGCGGCAGTGCGAGCAGCCGTGTAGCGGCTGCGCTGCGTTCCGCCTCGCTCTCCCTGCGCCACAGCCACACGGCCTTGGGCGCGTACTTCCGTCAAACCTCATACCGCTTGGGGGCTGATGTGGCTACATTTGCCGTTGCCAGAAAACTGACTACCTTGATCTACCGCTTGCTACGCTGGGGTCGCGCCTATGTAGACGAGGGAGCCGAGGCGTACGAAAAGCGATATCAGACTGCCCGCATCCACCGCCTCCTTGCTACCGCCGCAGACCTCGGCTTTCAACTTATTCCGACCCCTCCAACCTCATGATCCCCGCTTGCTCCGAGGAGGTCTCAGAGTAGCAACACAAGCCGAAAGCACCGCGACCGTCGGTTGTGCGGAGCCCGCTTTACGTTCTCTACCCCCAAAACGGTTAAGCACTCGCGGCCGCCTGAAATCCCGTGCCATACTACAAAGGTGAGTCAGGCGCGGGAGGATGTCCTCGAAAGGGCTTAAGAAACCCGTGCGCCGGACGCCGGACGCACATCTGACGCCCGCGCTACTCCTGGCGCGTATCCGATGGGATTGGGTGGCCGCGGCTCTCGCCCTGCTGCTGCTGGCGTGGCTCGTCACGGGTGGCGATTGGGATTTCTTCCCCCGAGGCGGTCCGCTCGAGACCTTCTACGATGCCCAGGCCGTCAGTTTCCTGCATGGCCGCGTCGACGTCGATCCGGAGAGCATCGGTACGGAGGCGTTCCAACGCGACGGTAAGTCTTACGGCTATTTCGGTCCCACGCCGGCGCTGATACGCCTCCCCCTGCAGTTGGTTTTCCCCGAAATGTACGGACGGTGGAATTGTCTCTCCATGCTGCTGGCGTCCGCGGTCGTGATCGGGACTCTCCTGCTGCTGATGGAAACTCTCGAGCGGCGTTTTCCGCCGGCCGGCAGGCCGGTATCGCGGCGCTTGCTCGCCGGCGGCCTGCTTCTCGCCGCCGCCATCGGGTCCACCAACTTTTTCGTTTCCGCGGAAAGGAAGGTGTATCAGGAGGCAATAGTCTGGGGCGCCGCACTGGCGTTCGCGCAGGCGGTCTTTCTGGCGCGATATCTCTTCGACCCGAAGACCAAATGGCTGGCGCTGAGCTGTGCGGCCGCGTTTCTGGCTTTCTTTGCGCGCGTTTCGTCGGGAGCCGGATCGCTCCTCTCGCTCGCAATCGTGGATCTGGCGGTGCTTCTTCCCTCCGCGCGCTTCCGGTCCTTTTTCAGCGACTGCGCCTTGCCGCGGCGGGCCGCGGCCGTTCTCAGCGCCACACTGATCGTCAGCGCCGCGTTGTGGGCCGGTCTCAACCAGTGGAAATTCGGCGCGCCGTTCACCACCTTGCCCGTGGCTTCCAACCGGCAGTTCAACCAGCAGCGTACCGAACGAGTCCGGGGCGAATTGGCTTCGTTCTATAACCTGCCGATCACCTTCTGGGCCTATCTCTCGCCATCCAATATCGATTTCGAAAAGCGATTCCCCTGGGTGCTGGCAACCGATGGCGATCCCACCGTGCCATCGCGGTTCCCGAAGGCGCATTTCGACAGCTTCGAACCGTTTGTCAGCCTGCCGGCGGGCATGCCGGAGTTATTGCTGGCAGCTCTTGCCGGAACGGCGCTCTGCTTCGGGCGCCGCCCGGAAGTGCGGGCGCTCCGCGCGCCGCTCGCGGGCGCTCTGGTAGGCTGCTCGCTGATATTTCTCTGGGGTGTCATCACCTACCGTTACCTTCACGACGCGTTTCCGTGGCTGGTCCTGGGTTCGGCCGTCTCGCTGGCGTGGCTGATCTCCCTTCAGCGCCGGTGGCTGCGCCGGACTCTGGCGGGGTTGTTCGCCGCCGCCACGGTATATGCCGTGTGGATCAATTTCGCCGTCGCCATGGTCGACCAGCGTTACCTGTCGTACCCCATTCCCGCGGAAAAGCGCGTGGCCTTCACGGATCTGTGCGACTCCATCGATCTCGGCGGCGTAAAGGGTTTCCTGCGCTACGCGTGGCGGTGGCGGCGGTACCTGTCCGCTGCCTCATTCGAGCAGGGCAATCTCATGGTCGATCGGGCTGAATTGGTGGAACGCGACGATGTGCCGGTTGTTCGGTCGCAAGGGCAATCCCCCAACTTCGCCGAGTATGTAGTGAGTGTTCCGGCGGAAGGCAGGTACGAAATCGCTGTACGATACGCCGCCGCCCAGCCGCAGCCGGTGCACCTGTTGGTCAATCGGCAGGAAGCCAACGCACTAGTGTGCGGCGCCCCGACCGGCGGCTGGCGCGTCCAGGAATGGAATGCCGCGGGAGTTTTCCGGTTGGCTGGCGGCGTGAATCGCATCGGCCTGGCGAGTTACGGTCCCGTGCCGCCAATCAGCATGCTTCGGATCACCGCGGCCGAATGACGAAAATTGCCAAGGCACCGCTCCCTTGCGGTCGCGGCTCTTCAGTTATGCGTTGAACCGGCGGCGCTTGATGAGCCGCGACCGCGAGGGAGCGGTGCTTTTTGTGCAGAGCATCAAAAGCGCTTACAGTTTTCGCCCGATCACCGCGTAGTCCAGCGCGCCGAAGAAAGCATCGCGGAAGTCTTCGGGCAACGAATTGAGCGAGGGCATCGAGTCTTTCGCCGGCGTCAGGCGCTTCACTTCGATGTTCCCGACCCCGAATTCCTCCAGATAAAAGATCAGCAGCGGATGGGGCACCGGGCGCGAGTGCGTGGGGTCGAGATAGAAGTGCGTGGCGAAGATGGCCAGGCACTCCGGATTGGGGGTTTCGATGGCGATCACACCGCCGGGCGCGAGAGATTGTGCCGCAAGGCTGATCAGTTCGGGCAATCGATCGGGCGGCAGGTGCTCCACCACCTGCGAGCAGAAAATGCCATCGAGCGAACCCTCGGGAAGCGCGGCGAGATATGGGTAGACGTCCGCGACTTCGGCATCCAGCCCCTCGGAACGGCATAGGGCAACCGACTCGGCGCTCAGTTCGATGCCCTTGGCGGAAACGCCGGCGGTGCGCATCAATTTCAGAAATTCGCCGCGGCCGCAGCCGATATCGAGCACATTCTTACGGCCTTCGAAGTACGGCAGGTAAATCTGCTGTCCGGCGTTGACGTACTCTTCCGAACCGCGGAAGCGTTCGGCGAAGCGGGCATAATCGAAGTCGAGAGCCGGCGCGGAGGCGGGAGCGCTTTCGGTCGCGGCGGCGGGCGGCGTCGAGATCTGCGCGCGCTGCCGCACCATGCGCAGCTCCGAGTGGATGATGCGCTCGATCTCGGTGTGCATTTTTTCGAGATCGGTCCAGAGGCGCTTCTGGATATCGAAGCCGTGGCGCTCGAGAGCGGCGTGGAAATCGACATTGTGGGTGCGCATGAGGTCGCGATGGCTGGCTTCCATCAGGGTCACGCGATGCTGAAATCCGCCCTGCAAATCCGCCACGCTGCGCAGGAATTGCATTTCGTTCTCCGACAGTTTATGCTCCCATTCGGCGCGCCAACTGGCCCAGTGATTGCAAATGTCCTTCAGCTCTTCCGCCACCTTCTGCTGTTCGGCAATGCGCGCACCCAATTCGGCGATCGCCTGATTCATCTGGCGATTCACTTCGATGACGGCATCGCCATAGGCGACGATTTTGCGATTGAATTCGACCTGCTCGCGCACGTGCCAATCGAGCACGCGGGCCACCAGGCGCTTCCACGTCTGCACGATGGCGTTCACCAGTCCGCCGGTGCGCGGGTTGACGCTGCCAATGGCGGCCACTTTGCCGAGCGCGGCGTCGCGCGCGTGCACCAGCGGCAGAAGATCGGGAAGCGCCACATCGACGCCGCCCGCGGACGTTTCCGGATGGCGGGCGCGCACGCGCTCGCGCACCTCGCGCAGGATGGCGATCAGTTCAGCGCTTTCCACGTTTGCCGCTCCAGGTGGCGGTGATGAGCGTGCTCAGGCCGCCGCGCACCGCGAAATCGCCGATCACGGTGGCGAACTTCGGCTTTGCATACTTCACTACGTCCCGCAAAACGCGGTTCACTACGTTTTCCTGAAAGATTCCCAGATTGCGATAAGCGTTGAGGTACATCTTGTACGACTTCAGTTCCACGCAAAGCTTGTCGGGAACGTAGCGCAGCACCAGTCTGCCGAAATCCGGCAGCCCGGTCTTGGGGCAGACCGAGGTGAATTCGGGCTGCACGATTTCGATCTCGTAATCGGGATACTGGTTGGGCCAGGTTTCGATTTCCGGCAGCGCGGCGTGAACTCCCGCCGCCGCGTGCTCGTCGGTATAGGCTCGTTTCATGTGAGGGCTTTCGCTAACAGGTCCAAGAACAGGCCGACATCGGCCACCACGCCGACCGCCTGGCCGGTGCCGCGATCGCTCACCTTGGTGGCGACCGCGGGATTAATGTCCACGCATACGATTTTCACCCAACTGGGCAGCATGTTGCCGGTGGCGATGGAATGCAGCATGGAGCCCAGGCAGATCACCAGGCCGGCGCCCTTCAATTCCGCGGCGTAGGCGTCCTGCGCGGCGTTCATATCGGTGATGGTGTCGGGCAGCGGACCGTCGTCGCGCAGGCTGCCGGCGAGGACGAACGGAATTCCGGCGCGCACGCATTCGTAGAGGATGCCGGAGCGCACGCGGCCGCATTCCACCGCCTGCCGCACCGATCCCGCATGGTAAACGGCGTTGATGGCGCGCATGTGATTGCGATGGCCGTGCTCTTCCTGGCGGCCATCGGAAAGGCGGACGCCGAGCGACGTGCCGAACAGCGATGCTTCGACATCGTGGACGCCGAGGGCGTTGCCGCTGAGCACGGCATGGACGAATCCGCCGCGAATGAGCGCGGCAAGGCCGGCGACCCCGCCGGTGTGGACCACCACGGGTCCGGCGACGATCGCGACTTTGAGTTTCTGCTCGAGCGCGGCGCGCACCAGCGCGGCGGTCTGGCGGACGGCGGTCTCCACCTGGCGCTCGGACGAGATGCCGTTCGACATGAAGGCGAAGGAGAGACGGTCGCGCTCCTTGGATTCGGGCGTCACGCGAATGCCGCGCATGCCGACCACGATGCGGTCGCCCGCGCGCAGATCGCGCAGGCGGCGGCAGTAGGCGCGGCCGTTATCGACCACGATCATGGCGTCCATGCGCTGGTTCTCGGTCTCGATCCAGCGATCGCCGATGCGCACCTGCGTGCGGTGATTGGTGGTGGAGTAGAAATCTTCGGGCGCGCAGCGGTCGCGCTCGACGGCGCGCAGTTCGGCATCGCCCGAATCGACGGGAGCGCACCCGAGTTCGAGCAGGCTCTCCAGCAGGCGCGCGAGCAACGCGGCGTCCGGCGTCTCCACCAGCATGCGGAGGTGGGAGGGTTCGACGTTGGTACGGCCGATGCGGAATTCCTGCACTTCGAACCGGCCGTGGTACTCCACGACCTTGTCGAAGATGTTCTCCATGATGTGGGAATCGATCAGGTGGCCTTCCGCTTCGACCACTTCTTGAAATGGCATCAGATTTTCATTGTATAGATCTCACGCGGAGGCGCAAAGTCGGGGGATCTACATCACGCCATTTTCTTGACCGGGAGCCTCAGGTCATGTAAGGTGGTGGCGGAGCGGTTTTTCGCGCCCGAACCGATACGAGGCCACCATGAACATTAGCGTCGAAATCCCGGACAGCGCGGCGGCCGATCTTGCCGTCGCGGGCATGGACCCGTCTCGTGCCTTGCTGGAAGCTTTTGCGCTGGAAGGCTATCGCGCCGGTCGTCTCTCCGAAGCCGGTGTCCGAAGATTACTCGGGTTTGAAACGCGCTATGAAGTGGACGGATTCCTAAAGGAGCACGGCGCCTTTATGCCTTACACGATGGAGGATCTGGAGCGGGACACCGCCGTGGCGCTGGAAGTGGCTCTGCGAGCCCGCGCCGAGCGCAACGCGGACCCATCTCACTGATCGGCGTGCCGGAGATTTTCATCGCCGATACCAGCCCCATCAATTATCTGGTTCTGATTGGCGAAGGTGAGGTGCTCTATCACGCCCTGTTCTTGACATCGAAACCGGCCCCAGCTAACTTGGTGGCGGAACCGTTTTTCACGACACGAACCGCCTGGAGGCAACTATGAACATAACCCTCGAAATCCCGGACCTGATCGCCGGCGCGCTTGCCGGCGAGGGCCAGGCCCCGGAGCGCGCCGTGCTCGAAGCGGTTGCGCTCGAAGGCTACCGCACGGACCGGCTGTCGGAATACCAAGTCCAGCAATTGCTCGGCTTTGAATACTTCGAAGACGTCCATCGTTTCTTTAACGAACATGGCGTCTATCCACCGTATACGTTGGAGGACCTGGAGCGCGACACCGCGACGGCTCTGGACGTGGCGCAGCGTGCTCGCAAGAAAACACCTACGGTCGAGCTTCGTTGAATGATCGTTATCGCCGACACCAGCCCCCTGAACTACCTCATACGCATCGGGCATATAGACCTACTCCCCCAACTTTACGATCAGATTGTGATTCCTCCGTCCGTGCTCGCGGAGCTTAGACGTCCGGGCGCGCCGAAGACGGTGCGGGACTGGATCGAGCAACCGGCGGCGTGGCTTGATATTCAAGCGCCCCTGCAGACTCCGGACATAGCGCTGCTCCAAGCCAGATTGGGGCCCGGTGAACAGGAAGCTATTCTTCTTGCACAGGAAGTGAAAGCGGATGAAATAATCATAGATGAGCTGCGCGGGAGGCGAGAAGCGGCCCGACGACAGATACGCGTTACCGGGACGATCGGCGTCTTGCAGGCGGCCGCGAAGTTGGGCTTGCTGGATCTGCGTAGTGCTTTGGAGCGCTTGCGCGGCACAAACTTCCGCATAGAGAAAGCGTTTCTCGACCGCCTGATCCGGGGCGAGGAGGTATGACACATGGGCATGCCTGACCAAATCCGCTGGGATGCACCGTCACGCGCCGATCATTCACCCGGCAACACCGGCTGGCCGCTTGCTGCTCGCCGGTAATGGCTGGCGGGACGATCCGCAATGTGAGAGCTCCAAGAGCCGCCCGCCCTTCGATGTGGACTTCCACGGCGATGTCCTCCGAGGATGGGCGCCGGTCAGGATATCGCTCGGTTCACGCACGGTACCCTCGAGTAGGTGCGGCCGCTCGCAAACGGCGAGCCATGGAATACCCTCGCCGCAGCCTGGATGAAGTTCAGATGCAATCTGGATGACAGCCTTCAGCACGAAACGACGGAACGATGATTATCGGAATCCACTACCCAGCGCTGGAGGCTCGCGCTCAACAGCAGATGCAAGCCATCGGCGCGGAGGAAGCGCTGGGGCGCTTGCTTGACACCCAACAGGAGCTGGATCGCTGGCTGCTCGAAAATCGCGACTTCATCAACGCCAAAATCCGCCGCGGCATCGAGCAGCTCGATCGCGGCGAAGGCCTCTGAAACTACATTTCATCTTCCGCGAACAGATGCTCGATGTCGCGGGAGCCGTGAACGACTCGGACAACGTCGATACCGCCGGGACGGGGGATGTAGAAAATGAGATAGGCTTTGAACCATGAGACCGGCGCGCGGCGCATACCGTCGAGACTGCGGATGCCGGACTCGTAGGGAGTCCCGGAGCGCGGCTGGCGCGCGAGGCGCGCACAAGTTCGATCAACCGCCGCGAAGTACCGCTCCGCCACCTGGGCCGTAGCATGTTCTCCCAGGCAGACAAACCGTTCCAGAAGATCCGGGCGTGCCCGAGGGCGAAATGCGAGAGCCACGGTCATTTTTTCGTCTTGGTTCTTTTCCGGAGCTTCGCGAGAGCGTCACGTTTTAGCTCATCCCAGAAGGCCGGTCCGGCCGGCAGCGGTTCGCCGGAATCGAGGCCCTCCAAAAGCAGGCTGTCGAGACGCTCCTTGGCGCGCCGCTTCTGATCCTCGCGGATGAGCTCGCGCACGTACTCGGACGGCGTGCTATAGCCGGCGCGCGTCTGTTGTTCGACGTAGTCCTTCAGTTGTTGCGGTAGCGAGACATTGAGGGAGGTCATGGCCATAAGGATATTCGGCTGACAGAAACTGTCAACTTTTGTCATTCTAGCGCGGGGATCTATCGGTCGTCCAGCCTCCGATGCTCCGGCCTTCGTCTTCCCGTTCTCTTCCCTGCCCCCGGAGCAGACTGGACTCGCTGCCCTCCCTGATCGGGGACAGTTACGTGCCGACGCCGCCGAGCCAGCCCGCTACAATAGGAAAGGAGGCAAGGGCTTGAGCACAGTCCAAGACATAGAGCGCGCCATTGACGCGCTATCGCCGCAGGAGTTGCAAGAACTTTACTCTTGGCTCGATCGACACCACTCGCAGCCCATTGACGCCGTCCTGGCTGCCGATCTCGCGTCTGGCCCCCTGGATCTTGCGATTTCTCGCGCATTGGATGATGAAGCCAACGGCCGGACTCGTCCCCTGTAGCGGATGAATCATCGCACCACCCCTTCTTTCTGGCAGGAATACGCCGGGCTCCCAGACGACACGCGCCGCCGCGCGGACCGCCAATTCGCCTTACTGAAGGCCAATCTCGCCCATCCCTCGCCTCAGTTCAGGAAGTTCGGTGAGCGGCATGGCCACGAACTCTGATCCCCCCGCGTGACACTGAGCTGCCGCCCTCGCGATCCGGCGGCCGGATGGGCATCTGTGGTTCTGGATCGGTGACCACGATACCTATAAACTCCTGATCGCCTGAGCGGAAGGCCGGTCCGACTCCTGGAATGATCCCCGGCTGTTGTGACATCTTAAGTCAAAAAGCGCTAGCCGCGCGACTCCCGTGGCCCGAGGATCAGCGCCGACGGTGGATCAAAGTTCCGCGACTCGCTAACGGCTTTATGTCTTGGCCTGCCTCTACTTCGCAGTGCCACCGGGTAAAGCCGTTCGCTTCAACTCTTGTGACGGATAACAGATTTTATCAGACATAAGCAAGGGCGATTTGTGTTCGGAGCCGATTGTCCCGGGGAGGGTCCATCACGGGAGGCGGTCGCCGGCGGCCGGGAGAGAAACCACTTTTTCGATAACGCGCATTTTGGGACAGGCCGGGCCATTCTGTGGTCGGGGCGTTTTCGATAGGGTGCTAACGGTTTTCCCGCACTCGGGCGCGCTCTGTTGAGGATGATACGAATTTACTCTTGGACCATCCTGTTCGGGCAGCTCGCTGGTGGCTGCTTCGGCTTGGGTATAAGGCACTGGAACGGGGGAGACCTCCTACAGCACGACCAACGTCACCCAGCATATAACGGTCTGAACGCGCGGTAGGTAGGGCGGTGAGAGTTGAGTATTGGGAGTTGGGCTATCAGACGGCTGACGCTACTACCGATTCTCGAGGTGGATGTCCCTGATTTTCGCGAAATTGCGCGATGTTGATGTGGGTCGGCATGTGTCGAGGCAACCGTGATAAACTACTCCTCCGCTGGACCGATGCTAAGAGGCGGAGGCGGTATCCGCTCGTGGCAGGGGGTTCTCAGTGCACTGGTGTGGGCAAGATGTGTCGTCCGCCTGAGGCCCAGGCGACCGTATGGGGCGGTTCCGGCCTTCGTGCGCCGAGGCGGCATCCCCGGGCGGGTCGGGTTCAGCCGTGTCAGTTATTTTACCGTCAGATTGCTGAAGGGGGGACAGTGAGTCTGAAATCCTATATTTCGATTTCACTAGCTATGATTGCGGGATTCGCGATGTCGCAAGATGCATCTGCTCAGTCATGCGTGCTCCCCGGAGCTGGAGGGGCAGCGCCGGGCATCGAGTTGACACCTTCCGACGGCTCGGCGTTAGACGACCAATTCGGCAAGTCAGTCGCAGTGAGCGGGAACACCGCGGTAATCGGGGCTTGGGAAAAGAATGGCTTCCAGGGCGCAGCGTACGTTTTTGTGCTCAGCGGGGGAGTGTGGAGTCAGCAGGCGGAGTTAACAGCTTCCGACGGCGTGGCAGGCGACGGTTTCGGCACTTCGGTCGCAGTGAGCGGGAACACCGCGGTGATCGGAGCTTACGGCAAGAATAACTACCGGGGCGCAGCGTACGTTTTCGTGCTCAGCGGGGGAGTGTGGACTCAACAACGGGAGTTGACTGCTTCCGATGGAGTGGCGCAAGACTTTTTCGGCACTTCGGTCGCGTTGAGCGGGAACACCGGGGTGATCGGAGCTCCGAACCATAACATCCGGGGCGCAGCGTACGTTTTTGTGCTCAGCGCGGGAGAGACTCAACAGCAGGAGTTGACTGCTTCCGACGGCGCGGCGGACGACTTTTTCGGCACTTCGGTCGCGTTGAGCGGGAACACCGCGGTGATCGGAGCTTACCGAAAGAATAGCGCACAGGGCGCAGCGTATGTTTTTGTGCTCAGCGGGGGAGTGTGGACTCAACAACAGGAGTTGACTGATTCCGACGGCGCGGCGGACGACGAATTCGGCGCGTCAGTCGCAGTGAGCGGGAACACCGCGCTGATTGGGGAAACAGGCGGCGGTATTCCGCTGTCGCCCGGTTTTCCAGGACCGGGCGCTGTGTACGTGTTTGTGCTCAGCGAGGGAGTATGGAGTCAACAACAGGAGTTGACTGCGTCCGACGGCTTTGGCCATTTCGGCAATTCGGTCGCGGTGAGCGGGAGCACCGCGGTGATCGGAGAGAACGACAACGGTACCAATAGCGCAGCGTCCGTTTTTGTGCTCAGCGGGGGAGTGTGGCGTCCACAACAGGAGTTGGAGTTGACTGGCCGTGGAGAAACCATTGCGGCAGTGAGCGGGGACACGGTTGTGATTGGGGCGTTTCTTTCCAGCGAGGGTGTTAATGAGGACGTTGCGTACGTGTTCGAAGTTTCCACGATTGGCGCCAATGCGCTTTTGGTTGGCAGCGCCGGGGGCACTTCTTCGATCGTATTGACTGACAGTGACGCCTGGACAGCCACGTCCAATAGCTCTTTTCTGCAGGTTCCTGCCGGGAGCGCCAGTGGCACAGGAAACGCAGTAGTCGTGTTCACGTATGATGCGTTCACGGGCACGGGAACACGCACGGGCACTCTGACCATCGCAGGGAACACTGTCACCGTGACACAGGCTGGAACGAACTATATCGGGCCGGGACCTGTGATTACGCTGGTGTCGTCGGGACTGAAAGACCCTCCGGGAGTGGCGGTGGGCGGTTCCGGCAACGTTTACATCGCGGATGGTGGCAACAACGCCATCAGGGAGTGGAGCGCCTCTACGCAGCAGGTGACCACTCTGGTGTCGTCGGGTCTGAACTATCCGGATGGAGTGGCGGTGGACGGCTCCGGTAACGTCTACTTCGCGGATAGCGGCAACAACGCGATCAAGGAGTGGAGCGCGGCGACGGGTCAGGTGACTACTCTGGTGTCGTCGGGGCTGAATGGGTCAGGGCAAGTAGCGGTGGACGGTTCCGGCAACGTCTACATCGCGGATACCTTCAACAGCGCGATCAAAGAGTGGTACGCGGCGACGGGTCAGGTGACCGCTCTGGTCTCGTCGGGGCTGTTCCGTGCATTTGGAGTGGCGGTGGACGTCTCGGGCAACGTCTACATCGCCGATACCGGCAACAAAGCGATCAAGGAGTGGAACGCGGTGACGGGTCAGGTGACCACTCTGGTGTCGTCCGGCCTGCTCGAAACATTTGGAGTGGCAGTGGACGGCTCCGGCAACGTTTACATAGCCGATGGTTTCATCAAGGAGTGGAGTGCGGCGACGGGTCAGGTCACCACGTTGGTGTCGTCGGGCCTGGAAAATCCTACAGGTGTGGCGGTGGACGGCTCCGGCAACATCTACATCGCCGATAGCTTAAACAACGCGATCAGAGAGGTCCCCTGCGCTTTTGTCGGGCCGCCCAGCCTGACCGAGCCTGCGTCAGCCGGGGCTGACACGCTGCTCCAGGTGCTTCCAGCCACGGCATCTCTTACTGGTATCTTTGCGCCCACCAGCGACCAGAGCTGGCTCACCATCGGAAGCATCGCAAACGGAGCCATCGGTTTCTCCTTTACAGCAAACACCTCCGTCGCTCGTACCGCACATATCACAGTGCTCGGACAGCAGATCACCGTAACGCAGGCGGCGCTGCAGTCGATCGTGGTGACTCCCGAGAGTCCCTCAATCGCCAAGGGTCTCACGCAGCAGTTCACGGCGACGGGCACCTATACCGACGGCAGCACACAGAACCTCACCAGCCAGGTTACATGGGCTTCGGGGACAATCGGCGTAGCGACAATCTCGACGGGTGGGCTGGCGACTGTCGTGGCGGCCAGCGGTACGAGCATCATCTCGGCGACACTCGGGGCGGTGGTCGGCTCGACGACGCTGACGGCGACGCCGGCGATTCCGGTCTCGATCGCAGTGACGCCCGCGAGTCCCTCAATCGCCAAGGGTCTGACGCAGCAGTTCACGGCGACGGGCACGTACACCGACAACAGCACGGCGAATCTGACGAGCACTGTGACCTGGAACTCGGCCACCACCTCGGTAGCGACCATCGTTTCCGGGGGCTTGGCGACAGGGGCTGGCCAAGGAACGAGCAACATCACGGCGAGCCAGAACGGCGTGACGTCGCCGGTGGACGTGCTAACGGTGACGGCGCCGGCGCTGGTGTCGATTGCGGTGACACCGGCGAGCCCGTCGATCGCCAAGGGGCTGACGGAGCAGTTCACGGCGACGGGCACCTATACCGACAACAGCACGCAGAATCTGACTACCTCGGTAACGTGGAACTCGGCGACCCCCACGGTGGCGACCATCGCTTCCGGCGGACTGGCGACAGGCGTGGGCCAGGGAACCAGCCAGATCACTGCCAGCTTCGGCGGCGTGACATCGCCCGCGGACCTGTTGACCGTGACGGCGCCCGCGCTGGTGTCGATCGCAGTGACGCCAGCGAGCCCGTCGATCGCCAAGGGGCTGACGGAGCAGTTCACGGCGACGGGACCTACACGGACAACAGTCAGCAGAATCTGACGAGTACTGTGACCTGGAACTCGGCGACCACTTCGGTGGCGATCATCGCTTCCGGCGGACTGGCGACTGGGGCTGGCCAAGGAACGAGCAACATCACGGCCGGCCAGAACGGCGTGACGTCGCCGGCGGACGTGCTAACAGTGACGGCGCCCGCGCTGGTGTCGATCGCAGTGACGCCCGCGAGTCCCTCAATCGCCAAGGGTCTGACGCAGCAGTTCACGGCGACGGGCACGTACACCGATAGCAGCACGCAGAATCTGACTACCTCGGTAACGTGGAACTCGGCGACCCCCACGGTGGCGATCATCGCTTCCGGCGGACTGGCGACAGGCGTGGGCCGGGGGACCAGCCAGATCACTGCCAGCCAGAACGGCGTGACCTCCCCGGTGGACGTCTTGACTGTGACGGCGCCGACACTGCAATCTATCGCGGTCACGCCGTCCAATCCGTCGGTCATTGTGGGCACCGCTCAGCAGTTTGTGGCAACCGGAATCTACACCGACGGCACCATGCAGAATCTGGCCGGCTCGGTAAGCTGGTCTTCAGCGGCCACCGCGGTCGCGACCATCACCGCTGCGGGGAAAGCCTCCGGTATCAAGGTCGGCAGCAGCACTATCAGCGCTAGTACCACGAATCCCGTCGTAAGCGGCTCCACGACCCTAACCGTGACGCCATTGAGCGCTTGCGACGTCAACCAGGATGGATCGTATTCGGTGACCGACGCGCAAGCCCTTATCAACGAGGCTCTCGGCACAGCGGCAGCTATCAACGATTTGAATGGCGACCATGTAGTCACCGTGGTCGATATCCAGATCGTGATCAATGCCCTCTTAAATTTTGGCTGCACGCTTTAGGCTGCGTCATGACGTCTCGTCTGTGCGTGACGCCGCGCTAGCCCTCCTCCCGGCGATCTGAACAGCTTCCGATAATCTGGCGTTATGTAAACTTTCTCCTCTTCTCCCCCGCCCCTCCAGAACGGACTGGGCATTTGCCGGCGAAACGTTCTTGCCGCCGCCTGGCTGCCAACCCCGTCGGAACCGCAAGATCGACCGGCCCCCGTTCCACTCTGCTACCCTCAGTGATCGGAGACAAATCTACATGCCTACCAAAGCCGCGAAAGCCCCCATCCGCGCCAAGCGCACCAAGGCCGAAGTCCAGCGCGAGTTCGACGAAATTCAGGAGCAGGCCGCCGATGCCCGCGAATCCGCCGATCCGAAAATAGAAGATGCTTCCCGCCGCCGCGAAGCCGAGGTGAGAGAGGCCGTGGAGGGTGTCACCGTGGAATCGGTGGTCCAGCGCGTTTCCGCTTTGGGCCTCGAGATATCGAAAGCGCTCTCCGGTCTTTCGGTGAAGTTGACCGACGAGGTGCAGCTTCTCGCGTCGGTGCACGAAGCCGTCGAACTGGAACGCAAGGAGGTCGAGCGCCTGCACAAGATCGATGTCGCTGCCACCGCTCTCGATCAGATGGTCCAGGACTACGCCCGTCAAAAGCAGGAACTGGAAACGGAAATTGCCGGCCGGCGCGCGGAATGGGAAGCCGAAGCCGCGCGCGCCGAGCGCGAGCGCAAGGAGCAGGAAGAAGCCCTCAGAAAACAGCGCCAACGTGAAGCCGAGGATTTCGAATACAAGAAGAGTCAGGAGCGCAAGAAGGCCCAGGACAAGTACGACGAAGAGATTCGCGTGCAGGAGAAGAAGAACCAGGAAAAGCAGGAGTCGCTCGAAAAGAGCTGGCAGCAGCGGGAAGCGGCGTTGAAAGAAAAGGAACAGGAACTGGCGCTGCTGCGCAAGGAATCCGAGGCGTTCCCGAAGCGCCTGGAAGCGGAAGCCAACGCCGCGGCCGATCGATCGCGCCGCGAAACGGAAGCACGGCTGCAGCAGGAAATCATGGCCATGAAGAAGGACGCCGAAGCCGAGAAACGCTTCAGCGAACTACGCGTCAAGACCCTGGAAGACGCCGTGGCCGGTCAACAGGCGCACATCGCGGCCCTGGAGAAACAGCTCGCCGAGGCGAAGCAGCAGGTTCAAGACATCGCCGTGAAAGCCATCGAGGGCGCCAGCGGCTCCAAGGCCCTCTCTCATATCAATCAGATCGCGATGGAGCAGGCGAAGAATCGGCCGCAGGGATGAAAAAGATATACTCGGAACCATGACGCGCATCTTGGTCCTCATCTTGATGGCGGTCGCGGCTCTCGGGCAGTCGGCGAAAGATATCACTTCCGATGAGTGGACGCGGCCGTTCCCGCCGTTCCGGATTGTCGGGAACCTTTATTATGTCGGCACCTACGATCTGGCTTGTTATCTCCTCGTGACGCCGGCGGGAGATATCCTGATCAACACCGGGCTTGCGGGGTCGGCGGCACAGATCCGGTCGAACGTCGAGAAGTTGGGATTCCGCTTCGGCGATATCAAATTGCTGCTCGCGACGCACGCGCATTTCGATCACGTGGCGGCGATGGCGGAGGTCAAGCGGTTAACCAGGGCGCGCCTCGCCGCGACCGAGCCGGAGGTATCGCTGTTCGAGAGCGGCGGCAAGACAGATTTCCGATTCGGCGAAGACAAGACGGCCTGGTTCGAACCCGTGCGCGTCGACCAAACGTTGCACGACGGCGAAAAAGTCGGTTTGGGCGGAACGGAGCTTACCGTGCATCTCACTCCCGGGCATACCAAAGGCGCGGCGAGCTACGAATTCACGGAGCGCGACGAGGGGCACGATTATCACGTGCTGATCGCCAACATGGGAAGCATCAATCCTGGCGTCACGCTGCTGCACAACGAGAAATATCCCAATATCGCGGCCGACTATGCGCACACATTCGCGGTGCAGAAAGAGCTGCACCCGGATATCTTCCTCGCGTCGCACGCCAGCCAGTTCGGCCTGCATCGCAAATATCAGCCGGGAGATGCCTATCAGCCGATGCGCTTCGTCGACCCCGCGGGCTATCGCGCCGCCGTCGCCGCACTGGAAGCAGCGTTCCAGGCACAGTTGGCAAAGGAAACGACCGGAAGATAGCGCTTACTCGACGATCAGGTACTGCTCGTCTTTGCCGTCGGGCATCACGTAAATATTGAGCGATACGGTCTTCTTCTGAAAGACGGCGCGGTAGCCGCGATGGGTCATGCCGCCGCGGAGGCTTTCGCTGGTGCGCGTCACGGATTGCAGCTTGCCGAGCGGGCCGAGCGATTGCCGGATATCGCCGAGCGCCTGCGCCGTGAAGTACGCGTTGGCATCCGCCGTAAAGAGCGAGCGGTCGATCGAGCCTTTCGCCAGCGATGTCAGGATCGATTTTACCTGCACGGTGTCTTTGTCCAGCGCGGCGGGCGGTTCGGGCGGCAGGAAAAGGATGGTGGCGATCTGCGTGGTGAGCGGCCGGATCAGATCGACGCCGTCTTCATTGGTGAGCACGACGATGGCGGCGTTGCGCGTGGGATACACGGTGTTCGCGGCCAGGAAACCGGAAACTTCACCGGAGTGGGAGATGGTGGGGATGTGGTTGAAATCGCCGAGTTGCAGGCCGAGCGCGTAGTTGGTGGTGTCGCCGTTGTTCAGGCGGACTTCGCGGGTGAAGTCGGCGTATGAGGGAGCGTCGAGAATTTCCTTGTGGAGGAAAGCGATGTCCCACAGGGCGACATCGTGAGGCGTCATGCAGAGTTCGCCGGCGCCGTAATACCAGCCGTCGGCCTCGCGCGCGACGCGCCGCGGCGGACCGCCGGCGTAACGGGTGTAGCCTTCGGCATCGTGGGGCGAAGAGACAGAGCAATCGCCGGCCGACTCCATTTTAAGCGGCGCGAAGATTCTGTCCTTGAGGAACGGAACCAGCTTCTGCGCCGTCGCGCGATCGAAAATCTCGGCGGCCAGCACGTAATTGGTGTTGCTGTATTGCCACTTCGTGCCGGGATCGAAATTGAGCGGCTTTTTGGCCCAGGTGTCGAGGATCGCGCGCGGTGTGGTGGGGTGGGTCCACGCGGGAATGATGTAATCCTGCGGAGCGTAGTCCTCGTAGCCGGAAGTGTGGGAGAGTAACTGGCGGATGGCGATCTCGCCGGCGCGCGTGAGGTCGGGGAAATACTGCGCGACTTTGTCGTCAAGCGATAATTTGTGCTGTTCCTGCGCCAGCAGGATGGCGGCGGCGGTGAATTGCTTGCTAATAGAACCGACCGGGTAGCGGGTCTCGGCGGTAGCGGCGCCGAAGGCCTTGACGAAGGCCAATTTTCCATCCAGCACGACGGCAATGGAGGCGCTCGGAACACCGCTTTTTTTGACGGTGTCGGCGATTTTGTCGCTGAGCTTGCGATCGAGGTCCGACGGCTCCTGGGCGGTAAGCGCGAAGCTCGCGGCGAAGAGCGCAAGGACGAGCGGGAGCGGCTTCATAGAAGCATCAGTATATCGCCGCGCGCTTCAACCCTTCCTCAATTTATGGCGATAGTGGCATCGCTGCGCGACGAAACTCCCCCGATGGTGACCACCAGCGGGACCGCGCCTCCGGTGGGAGCATTGGCCGGAATCAGGATGTTGATCTGCACTTCGCCGGAATATATCAGGCCGTCAAAAACCACATTGGCGGCAGGTAACTGAACGCCTCCGAGACTAACGCTCACCGGGAGCACAGGAGTTGGAAATGGTGGGCCCGTGGGTTGGATGCCGTCCGGCGGCGGGGCACTGACATATCCTTGCCCGGTTAGCCAGAACGCCACGTAAGTGTTCCGGGCCGCAGGGTTCGAACTGGAATTGAACGTTTGATCCTGGTTGACCATCCACGCCTGACCCGGCCCGTAAGCCTGGGTGAAGATTCCAGGCGAGGCGTTCGCTATAGGGACGGTTACAATGCTGCTCTTCACGCCGTTGACCTCGACCTGAATAGTGGTTTGCGTACCCCCTGCGCCGAAAGGCACCAACGCGTTTATCTGCCCGTCCTGCGCATAAGTCAGATAAGCTGCCGTTCCACCGATTGAGACGCTGGCTCCTCCCAGAAGCGTGGTCATGTTGGAAATGGCCCCGGTTGCCGGGCCGAGCCCCGTGCCTTTGATGGAGATGAACTCGTTGGGGGCGATTCCGCCGGTCTGGAGCGTGGCGGCATTGAATACGCTGGCGGCCGTGAATGCCGGGCCGCCGGGTGTGATCTTAGCGACAAAGCCGTGATAGCAGCAGGGGTTGTTGCTGACGGTGGTCTGGAATGCGCCGGGAGTCGTGATCAGGTGCGGGCCGCTTGTATTGCCGGCGAGATAGATGTCGCCGGCGTCGTCGACTGCCAGCCCGGCTGGATTCGCGGTGTCGAGCCCGCCGGAACCGATGTACGTGGAGAATAGCAGGTTCGCGCCCGTGGGGTCGATCTTGGCGACGAGAACCTGCATGTCTCCGCCGTTTCCGGCCGTCTGAACGGGATTGACCAATGGGAACCCCGAGTTCGGTTGCCCCATGATATAGACGTTCCCCTGTCCATCCAGTTGGATGGGGCCCGTAAAGAATAACGCGTCGCTCCCATCGGCTTTACTATCTCCCACAAAGGTGGACCACAGGATGGCGGTGCCGGTAGGATTCAGCTTGGTCACGTGGGCCGCCGAGCAGTTCCCCCCATTCGGCCCGCAGACGGTGGAATAAGCGCCGCTCGTCACGGGAAAATCCGGAGAATTGGTATATCCGACAACATAGGCATTGCCGGCGCTATCGATGGCGATACCACTGATGTAGTCGTTTAAGGCCTCCGTCTGGCCACCAAGATAAGTGCAGTACGCCAGCGATGCTCCACCGGCGGAAGTGACCGGATTGAACTTCGCGATGAAGCCGCGGTAAGCTTCCACATAGGTTCCGGTGCTGCCCAGAGGAGCGCCGGTAGGCTGAATGACGCCGGCTGTGGTCGGCAGCTTGCCGGCCGAGGTCTCGCCGACCAGATAGAAGTAGCCGTTGGAATCCACCGCGATGCCGGTGCCCCAAGTGGTGCCACCGGCGGTGGTGTTCAAGTCGCCAAAGATAGTGGAATAGAGCAACTGCGCGCCGGTGGGGTCGAACGCCGCGACGAAGGCGTATTGCGGCGATCCTCCGCCAGTTCTGTTACCGCCGATTACCGCGCCATTGGTGGTGGGAAAGCAGCCTTGAAACGTATAGCCTGGTGAGCAATACTCCTCCTCGTTACCGGCAATGTAGGCGCGGCCGGCGCTATCCACGGCAATGTCGGTGGCGTAATCGTATGCATAGCCGCCCAGAAAGGTGGAGTAGACAATGCCCGTTCCAGAGGAATTCAACTTAGTCACAAATGCCGAAACGTTACTGCTGTAGCACGTCGCAGTATAGGGCGGAGGTTGATTGGTAGGATTTGGGTCGCAGACTGTCTGGTACGCTCCGGCGGTTACCGGGAAATTGGCCGAGTTTGTCTGGCCGGTCACGTAGGCATCGCCACTGGAGTCCACTGCGATGGCGAAGATGTAGTCATAGCCGTTGCCGCCCAAATAGGTGGAATAAACCAGCGAACTGCCATCGGGACTGAATTTGGTGACAAACGCCGAAGGCCATAACCCGGGGCTGACGGGACTGCCGGCCGGCCCCTTTGCCGGAGGCGCACTTTGATAAGGGTCCTTCGTCGGGAAGTCGATCGAGTACGTGTCGCCGGCCACATACACGCTACCTGCGCTGTCCACCGCGAGGCCCTGCGACGTACCCACCGTAAGGTTACCGGGTCCGAGCGTCCACCCGATGTGATCGGTGAGGCTCCCGGCAAGATAGCTGGCATAGCTCAGCACCGGATCGACGATCAGCGCCCTGGAATGGTCATAGCTGCCAAGGCGGAAGCGTATCTGATTCCCGGCCACGGCGAACCTCCCTTCGACGCGGGTTTTCTTGTCTCCATCCAGTTGGTACAGCACCGGTTTCTTGAAGCTGGCCGGACCGTTGGGCGCACTCAGCGCCAAATTGCCGTCCGCGTCGACGCTGGCGCGGGCGCCGTCGATCCGCCAGGCGATGCGGCTGGGGTCGGCGCCGGGGGCGACCACAAAATCGTACTCCAATTGGCGCTGATTACCGTAGAAAACCAAATCCACGCCGGGGTACACATCGGCGTAATCGACCTTGCCGTAGGTCGGGATGCCGGTGCGCCATTTCTTGGGATCGTTGCCGATGAAGTAGCTGACCACGCCGGTCTGCAGGGCCTCACCGGCGGCACTGGCTTTCAAATTGGCGCCGATCAACGTCATCCGCACGGTGTCCGGCGCGGATTTCGCGCGCTCGAGATTGAGCGCCACCTCGCCCGGAGCCAGAAAGAGAGCATAGCCGGCTCCGCGCGACAGAAACTGGACGCTGGAAGATGCCTGCCCCTGGTTTGGCTCGAAGCTCAGGGGCGCGGTCAATACCTTGGTTTGCGGACTCTGAGCCGCGAAAACACGCGGTCCGCCAAATAGGATCAAACCGATCGTGAGCGCCGCTGTTGCCGAAGACGATTCTCTTCCCATACTTGGGTAGCGAGATCCCCGGCCGGAATGGCGCAAGCGGACGTCAATTTATGGCGATAGTGGCATCGCTGCGCGACGAAACTCCCCCAATGGTGACCACCAGAGGGACCGCGCCGCCGGTGGGTGCGTTGGACGGAATGAGGATATTGATCTGCACTTCGCCACAATAGATCAGGCCATCGAAGGCGATATTCGCGGCAGGGATCTCGACGCCTCCCAGACTCACGCTCACCGAAAGCATGGGCGCTGGATAGGGCGGCCCGCTGGGTTGCGTGCCGTCGGCCAGGGTGGTGTTGACCAAGCCCTGACCGGTCACCCAAAAAGCGACGTACGTGCCGCGCGGCGCGGGATTGGAAGCGGAATTGAACGTCTGGTCCTGGTTTGCGATCCACCCCTGGCCGGGGCCGTATTCCTGCGTGAAGATTCCCGGCGATGAGGTCACCACCGGGACCGTCACGCTGTTCCCGACGACGCCGTTGTACGCCACTTGAATGGTGACGTTCTCCAAACCCGACACGTTGAACGGCGCCAGCACGTTGATCTGGCCGTCCTGCGCGTAAGTCAGATACGCCGGCGTTCCGTTGATGGTTACGCTTGCGCCAGACAAGTTAGTGGTCATGTTAGAGACAGCTCCGGTGGCCGGGCCGAGTCCCGTGCCTTTGAGCGAAATGTACTCGTTGGGCGCGATGCCGCCCGTCTGGAGTGTGGCGGCGTTGTAGACATCGGGGCCGGTGCTGGTCACGGCAATTTGCGGACCCGTGGTAGGCACGATCTTGGCCACAAAGCCGTGATAGCAGCAGGTTGGCGCGGGGTTGGTGGTTTGGAATGCGCCGGCGGTGGTAACCAGGTGCGTGCCGAGGTTATTGCCGGCGACGTAGATCGCGCCCGCGGAGTTGACCGCGAGACCGCCGGTCTCCATGGGATCTTCGCCGGATGCGATGCTGGTGGAGAATAGCAGGTTTGCGCCCGTCGGGTCGAGTTCGACCACCACCTGCCCGCCGTTGCAGCACATGGTCGGCCCAACCGAGTTGAGCATGGGAAATTGCGGATTGGCTTGCCCCGTGACGTAGACGTTCCCCTTGCCATCCAACTGGATCGGACCGGTGAAATACAAGTTGTCGCCTCCATCCTGAAGTGAGCCGCCCACGAAGGTGGACCAGGCGACGGAACTGAGCGACGAGTTGAGCTTGGTCACATGGCCCGCGGCGCAGATGCCACCCGTTCCGCAAGCGGTGCTGTAAGCGCCCCTCGTGACCGGAAAATCCGAGGAGTTGGTGTATCCGACGGCATAGATGTCGCGGGAGCTATCGATGGCGATGCCGCTGAGATAGTCGCTCGTGTTGCCGGTCCTCCCGCCCAGATAGGTGCAAGCGGCCAGGGACGATCCGGCAGTGGAAGTGACGGGGTTAAACTTCGCGATGAATCCGCGGTAAGCCGTCACATTGCTTCCGGTGTTATCGAGAGGAGCGCCGGTGGGCTGAAACGCGCCCAGTGTCGTCGGCAGCTTGCCGGCTGTGGTCTCGCCGATCAGATAGAAATAGCCGCTCGAATCCACCGTCATCGCGGTAGCCAAGGCATTGCCGGAGCTGGTAGTAGTGCTGGTCTTCAGCCCGTTCAAGTCGCCGAAGAGAGTGGAGTAGAGCAGGTTGCCGCCGGCGGGGTCGAACACCGCCGCGAAGGCCCACTGCGGAATGTTCGAGGCGGCGCTGGTGCCGATGGTCGCGCCGCTGGTGGTGGGGAAGCAGCCTTGAAAGAGATATGAGGTGTTGCAGGGTGCAACCTCGTCGCCGGCAACGTAAGCGCGGCCGGCCGAATCCACGGCAATCCCCGTCCCGTACGACCATCCGAAGCCGCCCAGAAACGTCGAATAGGCCAGCGCGGTACCGGCAGGGTTCAGCTTGGTCACAAATGCCGAGGATTGAGAACTGTTGCAGGTCGCCGGCGCAGCGTTCACCAATGGCGATTTCTGATTGGGCTGCGGAGAGCAGACGGTCTGATATGCTCCGGTGGTAATCGGAAAATCGTTGGAGTTGGTTGTACCGGTGACATAGGCGCTGCCGCTGGAGTCCACGGCAATCGCATAAGCATAGTCCCAACCGCTGCCGCCCAGGTAAGTGGAATAGACCAGCGAGCTGCCGTCGGGACTGAACTTGGTGACGAACGCCGAAGGGGCGCTTCCTTTGTTGTGCACTCCTTGATAAGCGTTCTTGGTAGGTAAGTCCGCTGAGGAAGTGCGTCCGGTCACGTACGCGCTGCCCGCGGCGTCGACCGCGATTCCCTGCGAGGAACCGTTGTGGAGTATGCCAGGGCCGGTGAACTGGCCAATCTCATCGGAGCCGGTGCCGGCGAGGTATGTGACGTAGCTCAGCACGGGATCGATGACCAGCGGCTTGGAATGATCGTAGGTGCCCAGCCGGAAGCGAACCTGCTTGCCGGCCACTACGAAGGCGCCTTCGATTGTGGTCTTTTGGTCGCCGACCACCTGGTACACCAGCGGCTTGCGAACGATGGCCAGGCCGCCGGGCGCACGCAGGATCAAATTGCCGTCCGCGTCGACGCTGGCGCGCGCGCCGTCGATCCGCCAAATGATGCGGCTGGGGTCGGCGCCGGGGGCGACCACAAAATCGTACTCCAATTGGCGCTGATTACCGTAGAAAACCAAATCCACGCCGGGGTAGATCTCGGCGTAATCGACCTTGCCGTAGGTCGGGATGCCCGTGCGCCATTTCTTGGGATCGTTGCCGATGAAGTAGCTGACCACGCCGGTCTGCCGGGCCTCGCCGGCGGCACTGGCTTTCAAATTGGCGCCCATCAACGTCATCCGCACGGTCTCCGGCGCGGATTTCGGGCGTTCCAGGTTGAGCGCCACCTCGCCCGGCCCGAGAAAGAGAGCGTAGCCGGCTCCGCGCGACAGAAACTGGACTTTGGAAGATGCCTGCCCCTGGTTTGGCTCGAAGCTCAGGGGCACGGTCAGAAGCTTGGACTGCAGGTTCGGCGCCGCGAAAACGCGCGGGCCGCCGATCAGGATCAGACCGATCGCGAGCGCCCTGATCGCCAAAGACGATTCGCTTCCCATGCTTTGGAAGCGAGATTTCCCGCTGGAATGGCGCAACCGGTTCGGGTGGGCGAGTTCAGGCGGCGGGCTCTATCTGTTCAGTTGCCGGACTGCGGGTCTCGGACTGTGGTGGGCGATTCTGGTCTCCGCGGGGTTGGCTGCTGCTCAGCGCCCATTCGGTGGGATATGGGTCGGTTTGACCAGCGGTGTTTTGACCAGCGGTACGGGGTGGATATGCCAAATTCATATAATCCTCGTGTGCGGAAGAAATATTTAGCTGTGCTGAAATTCTATTATTTTATTTCATAAATTCATATTGGTTGAAACACTGATTGAAACCGGTCAAAAGTACTACTGGCGACCGTTCGGGCTGATTCGCAGTCGAACCGGCAACCACGTAAACCCCGCTGAATCGGACTCCGTCTACACCGGCAGCAATTTCACCAACTCAGGAAGGAGTTGTAAGAATCGAATGAAGCCAAACCTCCTCAGGATAGTTATGCTATCGATGCTCGCCGCTATGTTCGTGTGCGCGCAAACGACGAGTACCACCACCCCGCCCACACCGCCGGCGCCGGCGCAAATCGCGGCCAACATCGTGGCCCGTTTGACCACGCTCCTGGATCTCACGAGCGCGCAGCAGGCCAATGCGACTACCCTTTTCACGAACCAAGTCACCGTCGATCAGTCTCTGCAGACACAGATGCAGGCGGCGCAAACCGCGCTGCAATCGGCGATCGCATCGAATAGCGGAATCGCCGCAGCAGCAACCGCGATCGGAAGCCTGACGACCCAACAGATCACCAACGACGCGACGACGGATGCCGCGTTTTACGCCAGCTTGACGTCGACCCAACAGGCGAAATACACCACGCTGCAACCGCTCGGGCAGGGTCCGCACGGCGGCGGACCAGGTGGGCCAGGTGGACCGGGCGGTCCTCCGCCGGTCGGAGGGCCGGGACATTAGTTTGGCAGGCTGCGGAAAAAGGGCTAGCCGCCGATGAACGCCGATAAACGCCGATTGAAAACGAGAGGTTTATCGGCGTTGATCGGCGTTTATCTGCGGCTCTAGATGGTTTTCCGCGTGCAAGGCGTATCATGGCTGACGAGCGGGCGAGACCAAGTCTTGCCCGCTTTTTGTTGTTGTAGAATCCGACACTCTGCGGCCCACCTTTTTTGTGCCAGCTAAGTTCCATCCTCACAACACAATCCCTTAAAAGCTGATTAAAAGGATCTTAAGCTCTTGATATCGCGCCTGCGGCGTAGTACATTGGAATCGAGAAGACGTTCTCGATAACGATTTCTCGATATTGATTTCTCGATATGAGGCCACCCCACCAGGACGTTCCGGAAGCTACCCTTCGCCGCCTCCCGATCTACTACCGCTGCCTCCAGGACATGATGGCGGCAGGGGTGGTGCATGTCGTCTCCTGCGCCGATCTGGCGAGGGCGCTGGGGCTGGACGCGACATTGGTGCGCAAAGACATCGAGATGACCGGAATTGTCGGCAAACCGCGGGTGGGGTATCCGTTAGAGGATCTGGTTCGCTGGATCGAGAATTTTCTCGGTTTGAACCGTCCGAAGGCGGCGGTGCTGGCTGGAACGGGCAGCCTGGGAAGTGCGCTGATGGGGTACGGCAAGTTCCGCACCCACGGAATGCAGATTGTGGCCGCTTTCGATATCGACCCCGAGAAAATCGGCCAGCCGGTTCATGGCATGGAAGTGCAGCCGCTGTTTTGCCTGCCCGACTTTGTGCGCAATACCGGGACCCCGCTGGGGCTGATCGCCACTCCCGCAGGGGCGGCACAATCGGTGGCGGACCTGATGGTGAGCGGCGGAATTCGTGCGATCTGGAACTTTGCTCCGGCCCACATCCGCGTTCCGCGGAGAATTATTTTACAGAACGAGGACTTGTACTACTCGCTGGCGTCGCTATCGTTCAAGTTGGAGCATCTGATGACGGTGGCGCCGGTGGAGAGCGATCTTTATGTCAAAAACAATTGATGTTACCGAATTGGTCCTGCGCGACGCGCATCAGAGCCTGATGGCGACGCGGATGGCGATGGAAGACATGGTTCCGGCCTGCGCCGATATCGACGCGGCGGGTTATTGGAGTGTGGAGTGCTGGGGCGGCGCGACGTTCGATGCCTGCATCCGCTTCCTGAACGAGGATCCCTGGGAGCGGCTGCGGCAGTTCCGCAAGCTGCTTCCCCACAGCCGGCTGCAAATGCTGTTGCGCGGGCAAAACCTGCTTGGCTACCGGCATTACGAAGACACCGTAGTCGACCGGTTTGTGGACAAGGCGGCGGAGAACGGCATGGACGTTTTCCGCGTATTCGACGCGCTCAACGACATGCGCAATTTGCGGCGTTCCATCGCCGCGGTGCGGCGCACCGGCAAGCACGCGCAGGGAACGATTTGCTACACCGTGAGCCCCCTGCATACATCCGGCGATTTCGTGGAGATGGCGGAAAAGCTGCTTGACCTGGGATGCGACTCCATCTGCATCAAAGACATGGCCGCGCTGCTGAAGCCGCAACCGGCGTACGACATCGTGAAGGGCATCAAGGAAACGTGCGGAGAAGACACACGGGTGCACGTGCATGTGCATGCCACCACCGGCGTGACGATGGTGAGCCTGATGAAGGCGATCGAGGCCGGCGCGGATTGCGTGGATACGGCCATCAGCTCGCTCAGCTTGGGGCCGGGCCACAACCCTACCGAGAGCCTGGTGGAAATGCTGGAAGGCACCGGGTTCGAAACCCGGCTCGATAAGGAGCGGCTCATCAAGCTGAAGAAATATTTCGCCGGCGTCCGTCCGCGGTACAAGGAATTCCTCTCCAACATCACGGGCGTGGAGACGGAAATTTTCTTGAGCCAGATTCCCGGCGGCATGCTCTCCAACATGGAGAGCCAGTTGAAGCAGCAGGGCGCGGGTGATCGCATGGAAGAAGTGTTGGCCGAAGTGCCCAAGGTGCGGGCCGACGCAGGTTATCCCCCGCTGGTCACGCCGTCGAGCCAGATTGTGGGCACGCAGGCGGTGTTCAACGTGATGATGGGGCGATACAAGGTGCTGACCGGCGAGTTCGCCGATCTGATGCTGGGGTATTACGGCGAGACGATCGGGCAGCGCGACCGCCATGTGATCGAACTGGCGGTGAAACAGACGGGGAAATCTCCCATCAATCATCGGCCGGCGGACCTGTTGAAACCGGAATGGCACGAATTGCGCGATGCCACGGTGGCGCTCGCGGGATCGAACGGGTCGGACGAGGACGTACTCACCTACGCCATGTTCCCGAAAGTGGCGCCCAAGTTCTTCAGTACGCGGGCGGAGGGTCCGAAGAACGTGAGCGCCGCGCCGGCGCCGGAAACGGCTCCGGCGGCGCCCAAGGCTCCCGCGGAGAACGGCAAGGGGCCGGTGCGGACGACGACCACTTACGACGTGAAGTTGAACGGGAAGACACATAAAGTGACTGTGTCGCCGGCGAAATAGGGACGCGCGGCTAATCCAAAAGGGGTTCTTATATGGCACTACATACTATGCAGGAGAAGATTGCCGAACTTCGGAAGCGTACCAGCCAGGAGATGCTGGGCGGCGGATCGGCGCGGTTGGAAAAGCAGCATCAGGGCGGAAAACTGACGGCGCGCGAGAGGATCGACGCGCTCGTCGACACGGGCAGTTTCGAAGAGACGGGCTTATTCGCGGAGCACCGGTCCACCTTGTTTGGCCTCGCCGGCAAGAGTCTGCCGGCGGATGGCGTGGTAACCGGCGCGGCCTCGGTGGGCGGGCGCCTGATCCATCTGGCCAGCCAGGATTTCACCGTCTCCGGCGGTTCGGCCGGCGAAGTGCACTCCATCAAAGTGGCCGAGATCATGCAGCAGTCGCTGAAAACCGGGTCGCCGTTCGTCTTTATTAACGATTCCGGCGGGGCGCGCGTGCAGGAGGGCATCGACTCGCTCTCCGGGTACGGGAAGGTGTTCTACACCAACGTCATGCTTTCCGGCGCGGTGCCGCAGATTTCGCTGATTTGCGGGCCCTGCGCGGGCGGTGCGTCGTACAGTCCGGCGCTGACCGATTTCATCATCCAGACGCGCAAGGCGCAGATGTTCATCACCGGGCCACAGGTAATCAAGAGCGTCACCGGCGAGAAGGTCACGGCGGAAGAGTTGGGCGGACCGGAAGCCCACATGCTGCATTCCGGGGTGATCCATTTCATCGCCGAGGACGACAAGCACGCGGTGCTGCTGTGCCAGAAGCTGCTGAGCTTCTTGCCGTCGAACAATTTGGAAGATCCGCCGCGGGTGGAAGGCGATCCCAACGTCGACCCCAATCCCGCCCTGGACGACGTAGTGCCGGTGGATGGCAAGAAGGCCTACGACGTGCGCGACGTAATCTCCAAGATCGTGGATTTCGGCGACTTTCTGGAGGTGCAATCGGGGTATGCCGCGAATATCGTGGTAGGATTCGCGCGCATCACGGGCCGCGCGATAGGGATCATCGCCAACCAGCCGTCGGTGAATGCCGGCGTGCTCGATATCGATGCCTCCAACAAAGGCGCGCGATTCATCCGCTTCTGTAACGCCTTCAACATTTCTCTGCTGACTTTAGCCGACGTGCCGGGATTCATGCCGGGAGTGCAGCAGGAATATGGCGGGATCATCCGCCACGGCGCCAAGATGCTGTTCGCATATTCGGCGGCCACCGTGCCGAAAGTCACGGTGATTCTGCGCAAGTGCTACGGCGGCGCGTATATTGCCATGTGCAGCAAGGACCTCGGCGCCGATCGCGTGTTCGCCTGGCCGACGGCCGAAATCGCGGTGATGGGCGCGGAGGGCGCGGCGGAAATCGTGTTCCGCAAGGAAATCGACGAGGCGAAGGACAAGGCGGCGAAGAAGGCGGAGCTGATCGAGCGGTACCGGGAGGCGTTCTCGAACCCCTATGTGGCGGCGGGGCGAAGACTGGTGGATGCCATCATCGAGCCGGCTGCCACCCGGCAGCATCTGGCGCAGGTGTTCGAGTATCTGCATACCAAGCGGGAGTTGCGGCCGTCGAAAAAGCACGGGTTGATTCCGCTGTAACAGGTTGCTGAAAAGAGGGTTAGCCACAGATGAACCACGGATGGACACAGATCAGAAACAAAGCAGTTATCCGCGTCCATCTGTGTCCATCCGTGGCCCAAAATGAGTTTTTCCGCATACTGTTAGAGCAGTGAATGAGCCGCGACCGCGAGGGAGCGGTGGTTTTCGATCGAAATGGACGTACAGTTATGGCGACGATGACAATAGCGGATCTCGAAGCGCAAATTGGGGAACTGACGCGGCGGCTAGCGGAACTGGAGGCTCGCGGCGCTCCACCGGCGCCGGCGCCGGCCGTGGCGCCGCAGGCCGCCGCGGCCCCCGCGCCGGAAGGCATCACGGAAGAGGAGTTGCTCGCGATTTCGGCGGCGATCGCCGCGTTTCTGGGAGTGCGGGCGCACATCAAGCAGATTCGGTTGGTGAGCACCAATGCGTGGGCGCAGCAGGGGCGTGTGTCGATACAGGCCTCGCACACGTTGGGCTAGGAAATCAACTGGGGAGCCGGCTGAAAGCCAGCTGCAGACACGATTGCCTGCCCTACGGTACAAAGGGAAAACCAAATGAAACTGAACATAACCATTGACGGAAAGACCTACGAAGTGGACGTCGAAGTTGCGGAGCCCGAAGCTCCGGGCGGGCCGCAGAACGTGAGCGGTTTCCATATTGCGTCGGCGCCGTTGCGGGTTCCGGCCGGACCGGCTCCCACCGCGCCGCCGGCCGAGTCCGGCGTGAACGAAAGCAAGGTGTGCCGCAGCCCGGTGTCGGGTATCGTGGTGCGGGTGGCGGCCCAGGTGGGCCAGAACCTGCAGACCGGCGACAGTCTCGTGGTGCTGGAAGCCATGAAGATGGAGACCAATATCACCGCGCCCAGGGCCGGGAAGATCGCGGCGCTGCGCGTCAATCAGGGCGACAGCGTACAGGCCGGGCAGGTGGTAGTGGAGTTTGAATAATGAGCACGGAGATGAAACAGGTACCGGGGTTTTTGTTTTTCGATCATGTGGCCATTTCGGTCAAGCCGGGCGAGCTGGAAGCGCACGTTCAAGCCTACCGGGTAATGGGTTTCGAGGAAGTGCATCGCGAAGATGTGCTGGGAGGCGACCAGGTGCGGGAGGTGCTGTTGCAGGTGGGCAACGGCCCGAACCTGGTGCAGCTTCTGGAGCCGCTCACCCCGGAATCGCCGGTGGCGAAGCAGATCGAGAAGAACGGCGGACGCGGCGGCCTGGCGCACATCGCGCTGCGCGTGACCGATATCCAGAAAGCGTTCGACTATCTGCGCGCGCACGGGTTCAAGATCATCGATAAAGCGCCGCGCAAGGGCTCGCGCGGCACCACCGTGTTTTTCGTGCATCCGAAAACCAGGGAGACCGCGGCATTCGGGTATCTGTTAGAAGTAGTACAGGAGGGTAGCCATGTCTGACGCGGATGCCGGCGGCGAAATTCTCAGTCTGCTCGGGGATTTCCCGCCCGTTCCTACGGCGGCATGGGAAGCCGCCATCGCCAAAGACTTGAAGGGCGCGGATTACGACAAGAAGCTGGTCTGGCGCACCGAAGCAGGGCTGGTAATCCGCCCCTATTATCGCCAGGAAGCGCTGGCCGGGCTGGGCGACCAATTGAGCGCGCGGCGCATTTGCCGGGGATGGGAAATCGCGCAGGATGCGGAGCCCGGTCCGCAAGCTATTCGCGCCGATCTGCTGCATGAAGCGGGCGCCCACGGGATCCAGGAGTTAGGGTACGCCATGGCCGTCGGCGTCGAAAGACTGGCGTCGGACCCCAGCGTGCCGGAAATTGGGTTCGTTTTTGCGGCTGGCCCGAGCTATTTCATCGAAATCGCCAAACTCCGCGCAGCTCGGATTTTGTGGGCGCAGGTGGTAAGTGCTTTCGAAGGCTGCGCTTGCCGGATGCGCCTGACGGTGCGGACTCCGCGGCGGAACAAGAGCGCGTACGACCGCTATACCAATCTGCTGCGCGCGACCACCGAGGCGATGTCGGCGGTGATCGGCGGGTGCGACAGCCTCACGGTGGAACCATTTGGGTTCGATTCGCATCTGGCCGAGAACGTCCAGCGGATTCTCCAGGAGGAATCGCACATGGACGCGGCGGCCGATCCGGCGGGAGGATCTTACTTTATCGAAGCGTTGACCGATCTTCAGGCGCGGGAAGCATGGAAGCTGCTGCAGAAAATTGAGGCGGAAGGCGGATACGCGGCCGCCGTCGCCTCGGGCGCGATCGAGAAGGCGCTGGCGGAAACGCGGGCGGCGCGGGCGAAGGCCTTTTCGTCGCGCCGGCGATCGCTAGTGGGAGTCAACAACTATCCCAACCTGACAGAGAAAACGCCTGGGGTGGAAGTGCCTGGCGGAACCCTGCGCATCGCCGAACCGTTCGAAGCCATCCGGCGGCGGACCAACCAGCACGCGCAGGTGGCCGGCCGGTATCCCAAGGTGCTGCTGCTTACCCGCGGCGACGTGAAAATGAGGGGCGGACGGGCCAATTTCAGCCGGAATTTCCTGGGGTGCGCAGGGTTCGACTTGGTGGAATCGGAGGAATACGAGGGCACGGATGCCGACCTGATCGTGCTGTGCAGTTCCGACCCGGAATACCTGGCGTTGGCACAGGAGGTCTGCCCATGCGTGAAAGTTCCGGTGATCGTGGCGGGTAATCCTAAGGATCAGATTGCCGCGCTGGAGGCCGCCGGAGTGAAGGGGTTCATCCACATCCAGTCGGACGTCATACAGACTCTGACCGCGTGGCAGGACAAGCTGGGCATGAGGAGGAGCCAATGAGACCGGACTTCACCAAGATCCCGTACCAGGTCCCGGCGCAAAGCGCGGCGCCCTCGGGTCCGGGCGAAAACGTTCCGGTCTGGAATACGGCGGAGCACATTCCGGTAAAGGCGTGGTACACGGCCGACGATCTATACGCCATGGAACACCTGGAATACGCCGCCGGTATCCCTCCGTTCCTGCGCGGGCCGTATTCCACCATGTATGCCATGCAGCCGTGGACCATCCGGCAATACGCGGGATTTTCGACGGCGGAGGAATCGAACGCGTTTTACCGGCGCAATCTGGCTGCCGGGCAGAAAGGACTTTCGGTAGCGTTCGACCTGGCAACCCATCGCGGCTACGATTCCGACAGTGAACGCGTGGCGGGCGACGTCGGCAAGGCCGGCGTGGCCATCGATTCCGTGGAGGACATGAAAATCCTCTTCGATCAGATCCCGCTGGGGCAAATGTCGGTCTCCATGACCATGAACGGCGCGGTATTGCCGATCATGGCGTTCTATATCGTGGCGGCCGAAGAGCAGGGTGTGGCAACCAAGGACCTGAGCGGCACCATTCAGAACGACATTCTGAAAGAGTTCATGGTCCGCAACACGTACATCTATCCGCCGGCGCATTCCATGAAAATCATCGGCGATATTTTCCGCTATTGCTCGGAGAATATGCCGAAGTTCAATTGCATTTCGATCAGCGGTTACCACATGCAGGAAGCCGGCGCCAGCGCCGACCTGGAACTGGGCTACACGCTGGCCGACGGCCTGGAATATGTCCGCACCGGCATCCACACCGGCCTGGATATCGACACGTTCGCTCCGCGTCTCAGTTTCTTCTGGGGCATCGGCATGAACCACTTTATGGAGATTGCCAAAATGCGCGCTGCGCGTGTGCTGTGGGCGAAGATCATCAAAAGCTTCCACCCGAAAAACCCCAAGTCGATGGCGCTGCGCACGCATTGCCAGACCTCGGGATGGAGCCTCGCGGCGCAGGACGTATTTAATAACGTTCCGCGGACCTGCATCGAAGCGTTGGCCGCCGTACTCGGACACACGCAATCCCTGCATACCAATGCGCTCGACGAGGCGATCGCGCTGCCCACCGATTTTTCGGCCCGCATCGCGCGCAATACGCAGATTTTCCTGCAGGCGGAAACCGCGGTTACGCGGGTGGTCGATCCCTGGGCGGGGAGCTACTATGTCGAGTCGCTCACGCACGAGCTGATGCACAAGGCGTGGCATCACATTCAGGAAGTGGAAGCGCTCGGCGGGATGGCGAAGGCCATCGAGACGGGCATCCCCAAGATGCGCATCGAGGAATCGGCGGCGCGCCGCCAGGCTCGTATCGATACCGGCAAGGAAATCATCGTCGGAGTCAACCAATACCGGCCGGCCGAGGAGCAGCAGATCGAGGTGCTGGTGGTGGATAATAAAGCGGTCCGCGAATCGCAGCTTCGGCGGCTCGCGCAGGTGCGGGCAGCACGCAATCAGGCAGCGGTGGATGCGGCGCTGGCGGCGCTCGCCACGGCGGCGGAAAACGGCTCGGGCAATCTGCTGGAACTGGCGGTGAAAGCCTCACGGCAGCGGGCGACCCTGGGGGAGATCTCGACGGCGCTGGAGAAAGTTTTCGGGAGGTATCAGGCGGTGAATCGGACCATTTCCGGTGTGTACTCCTCGGAGAGTCAGGACAACCCGGATTTCCGCAAAGCGCGCGAAATGGCCGAAGAATTCGCCGGGCTCGAGGGGCGCCGGCCCCGCATTCTGATGGCCAAGCTCGGGCAGGATGGGCACGATCGCGGCGCCAAAGTGATCGCCACCGCCTTCGCCGACATGGGCTTCGACGTCGATGTCGGGCCGCTGTTCCAGACTCCGCGCGAAGCGGCGCGGATGGCGGTGGAGAACGACGTTCATGTGCTGGGCATATCGAGCCTGGCGGGCGGACATACCACGCTCGTTCCCGAAACCATCGCGGAGCTGAAGAATCTGGGCCGCGCGGATATCCAGGTGGTGGTGGGCGGAGTGATCCCGCCGCAGGATTACGACGCGCTGTTCGCCGCGGGCGTGGCGGAAGTGTTCGGTCCCGGCACGGTGATTCCGAAGGCTGCGCAGAAGATTCTGACCGCGTTGATCGGAAGTGCGCGTGCGGCGTAGAGAACGTGGGGCAGCGCCTGCTGAGCCGCGACCGCAAGGGAGCGGTGCTTTTGCGGTGTGGAACAACTTGTCGAAGCCGGCTGAAGGCCGGCTGCAGCCAGGATTGGCTGCCCCACCAAGGGCTCACTAATGCGCCGCCTTTCGCTGCAACATTACATTGACGGCGTTCTCGCGGCTGATCGCATGGTGCTGGCGCGCGCCATCACCCTCATCGAGAGCGATCTTCCGGCGGATGGCGACCTCGCCGCGCGCCTGCTCGACGCTCTGCTGCCGAAGACCGGCGGTGCGTTGCGCGTCGGCATCACCGGCGTGCCGGGGGTGGGCAAGAGCACGTTTATCGACGCGCTCGGCATGCACCTGATTCGCGATCGCGGCGAGAACGTCGCGGTGCTGAGCGTCGATCCGTCGAGCCCGATTTCGGGCGGCAGCATTTTGGGCGACAAAACGCGCATGGAGCGACTCGCCGTCGAAGAGCGCGCGTTCATCCGGCCGTCGCCGGCGCGCGGACATTTGGGCGGCGTAGCGCGGCGGACGCGGGAGACCATGCTGCTGTGCGAGGCCGCGGGCTATCGCAACGTTCTGGTGGAGACCATCGGGGTGGGACAGAGCGAGACCGCGGTCCGCTCGATGACCGATTTTTTTCTGCTGCTGATGCTGGCCGGCGCCGGCGATGAATTGCAAGGCATGAAGCGCGGCATCATCGAGATGATCGACAGTATGGCCATCAACAAGGCGGATGGCGACAACCAACCGAAGGCCGAGCGGGCGCGCACCGAGTACGCGGCCGCTCTGCACCTCTTCCCTGCCTCGCCGGATGGCTGGACGCCGCGCGTGTTGACCTGCTCCGCGATCGAAGGCTCCGGCATCGCCGAGGTGTGGCAGATAGTCCTGGCGCATCGCGAGTTGCTGGAAGCGAACGGATGGCTCGCGCGGCGGCGGAATCTGCAGGCGCTCGCCTGGATGCACGAGCTCATGTCACTGGGCTTGGACGCGCTGTTTCGGGGCAATCGTGCGGTGGCGGCGCGGCTTCCTCTCGTCGAAGAGGAAGTGCGCGCGGGCCGGAAGACCCCTTTTGCCGCCAGCCGCGAACTGCTGACGCTTTTTCATCGTTAAGCGACAGCGCCTACAGAGCCGCGACCGCGAGGGAGCGGTGCTTTGGCAACTCGCCTGAATTTTAAGTTCTTTTAGGAAGGTTTTTATGGTTGGTTCATTCCCTGTTTTGACGGCGGCGGAAGCTGCCTCTTTCATCGAGCACGGACAAAACGTGGCTTTCAGCGGATTCACTCCGGCCGGCGCGCCGAAGGCGGTACCGCTGGCAATCGCCGAGCGCGCGGCCGCGGCGCATCGGGCCGGCAGAGAGTTCCAGATCGGCGTACTCACTGGCGCTTCCACCGGGCCATCGCTCGACGGCGCGCTCGCCAAGGCTCAGGCGATGCGGTTCCGCACACCGTACCAGACCAATTCCGACCTGCGCGACCGCATCAACGCCGGCGAAACGCGCTTCTTCGATCTACATTTGTCGATGATGCCGCAGGTGACGCGTTACGGGTTCCTCGGTCCCGTGGACGTAGCGGTGATTGAAGCCGCCGATCTCACCGCGGGCGGCGGAATTGTGCTCACCTCCGGAGTGGGCTCCGCCCCGACCTTCTGCAATCTGGCGAAGAAGATCATCATCGAGTTGAACCGCCACCACCCGGCGGCCGTTCTCGGACTCCATGATATCTACGAGCCGGCCGACCCGCCGTATCGCAAGCAGATCCCGATTTACACGCCGTCCGATCGCATCGGTTCGCCGATTATCGCGGTGGATCCATGCAAGATCGCCGGCGTGGTGGAGACCGACCTCCCCGACGAAGCGCGCAGCTTCAGCGAAGTTTCGCCGCTCACCGAAAAAATCGGTCATAACGTGGCGGAATTCCTGGCGTCACAACTGGCCGCGGGGATGCTTCCGAAATCGTTCCTGCCGATTCAATCGGGCGTGGGCGATATCGCCAACTCGGTGTTGGGCGCGATGGGCAGCCATCCGGGAATCCCGCCGTTCGAGATGTACACGGAGGTCATTCAGGATTCGGTGGTCGGGCTGATCGAACGCGAGCGCGTGTGCTTCGCCAGCAGTTGTTCGTTCACCGTCACGCCGCCGGCCCTCAAGCGCGTCTACGACAACCTGTCGTTCTTCCGCTCGCGCGTGGTGCTGCGCCCGCAGGAGATCAGTAACAGTCCCGAAGTCATCCGCCGGCTGGGCGTGATTTCCATCAACACCGCCATCGAGGCCGATATCTTCGGCAACGTGAACAGCACGCACGTGATGGGGCGCAAGCTGATGAACGGCATCGGCGGATCGGGCGACTTCACGCGCAATGCGTATCTCTCGATCTTCACCTGCCCCTCGACGGCGAAGGGCGGAAAGATATCCACCATCGTGCCGCTGGTGTCGCATGTTGACCACAGCGAGCATTCGGTACAGATCATCGCCACAGAATATGGCGTGGCGGACCTGCGCGGAAAATCGCCCTACGAGCGCGCCAACCAGATCATCGAAAAATGCGCGCACCCGGAATACCGCGAGCTGCTGCACAGTTATTTGACGATCGTCGAAGGCGGGCACACGCCGCAAACGCTATCGGCTGCGTTCCGCATGCATGAGCAGTTTCAAAAAACTGGCGACATGCGCGAGTGCACCTGGGAAGCGCCGGTGGCAGTGTAGACACTGGCGCCGAGTGGGGCAGGCTTCAGCCTGCGCGGGACTTTAGTCCCGCTGTCCGGTGGCGGACTGAAGAGGTAGTTTGCAAAATTCGTTGTTCCGCACCGAAAAACACCGCTCCCTCGCGGTCGCGGCTCAGTAAAAGCTGCGATTTCAACGCATAGTTGAAGAGCCGCGACCGCAAGGGAGCGGTGCCTTGGCAACTTGCCTGAATTTTGCAACTCCCTCTAAAGTCCGCCCCACAATTAGAGAAGCACTACACCAGTTCCAGGTGCGCCGCCTGCAGGGCTTCGTTGATGGCGAGAAATAGCTGCCCCTGAATTTTGTAAAACTCGTCCAGGTTCGGGCTCAACACATAACAGAACAATTCGATATTGAACGATGCGGCAGTCAATCCGACGAGCCGCACCGGCGTGGGCGCCAGTTCCACCGACCGGTTGGCGGCGAGCGCCTTCCCCAGCGATTCGATTAAGTGCCACACCTCCTCGTCGGGTGTGGTGCGTTTGATCTGGAAGGTTGGATTGAACAGAATCTTGTCGCGCGCCGAATAGTTTTCCAGGTTGGCCGACGCGAAGCTGGAATTCGGTACGCTGATAATCGTGCGGGCAAGGGTGCGGATCTGCGTGGAACGCATTCCGATATCTTCCACCGTACCGACGATATCCCCGAACTTGCCGAAATCTCCAATGGAAATCGGGTGGTCGCCGATCACGGAGACGCCGCCGAAAATATTGGCGATGGTCTGTTGCGCGGCCAGCGCAATGGCGATGCCGCCGACCCCCAGCCCGGCCACCAGCGTCGCGGTGTTATACCCCCAACTCGCCAGCACCATCAGGATCACGATAATCACAATGGTTACGCTGGCGGTCCGGCGGCCCAGGCGGAGGATGGATCGGCCGCTGAATTCGTGGCGGCTCGCCATGTTCGATTCCACGCGCGTCAACAGCAGATCGACGATGCGCACCGCGCAAACCGCAATGGACCACATGACCATCAACTCAAGCAGTCGCCCGATGTAGAGTCGCGCCACCGCCGTCGGCCGGACCAATTCCATTACCAGCCGGAAGACCGCAATCGCCATCATGGTGCTCACGGGGCGCAGAATGGCGTTCGCCCATCCCCATTGCCAGTGCGGAGTGAAGCGCTCGCCGGCGCTGTGCAGGATTGGCAGCAGGAGGCGATCGGAACTGCGCGCCAGAATCAGGAGCACGATGCCCGCCAGCAGCATCGCGAGCCAAGCCCAAAGCGGAGTCGAGAGGAACTCTACCGAAATCAGGAATGACGGCAGGTAATGCGATAGCCACGGCGCGATTCGCGAAAGGTTCATATTCAGCGCGGCTGCGATTGTCCCGGGAGTGAAGACCCAGACAGGCGGCTGGCCCTGCTGGAGCGATACGAGCTCGAGTTCCAGCGTGTAGGATTGACCGCCTTCGGAGAGAACCGCGACCGGTTCCTGCGCTGTCGCATCGCCCGCGCCCGAAGATCCCTCCGGGTTCTGCGTGAGATGCATCACCGAGAAGTCCGGCGCGTAGTTCAACGCCGCTTCCAGCTTCTTGGCCACTTGGGGACCGGCGCTTTTGCGATTCGCGGCGGACCAACTGCGTAAATCGAGGTATTGCGCGGCGGTGTCGTAATCGCCGCGCTGGCAAACTTCGAGAAAAGCCGTGACGCTCGAGCGCGGATTGTCGCGGTGAAGGCTATCGCCCGTGGGGGCCGCCGCCGCGAAGAGAACGGACGATGCGCAGAGAATCAGGAAGACGGCTCTCAGAGGTGATCGCCAAGCCATATTGGGGGCGATTGCAAACTGGTTTCCGATGTGACAAAAATAGCGTTCGCGGCGTTTTGTCAGGCGGCTCACGGAGGCCAGTGGATTGCGCTAGCGCCGCCAAGGGATGAACGCCTTTGAACTCCTCCTTCGCGGAGCAATCGCCGGTCTGGCAATATCGGCGCCCGTCGGACCGGTGAACGTGCTCTGCGTTTCGCGGACCCTCACCCGCGGACGCTGGACCGGAATCATTTCCGGGCTGGGCGCCGCGGCGGCAGACACGGTTTACGGTTCCATCGCCGGCTTCAGCATCAGCTTCGTCATTTCCTGGCTGCTTCGCGAGCTGTTCTGGATCCGGCTGGTAGGCGGCGCGCTGCTGATCGCGATCGGCGCGGTGTATTACCGCAAAAGGCCGAAAACGCTGAAGGAAGCCTCGGAGAGCGATTCCCCCGGTTCGGACGCGGCATCGGCTTTCCTGCTGAATCTGACCAACCCCACCACCGTGCTCTCCTTTCTCGCGGTGCTGGCGATCCTGGGTTTGAGCGAGCACCGGACATGGATGTTGACAATCTTTCTGGTGGCGGGAATCTTCGCCGGCGCCATGTTCTGGTGGATTCTTTTGGCGCTCGTCGCCGGCCATTTTCGCCAGCGGTTCAACGATCGCGGAATGGTTTGGATGAATCGCATCGCGGCGGGCGCGATCGGCGCGTTCGGCCTGATCACGATGGGGTTGGCAATAAAATAGAGCGCTCAAGCGCGCGATTGCGGCTGGGCCGCGGCCTTCTTTTGCGCCTTCTTCATCCGCCGCGGCAGACGGTGCTTGTTCTTCTTCGCGAGTTTCGCCCGTTTCTCGGAATGCCTGCGTGCACGCGCCGGAGCCGATTCGGCGGCTCCCGCCAACGAGGCTAGCTTCCCGGCCGTTGTGCCAATCGCCTTCGCGGTAGACGTCAGAAGGTTATCGTGGGGTTTATCGGACATGAAGTACGCCTCCGAAACACTCTCGCACGCCGCGGTCCAACGGGGTGCGCGACTTGAAAGTGGAAATTAGGTCGCAACCCGATTTTCGCAGCCAATATTTCCGGGCCAAGTCGGCATGTTCTTGAGCCGCGATACCGGGGCCGCGGCCTCGTCGCGCCGCCGGAATGCTGGCAGGATTGTCTGAAGTACCGAGTACGCCGAGACTCTGTCGAATTTCATGGGGTTTCAGCAACCCTCCACTTTCAAGTCGCGCACCCGGTCCAACGTACTGTTAGGCATGTCGTCGATCGGTTAAGATAAATTTGATCTGTTTATGCTGCGTCGATTTGTCTGGCTGGCTCTCGCCGTGGCTGCTGCCGCCCCGGCGCAAAAATACGACGGTCCGGCGCCGCCGAAATCCGATCTGCCCTATCTCAAACACGGCGATTCCCTGATTCCGACCGAAGCTGCGGAGGCCAAAGAAAGCAAGAAGAAGGACGATACCATCTATGTCATCGATGGCGCCAATTCTCCCGCCCGCACTCCACTGGTGTCGCCGATTTTGCTTATGAAATCCGACAAGATCCTGCCGCGGAATCTGCAGCTTTACAAGTTCGAAGCGAAAAACGGTCATCGCGAGCTGACGTTTCCTGCCAAGCGGCCGCCGCAAGCCATCCGCATCGTGGTAACGAAGCTCTCTTCCGACGGGATCTGGAAAATCGAGGTGGATGAAAGCCTCGAGCCGGGCGAATATTCGCTGAGTCCGAGCGATTCGAACACGGCATTCTGTTTTCAGGTGTTCTGAGAAGGCCACCGGCTATTGACCGGTAGAAATGCGCTTACGTTTGGCGTGGCGGCCGCGCCGGTATCCAAGGGGTCATCGCTGGGGGTGGGCACGGGCCGAGTCGGGGGGTCTGAACAGTACCGCGTGTGCGCTGCAGGCGGCGCGGGTTTGAATTGACGGCCGGCCACTCTGTCCTATACAGTGGTGTCTACTGAGCCAAATTGCCAATCTCCGCTCACTTGTCGTGGACGACAGTCCGATCATCCGAACTCTGCTCGGCAGATTGCTTTCAGAATACGGAGATTGCGACCAAGCCAGGGACGGCCAGGAAGCCATTCTGAGCTTTAACCACGTCGCTACCGGGCAACAGCCGTACGATCTGATCTGTTTAGACCTTAACTTGCCGCGGATGGATGGCATGGCCGTTCTAAAGAACATCCGCGCGCAGGAGCTCGAGCAGAAACTGGCGCCGCGTGCAAAGGTGCTGATCATAAGCGCCGAGGACGACTCCAGTGTAGTTCGCAGCGCGATACAACTAGGCGCGGACGGTTACCTCGTTAAACCGATCACCAAAGAAGCACTTGCGGATCGTATTGCGAACTTATTTCCAGAGCGGGTTGCCCGCAGGAACTCCTGATGCCCCCGGCTGTCGGATCTCAGCTGCCCAGCAATTCCTGAATCACGGCTATCCGGCCATACTCATCGGACGACAATCCAGCCTTGAATTTCGGTGTGCCGTTGATGAGTATGTCCATGGGTCTGTCGAAAGCAGTTACGCCGCGGAAAACATCGCCCGGTGCGAGATTCACAAGGTCCCTGAGCCGGATGGTCATTCCCGCTAATTCACAGTCAACCTGGACCCTCAGGTCTCTGGCCAATTTCTGCTTAATCGGAGCTACCGTGGCAGGGTTTTCCGACTTATGGGCGGTCCACTGTTGGTCAAAAAGCTGGCCCATCATCTTCAGGGTGATGGAAGGAATCGCCAGGTTGAGCATGCCTACGTTCTCACCAATCCGCAATTCGATGGCAACGGCAACCACAGCTTCCGTGGGGGGAAATCGGCCAGACATTTGAGGACTCGTCTCTATGGAACCCATGGTGAAATTGATTGGAGCGACTGGTTTCCAGGTTTCCGTCAAATCGAGAATGACAACATGGAAAAGTCCTTCGATCAGGGTTTGCTCCACTTCGGTCAATTCGCGAGTTGAATCGACTTTTATTTTGCCGTCACCTCCAAGAATGAGGTCTAGAATCGGCTGCGCAAGGCTCGGACTAACTTCTATCAGAGTATGCCCTTCATAAGGCTGCATTCCCAGATAAATCAGGCAGGTCGGCGAAGGCAGTGCTTCGGCAAAATCACAATACGGCAACTGCTCGACACTTACCAGGCTTCCAGAGACGACCGAGCGAAGGTAGGCCGAGAGGCTTGAGCTCAGAGCGCGCGCGAACGTCTCGTGCAGACGGTGGATGGCGCTTACGTGCGACTTAGGGATTCGATCGAGGCGCCGAAAATCGAATGGCACGCAGGAATCCGGGGAACTGCTCTTACCGTCGGATGCCAACTGGAAGTAACTGTCGATCTCGGTTTGGTTTAGTGAACGATTCATCATGGATAGCTTCCTCGGGCCCGCCTGGACTTTAGTCCGTGACCTTGATTCCGTAGTTTCCATTTACTACTACTACCCGGCCCCGGCCGATCATATGTTCGCCTGCCATGATTTCAGCAGCATCGGTAACCAGACGGTCCAGTTCGATTACCGAACCGACGTTGAGCTTGAATATGTCTCGCAAGGGTACCTGCGCCCGCCCCAGTACCACGCGGACCGGTAGTTCGATTGTCGGAGAGTTACCCTTACCTGCCGATCCCGGGGTCTTGGTTTGCGCCTCCTCCGCGGCCCGGCTCCGGGCACGCAGCCCTGCTTCTTGGAGAGACGCGAGGAATCGCGGATCGAAGAATGCCGTTCCTTCAAAAGCCGCCGAACCGGTATCGATTACGAAGCCGAACGACATTCCACCATCGCGGCCCTGCACATCACCGCGCACGACGTCGCCGCTCGTGACCGGCTCTCCGAGTTCCCCGGCAAAATGCTGCGCCAACGCGTTGGAAGCTTGCGCCAGAAGGTCCCGCCAAGCCATTTCCAGATCCGAGTCGCTGGCACCATTCACGCCAAGCGCCTCGAGGATCGCTCGTCCCAAGCCTTTCCAGGACTCGGCCGTTGTTCCCACCTGGATCGACGGCGAGACCACGAGGCTAAACGAGTGCTGCCACCAACCCATTTCGCCGGAGTCCGCTTTTTCTTCTCCGGGCGATTGCAGCCTAATTGCGGGCCGGGCGGCCGTAATCGATCCGATAACAGCTCCAAGTGCGTCGCACCAACAAGCCATCGCCCAAGAGGCAACCGCCCGCTGATCTGAGAGGTTCACGCCGCCTTCCAGGAGTTCGCCCTTGCTCATGATTCCAGCCCTTCAATCTCGGTGATGCGAAGCGCCAACCTGTCCTCTATCACGACCACTTCAGCCGACGCGAAGTGGACGTTGCCGACATAGACATCCAGGGTGTCTCCGGCCACACGGTGCAGCGGGATTACCACCCCGGGCGCGACGTTTTTCAGCGACGCAAAATCCATCAGTCTTTCTCCGAGCCGAGCCTCAACGGCAACCACGACATCGGAGAATCTGTCGATGGCCGCCGGAGACCCGCTTGCCTGCGGGCTCACGGTCGGAGTCGGAGCAATCTTCGGCTTTGGACTCATCGAGATGACTCGCTGTCTCGCAGCACGTTCGCGGCCACAGGAGTTTCTTAAGAAAAATGCCGCTCGATGCGGGGCGAAGCGGCGGTCTTGCTGTCAAAAATCTTACGCTCGTCAATAATTTGACGTGGCAGGAAGAGCGCGCGGCGAAACGTCACACGAGGTGGACGCGGCCGGCGCGGTTGGACGGGCGAAAACGCCCGGCGAACTGGCCGGGACACCCTTGCGCGGCATGAGAAGTTTGGCCGACCATGTGCACGGTCGGTGCCGATATGGCCACAGCTACCGCACCCCCGACACCTGCGCGGCCGGTGTCCGCCGAACCCGAATCATCGCATCCGGAGATTCCGGGAGTTCGCAGGGCGGCAATTCTCCTCACTACCCTTGGAGACGAAGCGTGCGCCGCTGTGTTGCGTCAACTGAGCGAAGAGCACGTCCACGAGGTGACTCGCGAGATCAGCCGCCTGACTACCGTGTCGGACGAAGAACGCCGTGCAGTTCTGAATGACTTCTCGAAGCTCCATGCGAACGCCGGCCTGTTCGTCTCCGGCGGGATCGAATATGCGACCTCACTTCTGGTGTCGGCTTTCGGCCAGGAGACCGGAAAGCGCATGGCGGACCGTGTTTTAAGGTCTCTGGGCTTTGAAATGGCCAATATCGATACCCTTCAGAAGGCGGATCCGCAAGCCCTGGCCAAGGTGGTGTATCGCGAGTCGCCTCAGACCATTGCGCTGATCCTCTCGCATGTCGGCCCTGCTCATGCCGCAAAGCTCCTGAGTGCTCTTCCTGCTGAGACGAGAGCAGAGGTCACGCGACGGATGGCGTCCCTCGACCAGATTTCTCCGGGGGTGGTGAACAAGATCGCCAGAACCATCGGCGCCAAGTTGAGACTGTTGGGCGAGACCAGTGAAGCTTACGGAGGCGTGCGCGCCGTAGCGGAGGTGCTCAACCTGGTGGACGCTGGTGTTAGCGAGGGGATTCTGGACCAGATTACAGAGATGGACCCCAACCTCTCTCAGACCGTCAAGGACCTGATGTTCGTGTTCGAGGATCTGTTGAAAGTCGACCAGCAGGCGATGAAAAGCCTCCTTGGCAAGATAGATCGCAAGGCGCTAACGATGGCGTTAAAGGGCAGTACGACGCGGATCAAGGAGCACTTCACGGCGAGCATGTCGGGGCGCGCGTCCGAAATGCTCATAGAAGATATGGAAGCCCTTGGGCCGGTAAGAATTAGAGACGTGATGGAGGCTCAGCAACAGATCGTCGCCCTCGCGCGCCAGATGGAGGCAAACGGCGAAATCAGCCTGAGGCCCTCGAGCGGGGATAAGTACGTGATATGAGCGTCCGGCCCTGCGTTGGCCCGGGCGTCAAGGTGGGGAGATTAGGGCGCTCCCGGTAACGGCAGCGAACAAGCTTGGGCTAATTTCCATGAACTTCCCACGTCCAGGTTCGTATCAATCACTATGCGGACCGGAATTGCCGCCCTGCGGCGCGATCTTACCTACAGCATTCGGATGTTGGCCAAACGGCCCGGGTTTACCCTGGCCGCGGTTGCCGTGCTCTCGTTGGGAATCGGCGCCAACACTGCCATTTTCAGCCTGGTGAATGCCATCCTCCTGAAGCCTCTCGTCCTGCGCAATCCGCAGGAACTGAGGCAGGTCTTCAGCCGCGACACCAAAAAGCCCGACGCTTACCGCGATTTTTCCTACCCGAATTACGCCGATTTGCGCGGCGCCACGAGCGGCATCTTTTCCGGCCTGGCGGCCCACAACATCACCATGGCGGGAGTAGCCGAGGGCGAGGCCACTCGCCGGGTAATGGCCGAGATGGTCTCGAGCAATTTCTTCGACACTCTGGGCGCGCCGGTGTGGCGCGGACGAACGTTCTCGGCCGACGAAGAGCGCCCGGGCAGCGGCATCCCGGTGGCCATCGCCAGCTATTCGTTCTGGAAGCGCAGCGGGGCGCCGGCGGATTTCCTCGGGCGCACGCTGCGCATCAACGGCCAGATGGTAACAGTGGTCGGGATCACGGCGCAGGGCTTTAGCGGCACGATGGCGCTGCTCAGTCCCGAACTGTATCTGCCTTTGGGCATGTACGAACACCTGGCGGTGGATTTCGACGGCGCCGTCCGTCCCCTGGCGGCGCGCGACAATCACTGCCTGATTCTCGTCGGCCGGCGCCGTCCCGGCCAGTCGCCCGAAGCCGTCAACAACCGGCTGGCCGCCATCGCCGCGGGCCTTGAGCAGGCATACCCCGCCGAAAATAAGAACCAGACCCTAACCGTTCATCCGCTCTCTCGCCTCAACATCAGCACCAATCCAACGGACGATACCGCGGTTTTCATACCCGCCTCGCTCCTGCTCTCGATGTCGGGCGTAGTGCTGTTGATTGCCGCGCTAAACGTCGCCAACATGATGCTGGCGCGGGGCACGGCAAGGCGCAAGGAAATTGCCATCCGGCTGGCGCTCGGCGGCGGACGGCGCACCATCGTGCAGCAGCTTTTCCTCGAAGGCTTGGCGCTCGCCATCCTGGGCGGAGCCGTGGGAATGTTCCTTTCCTTCGGCGGTACGGGCTTGTTTGTGCAGTCGATGATGCGCCTCATTCCCTTCGATCTGGTGATCCCGACCAGTCCGGACATACGCGTACTGGCCGCCACGCTGGCATTCTGCCTTTTGAGCACCGTGCTCTTCGGATTTTTCCCGGCCTGGAATCTCTCGCGTCCCAGCCTGGTCACCGATCTACGCGCCAGCGATAACGCGGACTCCTCCGGCGGACGCGGACGCCTCTTCTCGCGCCGCAATCTGCTGGTGATCGCGCAGGTATCGCTCTCACTGACTCTGCTGACGGCCGCCGGCCTGTTCCTTCGCAGCTCCGCGCGCATGGCGGGCGCCAACCCCGGCTTCCGCGTGGAGAATCGCGTGGTGGCGGAGTTCGACGCCAGCCTGGCCGGATATAGCGAGGAGCGCGGCCGGCAGGAATACACAGCGCTGCTCGGTCGCCTGAAATCGCTGCCGGGAGTGCAATCGGCGGGGCTCGCAGCCACGGTGCCGTTCGGAATGGTATCGGTGGGCAAAAACGTACAGCCTGCGGGCGCGACGCAAGTCAAACCGCAAGATCTCAGTTTCGATATCGTCAGTGGCGATTATTTCCAGACGCTGGCGATTCCCCTGCTCCGCGGGCGCACTTTCGACGCCGGCGACGCGTCTCACAAGACTCACCCGGTGGCCATCCTCGACCGGCTGGCGGCCAAGAAAATCTGGCCGGATGGCGAAGCGGTCGGCAAGCACATCCATATCCTGGGCGAAGGCGTCGAGGACATTCCTGATGTTGAAGTCGTGGGAATCGTGGGCGACGTGCGGGAGCACCTTGTCGGACCGGCGATGGGCCACGTTGAGGGTGGTGAAGGCGACTCGAGCGGCCAGCCTCACCTCTACGTGCCGTTCGGGCAGCAGTACATGGCCGACATGCATATTCACCTGCGAACCGCGCCGATGGATGCCGATTCTACGACACGATTCCTGGCAACCGTGCGGCAGGAGATCCGCGCCTTAGACAGCGGACTGCCGGTGCTGGGCGTGAGAACTCTGCGCTCGCATATGGAGGCCAGCACGGATTACTGGCTGATGCAAACCGGCGCGCGGATGTTCACGCTGTTCGGCGGCGTGGCGCTGCTGCTGGCCGTGATCGGGCTCTATGGCGTGCGGGCTTACAGCGTGGCGCGGCGGACGCGCGAGATCGGAATCCGCATGGCTCTCGGCGCCAGCGCCGGCGAAACGCAGAAGATGGTGCTGCGCGAGGGCGTCCAACTGATGGCGGTCGGCACGGGGATCGGGCTGGCGCTGTCCTATCTCGTGGGGACTGTGCTCTCCGGAATGCTCTTCCGGGTGAGCGGCACAGACCCGCTGGT
>Ga0181538_10000473_pt1 | contig 47404 bp, 46 predicted proteins | sample PEATcosm2014_Bin_40_FD_119773 | JGI IMG/M metagenome (GOLD analysis project Ga0181538, IMG submission 119773) | Peatland microbial communities from MTU Mesocosm Facility, Houghton, MI, USA - PEATcosm2014_Bin23_30_metaG | ecosystem: Environmental > Terrestrial > Soil > Wetlands > Peat | place...
ATTTCAGCGAAGTCCAGAATGCCTACAACGATCAGACCATGATCGATACGGCCACGCTGATTTACGGGTTCTTTCCCTCGGCGGAAGCTCAGGGAGTGGCCATCATAAATGGCGTTTTGCGCAACGCTACGCAAGTATACTCCACCACCGTCACCGGCGGCGCCACTGTCGCGGCGACCGGGCTATCGCCGATTCCCGCGCTTTACGCGCAGGGTTACAACGGCCCTGAAGGTCAGAGCCTGGTGATTACCAATAAGAGCGCGACGGCCCACACGGTAACCGTGAACCTGAACGGCCCGGCCGTGAGCGGGTCGCTGCCCCTGACGTTCATCACCGGAACCGACCCCAGCATGAACAATACCGCCACCACCGACATCGCGGTGCCGATTCAAACGTCCAGCTCGACCAATCCGATTCCGGTGCCGCCTTACAGCGTGGTGCGCGTGGACCTGAGCGGCGGTATCACCATCCAGACTAATCCGCCGGGTCTGCAGTTCAGCGTGGCTGGAGGCGCTGCGGCAACCGCTCCGCAATTCCTCAATTTGTCGCCGGGGCTGTACTCGCTTCAAGTGGCGTCGACGCAGGCGGGGCCGGCAGGCACCGAGTACGTGTTCACCGGCTGGAGCGATGGCGGAGCGGCAAACCACAACATCACAGTGACCGCCAGTCCGGCCACTTACACGGCTACTTTCAAGGCGCAGTACCAATTGACGACGGCGGTAAGTTCATCGGTGGCCGGAAGTGTAAGCCCGGCATCGGGAACTTACTTCGACGCGGGATCTATTGCGACGGTAATGGCGACCGCAAACGCTCCCTGGGCCTTCAGTTCCTGGAGCGGGGATGCATCCGGTACGACCAATCCGGTTCAGGTGGTCATGAACGAACCGCATTCGGTCACCGCCTTTTTTGTGAATACGCTGGCTGCCTGCGATGTGAACGGCGACGGATTGGTCAACGTGAACGACGTGCAGGCGCTGGTCAACGAATCTCTGGGTGCGCAGCAGGCGCTCAACGATCTAAACGCCGATGGAGTGGTCAACGCGATCGACGTGCAGATGGAGATCAACACGGTGCTCGGAGGCGCCTGCCTGGCGACGTGAAACGGGCCACATTTGCCGTCGCCTCGTTACCACTTCGACCGAGACTTTGTTGTACACTGAGGCCACTGCCATGAATTTGAGCCGCCGTGATTATCTCCAACTGGTTGCCGGCGCTGTAGCCGGCGGCAGCACTCTTCTGAACGCCACGGGCGCCGAAACGCCGGGCATCCCCGGACCGTATCGGGGCAAGGTAGTCGGCGTGAGCCACTCGGAGTGTCTGCAGGGGGGCGCTTACCAGGCGGAACCGATCCACGAGATGCTGAACCGCGGCATGTGCGGCCTCACGGGCGCCGCGAATCCGGGCGACGCCTGGCGGCGCTTTTTTACGCCGGCCGATGTGGTGGGGATTAAAGTGAATCCCGTGGGACAACCCACCATTTGCTCCAGCTTCGAACTGCTGCACGCCATCCTGGAAGAACTGCAGAACTTGGGAGTCAAGCCCGGTAACATCACGGTATTTGAGCGATACCGCAAGAATATCGAAGATTCTCCGTATTCTTCGTGGGTGCCGAAGAACATCCGCCGGGCGTATGCGGCGGACGCGTATGAACCGATCCAGATGAAGCTGGATGGATACGATCCCGATTGCTATGTCGAGCTGCCGTTCACCTTGCCGGGATATGACGTGAGCGATAAGACGGCTTGCCGGTCGCACGCCGCGCTCTTTATTTCGCGCGACGTGAATAAGCTGATCAACCTTCCCGTGCTGAAGAGCCACAACGCCGCGGGCGTGACATTGGCGCTGAAGAACCTCTCGCATGGCCTGGTAAATAATGTTACCCGCTCGCATGACGGGCCAGAATTACGTTATACGGAATTCGTTCCGGCGGTGGTCGGCATGCCGGTAATCCGGCAGAAGACCGTGCTGAACATTCTCGACGGCACGAAAGGGCTATGTCACGGCGGACCGGGTTATGCCTCGGTGATGGAACCTTACCTTTGGGAACACAAGACTATCTATGTGGCGACCGATCCGGTGGCGCTCGATATCATCGGCCGCGGGGTGATCGAGGAGCAGCGGAAGAAGATGGGGCTTTGGCCGCTTCAGGAGGCGCGCACCGACGCGATCTGGACATCGCCCGACAGGCAACCGCAGCATATCGAAAGTGTCGGGAAGGCCGGCCTGGGAGAGTGGGATCCGGCAAAGATCGATTTCAAGCCGGTGAAGCTGGGATAGGGTCGGACGATAATGTTCACCGTATGCACCGCAGAGGCACGGAGGCACAGAGAAAGGCTTAAGAATTCACCGCCGAGACGTTCAATTGCGACGGGACGCGGGATCGACAGGACAAGAGGATAGGAGTTTCATGAACGGTGCACCATTCTCCCTTCTTGTTTGTGTCCTGATCGTATGTCTGGCAACACCGCCGCTATGGACGTATCCTGTAGCTGTTAGTAACGCTCCGAACGCACCCAGCCCCGACAGTCCTCCGGCGGTTTCGGACGTTTATACGCCCGATCCCACGACAACGGCGTCGCTGTGCAACGTAACCGGCGACGGGAATACCACCGTCTCGGACGTGCAGTTGGAAGTGAATGAGGCGCTCGGCAGTGCGCCCCCCGCAAACGATCTGGACATGGACGGTTCGGTAAACATCGTCGACGTCCAGATTGTGCTGGATGCGGTCCTCGGCTCGGGCTGCTCCGCCGCCACAACCCTCACAATAACCATTTCGGGCACCGGCACCGGCACAGTCGGTACTTCTCTTCCAGGGACTTCGTGCGGCTCCGTTTGTCTGATCTTCTCCGGCGAAACAATCATAACGCTCACCGCAACGCCGGCGACCGGCTCAACATTTGCCGGATGGTCCGGCGCCTGCTCGGGAACGGGCAGTTGCGTTCTGACGATGAACTCCAACCAGGCGGTCACCGCGACGTTCAACTTGACCGCTAACGATATTCTGACCGCCCAAATCGACTCGGCACGCTCGATGGCGAACGCCTCCGAGATCTACCTCACCACCTCTACCGTGAATGTATCCCGCTTCGGCAAACTCTTCACTCGTAGCGTCGATGGGGCGATCTTCGCGCAGCCTTTGTATTTGACGGGCGCCATGATCGGGGGCAAGAAAACCAATATCGTTTACGTCGCCACCAGCCACGACAATGTGTACGCGTTCGATGCCGACAATCCCAGCGCGTCAACCCCCATCTGGACTGCGAACCTGGGGACTTATGACACTCCTTCCGGCTGGCTCACCGGAATGGGAATCACCGGCACTCCTGTAATTGTGCGCGCGCAGAACGCCATCTATGTGGTGGCCGCCACACAGGAGAGCGGTTCCCGCGTCTACAGGCTGCACGCTCTGGATCTGCTGACGGGCGCGGAAAAATTCTCCGGACCGATGGTGATATCCGGGAGCGTGACGTCCACCTCCGCCGATGCAGTGAATGGCAACATCTCCTTCCTCGCGCAATATCACGTGCAGCGGACCGGCATCGCGCTGTCGGGAAATCAGCTGATTATTGCTTTCAGCTCCGATCGCGATCATGCTCCGTATCACGGCTGGGTCTTCAGCTACAACACCAGCTTGCAGCCAACCGGTGTTTACAGCGATAACCGTTCTGGCACCATGAACAACGGGGATGGCGATGGTATCTGGCAATCCGGCCGGGCTCCCGCCGTCGATGCCAATGGCACGGTCTATCTGGAAACGGGCAATGGGACCTGGGACGGCACAACCAGCTTCGGGGAAAGCTTCCTGAAGCTCTCGGCAGTAAGCGGGCTCAGTCTGACCGATTGGTTTACCCCCGTTTCCTGGGCGGCGTTGAACAGCGTCGACTATGATCTCAGTTCCACCGGGCCTACCTTGATACCCGGGACAAACCTGTTATTCGGCGGTTCGAAAAGCGGGACGATCTACCTGCTTTCCACTACCAATCTGGGGCAGATGTCAACATCCGACGCCAACATCGTGCAGGAATTCACGGCGACTTCCGGCTGTGTGGTTCCATTTGTCGGCCAAGGCTGCGCCCAGATTATGGGACACGCTTTTTGGTCCACGGCGTCGGTTCCCACACTCTATGTTTGGGGTGTGCACGACGTTCTGCGGTCGTATTCGTTCAGCTCCGGCCATTTCAATACCACACCTTCCTTCGTGGGAACCTCGCAGTCCAATTACCCCGGCGGCGTGCTCTCGTTGAGTTCCTATCTGGACACCTCGGGCACTGGAATTCTCTGGGCGATTACCGCCGATACGCCAGACGAGGGGGATTATTTCGGCCCGGGTGTCACCCCCACGGCCTCGCTACACGCGTTTGATGCGAGCAATCCTTCCAATGAGCTTTGGAACAGCGATCAAAATGCGACGCGCGATACGGTGGGGGTGATGGCCAGCTTCGCTCCTCCCGTTGCCACCAATGGAAAGGTGTACGTTCCCACTTTCTCCAACGAACTGGTGGTGTATGGACTCTTGGCCGGCCCCGTACCGGGCGACGTCAATGGCGATACGGTGGTGAACTGCACAGACATGTCGATTGTGAAGGCCTCTTTCGGCAAGTCGACCGGACAGCCAGGCTTCGATCCTCGGGCCGATGTCAACGGCGATGGAATAGTCAATATCCTGGATTTGGCATTCGTATCACAGCATCTGCCGAACGGATTAGCCTGTGACTAGACCCCGGGTCGCAATGAGTCTCCGCCGGTGCCTTTTCGCCATTTGCCCGCTGGCTTGCGCCTTGGCGCAGGTCGCCTCGCGGGTCGAGATCCGGCCGGAGACGGTGGTCATGCGGGTGGGCGATGCCGAAATAACGGCCGCGCAATTTGACGCTATTGTCGATTCCCTTCCGCCGCAGTTGGCATCGGCCGCCAAAGGCTCGGGAAAGAAGCAATTTGCCGATCAGTTGGCTACCGTCCTGATCTTGTCGCAAGAAGGGTATCGCCGCAAGCTCGACGAGACTCCGGCGTTTCAGGTGCAGTCCAAGTACCGGTCGGACGAACTCATGGCGAATTTCGCGCGACATGCGCTCAGCGAAAGCACCAAAATCGGCGAGGCTACGGCGCGAGCTTATTACGACGCCCACAAGGCAGAGTACGAGCGAGCGCGAGCGCGTCATATCCTGGTTCGCACGCCGGCTTCCCCCGTACCCGCTAAGGCCGGCGCAAAGGAGCTTTCTGAGGCGGAGGCGGAGGCAAAGGCGAAGTCGCTGCTGCAGCGGATCAAGGCTGGTGCCGATTTTGCGATGCTCGCATCCACGGAATCCGACGACACCGGCTCTGCCCAAAACGGCGGCGACCTGGGCTGGTTTGACCGGGGGGACATGGTGCCGGCTTTCGAAGAAGCGGTGCTTCGCCTGAAGCCGGGCGAGACGAGCGGAATCGTGAGGAGCCCGTTCGGCTATCACATCATCAAACTAGAAGATCACGAACTCGAGAGCTTTGACCAGGTGCAAAGTGCCATCGAGGAGCGTCTCCGCTCGGAGACGGTAAAGAAGCGCCTGGAGGCGCTCCAGAACGGCGTGAAGGTTGACTACAATTCCGCATTCTTCGAAAGCGGAAAGCGCTAGAACGCATCGACCTCGCCCGGACCTTCAGGCGCGAAAACCACCGTAACTACGAAGAGTGTAACGGAGTGCCCGGTAACCACCACAACCACTGCCTTCAGCCTGCTGACTCCCGACGGTAAGATGGTGCGCTTCGACGATGCGAGCAACACCAAGGTCGTCGAGATGATGAAATCCAATTTAACGGTTTTGACCGGCGCGCGCGATCCGGGGCGACTCAGGGCGATCATGCCGCGGCGCGCAAAATGTTGGATCAGACGAGTGCCCGGTCGTGCATGCGGCCCTTCGGGACGACCAGGCTGCCATACGTTCCGAAGAAACCGGCGGCTGTCCGGCCGTAAGACGCACCGGGCGTCGACAGCAGACTCAGCCGGCATCCGCCGCGTTACCCTATTGCAGGTGCGGCGAGAGCAAGCCTCTTGCCCCTTGAGGTAGGATGTCCATCCGCTCACGACGCCGACGATTTCGCTCGATTCGGTGGGGTGGTACGGGCTCGTAAGGTGCCGTCCGATGGGGTTGGCGCCGGGAAAGAACTGAGGCCCGACCACGCCCTCTGATGGTGGCGCGGGAGGAGGTCGCGGTGACACAAGGGCAGTTTCCGAAGTGGCCACGGCGGTTCGAGTCGGTTACGCTAACACCCATCGAACAATGAAGGGAGTCCGAGCGATTTGAAGTATGCATTTGGAAACTGGGCACGCCCATGGGGAGATTCGGCAACTCGCGGGAACCGATTTGGCGCGGCGGTGCTATTGGCACCCGATGCCGCCAGCTTCATCACTGGCCAGTGCCTCGCGATGGACGGCGGATTCCTGGCATCGGGCGTGAACTCAATTTGAGACGGCTTACGATTCCAGTTCCTTTTCTTCCATCTTCCGCCCATACCACCACAGCGATCCCGCCCATAGCGCCACGCACGGCAGCACGATGAGCCACGACGTGAGAAAAATCGCCGACGCGGCGAATGCCATCGCGATGATCTGACCGATGCCGTAGACCGGCGAGGCGCCCGCGGAGAATCGCCATCGCGTCTGCGGGCGCGGATCGAGCACCGACGAACGCCGTCCCATCGCCAGCGCCACCAGCGCCGCACCCAGCCCCGCCAATGGCGCTAGCGGCGCCGCCAGCACCGCCACCAGCACCAGAAACGCCGCGTCCTTCGCGGCCAGAATCCGCCAGCCGCTCAGCGGCAGCAGCCGGTAGCGCGACCATCCGCCGGCGCCATCGAGTCCGAACAAACATTGCGCGTAACTCGAAAGCGCCACCACGATCAGGATGGTCATCGCCATCAAGGCTTCCGAGGGCAACGGCGGACCGAAGATCCGGTAAATCGCGGTCGACAAACTCAAGAGCAGCGCACAGTAGAAATCCAGCGTCGAAAGCATCTCGCGCAGGTTCTTGCGGATGAGTTGATCGAGCGGCCCGGGGAAATGCGGCACGCGGCGCCACATCGCCGCGCCGGGGGGCAATGGCAACTCGGAGATCACGAATCCGGCGGCGACCAGTCCCGCCGCGAGCGCCCACAGCCCCACCGTCACGCGTCCACGCAGAGCCCACAGCGCCAGCGCGACGATCGCCCACGTCATGGGATTCACCCAGGGACTGATGGCCCGGAGCAGCCACATTTCGCGCTTTTCGAGCGGCCAGAGCGCCAGCCGCGACCGCGGAATCTTGCGCAGTGGATCGGTGCTCAGCGGGAACAGGATCACCAGGCCCATGATCAGGAACAGGAACGTTCCCGCCTTTCCCAGAAACAGCAGCGCTACCAGGAAGAAATTGTTGCCCGCCAACGTCGCGATGGATTTCTCACCGCGCTCGAATGCCCGCCACAGCGCCTTCAGGATGGCGGCGAGCCGAGCCATTCCAGTTCCTCCACCACCGGCGATTCCACTAAATCGAAGTAATGCGCTTCGAGCGATTGCTTCAGCTCGCCCGCGGGCGAATTCCACACGATCCTGCCTTTGCGAATCATCACGATCTGCGTCGCGATCTCCTCCGCCACCGAGAGAATATGCGCCGTGAGAAAGATGGTCACCCTCCGCCGCGCCGCCGCTTGCAGCAGGTCGCGCATGATCCGCGAAGTGACGGGATCGACCGCCTCGAATGGCTCGTCGAGGAACAGCACTTGCGGATTGGGCAGCAGCGCCATGGCGAAGCTGGTCTTCTTGCGCATGCCGTGCGAGCAGGCCGCGGCGAACGTGTGGCGGCCGTGCTCCAGGCTCAACGCGTGCAGCAACTGATCGGTGCGCCGTTGGGTTTCGTGGCGATCCAAGCCGTACACCGCGCCCGTGAGATGCAGGTGCTCTTCCACCGTGAGATCGTCGAACAGTCCGAGATCTTCCGGCAGCACGCCGATGCGGCGCTTGAGTTCACGCGCATTGGCCGCCGCGTCGAGCCCACACACTTCCACCGTTCCGGAAGTGGGAGGAAGCAGGCCGGTGAGCATCTTCACGGTGGTCGATTTGCCCGCGCCGTTGGGCCCGAGGAAGACGCAGATAGCGCCGGTATCGACCTCGAGGTTGAGGTTATCAACGGCGGTGAAATCGCCGTAGCGGCGTGTGAGGTTGTGGCAGGAAATCATGTGAGTAAGCTTTTCATCTCCCCATCGTGGGCCAGCAGCAGCAAACCGCTGGCTTGCGCGCGCGGCTCATTACTGCGCGTTGAAACGGCAGCTATTACTGAGCCGCGACCGCGAGGGAGCGGTGCTTTTTTGTGCGGAACCAATTTATTCTGCAAGTGCCTCAATCCTGGTGCAAACCCACTTTCCAGCAGGTCCTGCCGGCTGAAAGCCGGCTGCGGGCAAGATTGCCCGCCCCACAAATCTAAACCTTCGCCACCACCATCATCTTGCCCACGCCATCGCGATAGCTTTCGGCGATCTCGAACGCTTCCGAGATATTCTCCAGGCTGCGCCGGTGGGTGACGATGGGGGCGAACCACGCCGGCCGCTCCGCGATCATGGCCAGCGCCTCGGGTGATTCGTCGTTCGACCGCCGCACGTTGTAGAGCGTCACCTCCTTGCGCCGCAGGTTCGAGGTATCGAACGGCACCAGCGCGCCGGAATGAATCCCCGTCAGCACTACCCGGCCCACATGGCAGACGGCGCGGATCGCCTGGTTGACGGTGTCTTCCTTGGCGGCGCAATCGACGGCGACATCGACGCCGCGGCCGCCGGTATCGGAATAAAGCTGCTTCACGGCGTCCACCTGCGTGGGATCGATGGCGGCGTCCGCGCCGAGATGCCGCGCCAACTCGCGCCGATGCGCCAGCGGATCGATGGACCAGATGCGTTTCACGCCCGCGGTTTTCAGGCTCGCGATGGTCAGCAGGCCGATGGCGCCCGCGCCCCACACCGCTACGGTATCGCTTGCCCGCACCGAAGAAAGTTTGACCGAGTGCACCGCCACGGCGAGCGGCTCGACCAACGCGGCCAGATCGAGCGATACCTCTGGCGGGAGGGCGAACAGGTTCGCCGGGGGCAGATTGACCAGTTCGCGGAAGAATCCGGGATTTCCGGGCGTGCTGAGGAAACGGATATTGGCGCAAACGTTATGGCGGCCGGCGCGGCAGTACTCGCAGTGGTAGCAATAGAGCGCCGGTTCGAGCGCGGCGCGATCGCCGGCGTGCCAGCCCGTCACTCCCTCGCCTACGCCGACCACCGTCCCAGCCGGTTCGTGCCCCAAAATCATCGGATACAGCGCGGGCGTATCGCCCACCGAGCCTTCGCTGTACGAGTGCAGGTCTGACCCGCAGATTCCCACGGCGTCCACGCGCACCTGCACCTCGCCCGCCGCGGGAGGCGCGATGGCGGCATCCACGAGACGGAACCGGTGCGGTGCGATGAGTTCGGCTATTCGCATAAATGAGGGATAAACCCATTGTAAGATAACGATAGATGCAGAGCTTTCGCCAATTCGAAGCCGGCCCCGATCCGTTCGGCCGCAAATACCAGGTGTTCTTCCGGTGGCTGCAAACGGCCATCTCCATCCGCCATTCCGACACCGTGGACGCGCAGTTCATTCTGGTGGATGAGAACGGCGGGCGCATTCTGAAAACCATCGCGATGCCGCACGCGGCGCTGCTTTCCCTGAGCCGCGAAACGGGCCGCAAAATGGACGACCCATGGTGCTCGCGCCTGGCCGAACTGCACCTGCTGCACATGGTGGAAACGGGCGAGGACATGGATAAGGAACTGGTCACCATCCCGCCCGCCGAGCTGAAAAACTACGCCGCGCAGTTGGCCAAAGCGGCCTGAACGCGTGCGCGGCATCGGCATCTTCCGCAGCGAAGGCCGCAAACCTCTGCGCCCGATTCTCGATCGTCTCCCGCCACTCACTGGAGCGCCCATTCGCATAGAAAGGGCTCCCGGACTACGCGATCGCCGCGGCTCGGTTTACGCCGGTTCGTTCCTGCGTGAGCGCCGTATCGCCTTCGCTTGCTCGCGCGCCGAGTTTCCGCGGATCTTTGTGCATGAAGTGTTCCACTTCGTGTGGCTGCGTGCGGGGAATCCCTTGCGCCGGTCGTGGGAGACGCTGCTGAAGTCGGAGCTCGCCGCCCGCGCGCGCGGCGAACTGGGGTGGTCCGCCGAGTGGCGCAAAGAGGCGCTGGGAACTAACGATATTACGCGCCGCACGCGCCGCTGGCGCGAATATTGCTGCGAAAGCTTCTGCGATAGCGCGGCGTGGATTTACTCGGGAGTGGCGCGCCACGCGGAGTTTACACTGGCGACGCGATTTCGGGCGGGGCGGAGGGAATGGTTCGGAAGGGAAATCGGGGATCGCCCGTTGCACGTGTAAGTTGCAGGTGAGAGCGCTCCTAACAGTACCAAACCAATCCATTAACATTACTTACTCTGCGCATATTATTACTAACTTTTCTCTTGACTTTCGAGCCGGGGGGGCAGTCGTTGTGAAAGTTCCAGAAGTACCAGAAATCGCCCGTTGGCGTGCTAAGTCAGCGATATTTCCCCGGCGCGGGGCTGACTTCGCACGCCGGTTCGGGGCGAATACCACCAACGACGCCGGCTGAACACGGCAGCCGTCGGAACTGCGCAAAATGGCAGGCATCATACGATGAAACCAATACATACGCTCGTGTTCTTATTGGCTAGCTCGATCGGCCTGATAGGCCAAACGGCCACGCCCGCGGGCGCGCCCTCGACGGTGGTTTATACGCAGCCCTCCGCCGTAGACACCTTCCTCGCGGCTAATCCCGGCGCGAGCCTGTATCAAGCCACGGCGGACGGCCTGGCGTTCCGGCTGGCGAATGGATCTTATCGCTTCGCCTCCGCCAGAGGACTCACTTATCAACAGGGCGGACAATGGGCGCCGACCCAAATGCAAGTTGCCGCGCTGTCGGACGGAACCGGATGGGTGTTCGGAGGAGTCGGCTATAACGCCCAGTTGGTCCAAGGTAAGGCGGGGATAAAGAGTTGAGCGTCAGTTCCGGATCTACGGCACTCAGCATTCACACTCCCGGCCTCGTGTACAACTACGACGATACCTTCGCTTTCAACGAGGGCGCGACGAACTGGGTGCTTCGGGTTGCGGGCTACGGAATTACCATGCGCGCGAATGTTCCGGGGAGAATGGGCCCGCAACAGCACACGTTCACATTCGAGTCCGCTAGCAAATCCCAGGTCCAAAACACCGCCTACGGCGACTTGGCCCTGGATGATGCCATTCATTTTACCCGCGCGGTGCTGATCGGCGCGGATAAGAAGATGTACGCCGCCTGTACGCCCTGGATTTCCACCGGGAACTCGCTCACCTTTACCTGCGACGACACCAAACTGCCGGACGCCGCCATCCCCTACACGATCGACCCGGTGCTCTCGACCGGACCCAACTGGACCGACGGCGCGTCGGTTACGATCAGCGACCAATACCACAACCCCAATGGAGATTATTACACCGACGACTACGGCGCGTGGAACGCCACATTCAGCATTAGCAGCATTCCCTCCAATGCGACTGTCAGCAGCGTAACTGTCAACGATGACGGGATCTGGGTGGACGCCATCGCCACCAGCGGCGAGGCAGCTTGCTTCGGCGGGCCTCCGGGGAGTTGGAGTCTCGCCTCTGGGAGCCAGAGCCTTTCGCAAATACCCGGTCAATCCACGCTGTACTACAGCTTTGGGCTGGAGATGGGCTGGTACATGGACGGCACGCCGTACAGTTGCAGCTTTACCATCACCGGTATCAGCAGCTTGTCGCTCACCATCGACTACACCGTACCGCAGCCGTTATCAATCACCACCGCGTCGCTTCCGTCGGGCGCGGTTGGGGCAGGCTATTCTACGACGCTGGCCGCCAGCGGAGGCAGCGGCTCGTATAGCTGGAGCGTTTATAGCGGGAGCCTGCCGGCCGGGTTGTCGCTCTCCTCCGGCGGTGCCGTCAGCGGCACTCCGACGTCCTCCGGCGCTCCAACGTTCACATTAGAGGTCGAGGATACGAACTCGAACACGGCGACGGCCCAGTTCACGCTGACAATCTCCGCGGACACCACGATTACCGCACATAGCTATTCCACCGGCACGACGGTCACGGGGATCATGATTGCACTGGATGGCTGGCCAAGCGGGGGTTCGACCTGCACCACTCCCTGCACGCTAGCGGACGGCTTAGCGCACTCCGTCCGGATGCCCTCTCCCGAGGCTCTGCCGCAAGGCGGCACGGGTACAGAGTCCGTTTTCGCGAGCTGGTCCGATGGGGGAGCGAATCCGCATACAATACAACCAGGGGCGAGTGTGACTGCAAACTTTACCGCCTATTATGAGTTCACCGGGGTCGCTAACCCCTCGGCGGGCGGCTCGGTCGTCACCGGGACCTTGAACTCGCAGGGTGTCGTCGTCCCGTCTGGGGTGTCGGCCAACGGGTGGTACCCAGCGGGGACTTCGTTCTGGGTGACGGGCCAGCCCAGCCAGGGTTACTTGTTCGCGGCCCTAAGTTCCGGCGGAACGCAGCTCGACGTAGTAATGAACACCGCGGTAACGGTCACTGGGACGTTTGGGAATAGCGTTATCACCCTGCAGTCCCCGTCCACGGTCGTGGTGACAAAGGGGGGAAGGGCTACCGCCCGATTTGGGGTTGCTTCGGGCGACGACGAGGGGCTCGAGACCGGGTGCAACACGAACGACCCTTACGTATTCGGCACGATTGACGGGGTCAGCGGGTCCGGGATTACTTTTGGGATCCAGGGCGTGGAACAGACCAACGGGACCGATCAGCCCCCGTGGATGGTGTGCCCGTGCGCTGAGGGGTATTGTGCTGTGCCCCCGCCGCCGGTGGAGGTGATACAGCCCACGACCATTAGCTACAACGGGAACCCGATCGCCGCGAGCGATGGCTCCGCGAGTTGCAGTTCTTCCACCTGCTGGGTCGTGATTGGCCAGCAGGTCACCCTCACGGGCTACCCGGCGGGAGGAGCTTGGACCATAGGCGGCACAGCCTACAACCAATGGGCGCAAAATGGCCAGCAGCCCACCTCCATAAGCGCCTCGTCGTCGAATCCAGTGTCTTTTTTCTGGGCCACCGGGGGTAGCTTTACCGCCGCCTACAGCACGACGCTCGCGGTGGCCAACGCGACATTCACCGTCGGCGCGCCCTTGATTACCGCATTCGATGCGCAGCCCACGGCCCCGTACATCAGCCCGAAGGGGTGGCTGACTGCGGCAGTGACGGCGGGTCCAGTGGGCATCTCGAACCCGGTATCGCCTCAGGGGAACGTGATTCAGGGATACGGCACGTGGCTTCAGGTGATAACCACGGCAGCGACCGAGCTATCAGGCCCCAACGTCCTGACGACGACGTGTTCTCCAACAGGCAACTCGCCTTGGCTGGATGGAGGGTACCCAAGCAGTGCCGGGACAACGGGGGTCGCTCCCATCTACTTCTCCGATACACCTGGGGTATCCCTCCCGGGCTACCAAGCGCTGGGCTACACGGCGGTGACCGAGCAGGTCGGCTTTTATCTCTATCTCCTGTGGCAGCCGGTCATCCAGAGCCCCTCCACTCCCGTACCTATTGAGGTTGCGACCTGGTATGTGAACGATGGCGCGAGTCTCGATGGAACGTGGCAGGAGACCGGTTCCACGACCGTCTCCTCGCAGAGCCCGACCTCCTCCTACCCCACTTGGACAGGAGTGGCGCAGTCGGGGCCCAGTGTCTGCTCCGCGTTGATATGGTAGAGGGCTGTGTGGGGGACAACAAGGCTAGAACTAAATGGACGGGCACTATATGAACAAGATCTGCCTAACAGTGATGCTGCTTCTTGCGGGTGTCTTTCCGGCCAGGGCACAACGCCTGGACGGATGCCCGGAGCGGTACGACCCGGTCTCGTCGGTCGCTACCCCTTCGGGTATAACCCTGGATCAGGGATTGAGGAGCGCTGGCTTCGACCTCACCCGAGGCGTCCTGACAATCGCTCTACGCGACCCGAGGCCGGATGTCAGGTCGTTAGCGGCCCTGAAACTCTCCCTGGGTGGCACCAAAATCGATGCCAGCCAACTCCTTCAGGCTTGGCTCGTGGAAAAGGACGCTTGCACGAAGGTGCTCATGCGCGTCTCGTTGTCCAATATAGTGGGTGACCTTGCATGGGACCCCGCGCAGCACCCTGGGGGCCAGCAGTGGATCGCGCCGTTTGAGACTTGTACGGTGCCGCCATCGCCGCTGGTGACGCTGGGGGTCGAGCAGGAAACGAAGTACTTGAACCCCACCCCCACGGTCCGAATCACGGCCAGGAACGAGACGCCACTGCCGGTCCTCTTTGCTTGGGCCAGAGAGCCGGGGATGCTGTTTTCGGTGACCGTGACAGATCCTACCGGCGCCCCGGCAAAGATCTCTAAACAGATCGAGTGGAAATACCAGCCGGTGCACGACCTTTCGGGCACCTCCGGCCATACGCCCTTCGGCGTGATGCTGATGCCCCAGGAGGCTCCCACGTGGGTCTGGAGGGTCGGCGACGATTTCGACATGTCAGCGCCGGGCATATATCATGTCAGCTTGGGCGGGAGGCTCGGCTATCTCGACACCACCGTTTGCTCGAACACGGCGGAGGTTAAGGTCGGAAACTGAGATCCCTTGCGCCATTTAAGCTCGCGCGCCCCTCGCCAACCCCCCGATTGCCGCTATAATCGAAGCAGGAACTCTCTGTGTCCTTTCTTCGCGTAAGCGCCGCCATTGCCACCGCACTCCTGCTGGGCGTCATCCAGGAGGGGTGCTCCACCGGGCCCACTACCGTGAGAGCCGCGAGCGTGAAGGACGACAAAGACCGGCACCCCGCGCCCGATTTCGCCCTCAAAGACGCCGACGGCAAAACGGTGCACCTCGCGGACTACAAGGGCAAGGTGGTGCTGCTCGATTTCTGGGCCACCTGGTGCGGCCCGTGCCGCATCGAGATTCCCTGGTTCGAAGAGATCGAGCGCACCCGCAAAGACAAGGGACTCGAAGTGCTCGGCGTCTCCATGGACGATAACGGCTGGGAAGATGTCAAGCCGTTTCTGGCACAGATGAAGGTGAATTACCGGGTGGTCATCGGCGACGACACTACCGCGCAGAAGTACGGCGGCGTGGACTCGCTTCCCACCACGTTCCTGATCGATAAGCAGGGAAAAATTGCCGCGATTCACATTGGGCTCGACGGCGGCCGAAAGGATTTCGAAGATGGTGTCGATGCGCTTTTGCGGGAGGACGACGCGCCTGTCAATGCTGGCAATGGTGGTGTGCCTCCCGCTGTTGCGGCCGCAAAGCAGTGAACGCGTAACCGTCGGCCAGCCCCAGAAAGTCGCAGGCAAGCGGAATGACGCGGTCGAGACCAAGATCCCGGTGTCGATCCTCGACGGCTACCACGTCAACAGCAACACGCCGTCCGATGAGTACCTGATCCCGCTGAAAGTCACGTGGACATCGCTCGGCGCGCTGGAAGGCGGCCAGGTGACTTATCCCAAGGCCGAGAAAATCACCGTCGGCGATCAGACGCTCTCGGTGTTCACCGGCAAGTTCGATCTCGCGGTGAATTTCAAGATCTCTCCGAAAGCGCCGGCGGGTCCGGGCATCGCCACCGGCAAACTGGGCTTTCAAGCGTGCAATAACAAAATGTGCTTCCCGCCGAAGAGCGTCGAATTCAACGTGCCGTACCAGGTGCAATAGTTCGAAGAAAAACTTATAAGCCACGGATGGACACAGATGCACGCGGATAAAACAGTTTTCCCCATCTGTTTCCATCTGTGTGCATCCGTGGCCTTTGCCGATTCTTCGTAAAATAAAGGAAATGTCCGACAATCAGCAGGATTTCTATCGCATACAGAAGCTGCCTCCCTACGTCTTCGCGGTCATCAACGAAATGCGTGCCAAGGCTCGCGCCGCGCAGATCGACGTGATCGATCTCGGGATGGGCAATCCCGATGGCGCCACGCCGCGCGTGGTGGTGAATAAGCTTATCGAGGCAGCGCGCAACGCCAGGAATCATCGCTATTCGCAATCGCGCGGCATTCCGCGCCTGCGCGAGGAAATCACCATCCGCTACAAGACGAATTACGGCGTGGAACTCGACGCGGACAAAGAAGCTATCGTCACGATCGGCGCCAAGGACGCGCTGGCGCACCTGCTGTTCGCCACCATTGGGCCCGGCGACGTGGTGGTCTCGCCCAACCCGGCATATCCCATTCACCAGTACGGCGTCCTCATGGCTGAAGGGCAGGGCTGCCTGCTGCCCATGCCCGACGCCGCCACGTTTCTCACGCGTCTGCGCGATATCTATCGCACGTCGATCGTGAAGCCCAAGATGCTGCTGATTTCCTTCCCGCACAATCCCACCACCACCTGCGTCGAGCTGGATTTCTTCCGCGAGATTGTGGAACTGGCGCGCGAGCACGGCACCATGATCGTGCACGATTTCGCCTATGCCGATCTCGGCTTCGACGGTTATCGCGCCCCCAGCATTCTACAGGTGGATGGCGCGAAGGAAGTAGCGGTGGAGATTTTTTCGCTGTCGAAGAGTTACAACATGGCGGGATGGCGGGTGGGTTTTTGCGTGGGCAATCCGCGCATGATCGCCGCTCTCGGGCGCATCAAGAGCTACCTGGATTACGGCGTCTTCCAGCCCATCCAGATCGCGTCCATCATCGCGCTGCGCGAATGCGAGGAAGACACCAAAAAGATCTGCGCCATCTATCAGAAGCGCCGCGACGTGCTGATTCACGGGCTGAAGCGCGCCGGATGGCCGGTGGAAAAGCCGCGCGGCTCGATGTTCGTGTGGGCGCCGGTGCCGGAGCGATTCCGCGCCGCGGGGTCGCTCGAATTCGCCAAAATGCTGCTCGAAAAGGCGCAGGTCGCGGTTTCCCCGGGGATCGGTTTCGGGCCGCTGGGCGAGGGGTTCGTGCGGTTCGCGCTGGTGGAAAACGATCAGCGCATTCGCCAGGCGACGCGATCCATCGGCCAGTTTTTGAAAGGCTGAGGCGCTTAGTCTTCCCCTTCGTCCAGCCCTTGCTCCGCCTGCCGGCGATATTTGGCCATGGGGTCTTCGGGTTCTTTGCGCTCGGGCCACGCGTTCATGACCTTCATCATCGCCACCGGCGAGAACAGCACGATGGCGATAATCAGGTAGGAAAACGGCGCCCACGCGTGGAGCCAGTGGAGCGTGCCCTCCATACGGGCCTGGAAGGTGCCGTTCTGCTGGGACGTCATCACCAGAAAGAACAGTCCGAAAATAACGCAGCCGATGTAAGCCATAGGTTGGTACCAATTAAAACATGTGGGCTGACGGCTCCGAAACTAACCTTGGTTATCGGGAGTTACCCCTGGGAATAACCGCTCCCTTGCGGTCGCGGCTCTGTAACACCGGCGTCTACCGGGTCTTCCACCGATAGAACCCGATCATCGTCTTGGCGTCTTCGATCTTACCCGTGCGGATCATCTCCGCCACGTCCTTGCTCGTATACCAGCGCGTCTCGATGCGCTCGTCGTCCATGGGAGTGGCCGTGCCGGCAGTGAGTCCGGTGGCGAGAAAAATGGTCATGCGCTCGGCCACGAACCCGGGACTGGGAAAAAACGCCGTGAGTTTTTCCCACTTCCTGGCGCGATAACCCGTCTCCTCGATGAGTTCGCGCTTGGCCGCCTGCAATGGCGTCTCGCCTGCATCCACCTTGCCGGCGGGCAACTCCCACAAGTATTTGCCGGCGGGAAGGCGATACTGGCGTACCAGCAGAATGCGCTTCTTCTCGTCGACCGCCATCATCACGGCCGATCCATTGTGGCGCACCACCGAGCGTTTGATCTCGAACTTGGTTTCGGGGTCGACCGCGTCATCTTCGGTTACCCAAAAGAGGCGGCAGCGGTAAGCTTCCTGTGAAGAAATGATTTTCATGGTCTTGACCGGAGTGCGGCGGCGAATTGGTCCGCCGCGAGAGTATTGCGAATGTCCGTAGGTCCCAGCCAGCCGCGGCGCGCCGTGGTGACGCCGTAGCGCATGCTGGCCAGATGTTTGGGATGATGCGAATCGGTGGATATGGTGAACGCCGCGCCTTTCGCTTTGGCGCTGCGAATCAGCGGGCCGTCCAGGTCGAGCCGCTCCGGGCTGGCGTTGATTTCGACGCCGCGGCGGACGGCCTCGGCCACGACGCGGTCGAAATCGTACGGATATCCCTCGCGTTGGAGCAGCAAGCGCCCGGTGGGATGGCCGAGAATGCGCAGGCTGGGGCACTCGAGCGCGCGCAGCAGGCGGTCGGTCATCTCGGCGGGCTCCTGATTCATATTGCTGTGCACGCTACCGATCACGATATCGAGCTCGGCCAGCGCGTCGTTCGCCAGATCCATCGCGCCGTCGCGTAGAATGTCGCACTCGATGCCGGAGAAGATGCGGATGCCCGCGCTCCCTTCGCGATTCAGCTCGCGCGCCTGCCGCGCCAAATCCACCACCCGCTTCTCGTCGAGCCCGTTGGCCATGGCGAGCGCTTTCGAGTGGTCAGTGATGGCGATGTACTCGTACCCCAGCGCCCTGGCCGCTTCCGCCATTTCCAGCAGCGACGCGCGCCCGTCGGTCTCGGTGGTGTGCATGTGGAGATCGCCGCGAATGTGCCGCATTTCCACGAGTTCCGGCAGGCGGCCCTGTTCGGCCGCTTCGATCTCGCCGCAATTTTCGCGTAGTTCGGGCGGAATCCATGGCAGGCCCAAAGCCTCGTACACGCCCGTTTCCGTCTCACCCGCGAGTTTGTAATCGTCCTCCACGCGGAACAGGCCGTACTCGCTGAGCTTCAGCCCCATTTTCACGGCGCGGGTGCGGATCGCCACGTTATGGTCCTTGCTGCCGGTGAAATACTGCATGGCGGCGCCGAAACTGCCGGGTGGGAGCGCGCGCACATCCACCTGCAATCCCTCATGGCCGACCTTCGCGCTGGCCTTGTTCTCGCCACGCGCCAGCACCTCCTGCACACGCGGATAGCCGACAAACACGTCTAGCGCCGCGACGGCATTCGGACCGGTCACCAAAAGGTCGAGATCGCCCACCGTCTCGCGTCCGCGACGCAAACTGCCGGCGGGCGTTACCGATTCCACGCCCGGCACTTTCACCAGTTCGGCCGAAAGTTCCGCGGCCATGGAATCGGCATAGCTCAGCAGATACCGCCCGGTCCGCTGCCGGTATTGCGCGATCGATCGCAGCACTTTTTCTTCCAGCTTGGCGCCCATGCGCGGCAGCACGCGCAGTTTCTCTTCGCGGCACAGCCGTTCCAGTTCGTCCATGGTGGTGATGCGGTAATGCTCGAAAATCAGCGCGATGCTTTTCGGGCCGAGCCCCTGGATCTTGAGGAATTCGAGCGCCGTGGGAGGGAATTTTTGCAACAGCACATCGCGGCCCTTGCACGAGCCGTGGTCGACGATTTCGGCCAGCACGTTAGCCAGACCTTTTCCGATTCCGGAAATCTCGGTGACCTTGCGCGCCGGGTCGCGAAGAATGTCCTCGATGCGCTCGGGATACCCTTCAATGGCGGTGGCGCCGTTGCGATAGCTGCGAATGCGGAAGGAATCTTCGCCGGCAATCTCCATCAGATCGGCCGTTTCCCAAAGTACGCGCGCGATTTCCTTGTTTTCCAAAAGGAGGCCTCCAAACGGTCCTCAGTTCTCAATTGTAGCGGTCTCGCGGCTTCGCGAGCCTGATATATACTAAGAGGCGCAATCCAGGTTGCACCCCGTCCGCGGAAAGGGATGATCCCACCTGACAGCGTCTTGAGCAACGAGCATTGACTTCTCTTTGGCCCGCCTCGGCGGACACCGGGCAAACGTAAAGGAGGAGTTATGTCTCGCGAGCTACCCCATAAACCGAATCTCGAATATCTCAAGAAAGAAGCCAAAGAACTGCGGCGTGGAATGCCGCACTTGAAACTGGCCGACGCGCAGCATTCGCTCGCTAAGGAGTACGGATTTCCGAACTGGGCGAAACTGAAAGCGCACGTAGAGGCGCTTTTGCTCACGCCGGCGCAAGCTCTTACCGCCGCGGTGCGGGCTTCCGACGCCGCGCGCGTACGCGATCTTCTCGCGCGCTATCCCGAACTCCGCGCGCGCATCGACGCGCCGCTCGAAAGCTACGGCGAGGGCCAGCACGCTATGTTCGCGGCCGTGCAGCGCGGCGATCGCGCCACCATCGACGTCCTGCTCGCCGCCGGAGCGGACATCCGCAAGCGCACCGAGTGGGCGCCCGGCGGATTCGGCGTGCTCGACGATTGCGATCCGAGCCTTGCGGGCTTCCTGATGGAGCGCGGCGCCGTGCTCGACATCCATTCCGCGGCACGCCTCGGCATGATTGCGAAAGTCCAGGAGTTGGTCGCCGCCGATCCCGCGGCGGTCCACGCGCGCGGCGCCGATGGCCGCACGCCGCTGCATTTCGCCCCTGACGTCGAGATGGCCGAGTTCCTGCTGGTCCACGGCGCCGATATCGACGCGCGCGATCGGAATCACGATTCCACTCCGGCGCAGCACATGTTGCGCGTCGAGCACTGGCGGCACTACGCGAGCGATCGGCAGCCCGTGGCGCGCTTTCTGGTGGCACGCGGATGCCAGACCGACATTCTGATGGCCTCGGCGCTCGGTGATATCGACCTCGTGCGCCGCCTGCTCGATGCCGATCCAAATTGCATCGCGACTGCCGTCACCGAGGAATGGTTTCCCAAGAATACGGTGTACATTTCGCAACTCGGCCCTCGCCGCACGGCGCACGCCGTAGCGCGCGATTTCGGCCACGAGGAAGTCTACCAGTTGCTTCTTGCCCGCACTCCGGCGCCGCTGAAACTGGCGCTGGCATGCGATCTCGGCGACGAAGCGGCGTTCCGGGAACTGCTCGCCGCGCGCCCCAATCTCGCCGCCACGCTGACCGCCGAGGAACTCCGCAAACTTCCGGACGCCGCGCAGAGCGGCAACACCAAGGCCGTCCGCCTGATGCTCGAAGCGGGCTGGCCGGTGGATACCGCGGGCGACATGGGCGCCACGGCGCTGCATTGGGCCGGCTTCAACGGCAATGCCGAAATGGCGCGCGAGATTCTCCGCTTCCATCCGGCGCTGGGGCTGAAATCGCAGGAATATGAGGGGACCGCGCTCAGTTGGGCGATTTTCGGGTCGGGCAACGGATGGAATCGCGACAAGGGAGACTACGTCGGGACGGTCGAAGCGCTGCTTGCGGCGGGGGCCGAAGTCCCGCCGGAGGCCGAATCGCTGGAACCGAGCGATGCCGTGCTGGCGTTGTTGCCGATCTGAAGCCGTCAAAAATTTGACGGATCGCGGCACCGTTATGGCGCTGAACGCCGGGCCGGACTGCTATCTCGCTGAAACCAATTGGCCGCTCGGTGGCGGGCGAATTGCACCGTGGCTTTCCGTGACTGTCAAGCTCATTGCGGCGATGTTTCTCGCGCTGGCATCGGCGGTGGCGCAAATTTCCATGCAGCGCCCTGGACTCACGGGAGTTCCGCAAGGCAGGAAGCTGACCGCGCCTGCGCAGCAGCCCCCTGTCACGCTGACGGCCGATGAGGAGAAGCGCCTCAATACCGTCATCAAGCACATGAAACGCAAGGACCGCAAGCGGCTGGCCGCGGCTCTGCAAAAGATGAACCCGCAGCAGCGCCAGCAACTCCTCGCATCCTTGAAGCGGCAGTTGGCGCAGACCGCGAAGAGCAAAAAATAGGTTGTTCCGACCGAAAAGCACCGCTTCCTCGCGGTCGCGGCTCAGAAACGCGTTTTTGATGGGCATCGGCTGAATGAGCCGCGACCGCAAGGGAGCGGTGCTTATGCTCATCCGAGCTTCCATAGAATCTGCCGAAGCATACCCATCAGGACCGGCGCGTCGCGGCCGGCGATATCGAGCCGCCTCACCAGTCTTCGCACCTTTTCCTCAGTCGAGCCTTCCGTCACCGGATTGGTGTACCCGCTCTTGCGTAGAATTTCGAGCAGCATCACAGTAATCTGCTCCGTCTCGCCCGCGGCGGCGCGCGCGATGGTCCGGGGCGGTTTGGCGGCAGCGACTTTGGGGTCGCGCGCGAGTTCGTAGAGGCACAGCGCCACGGCCTGGCCGAGATTCATGGAGAGATCGAGGCTTTCGGTGGGAATGCGCATCAGCCAGTGGCAGTGGCTCAAATCGTCGTTGTGGAGCCCGAATTTTTCCGAGCCGAACAGCAGCGCCACCGGGCCCCGCGCGAGCGCCCGCCCGATGAGGCGCGCGCCGAATTCCAGGCGGCGTAGCGGGTGCTGCAATTCACGATGACCCACCGACGTGGTTCCCACCACCAGGTGGCAATCGGCCACGGCGCCGGCCACGCTGGCGAAGTCCTCGGCCGTCCGCAGCAGCGGCGCGGCGCCTACCGCGGACCGTGCTTCCCGAAACGCCACGTCGTACGGGTTGACCACGCGCAGACGCGAGAATCCGAAATTGGCCATGGCCCGCGCCGCAGCGCCGATGTTCAGCGGATTGCGCGTCGCAACCAGCACCACGCGCAGATTGTCTTTGTTGTCGGTGGAGATGTCTTGATCGTAACCCAACGGGCGGGGGCAATCTGCTACCCTGCCTTACGGGAGGATGAAATGGATCCGCAGTTCGCGATCCCCGAAGACTGGACGGCGCCGCGGGAACTCACGCGCGCTTTGCCGAGAGAAACGCAATTGACGGCGCGCGGCAGGTTCATGCTCGTCATGGGGTGGATGTTCCTCGTCGCCACGATTCCTTTGTACGTCTGGATGCATAACGACGTGGTGCGGACGACGGGACGGAACGAACTTCTGCGGACGCAGGGCCAGGAGGCAAACGGCGAGATCGCGCGGTTATGGACTGAGGGCCGAGGCCACACGCCGATGGTGAGGTATGCATTCACGGCGAATGGCGTTCTCGTGCGGGGCGAGGCTGCGGCGCCTTCGAGTCAGTGGGCGAGCCTCCAGAAGGCCGGATTTCTGCCGGTCCGGTATCTCCCATCGAACCCGTCCATCAATCATCCGGCCGCATGGGAGGCGTCCACTAATATCTGGCTGCCGTTGATCGCTCCGGCGATTCTGGCGGTTGGCGCCGCGGTCATGTTTTGGAAACTCCGCCGCCAAAACCAATTGGCGGCCGAGGGTGTGCCCGCGCCCGGTGTCGTCACCCGGTGTATTCGCGTCAAGAACGGTTGGATGGTGCGCTATCAGTTTCGTATGAAGGATGGCACGCTCGCCCGCGGTCGCGACCAGATTTATAGAAGGCAGGAACCAGGCACTCCGGTGTGCGTGCTCTATCGGGCCGAAAATCCGGGCCGCAACCAGTTGTATCCCGTGTGTTCCTACCGGGTGGTCACGCAATGAGCGCACTCCGCACGCTCGGCAAGGATGGTCCGGCCGTTTTTCCGCTTTCGCTCGGGTGCATGGGGATGTCGGGAATCTACGGTCCGGCGGATGAGCGCGAGAGTATCGCCACCATTCACGCCGCTCTCGAGCGCGGCGTCAACCTCATCGACACTGGCGATTTCTACGGCATGGGGCACAATGAAATGCTCATCGGACGCGCTCTCGCCGGCCGTCGCGACGGCGTCCTCCTCTCGGTGAAATTCGGCGCCCTGCGTGCGCCCGACGGCAGTTGGGTCGGGTTCGATTCACGCCCGGCCGCGGTGAAGAATTTTCTGGCGCATTCGCTCACGCGGCTCGGGACCGATCGTATCGACATCTACCGGCCGTCGCGCCTCGACAGCTCGGTGCCGATCGAAGAAACTGTGGGCGCCATCGCCGATATGGTGAAGGCCGGGTATGTGCGGGCCATCGGACTTTCCGAAGTCGGCGCGGAGACCATCCGGCGGGCGAGCGCGGTGCACCCCATCCGCGATCTGCAGATCGAGTACTCGTTGATCAGTCGCGGTCCGGAAGCGCGCATTTTCCCGGCGCTGCGCGAGTTGGGGATAGGAGTGACGGCGTACGGCGTGCTCTCGCGCGGATTGCTCACCGCGTCGCCACTCGCGCCGAATGGCGATATGCGCGCTCATATGCCGCGATTCGTGGGCGATAACCGGGCGCGCAATCAGAACTTGATCGAGACGCTTGCACGGATGGCCGGGGAGCGCGGAGCGACGCCGGCGCAATTGGCGATTGGCTGGGTCCTGGCCAAGGATCCGATGATCGTACCGGTGATCGGCGCGCGCACGCGCAAGCAACTCGACGAGTCGCTGGGTGCCTTGGAGATTCAGCTCACCGCGGAGGAAGTGGCGCGGCTGGAGCAGGCGATTCCGGCATCGGAGGTTGCGGGCTCGCGCTACGCCGAAATGCAGATGCGTACGCTCGATAGCGAACGGTAGTGTAGTGGGGCGGGCAATGCCCCACTAAGAGCGGCGATCATGGTGGAGGCGCTGCGCGGAGGGTTTGGGCGTCTCGTTTGCAGGTGTAAATTCCACTCGACTCAGTTTTGGGCCAGCAATTCCGCGATCGCCTTCAGCAGATCCTGCACCGTGCCCTTCAGCACGACGCGCGAGACGAACGATTCTTCGGGGCTACCGTAAAGGTCGTCGGGCCACCCCGAAAACACGATCAACAGAATTTTGGGATCGCGCTCGCGGATTCCGCGGATGAGCGCGAGGCCATCCGAGGTGCTCGGAATGCGGAGGTCGACCACCGCCAGGTCCGGGCGATTCCGCTCCAATTCACTGAGCGCTTCGACCGGCGACCGCGCCGTGCTCACCTTGTAGCCAAAGGTCTCGAGCAGCTTGCGGTGCATAGCGATCTGGTCGGCATTGTCATCGGCCACGAGAATATGTGCCATCTAGTCCCCGGTCTCAGGTAACAATTGACAATCGCTCGAACGCGAGATGTGGGGCAGAGAATCTTGAGACACAAAAGGCACCGCTCCCTAGCGGTTGCGGCTCATAAAGCGTCGCCGTTTCAATGCACGGCTGAAGAGCCGCGACCGCCAGGGAGCGGTGCCTTTGCAGCTTGCCTGAATTTTGCGAGTCCCTCACAATTAGCTGAGACATGACGCTACCGCAAGAGATCCTCGAGTTGGATTTTGGTGTCGGTCCTGGCGTCGCGGTACTTCACGATCACCGGAGTATACACCGAAATGCCCCAATCCTTGCCGGGTCCCCTGGTGATGGCGCGCGCGCCGGCGACGATCACGGCTTCCTCCGGAATGATGAGCGGGTCGTCGCCCTCGGCGCGGTGAACGGTCTGGCGCACCAGGTCGTAGACCGGTGTGGAGCGATTCAAAATCGTGCCCGTTCCGAGAACCGCGCGGCGCTTCACCACCGTGCCTTCGTAAATTCCACAATTGCCGCCCACCAGCACGTCATCTTCGACGATCACGGGCATCGCGCCCACCGGCTCGAGCACGCCGCCGATCTGGCTCGCGGCCGAAACGTGGCAGTTTTTGCCCACCTGCGCGCAGCTTCCCACCAGCGCGTGCGAATCGACCATGGTGCCGTCATCGACGTATGCCCCTGCGTTGATGTACATGGGCGGCATGCAGGTGACGCCCTTGCCGACGTAGCATCCGTCGCGAATGCTCGAGCCGCCGGGGACGATGCGCACGCCGCTCTGCGCCGTGAAACGCTTCACGGGGAATGTGGACTTATCGAAAAACGGCTGGCGCTCGCGATCCACCGACATATCCATGACGCCGCCCATCCGAAAGCCGAGCAGGATGCCTTTCTTCACCCACGCGTTGACGCGCCAGCCGGTGCGCGTAGAAGCATCGGGCTCGGCGGCGCGTACACGGCCTTCGTTGAGCGCCGTCTTGAACTCGGCGAAAAGGCGGAAGTGTTCGTCCTGGTAGCAGGCCGGTTTGCTGTCGAAGAGACTTTCGATCTCAGCCTGCAACGCGCACCTTCCCGGTCAATCCGACGGACTCCAATACCTTCTCGATTCTGGCGAGATTCGCCGCGCCGGGCGGGCACATGGGCAATCGATAGACCATCTCGAGAAGGCCCATCATGCTCATGGCGGCCTTCACCGGGATGGGGTTCGATTCCACGAAGTTGACGTTCATCAGCGGCAGGTAACGCGCCTGAATCGCGCGCGCAGCTTCGAAATCGCCGCGCAGGCAGGCTTGCGCGAGTTGCGTCATCGGACCGGGAATTTCATTGGAGACCACCGAAACTACGCCGCGGCCGCCGAGAGCCAACAGCGGGATGGTGATGGCGTCGTCGCCCGAGAGCACCGTGAAATGCGCCGGAACTTCGTGGATGACGTTGGCCATTTGCGCGATGTTGCCGGAAGCTTCCTTGACCCCCACGATATTCTCGATCTGGGCCAGCCGCGCCAGCGTCGCGGGCTCCACGTTCACGCCGGTGCGGCCCTGCACGCTGTAGACGACGATCGGCAGGCGCGTGGCCGAGGCGATGGCGCGGTAATGCTGATACAGGCCTTCCTGCGTGGGCTTGTTGTAATAGGGCGTCACGGAGAGGATGCCATCGGCGCCGCGTCCTTCAATTTCCTTGGCCAGTTCGATGACCTCGTGGGTGTTATATCCGCCCGCGCCGGCAAGCACCGGAACTTTGCCTCCGGATTCCTCGACGGCGATTTCCACCACGCGCAGGTGCTCGAAGCGCGTGAGAGTGGGGCTTTCGCCCGTGGTGCCGCAAGGGACCAGGAAATCGATTCCAGCGGCGATTTGACGGCGCACCAGCTTGCGCAGCGTCTCTTCGTCCAACGATTGGTCGCGCCGGAACGGGGTTACCAGCGCGGTGCCGCATCCCGTAAACATGTACCACCTCCTAAGAAACAAAATCTATTAGCCGCCGATGAACGCAGATGAACGCCGATAAGAAGAAAATTGTTTTATCTGCGTTCATCGGCGTTCATCGACGGCCCAAAAGCAATTTCTCCGAACTCGTAAAAACCTTTCTTGCCCACCACCCATTTTGCCGCCTGTAGCGCGCCACGCGCGAAGCCTTCGCGACTTCTTGCCGTGTGGCGCAGCGTGATGGTGTCGGCCGATGAATCGAAGCCGATTTCATGCGTGCCGGGGTGCCCGCCGGCGCGATTGGAACTCACATCGATCGGCCGCGTATAGCCGGCCCGCTTCATTTCCTCCACCAGCTTGAGCAGCGTGCCCGAGGGCGCGTCTTTCTTAGTGGAGTGATGGATTTCCCAGGCCCAGGCGCCATAGGACGGCTGCGATTCAAGCAATCGCGCCGCCTCGCGCACCAGGCGGAAAAAGGCATTCACGCCGATCGAGTAATTGGGGCTCCAGACCAGCCCGATCCCGTTCGTTTCGACCACTTTTCTTACCGCGTCCAGATGTTCCAGCCATCCCGTGGTGCCCACCACAATGTTGACACCGAGCGCCGCGATGCCTTCCAGGTTCCGTCGAACCGCCGGCGGAATGGAAAAATCGATCGCCACGTCGATTCCGCGGAAATTCTCCGGAGTCACACCCTCGAAATTCGAATTATTGAACTCGTCGAGCTTCAGCGCCACGGAAAACCCGTATTCGGGCGCGAATTGCTCGATCATGCGGCCCATTTTGCCGTAGCCGACGATTGCCAGGCGCCGCGTTTCAGGCATGGACCGCCTCGAATGGCTCGAAAACATTGGCGTCGAGCTCGGAAAAGAATTCGCGATGCAGCGCTGCGACGGCGGCGGCCAAATCGGCCTCCTTGACCACGAAGCTGATATTGAGCAGCGACGCGCCCTGCGAAATCATGCGGATGTTGATGCCGTCGAGGGCGTTGAACGTGCGGCGCGCCACCCCTGGAGTGTATCGAATATCGTCGCCCACTAAGCAGACGATCACCTGGTCGTACTCCACGCCGGCTTCGGCGAACTTGCGCAGCTCGGCGAGGATGGCATCGATGCTTTTGGTGCTGTCGATGGTCAGCGACACGCTGACTTCGGAGGTCGCCACCATGTCCACGGGAGTTTCGAAGCGCTCGAACACCTCGAAAATGCGCCGCAGAAAGCCGTGCGCCATGAGCATGCGATTGGAGTGAATATCCACCACCGCGATCTTGCGCTTGCACGCGATGGATTTGACCACGTTGCTCGAAGCCACGCTGGCCCCGGTAATGCGCGTGCCGGGAACATCGGCGCGGCGCGAGTTCAAAATGAGCACCGGAATGTCCTTCTCGATCGCCGGGACGACCGTCGCCGGATGCAGCACTTTGGCGCCGAAATACGCCAGTTCCGCGGCTTCGGCGAAACTGATGGTCTTGACGCGATGGCCGCCGCGCAGAATGGTTGGATCGCAGGTCAGCATGCCATCCACATCGGTCCAGATCTGGATTTCCTCTGCGCCGATGCCGGCTCCCACGATGGAGGCGGTGAAATCGGACCCCCCGCGGCCGAGCGTGGTGGTGACGCCATCGTGCGTGGAGCCGATGAATCCGCCCATCACCACCACGGAATGTTCCGCCAGCGGCGGCACAGTGGCAGCCAGGCGCGCATACGTCTCCGGGAAATCGGGCGCCGCCTGGGTGTGGCGCTTGTCGGTAACGATGACGTCGCGCGAATCGAGATGCACGGAGGGCATTCCGTAATGGCGGAAAGCCTGCGTGACGACGTAGCTCGAGAGCCGCTCGCCGTAGCTCGATATAGCATCCACCGATCGCGGCGTGAGTTCGCCCAGCACAGCGAGTCCCTTCACGAGCTCGGTGAGTTCCTGAAAATGCTCGTCGAGAAACCGGTCGAGCGAGGCGCGTTCGGCGAGCGGCACTACCTGTCGGGCTTCGCGCGAATGGTAGTCGCGGAGGTCGTGAATCTGGCGGATGTACTCCTCGCGTTTGCCTTCGATGGCCGCGGCGGCGATGGCCAGCAGCTTATTCGTCGTCTTGCCCATGGCGGAAACCACCACCACGGGATGCCGGTCGAGCCGCTTTTTGACGATGCCGGCGACGCGTTCGATCGCCACGGCGGACTCCACCGAGGTGCCGCCGAATTTCATCACGATCATGCGAGCATTCCTTCCGACTGCATCAACTCGGCGTTGAGCACCGCCGCGCCGGCCGCGCCGCGAATGGTGTTGTGGCCGAGGCAGACGAATTTGTAATTGAGCACGGGACAGGGGCGCAAGCGGCCGACGAAAGCCGCCATGCCGCGCTCGCGCTCGGCATCCTTGCGTGGCTGCGGGCGATTGGCCTCCTCCATGTAGATGACCGGGCGCGGCGGCGCGCTTGGAAGTCCGCGCTGCTGCGGTACGGCGGTGAAAGTGTCGAAGGCGTGGCGCAGATCGGCGAGCGATGGCTTGGACGAACATTCCACTGAGACCGTCACGGTGTGGCCATCCACCACGGCCACCCGATTGCAGTGCGCGCTCATCAGGGCGGGCAGGGGCTCGATGTGATCGCCGCGAAATTCGCCCAGTATCTTCTGCGTCTCCTGCTCCATCTTTTCCTCTTCGTTGCCGATGAAGGGAATGACGTTGCCGACGATGTCCATGGATGGCACGCCAGGATATCCCGCGCCGGAGATAGCCTGCATGGTAGTGACGACAATCTTCGTGATGCCGAACTGCTTGAGCGGCGCGAGCCCCATGGTCAGCACGACGGTGGAACAATTCGGGTTGGTGACGATCTTGCCCTTCCATCCGCGCGCCTGCTGCTGGGGAACGAGCTGGAGGTGATCGGGATTGATTTCCGGCACGAGCAGCGGCACGTCGCGCTCCATGCGATGATTGCGCGAATTCGACACTACCACGTGGCCGACCTCGGCGAAGGCGCGCTCGATTTCAGTGGCGATGGAGGCATCCATGGCGGAGAAAAGAAGCTGCGGAGCGCAGCCGGGCTTGCACTCTTCCACCGTCAACGACGCCACGGAATCAGGCGTGACGCCGTCCAGATTCCAGTTCACGGCGTCCTTATACTTCTTGCCGCGCGAGCGGTCGCTGGCGCCCAGCCACTTCAAGTCGAACCAGGGGTGGCCCTGCAAAAAGTTGACGAAATTTTGCCCCACCATTCCGGTGGCGCCAAGAATGCCTACTTCGATTCGCGTTTGCATAATTGCCTTACGATCCGTTGATAAAGTTCCACTGCTTCGGTCAATTCGGTTTTGGCCACGCGTTCTTCCAGCGTGTGCGCGACGAGAATGCTGCCGGGTCCGATAAGAAAGGGCTGGCCCCATTGGCCGTCGAAGGCCGGAATGTCGGTGGTGAATGCGACGACCGTGGTGTCGATGCCATCCACCGCATCCAGCCGCACTGCCGGAATTTCGATCACTTCGCGCAGTTCGGCGCGACCCTCCACCGCGCGTTCGAGCGCGGCTTTGGTGCCGGCGGAATCGCCCACCAGCCGGATCATGACATCCGCGCGAGCTTCGTCGGCCACCACATTCGGCGCGCGCCCGCCGGAGAGCGTGCCGATGTTGAGCGTGCTCGGTCCGAGCAGATCGTCCACGGGAAGCTCGATGCGGCGAACGTCGGCGAGGGCGTCGATGAGTTTATGGATGGCGGAATCGCCCAATTCGGGGTACGCCGAGTGCGCCATTTTTCCGGTGGCGACCACCTCGTAGCGCAGAACGCCTTTCGACCCGAGAGCCAGTCGGTTGCCCGTGGGCTCGCCGTTGACGATGTAGCGCGAGCCTCGCGGATCTTTGGCGGCGCGGTAGGCGCCGGCGCTATTGCGTTCTTCGCCCACCACGAACAGCAGTCCGAGATTGCGCTGGCCCGCGGCGAGGAGCGCTTCCACGGCGTGGATCATGCAGGCGATGATGCCCTTGGTGTCGCACGCGCCGCGGCCCCAGATGTGTTCGCCGTCTTCGCGCGAAGCGATGAATGGCGGCACTGTGTCCATGTGGGTGGAAAACGTGACGTCGAGCGCGTCGCCCCATTGCGCGAAGACGTTAAACCGGCGCGGCTCCACTTCCAGACGCTCCACGCGGCCATGATAGCGAGCTGCGAGCGGCGTGAGGATATCGAACAGGAAGTTGCCGACCGCCTCTTCGTTATTGGTGATCGATTCGATATCGATGAGCGCGCGCGTCAGAGAAAAGAGATCCATAGGCCATCGTTTGGGGGAGGAAACCGGGTTAAGAGACGACGCCGCGAGTACGACGTGCCCTGCGATCCCGATAGCGCTCCACCCGCCGGAGTTGCGAGTGACAGTGGGCAGGTATTAGCCTGACCCCCCAACCGCCCGGAAATGACTTCCCGGCCGGTTTCGGCGGAAACTGCCGGCCCCTTTCGTCCGAGCTTCCGAAGGCAATCGGAATTCCAACCCGGCTACTGATGGCCGCCGCACCTCTACCGTGAAAAATTCAGGATAACGGGCAACCAAGGGCAAGTCAACTTACATCGAGCGGGCTTGTTCCTATTGAGGATCGGACGGCGCGCTGGAAACGCCGTCGGCGTTCCAGGCGATCACCCTGTAGTGGACGCCCCACTGCGGCCGTGGGTCCGTCCAGGGGTCGTCGCTGTCAGTGGCGCAGCGGTCGCAGACGGTCTGCCACTCTTTCGCGCCCGGGTTCATCCGCTCGATGGAGTAACGGACCGCGCCGGCTGAGCCTCGCCAGGCCACTAGTCCGCCCAGCACCACCGAGGTGATCACCGGGGCCGCTGGCGCCATGTGTTTCGGCACCGGCTTTCCGGCCATCGCGAAGGCGTGGGAGCGCAGTTGCTGCGCGCGCTCGGCCATGTCGTCGGCGCTGTTCACCAACGTCTTGATTCCGGGATAATACAGCGCCCACCACTCGCCGCACTCGCCCTTTTCGGCAAACGGCAACTGCTTCGAATCCGCGGGAATCGGCTGAAAACCGAAATTGTCGAGATGCGCCTGGAGCGCCCAGAACAAGTCACCCGAGACATTGGCATCGTGCGCGAGAGTGTCGAGCACCTCCTGCAAGTCGCCGGTGGTTTTCCAGTTCGTGCGGTCCCAGCCGAATTCATTCACCATGTACACCTTGCCGTGGGCGGTGACATTGGCCGCGTCGCGGGTGAACGTGGCAGCCGTCGTCACCAGCCCGCCGCCGAGCTGCGCCGCCCAATGCGGATAGTATTCGAAGGTGGTCATATCCGGGCTCGCATTGTCGAGCGCTTTCGAATAGAACGGGAAGACGCCGCTGGTGTCCAGGTAGAGGTGCTTCGCGTCGGCCTGCTTGATGTGCCGGCCCACAGTATCCACCCAATTCGCGACTTCAGCCATGCTCGCCTGACTGCCCATGAGCGCCGCGATAATGCCGCACATGTTGCAGTTCTCCCACGCGAGGATCGTGGGATCGTCCTTATATCGCACGCCCGTGATGCTGTTCACATGGTTCAGCACCGCATCGACATGCTTTTCGTACGCGGCGATCAGGGCGGGGTCGCGGAAGAATTCCTGAACGTTTGCCTTGTGCTCCCAGGCGAGGTACTGGCCGATGCCTCCGCCCGAGCATGCCGCGCAGTCGCCAATCAGCGTGACGATCACCTTCATGCCGCGGCGCCCGGCGGCCGCCAGCGCGTAATCCGAGGATTGGAATGCGGCGTCATTGAACTCGCCCTTCCGCGGTTCGATGCAGCGCGGGCATCCGACAGTATCGCCCATGGTTTGCGAACGCACCACGCGGCCGCCCATCTCGATCGCGGTGTCGAGCGCGTCGTCGATTTCGAACCGGCTTGCGAACCGCGGACCGGCGGGGTCGTGCGGTCCGTAACCTTCCAGGCCGAGCCATTCGATGTTCGGGCCGCTGAAGCGATACGGTTGGCCCGCAAAGACGAGATGCGTGCCCTCGCGGCGCACGAATTCGTCCGATACGGCTGGCTGGGCGCAGACCGTGACGCAGGCGCAGACCACCGCGCCCGCGATCGTTATTACCTTCGCCTCCACGCTCTTCATCGCAAGTCTCCTTCGGCACTGATTTAACACGATTCCGCGGGAGCCGGCAACAAAATCATGAGCTGCAATCGGAGCGGGTAAGATATGCTAATACCCATGCAACCCGAACAAGCCAAATTTCTGCTGGACGAGGTATATCTCGCAAATTTCAAGAACGAGAACCAGGTCACCAGGAAAGTAATCCAGGCGATTCCGCTCGACAAGAGCGACTATCGTCCCGACGAGATTTCAAAGACCGCGCTCGAACTGGCATGGCACATCGCAGTTTCGGAAATGCGCTTCTTCGACTCCGCCGTGGCGGGGGTGTTCGACATGACTCCGCGGCCGCGCCCGGAATCCATCCGGAATTCGGCCGATCTACTCTCCTGGTATGAGGAGAACTTTTCGTCGCATATCGAAACGGTGGCGGGTTTGACGGGAGAACAGTTGTCCAAGGTAGTGGATTTCCGCGGCATCATGCAACTGCCGGCAGTGATGTTGGTGGGACTCGCACTGCGTCATTCCATCCACCATCGTGGTCAATTGTCCACATATTTGCGGCCCATGGGAGCAAAGGTGCCCGCGATTTACGGCGAAAGCTACGATTCCGCGGAAGCGCGGAAAACGGCCGCCGCCCAGAAGGCCTGAAGACCTGCCGGACATTCGGCACGCGATTCAGATTGCGGCGAAGCCCGACGCCGTGTATCCGCTGGTGGCGACCGCCAAGGGCTTCGGCGAGTGGTGGGCGGAGGACATTACCGAGACGGCGGGCGAGGTGGCGTTGGGATTCTTCAATCGCGCCACGATTTACCGGCTGAGGCTCATGATGGATCAATCGCCGTCGCATGCCGACTGGCTGTGCGAGTCGGGCCAGGAATGGAGCGGGACCCACATTATTTTCCGGCTGGAAAGCCGTCCGTCCGGGACGCTGGTGCGGTTTACGCATGCGGGTTGGCCGGCGGAGACGGATTATTTCACCAGTTGCAAGACCACGTGATACCCACGGCAGCCGTCGCCGAACTGACCCGTCAGAACGTACCCAATTTAGGTGCTATCATACCCAATATGGGTACGGTACGGACAGTCGGCGATGCGTTGTTCGGCACAACGCGGCAGGCTGTCCTGCAACTTCTCTTCGGACAATCCGGCCGGCGCTTCTATCAGCGGCAGATCATCCGCACGCTCGGTTTGGGGTCCGGCGCCGTCCAGCGGGAATTGGAGCAACTCGCTGCTTGCGGGATTCTGGCCCGCACGGTGGAGGGCCGGCAAACGTACTTTGAGGCCAACCGCGACTGTCCGGTGTTCGAAGAATTGCGGGGGTTAGTTCGCAAGACGTTTGGGGCGGCGCAGGTTCTAAAAGACGCGTTGGCAAGTCTTGGCCCTGAGGTTCGGCTGGCCTTCATTTATGGTTCGGTAGCCACCGGAACGGAGAAGGCGGATAGCGACGTGGATTTGATGGCGGTGGGGGATCGTGTGTCGCTCGACGCGGTAGTCGGCGCTTTGGTGGAAGCGCAGCGCGAGCTTGCCAGAGAAGTGAACCCGACGGTTTATCGCACCGAAGAGTTTTGTCGTAAACTTTCACAAGGCCAGCACTTCCTCGCTCGCGTCGTGTCCGGCCCGAAAATCTTTGTGATCGGCGACGAGAATGAGCTTACGAGATTGGCGCGAGTTCGGATGGGTCAAGGAGCACCAGACCAGCCAGCAGGAAGTCGCCGACCTGTTCGCCGTCGCCGATAGGGATTTGAAAGACTGTCAAACGCCGAATCTGGGAACGGATTGGCAGTTCAATATTGCGTACAACGCGGCTCTTCAATTGGCGTCGGCCGCGCTGGCGGCCGCCGGTTACCGGGCTGATCGCACCAATCATCACTATCGCGTGATCCATTCGCTTGAGTTCACCATCGGGGCGGATGCCGCGGCAATTCGGAAATTCGACCTGTTCCGAAAGAAGCGCAATACCTCCGACTACGAGAGGGCGGACACGATCTCGGAACGCGAGGCAACCGAGATGCGCCAGTTTGCCCAGGTTTTGCACCAGAGCGTCCTTGCCTGGCTTCGCAAGCACCATCCGCAACTCACTCCTTGATACCTTAGAGAGAAGGAGCGAGTCTCCTACGTAAAATCCATTTCTTGACGCGCAGATCGGAGCGTCTGTGCCGCTCAACAGGCGGAGGCCGGCAACGAGGTCGGCCCCTTCGAAACGGCTATTCTGGAGCGGACCATCCGCAAAAACTTAGGAGAGAGAGTGGCGCATAATTTCCTATAGAAATCACGAGAGCCGCTATGAGGCGCAGCAGGCAGCCGGCTTGACCTGCCCCGACTCGCAAACCGCGGCGATATGCTCGCCACTCCTCACCCGAATTGCGCCATCCGTCGTCGCCAACCGGCCGCTCCTCCGGTTTTCGTCGGAGATTCGGGTTTCTCGCGTCACGATTGCTTTGGAGGTCATGAATGCAAGGACTGTCTCGCGCACTGCTGTTGATGGCTTGCTGCGCTCCCGGGATATTGGCGCAGGATACCGACGCTCACACATACCCGAAATTCGAGTATTTTGCCGGCTATTCCGCCATAGAAACCAACAACCACACCTTCCTTTTTTCCGGGGTCCGCCCCGTAAGCGGCCTGGATTACGACGAGGGAGGCACGGGCTTCGAGGCTTCCGTAAGGCGCAATGTGAGCCGATACTTCAGCATCGTCGGAGACTTCTCGGCGCACCTCAGTTCTAACCAGTTCGCCGTCCAGTTCTGTAAGACTCCGCCTTGTTCCGCGGCGGAAACGCAAAACGGAAAGATCGATCCGCGGTTGTTTGACTTTCTTGCCGGGCCGGAGTTCAAATGGCGTAACCGCACTCGTATCGCTCCATTTGCCAATGCGCTTTTCGGCCTGGCCCATTCCACCGCCACGTTCAACACCACCGGACCGTTTACCAACCTCTCGTCGACTGACGCAGAGTCCGGATTTGCAATGGCGTTCAGCGCGGGGTTCGAGATCCGCATCGCCCGGAGGGTCGGTTTCCGAGGCTCTCTGACTTACCGCCAGGCGTTTGTAGGGTCGGACGTCCTGCCCAGCCAGAGGGTGGACGCAGTCGGATGGTCCACCGGCATCGTATTTCATTGAAGAGAGGCCGATGCCGATCTGGGTTATGATTGTCGGACAGCGTAACCTTTTTGGCGGCCCGGACGGGCACATGAGTCGAGTCTCAATCCTTTCGCAGATTTACTTCCTCACGCTGCTGATCCTGCATACCTTCGCGGGTTACGCATTTTGTCATTTGCTGTATCTTCAGTTCCGGCAATATCGTCTTGGAAAGCCGGTGTGGGGCGGTTGGACATGGCGGGCGCTCACTCTGGTATTCGCCACTCACTACTTCAACCAGATGTGGATCTTTCTCTCGTTCACATTCTCCGATGGCGCCGCGCCGCGAATCCTGTTCCCCGTCAACGTAGCTCATGTCATCAGCCGCCCATTCATCGGACCGATGGTCATTCAGCTCTTCTATCTCACCGAGCGCAGCCGGCTGCCCGGGCACTGGCTCTGGCAGGTAATTGTGCGGACGGCATGGGGGATCGCGCTTCCCGCAGCCCTGATACGCGGTTTGTGGATTCTCGGGGTAGCAACGCCCTGGCCGAATCTGCACGATCAGGTGCTCGCGGTGTCCGATGCGCTGCTCGCGGGCGCCGTGATCTTCAGCGCCGTCGTGATGCGGCTGTCCCGCCGTCCCGATGACAACGCGTTCCGGCGCCGCCACCGGCAGTGGTGCCTTGCCATCGGCTGCGTGTTTCTTCTATCGCTGGTTCTGCAACTCATGTGGTGGCCGCTTTGGTTCGACACGCTGATGGAGTTCTTTCTGCCGTTGGCGTTCGTGCTGGCGACCGTCTATTACGGCGAGCGCTTCACGTTTTTCGACGTGTTTGCCAAGCGCGGTCTCCTGTTTCTCCTCGCGTTAGTGGTCTTCACGTGCCAATTCGCGCTGGTCTCTCCCCTTCTCACGCTTCATAGGCTTTTCTTCGCGAAGTATTGGATGACGGCCATCACGTTGGTTCCCTTCGTGCTTGCGACACCCTGGCTGTATGCCAGGCTGAACTCCTGGATCGACCGCTCCTGGCTGGGCCGGCGATTCTCCGCCGCGGGCGCCGGGGAAAGCTTCGCGGAGAGCCTGCGGGACGCCGTCGACGAGGAGGATCTGTTTGAGCGTTCCGAGTCGAGCTTGTCCTATATCTTCCAATCCAAGGCTTGCATCGATTGCGATGCCGCAGCGGTTGCCCAAGACGCAGCGGTAGCCCAAGACACGGGCGGACTCCGGGAAGCCGTTCGAGTGGACGGGTCGGAATGGGGAGTCGTCCGCATCTTCCCACGGCCGGATGGGGTACCCTTCCTGAGCCGAAGACAGGAAGCTGCTCGCAGTGCTGGCGCGAACTTTCGGTTCCAACCTGGATAGCCGGCGCCGGCGCGACGAAGAGCTCAAGCGGGAACAGCGTGCGCAGCAATTGGTGCTGAGCGCGCCAAGTCGGAGTTGAAAGCCCTGCGCGCGCAGATCAACCCCCACTTCCTCTTCAACGCGCTCAACGCCATCGCCGCCCTGATCCCGCGGAAGCCTGACCGGGCCGAGCAGACCGTCGAGCAACTCGCCGAGGTTTTCCGCTATACCGTGCGGCGGGCCGATCGGGAATGGGTGCGCCTGGCCGAGGAGATCGAGTTCGTCCGCTCCTATCTGGCGGTCGAGCAGACCCGTTTCGGGGAACGGTTGCGCGTGCAGATTGAAATGGAGAGGGGTACCGAGAACATCCGAGTCCCTGCTATGGTCATTCAAACCCTTGCCGAGAATGCCATCAAACACGCCATCGCCTTGATGCGCGGCTTAGGTGTGATAAGGATCTCGGCCTGTCATGGTGACAGGGTACTTGTCAGCGTCGCGGACAACGGCCCGGGTTTCGGAGGCCATGCCGGCGGGAATTCGTTGCCGGAGTCGCCCTCCGGCACGGGATACGGACTCAAGAATATCCAGGAGCGCTTTTCCGCATATTATGGCGCCGCCGCCGTGCTGCGATTCCGGCGCGATGCCGCTTCCGCAACCACGGTGGTCTCCTTCGAACTTCCCGCGGTGGTGGATTCGGCGGGGAGCGAATGATGCGTGTCCTGATCGTCGACGATGAGCAACTCGCCCGCGACCGCCTGCGCCTGCTGCTCAGTGCCTTCGACGACCTCCGGATCGTGGGGGAGGCGGAAGACGGCGAACAGGCGATGGAGCGCATTCGCGAACTCCAGCCCGATCTGGTTCTGCTCGATATTCAAATGCCTGGCTGCAGCGGCATCGAGGTGGCCAGTTCCCTGCCCTCGCCGCGCCCCAAGATCATCTTCTGCACCGCTTTTGACCAGTACGCCGTAGATGCATTCGAGCTCTCTGCGGTCGACTACCTGCTGAAACCGGTGAATCGCGCTCGCTCGGCCCACGCGATAGAGCGAGCCCGGGCGTTGAGCGCCGCCGAACTGGATGCGCATGTGGACAGGGTCACCCGGAGCCGGCGAATGGCGCCCGCGCGATTTCTGGGAAGGCGCGGTTCCCGCTTCGTCGTGATTCCGCAGAAGGATGTGGTGTATTGGGGCTTGGACGGCGGCTTGACCAGGCTCTACTCAGCCGGGCAAAGCTATGTCATGGAACCGACCTTGAACGAGATCGAACGCCGCCTCGATCCCGCCGTGTTCTGCCGAATTTCCCGGACCGCGATCGTCAACCTCGACTACGTGTCGGAAGTGAACATGTTGGTGGGCGGATACGGCGAACTTCTGCTCAAGACCGGCGTGCGTCTGGAAGTGAGCCGCAGGAGGCTGAGGGTCTTGATGGCGAAGTTGGAGGGCATTCCAGGCCCCCCGCAAGTCACTCCTTGACAACTTAGGAGAGAAGTCGCATAATCTCCTATAGAGATTAGGAGAGCCGCCATGCCGGATCATGCCGACCTGCTTCCCGGAACGCTGGACATGCTGATTTTGAAAGCCGTGTCCTTGGGGCCCCAGCACGGCTACGGCATCCTGCTGCGCATCGGCCAGATCTCCGGCGACACACTCAATATCGAACAGGGGGCGCTCTATCCGGCGCTATACAGGCTGGAGCGGCAGGACTTGCTGGACACCGAATGGGGCGTATCGGAAAACAACCGGCGCGCCAAGTTCTACCAGCTCACGCCCGCGGGCGTCAAGCGTTTGAAAGAAGAGACGCAGAGCTGGAATCGCACGGCGATGGCCGTGGCTACCGCTTTGTCTGCCAGGCCACAGGAGGCCTAAATTGAAATTTCTCAGTTTGCTGGCCGCGGGCCTGTTTCGCCGCGCGCGCATGGAGCGCGATATGGCGGACGAGTTGGCCGCGCACATGGCCCATCGCGCGGACGATCTGATACGCGCGGGCTGCTCGCAAGCCGAAGCGGCACGGCGCGCGCGCCTGGAATTCGGCGCGGTCGAGGGCTACAAAGAAAGCTGCCGCGAAGCGCGCGGCCTGGCGTGGTTCGATGAACTGCGCGGAAATCTGCGTTTCACCGTGCGCAGTTTGCGCGCCAGCCCGGGATATACTCTCGCCGCGGTACTTTCGCTCGCCATCGGGATCGGCGCCAACTTGTGCGCGTTCGTTTCGGTGAATTCCATCATCCTCCATCCGTTCCCCTTTCCGCAGATCGATCGCATCATGCTGCTGGGGGAGACCGCCAACAAAATCGGCTGGCACCGCGACCCGGTGGCGCCGGCGAATTTCTTCGACTGGAAGGAGAATAACCGCTCATTCGCGTTTCTCTCGGCGTTTCGGCCGTGGGATGCCTTGCTGACCGGCACGGGAGAACCGGAGCGCGTGATCGCTGCGCGCGTCACCGCCGATTTTTTCGGCACGCTCGGCATGGCGCCGGCGAAAGGCCGGGGCTTTTTCGAGCGCGAATGCCAGCCGGGCGCCGACAACGTGGTGGTGGTGAGCCAGGCGTTTCAGAAGAGCCACGTGGTATCGCTCGGGCAAACCATCGCCCTCGATGGGCGCGCGCATACCGTCATCGGCGTGATGCCGGATGAGTTCGATTTTCCGTTGACTACCGAGATTTGGGCGCCGCTGGCCTACAGTCCGGAAGGCAAAGCCCGGCGTAGCGGCGCGGAGCTGGCGGTGGTCGGACGCTTGAAACCGGATGCGACGGTCGAAGGCGCACGCGGGGAAATGGCGGCGCTCGCGGCCACCCTCGCCAGGCGATACCCGCAGAGCAACGACGGGCGCGGCGTGTCGATCGAATCGATCCGGCAAATGAACGAAGTTACCAACCGGTTCGTGGCGATTCTCTTGTTCGCTGCCGGGTTTGTTCTGCTGCTGGCTTGCGCCAATATCGGCAACCTGCAACTGGCGCGATTCACCGCCCGCCAGAAAGAATTAGGGCTGCGCGCCGCGCTGGGAGCCAGCCGCTTCCGTTTGGTGCGACAGTTGCTCACCGAGAGCCTGGCCATTTCCGCGGCCGGAGGCGTGTTGGGTTGGGTGGCCGGCGCGTGGGAACTCGGCATCATGAAGAGGTACATCCCGGCCGAGGTGTTGCGATGGGTAGCCGGTCTGCGGAATTTGCAGATGGATGGCGTGGTTTTGGCTTTTGGCATCGGCATTTCGTTGGCGGCGGGAATCGTCTGCACCTCGCCTTCGATCTATCAATTGCTGCGCCGGCGGAGCGGTGAGCGCCTCAACGAGTCGTTGAAGGAAGGCGGCCGCGGAGCTGTTTCGGGCCGCGCCGGCAATCGCGCCCGCTCCATTCTGGTGGCCACGGAAGTAGCGCTGGCGTTGGTGCTCATGGTGGGGGCCGGCCTGATGGTGCGGACCTTCGCGCGCATGATGGCGGCCAACTCCGGCATCGACCCGAAAGGTGTGCTGACCCTGGAAGTAACGCCCTCGCCGCGCGACGGAATTCAGACCGCGCAGTATTACCAGCGCGTGCTCGCGGAGATGAATGCGATTTCGGGTGTCGAATCGGCGGCGGTATCGGGAGGTGTCGAAGCCGCCCAGTGGGAAATCGAAGGAAGGGGTAGACCCGACGCCGGCCAGCCGCGTCCGGACCGTAGCGCGATTAGTTCGCGCTACTTGCAGACGATGCGCATACCCATGGTGGAAGGCAGATCCATCGGCGAGCAGGACGGTCCGGAATCTACGCGCGTGGCGGCGATCAGCGAGAGTCTGGCACACTACTACTGGCGCGGATCGTCGCCTCTCGGGCAGCGCATCCGTCTGGGAGGAGCATCGTCCCCCTGGCTCACGGTGGTAGGAATTTGCGGCGACATACGCAACTGGTTCGGAGGCCAGGACCAGCCCATGGCTTACGTATCCTACCGGCAGGAGCCGCCGCCCGGAGTGCGTTTCGCGCTCCGCACCGTGCGCGACCCGATCGAATCCGCGAGCGCCGCGCGCTTGGCGATCCGGCGCGTGGACGCCAATCAAGCCATCTATAACGTGAAATCCATGGAGCAAATCCTGGCCGAGCAAACGTCGGGCGTACGTTCCGCGGCCATGGTAATGAGCATCGACGCCGCCATCGCGCTGCTGCTGGCGCTGATGGGCGCGTACTCCGTGTCCGCATTCTTCGTGGCGCAACGGACGCAGGAATTCGGCGTCCGCCTGGCCCTGGGCGCCTCGCCGCGCGCCATCGTTCGCATGGTGCTGGCCGAGACCGCGCGTACCAGCGCCGTGGGGCTGGCGGCGGGTATCGCAGCCGCCCTGGCGCTGACCGCCACCATGTCGCGCACGCTTTACAATGTGGTGACCATCGAGCCCCTGACGTTTGCCGGGCTCACGGCGATGCTCGCTCTCTCGGCCCTGCTGGCCGCCTACGTTCCCGCGCGCCGCGCCACCCGGGTCGATCCCATGACGGCGTTGCGCAGCGAGTGATCGCCATCTGAATCCAATCGGCGGTTTCCAGCCGAGCTTCTTTATCCGTGTTCATCTGTGTGAATCCGTGGCCCATTTTTGGCCGGGCCAAGACATAGGCAACCGACTCACGCGAATGAACACGGGCTATGTGGTCGGAGTCTTGCCCTTTCGTTTAAGGATCCCACCTTGGCGCCACGCTTGCGTCGCTCACTCCCGTTAGCTTGACAAGCTTCCAGCCGTTCTTGTAATACATAGGATAGGGACGCTCTGAATATGTTCCGCTCGGGCTCAGCCCGTTCGCGTGAACGCTTCATTACTCGGGTCCTTTGTTTGCGGTTGCAGCCTGGGAACTTGCAATGGAGTGTGGGCAGAACTACATCGTCATTTCAAACTGTCCCTCGCATGGGCTAAAGGAGAGACAATGCGCGTCAATGTGAAATCCCGTACTGCTCTGGTGCTTGTGTTCGCGGCGTTGGCCACCGGCCTGATGCTGCTGGCAATCAATACCGCGCCGCGATCGACTTCAGCGGCGTCAAGCCCGCAATCGTCGGCCGCGCGCAGCACCCTTCCACCGGTGTCCTACGCGGACGTGGTGGACCGCGTCGCGCCCGCCGTGGTGACCATTCACGCCGCGCGCCGTGTGCGCGCGCCTCAAATGCCCGATTTCTTCAACGATCCGATGTTCCGCCAGTTCTTCGGCGGCGGAGGCCGCATGAACCCCCACGGCAATCAGGCGCCCCTGCAAAAGGAAGAAGCGCTCGGTTCGGGCGTGATTGTCAACTCCGACGGGCATATCATTACCAATCATCATGTGGTGGATGGAGCCGAGGAGATCTCGGTGGATTTAACCGACGGGCGCCACTTCGCCGCGAAGGTGATCGGTTCCGATTCGCCCAGCGATCTCGCGGTGCTTAAGATTCAGGCTACCAATCTGCCAGTGCTCTCGCTTGGCGATTCCGACAAGGTCCGCGTGGGCGATGTTTGCCTCGCCGTCGGCAATCCCTTGGGAATCGGCGAGACCGTGACCATGGGCATCATCAGCGCCAAGGGCCGCCAGACCGGCCTCAGCGACGGCAGCTTCGAAGACTTCCTGCAAACTGACGCCGCTATCAATCAGGGCAATTCAGGCGGTGCGCTGGTGAACACGCAAGGTGAGCTGATCGGCATCAACAGCGAGATTCTCTCGCCTTCCGGCGGCAATATCGGCATTGGATTCGCTATCCCATCGAACATGGCGCGCAGCGTAATGGATCAGTTGACCACCAATGGCAGAGTAAGCCGCGGTAGGCTGGGCGTGGAGATTGACCCCATCACGCCGGAGATCGCGGAGAGCATGAATTTGAAGGATTCTCGCGGCGTGCTCATTAGCGGCGTGGAACCCGGGCTAGCGGCCGACAAAGCCGGAATCAAGGTCGGTGATGTAGTTACCGCCGTGAACGGCGTGCGCGTGGACGATAGGAATGCACTGCGCAATCGGATTGCGGCCATGCCTCCCGGATCGGACGTTACCCTTACAATCCTGCGCGACGGCCACGAACAGCAATTGCACGCCAAACTCACCGAGCTGAAAGCCGACAACGAGGCTTCTGCAGCCGAGGGTGCCGGCGGCGGCGAAAGCGCCGGCGGACAACTGGGCATCTCGGTAGAGCCGGTGACCTCGGAGATCGCCAATCGGCTGAAGCTGAAAAGGGCGGGCGGCGTCCTGATCACCGATGTCGAACCCGGCAGCCCGGCGGCGGAAGCGGGACTGCAACCCAATGACGTGATTCTCGAAGTGAATCACCAGCCGGTAAAATCGGGCGCCGACGTTCGCGCCGGTGTGAAGAACTCGGGGTCGCGCCCAGTCCTGCTGTTCATCAGCCGCCAGGGTGCGAATCACTTCGTCGCCATCCAGACGAAGTAACGTATCGAAAAGGCACCGCTCCCTCGCATCGCGGTCGCGGCTCATTAAGTCGCGGCTCATTAAGAAGAGGCCTCGTGCCTTTCAAGTTTCAGCTCATCGGCCAGTTTGCGCGCCTTCGGGGCTCGCGCAGGGCGCCGCCTCCGCCACGGGGCTCTCGACCACGATTTCAGTTCCTCCGGTGGTGGTGTGCGCCAGTTCTCCGAACCACCGCCCGTCCCGCGCCAGAATGCCGTCCCTTTCGGCGGTTGAGATGGGGGCACGCGTATCGAGCAGTTCGTGCAGAATCTTGCCGACCGCTTCCTTTTCGGTCCAGCCGTAGATCTCGCGGGCACCGGCATTCCACCCTGTAATCACGCGGTTCCCATCGGCCGTAATGATGGCGTCGTGGGAAAGGTCTATCTGAAATCCACGGGCTTTCGGATGTAGCTGTTGCAATTCGATCGGGCCCCGCGTCGACATTCCGCGAAATACCAAACCAGCATCGGGGTCAAATCCCCCCACAACCCGCAGTTCGAGACCGCCGCCCGGACGCTCTCAGACCGTCCGGCATCGCGGGCGTGCGGCGTTTGCTGCACGGCCGGCCGCACCCCGAGTTCGCCATGGAAGATCAATGGTTTCCAGCCCCGTCCCCTGGGAGCGTAAACGCCAGCAAAACGGCCGCCGTGTAGTCCTGTAAGGCTTGGCGATACCCCTCGACCTTCGCGACGATGGAAGAATACTCGTTGGCGGCGATGGCCGTCCTCACTTCCCGCTCGGTGGCGCGCACAGCTTCGGCTTGCGTCTTCAGTCGCATGCTTTCTCCCCAGGGTTGAGTGTGAACTTCGCCACGCTGAGTAGTTCGCATGCTGGAAATTTCTCCATTTTTTCTTTTGTCCATTTGAATTTCCCGGGAGAATACGTTGAAATTTCCAGCATGAACTTGGTCCGAACTCTCGCCGAATTGCGCCGTGAATTGGAGCGGGTAAACGCCGCGATCCTGGCTTTGGAGGATGTTCTCGCCAATCCCACACCGAAAACCAGGCGGGGCAGGTCGATGGGAGCACAGGAGCGGTTGGCGGTATCGGAACGGATGCGCCGGTATTGGGAGGCAAAGCGCACAATGGCGTGCGAGCCGCCGGCGATTTCACCGGATCGTTCCGAAATCCCCACAATCGCCGCCGGAAACGATTTTGGACGCATGGCGGGGTCGGATGCCGGGTGCGCGTTCTCGTCGCAGGCCGGGTGAGTCCCGCGCGTGGTAGCTTGGACCTGATGACGTGGCTTGTCTGGTCCTTGCTTTCCGCGGTCTTCGCGGCGTTTACCGCTATTCTGGCGAAAATCGGCGTCTCCGGAGTGGACGCCAATCTGGCGACCGCCGTGCGCACCTCTGTGGTGGTGGTCTTCACCTGGCTGATCGCGCTGATGGCCCGCGCCGAAACGCCGTTCCAGCACTTCACTCCGAAGACCTGGATTTTCCTGGCGCTATCCGGCATGGCCACGGGGCTCTCGTGGCTGTGCTACTTTCACGCGCTGCAGGTGGGGGAAGCGTCGCGCGTGGCGCCCATCGACAAGCTCAGCGTGGTATTCGTGATTCTTCTGGCCACGCTGTTTCTGGGCGAGAAATTGACGTTGGGCAAGGGCGTGGGCGTGCTGCTGATCGCCGCGGGCGCCATCGCGATCGCGCTCGATTGATGCGCTCTGGTGCCGCGGACTCTGTAAGTTGGCGGGGGGCTAGCCACAAGCTGTTCACTTCACGGGTTGAGCCTCAGGTCGGTGATCCATGTCGCGCAGAACCATTGTCTCCGAGTGGGCGACATAACCGCCTGAGGCGGGGCAGAACGCCCGGCGTGCGGGGTTTTGGGATTGTCTGTTCAATCACAGGGGAGAGGAGATCCGCCGGGAATCAAAGGTCCTCTGGGCGCAGCCCAGTGTCCTTCCCAATCTTGGACAGGGCAGCCGGGCCGATCTCTTCGCTATCGTGAAAGCAGAATGTGAAGTTCGGCCAACCGGCACGCGGTGGGCAGCGGCCGGAGAGAGCTATCCGGCGGCCCAGGCTTAAGTGAACCGTATTGTAGGCTAGCGCTAGCCGCTTTGCCTTCCGGGACAGATGTCCCAGCGATTTGCCGTAACTTGTTGACTTTGCGTCCCCGCGCTCCTATTTCTAGGACAGCCTGTCCCAGACTTACGGCGCCAGAGCCTTCCAAATAGGTTCGACCCAGGAATCCTTGGCCATGTCCCAAACGATAAAGTCCGAATCGAACTGCCAGTAGGTCCACGCCCATCCGAGCTTCTCCGCCGTGCGCGCCACGAACGATGTGTAGCGCACGCGGGAATCCATTTCGCCTTTGTCGTACGCTCCGAATTCGCCCAGCAGAATCGGACGGTTCTCCTTCTTCGACCACCGCTCGACGCCGGCGAAATCGTCCACTACGCGCTGCTTCTCGGCGTCGGTTCCCCACTTCACGCCGGAAAGCTTTGCCGTCGCGGGATTCCAACTCGCTCCCTGGTGCGTGAATTCCATCGGCAGATAGTAATGCACGGTGACGATGATATGGCGATCGTCGGCCGGCAACACCAGTTTGTCGAGGTAGCTTATGTTGTTCCAGAACGCCGGCCCGATCACCACGTTGCGCTGCGGATTGGTCGTGCGGATGACGGCCAGCGACCTCTTCAGCAAGCTGTTCCACGCCTCCGGCGTGAGCTGCGAGTTGGGCTCGTTTAGGATCTCGAACAGCACGCCGTTCGGTGCATCCTTATAGTGTGCCGCTACCTGCTCCCAGAAGGCCAGCAGCTTCGGCTTGCATGTCTCCAACTCCTTGCCGCAAGGTTCGAAATCGTGCTCGTCGAGGATTACTTGCAACTGGTTCGCCAGGGCGTTCTTCACGGCCCAGTCGAGCGTCCGGAACCAGGCGTCGCTCAGTTGATTGGACGCGTTCATGTGGCTGAACGCCTGCAGGTTGATGCGAATGGTCTGAAATCCACCCTGGTGGATCAGTTGAAAATGGCGTTCGTGGAAGCGCGCCTTCGCGCCGTCTTCCCATATGGGATCGTAGCCGAGTACATTGACGCCCCGGCCCATCAGTTTCACCTGCTCGAACGGATCGAGCGGTTTGAATGCCTGCGGCTGCGCGCTCAATCCGCCCCCAGCCAGGGCGGCGAGCGACAACAACCGGAGCGATGCTCTCATTGCGTGCTTCATCGTGCCGTTTTCCGAAGCACGATGATAGCGCCATGCACTCCGTTACGGTACGTTCGCGCCCACCGTGTTCGAAGTGCCCACTGAATTGGTGAGTGTAACCGATACCGACGCGATGCTCGAAATGCTCCCGCTGACGGCGAAAGGCACAGTCAGCGAGAACTGCGAACCCGTCGCCAGCGATTTCGCGCTCCCGTACCACGCGGCGAACAGACTGCTTACGTCGATGGTGACGCTTGTCGTCTGTAGATTCGCGCCGGCCGCCGGCGTGAACTGGAACGTGGCGGTCTTCATGTCGAGCGTGGTCGATGTTCCCACCACCACCACATTGATGCCCGTCGTTGTTGTAGTCACTGTCACGCTATTGATTGTGGGGGCAGACGCGGCGATGGTAGTCGTGGCCGAGGGCGCCACCGAGGGAGTAATATTCACCCCCGCGGCGCTCAGCGAGAGCGATATTTCAATGGTCCCCGGGAGCGTGCCGACCTGGAACTGCAGCGTGGCTGTCGTGGTATTGGCCGGGATAGTGATCTGCGTGGTCCGCGAGCCGCCGGGGAAGCTCAGGTCGCTGGAACTGCCGGGGTTCGGCGTGATGGAAAGCGTCGCCGTGACCGTGATGGGAAGCGGATAGGGACTCGCCAGCGCGATCGTGACGGTC
>Ga0181538_10000474_pt1 | contig 47372 bp, 43 predicted proteins | sample PEATcosm2014_Bin_40_FD_119773 | JGI IMG/M metagenome (GOLD analysis project Ga0181538, IMG submission 119773) | Peatland microbial communities from MTU Mesocosm Facility, Houghton, MI, USA - PEATcosm2014_Bin23_30_metaG | ecosystem: Environmental > Terrestrial > Soil > Wetlands > Peat | place...
AGCTCTCGGGGAGAAGACGCCCAACGAATTCGCCAAGGAAATCGCGGCTAGCCGCGATTTCCTTCGGATACAAACAGCCGAAAACTCACCCTAGAACTGGTATGAAAAAGCCGGTCCGATCAAAGTGATATAAACTCTCGCATTGAACCTGGTACAAAAACTCGGGCGGGTCACAATTCGAAGGAACTTTTCGAGCGAGTCGAGGCTACAAATTTGGGCTCGACCTTCCGTCAGCAGGCCGCATGGTGGATGAACCATTCGCAAACAAGGAAACGTAAGCCGATCAAACCAGCAACTGCAGTCGGGTATCAGAGCTATATAGATAAGTGGCTCAATCCGAATGTGGGAGACATGCCGCTTTGGCAGGTGGATAACAAGGCCGCAAAAACGCTTGTTTCGAAGCTAGCGGAGGCGAACCTGGCTCCCAAAACCGTCATCGAAATCGTTGCCGTAGTAAAACTGGTAGTCGCTTCGGCGACCGATGAGAGTGGCAAGCCGATCTATCCTCGTGAATGGAATCACGAATTCATCGACATGCCGACTGTGAAGGCAATCGAACAATACACACCGACAGTAGAGGCCGAGGACGTATCCGAGATCATTTCGAAGGCTCAGGGCCGGCACAAGGTTCTGTATGCGGTGCTCGCCGGAACGGGCATGAGAATCGGGGAAGCACTCGCAATCGAGATCGGAGAGCCTTCCAATGAACGCACGACCATCTCCACCGACTGCAAAACGATCAGTATCCGCAGAAGCATCTGGCGCGGAAGAAAGCAAAACCCCAAAACGGATAGCGCCGTTCGGGAAATCGACGTGCCAGCACCTCTCTCTGCAATGCTGAAGGATTTCATCGGAAGCCGTACTTCTGGATTCCTCTTTCAGACAAAGACCGGCAGGCCCCTGATGCCGAGGAATGTTCACCGTGATCTGCGAAAAATCACCGAGAAGGCTACATTCCACGCGTTTCGTAGGTTTCGTATCACGAACTTGCGTGAAATTGGCGTTCCGGAGGACATACTGCGATTTTGGGTGGGACACGCAGATAGGTCCATAACAGACCGTTATTCGAAGATGAAAAAACGGACACCTTTGCGGGTGGGGCGGCGATCTGGATTTGCACGTGCGTTGTGACGGGTGCGTCCTCTTGAATGGAGCCGACAGCCGCGAGCCGATTCAACGCGGCAAGTGAGTCTCCGCATCCGTCGACTGTAAGCATGCCAAATAGAAGCAAGGCGGCTCCAAGCGTTTTTCGCATGCTGTCACCTGTCCTCGGTAGCTGAGACCAATTCTGCTGCCTAGCTTAGCAAGCTTCGCCCACATTCTTCGACAGGTAAAGAGCCATCCCACACTGAGTCACTCTCAAGAATATCGTCTCCTCCGGAATAGTCGGCAACCCTTACTTTGGGATTACTTCAGGTTTGCCCGTCATCCGCTCCGAATCGCAAATTCGCGGCAACTTTCTGAACCAAGCCATAGCACGAACAGGCCCGAGTCACAACTACCACATCCATTGGCTATGCCTTCCCATATCGCCGTGGCTACAGCTCCTGGCGCGTAGGCCGGAACAGGATCTCGTTAATGCCCACATCATCCGGCTGGCTGATTGCGAAGGACACGATATTGGCAAATGTCTCTGCCGTGACGCCGATCATATCCGCGAACTTGCGCACGCCGTCGGCGATATCCGGCTCGGTGACGCTGTCGGCGAGTTCCGTCTTCATTGAGCCCGGAGAGATAACCGTGGTTCGGATGTTATATGGCTTGACCTCTTGCCGCAGGCCCTCCGAAATCACGAGCACAGCTGTCTTTGTCGCAGCGTAAACAGCACTTCCCGGTCTCACTTTATGGCCGGCGACGGAAGAGGTGTTGACGATGTGCCCGCTCTTCTGCGCCTTCATGTGCGGCAGCACAGCTGCAATCCCGTACCCCATCGGTCTGTTGTCAGTCCGACAGGACCCCAACCCACCGGAAGTGCGCGGCGGACCGAAAAGGTGCTTGCGTCAATTTCACTGACTGTGTCGCTCCATGAGTTCGAAACGTAGAGTGTCTTGCCGTCGGGTGAGACAGCCACGTCTTGTGGCCTGTGCCCGACCTTTGTTCTGCCGATGACACGCCGTGTCCGCAAATCGACAGCTAGCACGGAATCGTCATCCTCACAGACAACGTATAGCTTCGAGCCGTCAGGCGAGAATCTCAGCTCTAGAGGTGTGAGGTAGTTCGCTGGCACAACAGTGTTCGGCTGGACTCCAGGCGGCGCAGCAGCGCTCCGGGAGGCCAAGAGTGCAACGACAAATGCAGCGGCTGCAAACAGTGCAGAAAGAATTTTATTTCTCCAGCGTGGCCATCCCTTGGGAACAATACGCATTATTTCTTTACCCCTTGAGCGACGTGTTGGACCTCGCCTGGTTCAGTGGTGTTCAGAATCTGATCGGCCTCGACGTGCTCAAATATTTGCACCGTTCCTGCCGGTTACTTCTTTAGCGAACGAATGAACGCAACCATGTCCTTCACCTGATCCGGCGTCATACTCTTGTAGGCGGGCATCTTCGGCGGCTTGCCATTCGTAATGATTCCGCTCAGACCGGCATCGCTCTTCTTCTGGACATCGGCGGAAGTGAAGTCAGGAGTCTTCATTGATTCTTTGCCCTTGCCATCCGCTCCATGACACATCGCACACTTGGCCTTGAACGTGGCCCCTGCGTCGGCGACATCGGCCTTCGCGGGCAAGCTGAACAGGCAGGTACTTGCCAGCAATGTCGCGGCCAGCGTCATCGCTCCGAGGTTCTTCATAGTTGTCTGCATTTTTCTCTCCCTGATTAGATTTCGGCGAGGACCGTCTCTGCTTCCCCCCGTATTTCAAAATCCGATCGCGCATTAAATAAACTTAATGGCGCAGCTCCGCCGTCTCCACTTTGCTGGCATTACTTTCAATTTGTCGAATGTATAGGCGCAGTCCAAGCAAGACGGCGAGGATAATTCCCAAGGATAAGCCCAGACCTCTTCGGCGACGGTCGCGCTCAGCCAGCGCCGCTTGGCCCTCGGCTTGCGTCTTTGCGGCAATCTTAAGACCTGCCTGAATGTCCTGTTCAACGAGCTCGGTTTTAAAACTATGGATGGTGACGCGAGCCTTGGTAAGAGAATCTCGGGCCTGATCCTGCTCCGTCCGAGCCTCACTGACCTCCATACCTGAGGATTCGGCAACCCCCAATATTCGATCTGCCGCCTTGACTGCACCATCCAATTGCGTCAAGTCCTGCAGCATTTTCGCTCTAGCTTGATCACAGATGTCACCAGGTTTGTGGCAGCGCATGCAGACAGCCTCGGGGCCCGTACCGAGTTTCGCGTCTGTGGGTAGGCTTACGCCATGATTGCTGTGACACACCACACACCCGGGAAGACCGGTGGATTGAAACGCCACCTTGTGGGTGCTTTTGTCATACATCTGCGCCTGAAATACATGGCAGTTCGCGCATACATTCTTTACTGAGTCTATTCCTGGCGGAGCGGCGCCGTGATTGCCGTGGCAAGTCGGACATGTTGGCGCGCTGAGATCTCCACGAACTGTCATCGCTTCGTGGTGCACGCTACGGTTGTAGTTGGCGTATTGGTCCGTAGGGATGCCATATCCTTGCATGTATTTGGCATCGGAGTGACACCGGGAGCAGGTTTGCGCCACGTTCAATGGAGTTATTTTGGAGCGTGGGTCGCTCGCCGGGCGCAGGTCGTGCACGCCATGGCAGTCGATGCATACCGCAACCTTGGTATCTCCCTGCACCAGCCGCTTGCCGTGCACGCTGGTCTTATACTGGGTAAATTGGTCGGTACGCAACGATGGGTTGTATTTGCGCATGAACGTGCCGTCGGAGTGGCAATGGCCGCAGAGTTCCGGAATCTGGCTGCGCTTAATCTTGCCACGGAAACCAACAGCCTTGCTCATGGCGTCCATATCTGCCTTGGTGGGGTCGCCGCCGTGACAACTGGCGCAGGTCAACCCTTTTTGAGCATGAATGTCTTGAGAAAACTGGGCTTGCGTTACTTGCAGCGGAGGATCCAGTGCGGCGTGGCAATCCAGGCAGGTACTCGGCGCCTGTGCGCGGGCCCCGCCGACACAAACGCACACGATCGTCAACAATAGGGTTAGCGACCACGGGAAACCTTTATTTAGCCATGTATCCATAGATTGTCATCGCGATGATATAGCTGAGAGCAAATATCCCGGCGCCGAGAACGAGTCTTCGCCCGCGCCTGCCGCCAGCTTGTTCGAAGAACGGCAACAGCAGCCATACAATCCCCGCCACACCAAACACGAAGATGCCTAAGACGTCTCCGTCGGCAAACCACACCTTTGCCGGAATCTTCTTGAGTGTCTGGAACATAAACATGAAATACCATTCAGGTCGGATTCCGGCCGGCGCGGGAGCAAACGGATCCGCCTTCGCTCCAAGTTCCCAAGGAAGAATCGCCGCCAGCGCGCCGAGAACTCCCAAAGCGATGTACCAGGACATCAATTCGCGCAAAAAGAAGTTCGGGAAAAACTTCATCTGCCGCATTTCACTGGGCGAAGCTTTCCAGCGGGCCTCCACGCTTGGTGGGACGCTCATGCCAAAATATTGAACCAACGCGATGTGAATAAGCAGCATGAGGACAGTCAATCCGGGCAGAAGTGCAACGTGGAATCCGAAAAAGCGAGTTAACGTGGCACCTGTTACGTCTTCTCCACCACGCAGAAAGACCTTCAGACCATGGCCGATGACGGGTACCTGACCGGTGATTTCCGTTCCGACCTTGGTGGCGAAAAATGCCAGCGTATTCCACGGGAGGAGGTAACCGCTGAAACCGAATCCCATTGCCAGGAACAGCAACAACATACCGGTTATCCACGTCAGCTCCCGCGGCTTACGGTAAGCCCCCAGGAACAACACGCTGAACATGTGACAGAATGCGGTAAAGATCATGAGGTTGGCGGCCCACGAGTGGATGGAACGCACCAACCAACCGAACTGCACTCGGGTCATGATGTACTGGACGCTCTCGAAAGCCTCGGTGGCACTGGGCCGATAATAAAGGAGTAGGAGAATGCCGGTGCAGACCTGGATGCCAAAGAGAAAGAGCGTGATGCCGCCGAGGAAATACCAGTAAGACAAGTCGTGGGCGGGGACGGTTTTCTTTCGCAAGGGAGCTGTGAGATCGGCCCAGTCAAACCGTTCATCGATCCAGTCGCGCAGCGCGGCAAACAAGGCTATGCCTCCCGCTTCAGTGAGACCACCACATCGTCTCCCCGCAAGTGGACCTCATAGACCTCGAGCGGCCGAGGCGGGGGACCCGAGACGTTGCGGCCATTCAGATCGTATAGTCCGTTGTGGCAGGCACACCAGATCTCTTGCAGGTCGCCGCGGTACTGCACAATGCAGCCCAAATGCGTACATGTGGCAGAAAGTGCGCGATAACTCCCGTCGCTGTTTCTGATCAGCAGGCCCGGACGGCTGCCGAAGCGAAAAATCTTGGCAGAGTTCGGCTTCAGTTCGCCGATCTTACCGGCGGTTACCTGATCGCCTCCGAGTTCCGCCACGGGCGGGGGAACAAGGTAGCGAAGCACGGGATAAATGAAAGACGCGAAAGAACCGAGCAGGCCGCCGCCAAGAAGGATTTCGATCATTCGCCGGCGGGCCGGTTTGGGCTGGGGACTCGGGTCAGCAGCCACGAGCTGAACTCCGTGCTACAGAGGCTGCGGAGGTCTGGACGACCAACGTTATCATTTTCATGGAACACTCTCTTCATTATTCATGCGGAATGCTTTTCCACCGTGCGTTGCATTTCGCGCAACCACATCGCCTGGAACAGTTGCAGGCGATGGCCAATGACAACCGCTAAGTTCAAAGTGATTTTGTACCCAACGGTCGGGTTGGCGGCGAAATGCTTGCGCAACTCCTCCCGGGGCAGAGCAATGACTTCCGTTTCAAGCGGAGCTGTGGCGGCAAGAGTGAACTTGTGGGGTGGAATCAGGGCTGACCAGCCCACCGTCTGACCTGAGGTTCGCTCTTCGACGACCACATCTTCTTCTCTCCCTCGGACCTGCATGGGAAGTGTGAGCCTGATTCGTCCGCGCTCAATCAGAAAAAGACGCTCGGCTGGGTCTCCCAACTGGAACAAGGAAGCCCCGCTGGGCACTGTGAGTCTGCTGCCGAACGCCAGAATCCGTTGAGCTTCGTCGGCAGTGAGATCCTTTAGCAGTTCCGATCGGTCGGGAGCCATGAAGGGACTCTCAGTTTACGAATACCGAGGTCGTCTTAGTGTGCAACTGGGCATGCGTAGGGGACTCGAGGAACGACTGCGCGGCAGCCTGCTCCAAGCGGACGTGATTTTCTATCTGCGCGAGGAGGACCTCTGTAGGCACATAGGATCCCGGACTATCGGGAGGCACGACTTTGTCAGCAAAGAATCGACCTGGACCCACCGCTTTAACAGGCCGCAGCTCAGGTTGAACCTGCGAAGACGACTTTTTGGGACGCGTCGCCGCACCAAACGCGATGGCTGTAACGGCCAGCCCCAGCATACTCATGCACAATACCGTCAAGAGCATTTCCATAGTCGAGTACCTCCCTCTGCAGTTCATGGGCACGTTTTTTGCCAGATTGGTACAGCCCTAAGTTCTTTAATTTCAGATGAGGTAGGAGCGCGATGGCATGCGAACTGACAGGTTGTCAGGACACGTCTGACAATTCGTCAGTCATTGACGCGCCAAAGCGCCGTATGCCATGCTTGCGGCTGTTCGTTACCCCACAGCATGAAGCTGCGTTCTGCCAGCATGACGGTCGTCCTCGCCCTCGGAATTACGGTGGCTGTGGTCATTGCCTGCACCGCGGCGTCTTACATTTATTCGGTACACCACTTCCAGAGCCTTCTGGAAGCCGCGCGTAACACGGCACTCACTGAAGGGGACCTGATCCGCGTCGCGCTCGAGCATCAGATGTTGGAAAACGACCGCACGCTGATTGCTAAGATGATCGGGAGTTTTGGGAAGCAAGAACGTGTTGAGCAACTCATTCTGTTGGACCGCAATGGCGTGGTACGGTATTCCAGCAAGCCCGGAACGTCTGGGGACAATTTTCGGATCGACTCTCCCACTTGTCAGGTCTGCCATCGTGATCCGCCGGACCGCCGGGGCTCCAGCCGCGTGATAGAGACTCGAGGCGGTGAGATACTTAGAACCGTGGTGCCGATTCGCAACCGCGAAGAGTGCCACAGATGCCACGACCCCCAGCATAAAATTAACGGTGTCCTGATTCTGGATTACAACGCCGGAGAAGTCCGAGCCGCAATGACGCGGGACCTACGCTGGATGGTGGCTGGCGCCGGTGCGTTGACCTTCGTAATCGCAGGAACCATCTTGCTACTCATCCAGTTCTCCGTCCTGCGTCGCCTAAACCGTTTCGAAACCACTGCGCGCTTGATTTCCCAGGGCGACCTGGAGCGCCGCGTTCCGTCAGAAGGTTCGGACACACTGGCATGGCTGGGCCGCGAGTTCAACGCCATGGCTGACTCCGTGGCTGGCTTGGTGGGCGAAGTTCGCACGCAGCGCGAACGCCTCGAGACCGTCATCAACAGCATCGATGACGGAATCGTCGTGCTTGATGTTGACCGAAGAATCATCGCGGCAAACGATGCCTTCCTGCAGCGCACGGGTAGCAATCGTGATCAGGTGCTGGGCTGCTGCTGTCTGGAGGTCGGCTCGGGCCCCTGTAACGTGGGCGATTGCCCCACGCTCGCCTGTTTGAAGTCGGGTGCGCGCCAGGTGCGTATGTGCGAACGCATGACCAGCAACGGCACCCAGGCCTGGGAAGAGATTCACGCTTCTCCGATTCTCGACGCGTCAGGCCGCCTGGCCCAGGTAGTGGAGGTCTGGCGTGACATTTCTGAGCGCAGGGCGGCAGAAGCAAACCTTGCCGAGTCGCATCGCTTAGCCTCGCTGGGAGTGCTGGCGTCCGGGTTCTCACACGAGTTGAATACGCCGCTGGCAACCGTGCTGATGTGCGTCGAGGGAATCCTCCGCGAAACTCCCTCTGGAGTGAACGGGGACGCGGAGGTAGACCCGGCTAAGATCCGGGACAGTGCCACCATCGCCCGTGAACAAATCTTGCGCTGCAGGGGCATCACGCAACACTTCTTGAGATTGTCTCGGGGCCAGCGTTCCTCCGGGGAGGTGGTGGAACTCGATGTAGCTATCGCGGCGGTACAGGGGCTCATCGATCCCACGGCTTCCGCTCACTCGGTGAACGTCGAGGTGCATCCGTTCCCACCGGCATTGCGCGTCCGCGCGGACGAGGCAGAATTGCAGAACCTCCTGGTCAATCTGATTCTCAACGCCATTCAGGCCTCGAAACCAGGTAGCAAAGTTGTCATCGAGGCCACGGGGGGCGACACCGTGTGCATGCGCATTTCTGACCAGGGGTGCGGGATTCCTCCGGAATACCAGAAAAAGATTTTTGAGCCCTTCTTCAGCCTCCGCTCCGGTGGCACCGGACTCGGCCTTTTTCTGTCGATGAACGCTGTCCGCAGTTGGGGCGGTGACATCCGCGTCGAGAGCACTCCCGGAATTGGGTCTACCTTCGAAGTCGTGCTCCCAGCTATCCAAACTGTTCTGCAGCAAGAGGCCAGACAATGAAGCCGGCTTCCGTCCTGCTCGTCGATGACGATGCGACCTTCCGGCAGGTGATGGCCAACGAACTGAAGCGTATCGGCTATCAAATCGAGGCGGTGGGAACTGGCGAGGAGGCCATCCGTCAGATTGCCACGTTTGAACCCGATATTGTCTTGCTTGACATGCGCTTGCCGGGAATGAGCGGCCTCGATGTTCTGAAATCCATCCATGCCAGCACGCCGGCAACCGAGATCGTCATGTTGACCGGCCACGGCTCCATCGATACGGTCATTGAATCAATTCGCATTGGCGCGTTCGATTATGTCGTGAAGCCTTGCCCCATTGATGAACTTCATATACGTATTCAGAGGGCCATCGAGCGCCGCTTGCTCCAGCAAAGGGCGAATCTTCTCGAGCGCGGCTTGACCCCTCCCGATCTTGGGAGTTCCTTCATCGGCGAAAGCCCGGAATTCCGGCGGCTGCTCAAACTGATCGAGTTGGTAGCCCCCAGCGATGGCACAGTGCTCATTACGGGGGAGACCGGCGCGGGAAAAGAACGCGTCGCCAAGCTGATTCATGCGCGCAGCCCCCGCAGGTTCCGGCCGTTCGTGGTGGTGGAGTGCGCCACATTGCAGGAAAACCTGCTCGAGAGCGAACTGTTCGGACACGAACGCGGCGCGTTCACTGGTGCGGACCACGCGAAATCAGGCTTATTCGAAGTGGCCAATGGCGGCGCGATTTTTCTGGACGAGATCGGGGAGGTCAGCCCGGCCACGCAGACCAAGCTGCTGCGCGTCCTGGACACATCCAGTTTCCGGCATGTCGGTGGGACAGCCGAAATTCACGTTGATGTACGGATTCTGGCCGCGACCAACCGCGATGTTTCCTCCATGGTCCGCCAGTGCCTCTTCCGCGAGGATCTGTTTTATCGCCTTAGCACAATTACCGTGGAAGTTCCTCCGCTGCGGGCCAGAGGCACCGACGTGGAACTGCTGGCGCAACAGTTTGTGGCCACTCTCAACGAGCGGTTCGGCTCCAGCAAACGGATCAGTGAGGAAGCCTTGCAGCTACTGCGGGGTCACAACTGGCCAGGAAACGTGCGCGAACTTCTTCACGTAGTCGAAGCGGCCATGGTGTTATGCGAAGGAACCTGCATTCTCCCAGAGCACCTTCCGGCTACTTTTCGCAATTCGCGGGTCGCCATGGCGTCGAGTTTTTCTTCAAACGGTGCTTCGTTGCCGACTCTGGAACAAGCGGAGCGGGAACATATTCAGCTGGCGCTCGAAGCCAGCAATGGCCATCGTGGAAACGCGGCCAGAATTCTCGGCATCAGTGAGCGGAATCTTTACCGGAAACTCCACGAGCATGGTTTGCTACCCTGAACCGGCCGCGGCTAGGCTCAGCACGCGCGCCGCGTTGACGGCCTCCACCGGCCAAAACCTGCCTTAGCTGGCAGGTCTGCAGACTCTTCGAACTCGTCCAACACCAACACTTCTATCACCACGACAAGATCAGGAACGGCGTTTGAGACTGCAGCCTACGATGTGAATGAGAAACAACGAGTTGACCTGACCGGAGTGAGTGAGTCCAGGTCTCCTTGTGAGTGGTTACCAATACCCGAATTGGACAGAGTGCACGGGACCGCGGTCTTGAACCTCCGCGCATCCTGATAAGGCACCCCTAACTCCTTTTTTTTCAATGACTGACTCTGCCAAAGCGGCCATTGGCACCGAGCAACAGACCTTTTCGTATCTCAAAGGGCTGGTCCCGCTCTGCTCGGCCGCCCTTCATTTGGTGGTTTCCCGGTGTCGGGCTATGCTAGGGGAAATCAAGCAGAGTGGGTGCAATTGGTGTGACGAAGGTCACTATAGAGCGTGACTGGCAGCACGGCATAAGTGTGATACCATCGCCCATCGTAGGTACCCGCAGCACAGAGTCTTCGTGCATCCGTTGGTGGGTTTTCGCCTTTGTAACACAAATCATTGAATGTGGGAAGGGGTGCTCATGAGTCGCAAGAGCTGGGGCGTGGATGCTGGCATTTTGAGCGGTCTGGTCATGGCTGGGGCTGTGATCTGGATGGTTTTAGCGTCTGCGCCGAAATCCAATGCCATACCTGCGTTTTCACGAAAATATCAGACGTCCTGCACTACCTGCCACAACAACTATCCGGAATTAAATGATTTCGGTGAAGCGTTCAAGAAGAACGGCTTCAAGTTTCCCAAGGACGATGACACCTTCGTGAAACAGGATCCCGTCCTGCTCGGCTCCAAGGCACAAAAAGAAGCGTTCCCCGAAGCGGTCTATCCCGGTGAAATTCCGGGCACCCTGCCCATCGCCTTTCGCTACGAAGGCAACTTCAACTGGAACGCGAAGCAGCCGGTTCCGGTCGTGGCCGCCGGAGAATATATTCCGCGCACGGACCTCTTTGTTCCCAACACATTCACGATTATCAGCGCGGGGAGTTTTGGCCCGAATCTCTCTTTCTGGATTGATGATGACATCTCCGCCGGAGCTTCCGGCGCAAACGGTGGGCTGGGCGACGGCTATCTGAAATACAACGACCTTGGCCACGTCTTCCACTTGCCCACGAATTTCCTGAACGTGCGCTTCGGACAGTTCGAACTCGACCTGCCCTTTACCCAGGCGAGGTCACCTTATCTTTCCGGCTACGACATATTCAGCGAAGCCGCCGTAGCGCAGGGGCCAGCATGTAGCACCACAACCGTGCCCCCTGTCACGCAATGCCAAACCGTGCATAACCCGTTTATCCTCGGCACTCCACAGAGGGGAATTGAATTTGGGGGCTATGCCGACAACGGGAACTTCAATTGGTCCGTTGCCTACACCGATGGCACCAATTCTGCATACGGCACCACGACGGAATTGGTGACGCGGAATACGAAAGACGTTTACCTGCGCGCCTATTACAAGTTCAACCTCGAGCGCGATCCGGAAAGTCGTCACGGTATCCAGGCTGCCGGACCAACCGGTCCGCGGGACCATACTTCCATCCGCGTCGGCGCCTTCTACTATCACGGCACGAATCAGCAGAATTTCGGAAACACCACGTACCCATTGGTGGGGACGATCAACGAGCCGTTCTACCGCGCCGGTGGCGATGTTCGCTTCAAATACCGCAAGCTGGAACTCTTCGCCGTGGGTCTCGTCGGCCACGACAACAACCATACGGTGGACACCGAAGCCGGGACGATCACGAGCGCCCCAGCAGTTACCTTCACCGGCGGCTTCGTGGCCGGCAACTACTGGATCTATCCCTGGTTGATTGCCACGATGCGCTACGATTTCGTAAACTCGCCGTCCGATTTCGTCAACGGAGTCTCCCGATACCAGACGCGCAACGCTTTCCGGCCCGGCTACCAGATTCTGATCCGCGCCAACATCAAGATCGTCGGCGAATACGACCGCGCCTGGCAACCGGCTTCCTATGGCGTCGACGCCAACGGCAACCCGCTCTTTTACCGGCCCAATACATTTGTAACGGGCATAGACTACGTTTTCTAGTCGGGTCCAGCTAATCCAACACGTTTTTCGGGGAAATCTTAAGGGAATGAGAGGAATAAGATGAGGCTACGTTCGTTGGCAGTCCAAGCAGTCGCGATATCTGGTGCAGCACTTCTCCTGGCAGGTGCAAGCCTGGCAGGCGAAATCAAGGGCAAAGTCAGCGTCGAGGGATTGAAATCGGCGGAATACATTGCCGTCTATGTCGACACGATCCCGGACAAGAAGTTCGATCCGCCGGCGCAGCATGCGCTGATCGATCAGATCAAGATGTCGTTCAATCCTCACGTCACCGTTGTGCTTCAAGGAACCACCGTGGATTTCCTCAACAGCGACCCCGTCGGCCACAACGTCTATTGGCCCAGCATCAGCGGCAACAAAAAGCTCTCTCACAACCTTGGCACCTGGCCAAGGGGAGAAAAGAAAAGCTTCCAATTCAACGATCCCGGTGTGGCTTCCTTGCTTTGCAACGTGCACCCGGAAATGAACGGCTATGTCGTTGTCGTGACCACTCCCTATTTCGCGGTGACGGACAGGAGTGGCAACTATGAGATCAAGAACGTGCCGCCGGGCAAGTACACCCTGAAGACCTGGAGCGAAAATGGGAAGCCCACCACGCTGGCCGTGGAAGTAACCGCCAGCGGCGCGACCGCCGACCTCACGGTCAAGAAGTAAGGAAGCGCAAACCAAGGGCATCCGGTGCCGACCAGGTGACGACGCGCACAAAACTTGTTGATTTGGAATGGCTGGAATCGAATTTCCCCTGCATGCAGGCGTGTCCCGTGCATACCCAGGCGGGTCGCTATGTTTCGTTGATTGCCGAGGGGAAATACGAAGATGCCTACCGTTACGCCCGGATGCCCAACCCTTTTGCCTCCATTTGCGGCCGTGTGTGCGGCCATCCCTGCGAACCTGCATGCCGCCGCGGTGAATTCGATCTTCCCATTTCCATCCGAGCCCTGAAGCGCTTCGTTACGGAACGTTGCGGGCCTGAATCGCGGAATCCCATTGATGTTTTCTCCAACAAATCACGCCCCACGAATCCGGAAAAGGTCGCCGTCATCGGTTCGGGGCCTGCTGGCATGTCCGCGGCGCACGATCTTGCCCTGCTCGGCTATCCCGTAACGGTTTTTGAAGCCGCGGCCGTGCCCGGCGGCATGATGCATCTGGGCATACCGGAATATCGCTTGCCGCGCGACGTCTTGCAGGCCCAGATCCGTGAAATCCTGGATCTGGGGCCTCAACTGAAACTCAACATGCGCCTGGGCCGCGACTTCTCTCTGGAAGATTTGCGCCGCCAGGGTTACAAGGCCGTTCTCATGGCTTTCGGTTTGCACCGCAGCCGCGACCTCAATCTGCCCGGCCACGAACTCGACGGCGTGGTCAAAGGCATCGATTTTCTTCTCAACGTCAACCTGGGCTACCGCTTTGAAGTGGGCAAAAAAGTCGTCGTGATTGGCGGTGGCAACGTCGCGATTGACGTCGCGCGCTCCGCCATGCGCGAGCAGCAGAAGATGGCCACGGAAGGCCTGCCCAACGAATTGACTTCCAGCGAAATGGACGTCGCTATGAAGGAGTTCATGGACGTTTCGCGAGCCGCCCTGCGCATGGGCGCGCGCGAAGTGCAGCTCGTATGCCTGGAATCGCGCGCCGAAATGCCCGCCTCCGAAGAGGAAATCGAGGAAGGCCTCCTAGAAGGCATGAAGCTGTATCCTTCGCTCGGCCCGAAACAATTCATCGGCGTGAATGGCAGGCTGACCGGGCTCGAAGTGACGCGCTGCCTCTCCGTCTTCGACGAAAACAAGCGTTTCAATCCAAAGTTTGCGCCGGGCACGGAATTTATCATCCCTTGCGACACCGTCATTCTCGCCATCGGCCAATCCTCCGACGTCTCCTTCCTCACCCCTGCCGACGGAGTGGAAATCACGCGCCAGGCCACCCTAAAGATCGATCCCGACACACTGATGACCGCAGCCCCCGGCATTTTCGCCGCGGGTGACATCGCTTTTGGTCCGCGCCTCATCATCAACGCGGTCGCTGACGGTAAAAAGGCCGCGGTTGAAATCGACAAGTATCTGCGCGGGCCGGAATGGAAGCCCAAGTCTCGCTACGTGCAGGTAACCGTTCTGGACCACCACGAAATGGCCGCGCACTACGATGAATACTCGCGCCTCAGCGTGCCCGTGCTTCCCATCGACCGGCGCACTGGCGTTGCCGAAGTCGAAACCGGCTACACCGAAGCCCAGGCGCGCAGCGAAGCCAGCCGTTGCCTGCGTTGCTGGATCAACACGATTTTCGAGGGCACCGAAGCCACTGGTACCGAGTGCATTCTTTGCGGCGGTTGCGTGGATGTTTGCCCGGAGAACTGCCTCTCGCTGGTACCGCTGAAGAGTTTTGCCTTTACCGACGAAGACGAAGAGCGCCTGTGCAAGGAGCAGGAACTCCGCTCGATCGATCTGCAGCATGTCGCACCGGAAGAACTCAACCAGTTGGAAGGTTCCGTCATGGTCAAGGACGAAACCATTTGCATCCGCTGCGGCATCTGCGCCGAGCGTTGCCCCGCGCATACGATTTCCATGGAGGCCTTCGAGGTATTTGATGAGGACCCTGGTTTCATCCCTGTCGAGGAGATTGTGCTACGACCATGAGTGACACCAAATCGACTCCCGCGCCGGATTCCGCGCACATTGCCTCGCGCCCGGCGGAAGTGTCTCGACGCGACTTTCTCGGCGAAATCACCTTGGGCGCGCTTGGCGTCGCGGGTCTCGGCGGCGCCGGGCTCACCTACCAGTATTTTTCGCCGAACGTGTTGTTCGAGCCATCCACAACCTTTCGCGCCGGCAATCCCGACCTGTATCCCCTCAATTCCGTCACGTTCCTGCAGGATCAGCAGGTTTACATCGTGCGCACGCCCGGCGGCTTTTTTGCCGTCTCTGCGGTCTGCACCCATCTGGGTTGCGTCACGCAGTGGAAACCGGAAGCCAACATGATTGCCTGCCCGTGCCATGGCAGCAAATTCGAGCCCAATGGCAAGAAGATTGAGGGCCCGGCTCCGCGTCCTCTGCCGCATTTTTCCGTAACGCTTACCGCCGACGGCGAGCTACTTGTAGACAAACTCCAGGTCATCAAACCCGACCAGGTTCTGAGCGTCTGAGGAACATCATGGCCACCTCTTTTCAAACTGCTCTTGAGAATCTACGCGCCACCCGCGTTTGGAAGTCCATCTTCCGCCGCGGCCCGGCCATCACCAACCGCACGCGCAGCGTGGCTGTCTTTGGCAACCTCTTCCTCCACTGGCTGCCGGTCAAGGTCCGCGAAAAGTCGCTTCGGGTCCGCGCCGCCTATTATCTCGGCTCGCTCTCCTTCCTGCTTTTTCTGATCCTCGTGATTACCGGCGTTCTTCTGATGTTTTATTACCATCCCGCCGCGCCCAACGCTTACCGGGACATGAAGGACCTGCGCTTCGTCGTCTCGAACGGCGTTTTTCTGCGCAACATGCACCGCATCGCAGCGCACCTGATGGTGTTGCTGGTCTTCTGCCACATGTTCCACGTCTTCTATCGCGGAGGTTACAAGCCGCCTCACGAATTCAACTGGGTAATCGGCGTGGTGCTCCTGTTGATCACGCTGTTCCTAAGTTATACGGGCTACCTGCTGCCGTGGGACCAGTTGGCCTTCTGGGCCGTCACCGTGGGCACCAACATCGTTTCTGCGATGCCCATCATCGGCAGCAAGGTCCGCTTCGTGGCCCTCGGCGGAAATATCGTCGGTGAAAACGCCCTGTTGCGCTTTTACGTGCTCCACGTAGTCATTCTCCCGTTGCTGGCCTTCCTTTTCATCGGCGTGCATTTCTGGCGCGTGCAGAAGGATGGCGGCCTGACGGTCCGGTCAAAAGACGATGATAGAAAAAACTAAAATCGAATCGGGTTTCAGTTCCGACGCCAAGAAAGAGCCGCGCCGGATTGTCTTCATCACGCGCAACACTTCCGCGAAGGTCAAGGACGACCGCGGCCCCGAACTCATGACCTATCCTCACCTGCTGGTGCGGGAAGCCATCGTCTTCGAGGTGCTGATTATCGTCATGGTTGCGCTCGCGCTCTTCTGGGATGCCCCGCTCGAACAATTGGCGAACCCCCTGCTGACGCCAAATCCCGCCAAGGCGCCGTGGTATTTCCTGGGCCTGCAGGAGTTATTGCACTATTTCCCGCCGTTCGTCGCGGGCATCTTGATCCCCGCGCTGGTGCTGATCGCGTTAATCGTGATTCCGTATTTTCACGTTAACGTCGAAGGCAAACCCCTGTGGGAAGAAAAAACTCCGCGGCGCTTCGCCATCGCGGTCGGGGTGACGTTTGCGTTGCTTCTCCTTCTCGCCGCCGTGGATGCCTGGACCATCATCGTGCCCACGGTTCTTGTCGCCGCGCTTCTTGTGGCCTCCTGCTTCTCGAAAGCGTCTTCCGGGTGGATGGGCAATCTCCGGCTGAAGCCGCTCTCCTGGTGGGTGATGACCTGGTTCATCGCCACCGCCGTCTGCTTGACTGTTGTCGGCACCTTTTTCCGCGGCCCGGGCTGGTCCTGGGTTTGGCCTTGGGGGACGCATGCCGGCTGAAGACATGGGTAAGCTCACTCACCGCATGAGGCTGGCCTTTGCCGCGGCCACCGTGATCTGCGTTCTCGTGCTGGCCATTTCGCCGGTCAAGGACTTTCGCGCCGAGTGGAAACAGTACAAGCGTTCCTTCGTGCGCTTCGCGCAGGGCCGCCCGGACACCAAGAAGCTCCTCGCCGACTACAGCCCCAACATCGATCAGGTTTGGATCCCCGGAATGAACGTGGTCGATCGTTGCACCACTTGCCATCAGGGCATGACGCAGCCTTCTCTTGCGGATGCTTCTGTGCCGCAGCCCTTCCGCGGGCATCCCCCGATTCCGCACAACGTGCGCGAGTGGGGCTGCACCATTTGCCACCGCGGACAGGGCCCTGCCACCGAGATTTCGGAGGCGCATGAAACCACTCTCGCCTGGGAGCAGCCCATTCTTCCCGCGCACTTCCTTCAAGCCTCCTGCGGAAGTTGTCATCACGCCGACTTGAACGAAACACCGCAACTCACGCGCGGAAGGGAACTCCTCTCCCGCTTGAATTGCCAGGCTTGCCACAAGCTGAACGACGTGGAACGCCCCATGCTGGGCCCCGATCTCTCCAGCGTCGGCTACAAAGTCTCGCGCGAGTGGATATACAAGTGGCTGAAAGAGCCCCGCACCGTCCTCGACAAGGACGGCAACGTCACCGTGAATGGCTACGAGAATGGCGACGAATCGCGCATGCCGAAGTTCCGCCTAAAGGAAGAGGAGATTATCGCGCTTTCGGCGTTCCTGGGCTCGCAAAAAGCCAAGCCGCTGGAAACTTACAAGATCAATCCGTCCGTCGTTGCCTCCTGGAGCAAGAAGCCCGATTTGCCGTCACAAGGCGAATTGCGCTTCCGCCAGATGATGTGTACGACCTGCCATCCGCTGGCCGTGACCCGTGCCGGCGAAACGAAACTCATCGGTGGAAACATCGGCCCTGAGCTGACTAAAGTGGGCAGCAAGGTCAACGAGCTGTGGCTGGTCCCCTGGTTGCGCAACCCGCAGGGCTACCTGGCGCACACCAACATGCCCCGCTACGGCTGGACCGATGAAGATCTCTACAAGGTTTCGCAATACGTGATGAACCAGCTCATGGATTCGGACTTGCTCTCCACCGTGCCCAAGCTGGGACCCGCGACTTCCGACGAAGTCAAGAATGGCAAGCGCCTCTTCCTCGAAAAAGGGTGCGCCAGTTGCCACAGCATCGCGGGAGTGACTCCGCAGAAAGATTTTGGCCCGGACCTCACGGCGCTCGGCGCGAAGAACGCTTCCGAACTTGAATTCGGCAAGGCGAAAATCACGCACAATCTGCTTTCCTACATTCAGGCCAAATTGCAGGATCCCGTCTCCGTGAACCCCGTCTCGCGCATGCCGCAATACACTTGGAATCCGGCGGATCTGGACGCGGTAACCACGGCGCTGCTCAGCCAGACCGGCCCCAAACCCACCAGCGCCCTGCAGCATCTCACCGTGCCGAAGGTCGAAGCCTCCTACCGGCCCGTCGGCGATTTCGCCGAAGTCTACGAGCGCTACAAATGCTACGCCTGCCACCGCTTCAATGGGTTCGGCGGCACGCTGGCCCCGGATCTTTCATATGAAGGCAGCCGCGCCCAGAAAAGGTGGATTGCGGAATTCCTGAAGAACCCGCAGACCATCCGCCCCACCCTGGTTTTGCGCATGCCGCAATTTAATATGACCGATAAGGAAGTGAACATCGTCGCGGACTACCTTGCGCTGGCGGTTCAGAAGCCGGAAGTCAATCCACTAAGCGTGGAAGCACAGCAATTCACTCCGGCGCTAGTCAGCATGGGCAAGCAACTTTACGAAGTGAAGTATCAGTGCCAATCGTGTCACACCATCGGCGGTATCGGCGGGTACGTCGGGCCAAACCTGAACAACGCGGGCAATTGGCTCACGCCTGCTTGGACTGAAGCGTGGCTCCGCAATCCCCAGGCGCTCCAGCCGGATACGGTTGAGCCGCGGCGCAATTTCACCGAAGACGAAATTCGCGCCCTCGCCGCGTATTTGATGACGCTGAAGGCCGCGATCAAGCCGCAAACTTCAACCAGCGCCGCGAATGCGCGCCTTGCCGGGCAGGGAGCGGGCCGATGAAATCCAGAATCCTGCTGGCCATGCCGTTGCTCCTCGCCGTTTGCTTTCTTTCCGCCTGCAAAAAAGGCTCGCAACCTGTGAAGCCCGTGGAAGCCTTCGGCGCCTACGATACCGAACCGGACTGGAACGACAGCACGAAGCTCGTCAATCTCGGCTATCAAGAAGCCCAAGGCAAACGCATCTTCTACCAGTATTGTGTGTGGTGCCACGCGGATGCCACGCCCGCCGGCCCTTCCAACCGCAGCAACCTCACGCCCGTTCCACCGCTCCTGACCGATGGCGACAAGCTGAACGGCGAAAGCGATGAGTTCATGCGAAATATCATCACACTTGGCGGCAGCGCGCTGGGCAAGTCCGCCATGATGCCGCCTTACGGCAAAACGCTTTCCGCCGGCGAAATCCAGGCGGTCATAGCCTTCACCCGCGCCATCGCCCAGCCGCCCTATCAAAAGTCTGGGCGCCCCGGCTCGCAATACACCGCCAAATAGTGGATGATAAAATCACAAGATGAAATTCATGCGTCCTTTCGCGGCCATTCACGCACTTCTGTGTGTCGTGGCCACCGCCATCCTTCTGGCAAACGCGCCGCGCCTTTCCGCTCAAGTAAGCCCCAATGAAATCCTCGATCCGGACCTGAAGGCGCTGGAGAAACAGTATTTCCCGCAGCTGATGAGCGTCAATCAATCCATCGCCAGGATGCACTTCCCTTTTCCGTTCTACTTGAGCCGTTACGTCGGCATCGAGCCGGCCAAGCAGGCGGAAACGGATTCGCGCGGCCTGGAATTCGTCAAGTTTCGCGATCGCACTGTTCTGAAAATCACCGGCAATTACGATGCGGCCTACAGCGCCACGCAATTCACGCGCAATGAGCGCGCCGCCCGCACCTTTCAGGCCGTGCTTCTCCCGATCCTGCGCACTGTCACGCAAAGCATCCCGCCGGAAGTGGCCTGCGATTCCATCGGCTTCGAGGTCGCCTACCACACCCGCGCTGCGGAGAAGAGCTACGACTACGAGGGCAAGGAACTCCTCGTCATTGTGGTGGATCGCCAGGACGCGTTCGTTCTGGCACAGACCACCAACGATGCGGCGCGCCAGGATATCCTGAACCGGTCCATGATCTTCCTCGGCGGGCAGGCATTTGGGTTGTCGCTGCTGGAGAAGGATCCCTACGTCGTTTCCACGCTGCCCCGTACGAGTCCTTCGAAGGCTGACTCCTCATCCGCGGGCGGCTCTTCAACCACCCTCAGCCGCTTGAATCACCCGATTCCCAACGCCATCCCTTCCGTGGCGCCAGGGACCTCTTCCGACGCTGCTTCGACCGCGTCTGCTAAGCCGGATCTCTCCCAAGCCAGACCCGTTGCCACGCAAGCGGATGTGGATCGTTTGCAGTCGCAATACCAGGCGCAGCTCGACGCTCTGTCAAAAATCGGGCAGGCTAAATTCGAGTTTGTGGACTACGACCCGCCGGCTTTCGTCATCATCAGCAGACAACTCGCTCTGCAGATGACCCTGCGCAACACCCTGCGTTTCGACGTCGAGAAATCTTCCATCTATAAGCGCGCCGCCCAGACCTTCGACCTTTTTCTCGCTCCCAAGCTAAAGGACATCCTGGACAAGATCCCCACCGACAACGCCATCGACGTCTACGATTTCTCGGTCGTCAATCCGCTGACATCCAGCATGGGCGCCAAGGAACGCTCCGAAGCCGTTGAGTTCATTCTTCCTGCGATTCTGGCACGGCAGTTTGCCGATAATGAAATCACCAACCAGGCACTCATCGACAAAAGCCAGGTGCTCGTCAACGGTGTGCGCATCGCCTTAAACCTTCAACTGGTGGAATAGCCAGTCCGCAGAAACTCAACTACCCCAGCAAGCGCGAGATGTGAGTATGCAGAATGTTCAGTATCACCGGCCTTCGCAGTAATTTCCGCTGCGTCTCTAAATGACGCGAGTGCCTTCTCGTAATTCCTCTCTGAATTGTAGAACTCGCCTAAGAAATATGCAGCAAAGTAAGCGTAAATGGGTCCTGCGTTGTTTGCGACCTTGCGGGCCTCAACACGGCACAGCTCATGGAGGAATGCGCCAAAGTGATTCGCGAGAAAGGCGTGCAGGCTGAGGTCGTTTCCTTTGCCGACATGAAGATTGAATCCTGCACGGCCTGCGGGAAGTGCTTCGAAATGGGCAAGTGCAATATCGAGGATGGCCTGAACGGCGTCATTGATAAGCTTCGTGAGTCGCAAGGATTCATCGTGGGTGCTCCCGTCTACTTTGGAACAGCGCGAGGCGATGTGGTGTCGGCCTTGCAAAGAATCGGCTACGTCTCTCGCAACACGGACCAGTTCCTGTCAGGAAAAGTGGGAGGTGCCGTTGCCGTGGCGCGACGCGGCGGGCAAACCTTCACACTCCAGGAAATGCTGATGTTTTTCCTGATCAACGACATGATTGTTCCGGGTTCAACATACTGGAACATGGTCTTCGGCCGGCTGGCCGGCGAGGTGTGGAAGGATACGGAAGGAATCGAAACGGTCCGGCACTTTGCTCGCAACGTCGCTAACCTAGTGAAAAAGCTTCATCCCGAAACCACCAACTGACGCGGCAGCGCGGCAGTATCCGTCCTGGTGCTCCGCTCTTTCATTTCAAATTGACAGTTCAGCCAGGAGATTCGTTTGTGAAATTACCCGTAAGCGATAGAAAGGTTTGGCTCCCCGGGCTAGATTCGAACTAGCAACCCTTCGGTTAACAGCTGTTATGTTCCACAGTTAAGGGCGTCCATTTCGCATGATCTACTTCAACGGAAACAAAGGATTTAGCACAAATCGAGGCTTAAATCAGGCTGTTTCGGGAGCGCCCAAATAAGCACAAAATAAGCACACGGGAACGCATCCTTTCTGGTCGTCCTGCCCGTCCGCCTTGTTGAATGTAGAGCAAAAAGAAAGCCCACTTCCTTTTATTCGTTAGCCTTGTTGCGTGCCGGGTCAGTCCAGATTGCGCGCTTTCCAGGATGTGGCCCACCGCCAGGAATGACCAACGGGTGGTACACTGCGCGTATGACTACCAAAAAGAAAACCAAGAAGAAGCAGACGAAGTCGAAGAGAACTGCGGGGAAGAAGTTGGCGCCGATGAAGAAGGCGGTTAAGAAAAAACTGGCTAAGAAGAGGGTACCTCCCAAGAAGAGGTTGCCGAAGAAGAAGGCAGCTCCGAAAAGGGCGGAGGTGAAAACGAAGGTCGGCGGCAAAAGGACAACCGGCGGGAAAATGGCGGTCGCACTTGAGAAACAGGTTCAGGGGAAAAGCCAAAGCGTGGATACGGTGGCATTCGCACGGGAGGGACTGGGAGCGCGGTCGGGCGAGCAATCGGGAGATTTGCAGGGATTGTCCAACGTCCAAGGTGCGGATTCGGAGAGTGTGGACGAGTTGCTCGAGGAAGGAAACGCGTTCGAGGCCGACGCGGTGAAGGGCGTGCAAGACGCCGGGGACGCTGACGAGGGGGAAGTTCGCACACACGAAGTGCCGCAGGATGATGTTCCCGGCGAGTATCGGGATAAGAAGTAGTGAGTGAACGGGTCATGCCAGGGCGGAAGGCTTCCAGTATTCGTGGAACACTTCGACATTGTGCTTCACAGCGGAAGAGGAGTAAGTCATGAGAATTCTGCTTGCAATCGATGGTTCTAAGTTTTCAGAAGCGGCAACGAAGGCTGTGATCGGACAAGCCAAGCCAGGGAACACCGAGGTGCACGTTATGTATGTCATTGACGTGCTTTCCAACCAACTCCCCGAAATGACGGCCTATTACCCCGGAGTGGAACACGCGCGAGACGCGCAACGCAAGCCGGCAGAAGCCTTAGTTGCAAAAACAGCACAGTTGTTGCGTGCCAAAGGCCTACAGGTGACTACAGCCGTGGAGTTGGGCAGCCCAAAATCTAAAATCATAGACATCGCCGCAGAATGGCATGCCGACTTGATCGTCCTCGGCTCGCACGGGCGAACGGGCCTTGACCGGTTCTTGATAGGAAGTTTGCCGGATTCTGTTTTGCGTCATGCACACTGCTCCGTTGAGCTTGTTAGGCTACCTCGTCCTGCTAAGGGCTCGAAGCGCACAAGCAGGGTAGCGAAAGGCAAAGTCAGGAGAATACTGCTCGCGATCGATGATTCCAAATTTTCAGAAGCAGCGTCGCAGCTGTTGATCGAACAAATGCGGCCCAATGAGACAGAAGTTCGAGTTTTGCATGTGGTGGAGCCACTGCCATTCTTGGTCACCCGGGGGATAGGCGGCTATGACCCTGCCCTGGACAAGGTGAAGGAGGCCCGAACCAAACAAGCAGAGAATCTGGTTTCCAAGATCGCTGAAACGCTCCGTGCCAAGGGTCTGAAGGTTTCCACAACCGTTGCAAAAGGTGACCCTAAATCAAAGATCCTCGACGCGGCAGAACAATGGAAGGCTGAATTGATTGTCCTGGGCTCGATTGGACAGACCGGTCTCGAACGCTTCTTGATGGGCAGCGTGTCGGATGCCGTAGCACGGCACGCGCGTTGTTCGGTCGAGGTTGTTAGGGTTCGTCCTTCACACTGAAACGCGAGGTGTAAGCCGTGATGCTGTCTCAGGGTAGTCAACGAGCGGACCGCAGATTTATCGCCGCTGTTGGCGCGAGGACCGTTCAACATGACGGCATCCAGTGGACGACCCTGTGGAGTCTACAACCTGCCCAGTATTCGATTCTCAGGAACCCGGCTTTCTCGCGAAGATGCGCCGCGCAGCAAGAGATCTAGCTAAGAACGTAGTTCAAGAGGAGGACTTACAATGCGACTTTCCCTCAAAGGGATGACGGTTGCCAGTGGGCTACTCTGGGGCGGCGGCATCCTGTTCGTCGGACTCATCAACCTTGTCAAGCCAACCTACGGTGTTAGCTTTCTCGAAATGATCAGCTCCGTGTATCCGTGGTTTCATGCGTCACGGTCGTTTGTCGATGTCTTGATTGGCACAATTGACGGATCAATTGACGGAGCTATCGCAGGACTTCTGTTTGCATGGCTCTACAATCTTTCTGCCAGTGACCGCAAGGAATCCTGAAGCTGGGACCACGCCCGGCCGGTCGGTAAGAAAGAACGATGCCGACTCTCAGCGGCTCGCTGGAATGCTTGAGGCAATTCTGATGTCCTCACAATCCGATGACAAAAGGAGACTTCGAGCCCCCGAGCGAAATATCGGTTCGAAAGGAAACCAGGAACCAGTCCTTGGTGCACAAAGCCGATATTCTTGGCAGGACGGAAGGTAGCAAGAATTCTCGTATGCGTTTTCCTTTACCAAAAACTGCCGCCACGGACCCAGGGCGTCCGCACATCATAAGTTTGAAACTGCGCGAAATGAGCCAGCTCTTCAATTCGATGGACCCTTCTCCGTTCATTGAGAAGGATCTCGACGACGACGCGGAAGAATTCATCGTAAGCTGGGCCCAAGAATTCTCCCCTGGCGCTCCGCTCAAACTGCGAATCTACTTAGACCAGTGGCCGGCTGAAGACCCCAAAGAACTGATCAGGACGGCCGTCCACAACCACTTTGCCCACCGTGCTCAAATTACCAACTTGGAGTTCAAGCGCCTCCTGAAGCAAGGCCGTACGAGTCTTTTCATCGGGCTGCTGTTCTTGTCTGCCTGTCTACTTCTCAGCAAGATGTTGCTAGCCCGCGAGGCGGGCACCTGGGCTGCTGTCGTGCGAGAGAGCCTGACGATTGCCGGATGGGTCGCTATGTGGAGACCGATGCAGATCTATCTCTACGATTGGTGGCCCTTGCGCCGTCGGAGCCGAATTTTCGTAAAGCTGAGTCACATGCCCGTGGAAGTTCTGCAGCACGGGAAGGGTTGAGCGTTATTTGATCGGGGCCGTGGTCTGGGGGAGCTACCTGGGCGCAGTATTGAACGGGAGGTGAGCATGGACTCGACTGAGCGTGGGCGATCGGAGGCGGCGCAGAGGCAGCGTATGGTCCAACGGCAATCGGCACTCGATTTCTTCGATCCCTCCCTTGAGTGGCGCCGCGTCTTCGCGGAGACCTGGGGCACCTTCCTGTTGGTGCTGGTCGCTGCCGGTGGCGGCGTCATTGCGGCGATGAGCGGTGGCAGGGTCACGCTGGGCATGATGGTGGTGGCCCCGGGAATCATGGTGATGGCGATCATCTACTTTATGGGCGCAGTGAGCGGAGCGCATTTGAATCCGGCCGTCACGCTGGCGTTCGCGGTGCGGCGCAACTTCCCTTGGAAGAGGGTCCCGGGCTATATCGTGGGACAAGTGATCGGAGGCATTGGTGCGGCTGTTTTCCTTCGGGCCATGTTCGGGACGGTTGGCGCCCTTGGCGCGACGCTACCGGGAAGTGGTGTGACTAGCGGGAAAGCGCTGGCGATGGAAGTGGTGCTGACGGCCGGGCTAGTGAACATCATCCTCGGCACGGCGTCCGGCGCGCGGAACATCGGCACGAACGGCGCCATTGCCGTGGGCGGGTACATTGCTCTGGCGGGGCTTTGGGCGGCGCCTGTTACCGGCGCCTCGATGAATCCAGTGCGTTCGCTTGCGCCGGATGTGGTGCGCGGCGACTTCCACACGACTTGGATATACCTTATCGGGCCCGCGGTAGGCGCCATGATCGGAGTGGCCTTCGAGTGGATTCTGAAAGGGAAGCCCACAGCGCCGGGCAGGATCGCCGCGCAGGGCACGCTGGGCGCCAATGATCCGTCCGGGCCTGATAGGTGAGGGAAACAAATCCGATGAACGGCGCGAGTTTTTGTACCCGCTTTAAAGAGAGAAATCATATCCAGCAGGTTTCGAATCCGCTGCAATTGTCAAATAAGAGGCGATAATTCGAGCCTTACTTCGCGAGCAGCTTGCCGATAGATTTCAATTCCCGCCGACGTGTCGCGGTGGTCTTGGGATATGCCATCTTAAGTGCCTTGAACGCATCAAGGACAATTTGGGAGACAATCAACCGCGCATTCTCCTTATCATCGGCGGGAACGACGTACCAGGGTGCGTGATGGGTGCTTGTCGCGTGCAGGCAAGCCTCATAAGCCTTCACGTAATGCTTCCAGTATTTCCTCTCGTGAATGTCCGAGAGGCTGAATTTCCAGTTCTTGTCTGGCTCATCAAGACGCTCGAGAAATCGCTTTCGCTGCTCGTTCTTCGACAGATGGAGGAAGACTTTGACGATCCGGGTGCCGTTACGGTGGAGATGCTCTTCCAGGTCCACGATGGAACGATATCTTCCCTTCCAAATAGTCTTCTCGTCGAGCAATTCATCCGGAACTCCTTGGGCGCGGAGAATCTCCGGATGCACGCGAACGACAAGCACCTCCTCATAGTAGGAACGATTGAAGATGCCGATTCGCCCGCGTTCCGGAAGCCTGCACGTCGTGCGCCAGAGAAAATCGTGTTCCAATTCCTCGGCGCTTGGCTGTTTGAAACTGAAAACGTCGCAGCCTTCCGGATTGACCCCGGACATGACATGCCGGATGGCGCCGTCCTTGCCGGCAGAGTCCATTCCCTGAAAAATCAGCAGCAACGCATAGCGGTTGGACGCATAGTGGAGTTGTTGCAGCGAGCTCAGCTCCTTTACGTGTTCTTCCAGTAGTTTTTGATACCGCTTCTTCGACTCGCAAAAGGGCTTCACGATCGTCGGCCACTTTCTGAGTTTGACCTTTTCTCCGGGGCGCACACGGAAATCCTTTGAATTGATTTTCATCTTCATCCTTTCGGTGTCCCGAGCGGCGTCGGTCGCGCTTACCAAACATGCGGCTTACGAGGACGTTGAAGCAGTCTTCGTTTTTCCTGCCTCATCTTTCCGGATCTCGCGTTCCGCCTCCAGCCAGTCTTGCTCTGCCCGGCTTTCGCCCCGGACTCGCTGCTCGTAGAGTTCATAGGCCCGTGTTGCAATCCGCGGTGTAAGGTCGAGCGGCTTCTTGGCCAACAATGGAGGTTTCGTAGGGTCAAAAATACGATACGCGAGCAGTTTCACGCGGTCATTCACGAGGAACCAAACCAGAGCGTATCCCCAAACGAATCCTGCCCAGCGCCAGCCGAGCGGCGTCATAAACAAACCATAAACCGCTATAAACGTCGCCACGATTTGCGTGCCGAGCACAGCCGCCCATAGAATCCGCGCGGGGCGTATAGACCAGAACGGACCACGCGTGCGCGTCAGGAAAATCGTGAGATGCCCGGCGACAGAGAGTTTCAGGTACATCAGCGTCTGGATGTGCGCGCGGTCGAAGTGAAAAACGCGCTCGCCAAGATAAAACAGGCCAAACGCGGACACGACCCCGATGAGACCCAGCACCGTAGAGATCCCGAGCACTAGGCGCATATTCCAAGCCTCGGGCTTATCCTTGTAATGAACGTTGTCATAGGCGATGGACAGGATGGCTCCGTCGTTGAGCAATGCCAGCATCACAATCATCACCGCAGTCAGCGGATAGAAGTTAAACACCAAGATCGCCAGCGTCATGAAGAAGAGCACGCGCAGGGTTTCGGCGATGCGGTAGATCGCGTAGCTGTTCATCCGCTGGAAGATGCGGCGGCTCTCCTTGATTGCGTCGATGATCACCGATAGGCCGGACGCCAGGAGCACGATGGACGCCGCCGCGCGAGCCGCGTCTGTCGCGCCGGAAACGGCGATGCCGCAGTCTGCCTTTTTCAGCGCGGGGGCGTCGTTCACGCCGTCGCCAGTCATGCCGACGATGTGACCAAGTTTTTGCAGGACATCCACAATGTGGAATTTGTGTTCGGGGAATACCTGGGCGAAACCGTCCGCCTTTTCGATGGCCTCGGCCGACTGCGCTGTCTCTTGACGTTTCGTGTCGCCCAATCCGCTGGCATCGAGGATGTTGGTGCCCATCCCCAACTGTCGAGCAGTTTCTTGGGCGATAGCGATTTGATCGCCCGTAACCATCTTGACGCTGACGCCCATCTGCCGGGCGCTCGCGATGGTGGCTTTGGCCTGGTCGCGGGGCGGATCGAACAGTGGCAACACCCCAAGAAACTGCCACTTATTTTCCTGATCTGCCCGGGCTACGCCCAAGGAACGGAAGCCACGAGCCGCAAATTCATTGACGGCCTTCTCGACGGCGGGTTTCACTTCACCGGCGTTGGTGGACATCTCCAGAATCACCTGTGGCGCTCCCTTGGCCACAAAGAACTGCTTTCCATCCCCGCTCTTGACAGTGGCTTCGGTGCGCTTATGCACCGGGTCGAACGGCTGGAAATGGACCACCTGATAGCCCTTCAACGCCTTATCATCCTTCACGCCGCCGATCACCGCGAGGTCGATGGTGTCCTTGTCTTCCGCACGTGAAGCTAGTGCGGCGACGAGGATGACTTGGTCGGCAGGGATACCGCTAACGCTGCATGGATCGCCCAACGTCAGCTTGTTCTCGGTCAGGGTGCCGGTCTTGTCCGAGCACAGCACGTCCACGCCAGCTAGTTCCTCGATAGCCGACAACCGGGTCACAATGGCTTCTTTTTTCGCCAGCAGTCGCGCGCCGACTGCCATGGTCACGGACAGCACGGTGGGCATTGCCACGGGGATCGCGGCCACCAGAAGCACCAAGGCGAACTCCAACGTACTGAGGATGGGATCGCCACGGAAGAGCGCCACGGCCAATATCAACACGACCAGGGACACTGCAAGAATGATCAGGTAATCGCCAATCTTCAGCACGGCACGCTGGAAATGGCTAGCGGTGTGCGCCTCCTGCACCAATTGCGCGGTTTTGCCGAAATAAGTGCTCGCCCCGGTGGCGTACACCATCGCGTCGATTTCACCCTGGCGGATAATCGACCCCGAAAACACCGCCTCGCCCGGATTGCGAGTGGCGGGCAAAGATTCGCCTGTCAACGCGGATTGGTCCACCTCGACAGGGTCACCCTCCAACAAGCGCGCATCCGCCGGCACTATGTCGCCGAGGCGCACACGGATGACGTCGCCCGGCACCAACTCACGCGCCGCCGGGGTGATCCACTTTCCATCACGTTTCACTTTGGCATTGATCGCCAGCTTGGCCTTCAAAGCGGCGATGGCGTTGCCCGCCTGGTGTTCTTCCCAGAATCCGACCACGGCGTTGGAAACAAGCAGAAGGAGGATAATGAAAAAATCCATCCAGTGCCGGACAATCCCCGACAGAATTACGGCCGCCTCGATCATCCATGGGATGGGGCCCCAGAAATAGGTGAGGAATTTCAGGAACGGATTGGTTTTCTTTTCTTCAATCTCGTTGGGGCCGTATTGCGTCAGCCGTTTCTGAGCCTCGGCTTGACTGAGGCCGTCCGGTGACGACTCTAATTTCTTCTCCACTTCAGGCAGGGGCAGGGATTTCAGGTCGTCCTTTGCATCGGGCACCGACCCCGGCTTCGATTTGGAAACTTTGGCTTGGTCGGCATTGGGCTTCATAATGGGTATTCCTTTCTGTTCCTGTTGCCTTCACCGAATCTAGTTCCAACGAGTCTTGGAAAATCCTTGGACAGTCGCTGTCGAAGAAGCCTTATTCACGGTTTGAACCCCTAAAAACGGGCGCTCTACACCTTTGCACCTGGCGGGTCGGCGACTTTTCCCGGGGGCAAGAACTCCGGTAAGTCAAGGCGCGCCACGCCAATCCGGTTGTCGGCCATCCCGTAATACACGTCGAAGCGGTCCGGCGAGCCAAGATCGTCGCGCCGGTCGATGCCCGTGGGGAACACGACGTTGGCGATAGTCCCGCTGCGTTCTTGCGGTAACACCGGCGTCAATACGGGCTCCGCCGAACGATAGCGGATCAGTTGCGGGTGTTCCCTGGAGAGCACCATCACCCCGGCCGAGTAGCACAATGGATGTGGGTCGTTGCTCGGCTCCGCCATTTCGCTCACGCCGTGGTAAATGATTAGCCAGCCGTGTCGAGTTAGGATGGGCGGAGTGCCACCACCAATTTTGAGCCGCTCCCAGGGCGCAACCGGGGCGGCTAGCCGGTGATGCGAGGTAAACTGACCGAAGCTATTTGGTTCACGGTTCTCCAAAAACATCGGGCAGTAGGAAATCCAGATGCTTTCCCGATCAAGATCCAGCTCACGAGAAGCGGCGTGGCAGGCGGTTTCCTCCGGGCGAGTGCCGGGGAAAAGCGGCCGGGGGAGGATGGCCAGTTCCGGATGTCCGGATGGATTAGGGATAGCGACAGGAAAGAGGCTGGCATCTTTGTCATCTTCGTCGCCGAACTCGATGCCTTGATACGGACTAAAGGTCGCGAGTCCCAAACGCTGCCAGTAGAAGAGGTCCGCCGACAAGGCCAAAGCGATCCTTGGCCCCTGAGGCGAAAACGCGGTGTACGTCATGATGTAGCGCCGAAGCGGTTCCACGAGCGTGATGCGAGGATCTTCGCAGCCACCGCCGCCGTAGGGCCGCCGCTCATAATCGGCTTCCGGTTCCAATGCGATGCCAAGTCGCTCGACTCCTACGGGATCACCAGCTTCGTTGAACTGCACTCGCGCAATCCCAATTCGTGAGTAATTCCCATGCGCGACCAGCCGCGGAAAGAGGTAGAGCGCGCCATCAGGGCCACGAACGGCAGCCGGATTCAGGACGCCTTCGATCTCCTGGGGATTACCCGGCTCCGGCTCCATCACAATTCCGAGGCGTCGCAACTTAAATCCACTCATCAACTCTCCCACAAGGTCAAGCTGGCTGGTCGCCATCCAGGCAAGCGATGATTGCTTCGGCGACGCATTTGGTTTCACTGGGACCCCGAACCGAGATACAAACGACACCTGCTTCTTCCGCCGGATAGTCGTTCCCTCCGACGAACAGGGCATCGCCAACGTAAATCATTTCTTTCAATGAAATGCCTAGCAGGTCGCGCAGCTTTCTGATCCCGTACGCTTTGTCAATGCCAGGTTTAGTGACATCAATGGATGTCGCGCCTCCCAGTCGCACGGAAAACCCGGGAATCAAAGGGTCGAGAATCGCTTTGATCTTTTTTCGTTTGGCGAAATCGGGATCCCATTTGTCCTTTTCTTCCAAGGGGGCTTTTTGGCCTAAAGCGGAATATGTTATCTGGCTTCCCCGGTCTTCAATTGCTTCTCCCCAGAACTTTTCGACCTTGAAGCCCGCTACTTCGACGGCTTTCTTTAGAGAGCTGATGATTTTCTGTTTTTCAGTCGCCGTGAAATCTTCTTCGTAAAACTGTTCCCAATGGCCAGTATAGCGGTAGAACTTTGTTCCACAGGTGGGAAGAAGGGACAAATTCTCCAGGCTTGCGTCCTGGGGAAGATGAGAGAGCAGTTGTTTCTCAAACTGAGGCCAATCGCCCCCGGAGATGACGGCGACTTTGGCGACGCCCAAAAGGTCATGCAGTCGTGCCCCCATTTCGGCATCAAGAGCTGATTTACTCTCGGCCAGTGTTCCGTCCAGATCAAAAACAATTAACTTTTTCACTGTCCTTCCACCTCTGAATCCTTGCGATCTCAGTTTGAGTTTCCGACCTCGCCAACCATCCTTCTTTTGCTCGGCTGTAAACTATTCCGGCAGCGCAATTTCCAATACGCTCACTGCACTGCCTGGCCGAAAAGCACACTCGCCAACAACCGCAGGTAAGAGCAATACATCGCCTTTTCCGACGGCATAAAGGGCACCACCGTGCTCGACCTGCCCGACGCCCTCGACGCACACCAACACGCGCGGCAGACCCGCGGCGCCAACGGTAAACGGCGATTGACCGCGCAGACGCCACAACCGGAATTGCTTGCAACGAAAGAGTCGCTCGCGCCGCACCGGCGTCGTCGCTTCCACCAAGGGCATCACCAAACCGGCTGCACCGTCTACAAAATCAATGCAGGCCAGCGCCTGATCGACTTGGAGCGCCCGCAGGTGACCGGTCTTGGCGTCAACATGGTCCCAGTCGTACAGACGAAACGTCACGTCGCTGTTCTCCTGAATCTCGAACACCACAATGTCACCGCCGAGAGCATGAACTGTACCAGCCGGGGTAAAGACGGCGTCGCCGGCCTTCGGAACAAACGATGCCAAGTCGTCCGCCACCGATCCATTCGCGAGCGCCCGCTGCAGAACTTCTCTCGTGGTACCTGGCTTCAGCCCCGCATAGATGCGGCTTTCTGCGCCCGCCTCCACGACCACCCAGGCTTCCGTCTTCCCGCTCTCGCCCGCAGGGAGCAGGCCAGATTGCGAATCCGCGGGATGTACCTGGACCGAAAGCATTTCGTGTGCATCGAGGAACTTCAGCAGGAGTGGGAACCGGCGGAAACGCTGGGCCAACTTTCCCAGCAATTGCTCGCGAGACTGCTCCATCAATTGAGTGATGTTCTGCCCTTTAAGGGGACCATTGGCAACGCGGCTCGCGTGGTCATCGCGGTCACTGAGTATCCACGCTTCGCCGATAGGGCCGTTGCCCGGCAGGGGTGCAGAGAGCAGATCGGCCAAACGTCGGCCGCCCCAGAGCCGATATTGATAGATCGGCTCGAATCGAAGGGGATACAGAACGATTTGGCTCATGAGAACTTCCTCTACCCTTATCTATCCATCGCCAGCAGGAGCTTGTCGCCGGAAATTAGCCCGCGCTGCCTTTTTAAGCGCTTGCAGGCTCCGCTATCTTCTGGAGTTACCTGATGTTGCACGGCGCGGTTTGCCGCTCGGCACCAACGACAGGTCATCGCTCATGAAATAGGTGGTAAGAGCCACACACATAAGATGCAAGCCGAGCCAGAACCGCCAATCACGGTGAGCGCGCCTCCAGTACGGAGGAATCTCCCGGTGAACATGCTCGCCATCCGGTACTTCATCTTGGTGGTGACCGTGGTTACTTTCATGCATTGGTTCCCTGCTTTCTCGATCTAAGACCGAATGATTTTGGGCCGACGTTGTTGCTGATCGGCTCTATCTCCTTCCACTTATGAGCGTCCGGCATGTCTTGGCCGCGTTTATCAATGGGACGCTTGTGCCGCATGGCGCTGTTCCGGACCAACTTCTAATTCCATTGCGGGAGTGTATTCGCCGCGGCGCGCAGCCCGGTTACATCTGGCTCGATGACACAAGGCTTGCTGTGCCGCCGACACATTGGCCAGCTGGCCTTGCCATATCTCCATAGCCGGTTGCTGGATGGCGCGGGCAAACGAAAACGCCAATGCCCAAGGCACTCGCGACTTAAATCTGAGGTTCATGGCATTCAAACGGGCCGAGGCCAGTTCAGTGGATTGGCCGCCCGACAGGAACGCAATGCCGGGAACGGCGGCGGGGACGGCACGTAAGAGACACATCACGGTAGCGTCGGCCACTTGATTCAGATCTTCCTGCTTGGGGCAGGTCAATCCCGGAAGCACCATGTTGGGCTTCAGGATCATGCCTTCCAGCATCACGCGTTGTGAATAGAGTTGGTTGAAAACTGTTTGCAGGACTTCCTCCGTTACTTCGCGGCACCGTTCCATCGTATGCTCGCCGTCCATGAGGACTTCCGGCTCGACGACGGGGACCACCCCGGCTTCCTGGCACAACGCGGCATAGCGAGCCAACGCCTGCGCGTTGGCCTCAATGCAACCCCGGCTGGGAATGCCATCACCCACGGCAATCACCGCGCGCCACTTGGCGAAACGCGCGCCCATCCGAGAGTATTCGGCCAGGCGGCCGCGCAATCCGTCCAGACCCTCGGTTACTTTCTCTCCGGGACAACCCGCCATGGCCTTCGCACCGGTGTCGACCTTGATGCCGGGAATGATTCCCGCATCGGTGATGACCTTGAGAAAGGGAGTCCCATCTTTTTTCTTCTGGCGGATCGTCTCGTCGTACAGGATCACGCCACTAATGGACTCACCGAGACCCGGCGTGGTCACAATCAACTCCCGATAGGCGCGCCGGGCCTCCTCGGTCTGCGGAATCCCCAACCTGGCAAATCGCCTGTTGCAGGTTGGATTGCTTTCATCCATCGCCAGCAGGCCCTTGTCGCCGGCGATCAACGCCCTTGCGGTGTCTATAATCTCTTGCACATTCATTTGGAGTTGCTCCACTTCCAGTTGCGAACTTCCGGCAAGTCTTGGCCATGCTTGTCGATGTAGTGTTTGTGCTCGATGAGCTTGTCCTGCATCGTCTGCTTCAGATAGGCGCCCTTGGAGCCCAAGTGCGGTAGCCGATCCACCACGTCTTGCACCAGGTGGAACCGGTCCAGGTCGTTCTGCACCCTGATGTCAAATGCAGTCGTGATGGTGCCCTCTTCCTTGTAACCCCGGACGTGAAGGTTGCTGTTGGTGCGGCGGTAGGTCAGCCGGTGAACTAGCGATGGGTATCCGTGGAAGCCAAAGATGATGTGTTTATCTTTGGTGAAAAGCGCATCGTAATCCGTTTCGCTCAGTCCGTGCGGGTGCTCGCTCGCAGATTGCAGCTTCATCAGATCAACGACATTGATCACGCGGATTTTCAGCTCGGGCAGATGCTGGCGAAGGATGGAGACGGCTGCCAAAATCTCAAGCGTGGGCGTGTCTCCGCAGCAGGCCATGACCACGTCCGGCTCGGCGCCTTGGTCGTTGCTGGCCCATTGCCAGATGCCAATTCCTTCCGTGCAATGCACGACCGCTGCATCCATGGTTAGCCATTGCGGAAGCGCGTGCTTGCCAGCGACCACAACGTTGACGTAATGCCTGCTGCGCAAGCAGTGATCAAAGACCGACAACAGGCAGTTGGCGTCGGGCGGAAGGTAAACGCGCACAATGTCAGCCTTCTTGTTGATAACGTGGTCGAGGAAACCGGGATCTTGATGCGTGAAACCGTTGTGATCCTGCTGCCAGACGTGGGAGGCGAGCAAATAGTTCAGTGAGGCGATCTTCCGGCGCCAGGGAAGTTCCAAGGTTACCTTCAACCACTTGGCGTGCTGGCTGAACATCGAGTCGACGATGCGAATGAAGGCCTCATAGCTGTTGAACAGCCCGTGCCGCCCGGTCAGAAGATATCCTTCCAACCAACCCTCGCACTGATGCTCGCTGAGCATCGAGTCCAGAACACGACCGGCGGGGGCAAGGAATTCATCATTTTCTACTTTCCGGGCATCCCACTGACGGTTGGTAACTTCAAAAACCGCGCCCAGGAGATTCGAGACGGTCTCATCGGGACCGAAGACACGGAAATTGCGCTGATCCTGATTCAGCTTGGTCACATCGCGGAGGAAATTCCCCAGCACGAGCGTGTCTTGGCCATCCACAGCGCCCGGCGAAGGCACATTCACCGCATGGACATGGAAATCGGGCATGCGCAGGTCGCGCAGCAGAATTCCGCCGTTGGTGTGAGGATTGGCGCCCATCCGCCGGTCGCCCTTCGGCGCCAGTTCGGCCAATTCCGGGATGAGCCGGCCATTTTTATCGAACAACTCCTCGGCCTTGTAGCTCTTCATCCAGCTTTCAAGCTGCTTGACGTGATCAGGATGCTCGGAATCCACCAGAAGCGGCACCTGGTGAGCTCGGAAGGTGCCCTCGATTTGCAGCCCATCGACTACTTTGGGTCCCGTCCAGCCCTTGGGTGATCTCAGGACGATCATTGGCCAGCGCGGCCGAGTGTTGTCGCTCTTGGTCCGTGCTTTGCTCTGGATTTGCCGGATGTCCTCGATGGCCTTATCCAATGTGGTGGCCATGAGTTGATGCATCGCTTCCGGCTCATTGCCTTCCACAAAATAAGGTGTCCAGCCGCAGCCTCGCAGAAATTGCTCCAATTCCTCGTGCTCGATCCGGGCCAGCACGGTCGGATTGCTGATCTTGTAGCCATTGAGGTGCAGGATCGGCAGTACGGCTCCATCGGAAATTGGGTTGAGAAACTTGTTGGACTGCCATGCCGTCGCCAGAGGGCCTGTTTCCGCTTCACCATCGCCGATGACGCAGGCCACGATCAGGCCAGGGTTATCGAACGCCGCCCCGAAGGCATGGCTGAGCGAATACCCGAGCTCTCCACCTTCGTGAATCGACCCCGGCGTCGTCGGCGCCACATGGCTGGATATCCCGCCCGGGAACGAGAATTGCTTGAAGAGCTTTTTCATTCCGGCTTCGTCTTGGCTGATGTCCGGAAAAATCTCACTGTAGGTACCTTCGAGGTATACGTTGCCCACCAGCGCCGGACCACCATGCCCGGGACCGGCGATGTAGAACATATCCAGGTCATACTTCTTAATGACCCGGTTCAGGTGCACGTAGATGAAGTTCTGGCCCGGCGTTGTTCCCCAGTGTCCAACCACCAGCGGCTTTACGTGCGAAAGTTTCAGCGGCTCCTTCAGGAGCGGGTTGTCGTAGAGATAAATCTGGCCGACCGAGAGATAGTTGGCAGCGCGCCAGTAGGCATCCATCTTGTGGAGCAATTCCGGAGTGGGTGCGTCGAGGTTCAAAGTCGACTCCTCTTTGTTCACCGCACCGGGTTTCTTATGCAGTTGTCCCGGAGTGAGTGCGTTCATTTTCATGGTTCGATTCTCCTTTTTCAGCCAAGGCCAAGAACGCGGCAAACTGTCTTGGCGATCATTCGTTCTTCATCCGTACGTATGACGCGGACCGCAACCCGACTGGTCGCTGCGGAAATCACGCCCTCGTTCGCCGCGTTTCGCTTTTCTTCGATTGTGATTCCAAGAAATCCCAGGCCATCGCAAATCCGGCCTCGGACTGCGGGTGCGTTCTCCCCGATGCCGCCAGCGAACACGAGCGTGTCCAGTCCACCCAACGCCGCCGCGAATGCGCCAATCCACTTCTTGACCTGGTAACAAAACAGCGCGACCGCCTCCGCCGCCCGCACGTCTTGCGTTTCACGGTCGAGCAAGTCACGCATGTCGGAACTGGTCTCGGATATCCCGAGCAGCCCGGACTGCAAATTGACCATCTCGTTGAATTGTTTCGCGCTCATTTTGTCAGTCCGCGCTAAAAACCAAATCAATCCGGGATCGAGATCGCCTGAGCGGGTGCTCATCGGCACCCCGGCGGTCGGCGTGAAACTCATGCTTGTGTCCACGGATTTGCCTTCGCGCACCGCCGCCAAGCTCGCGCCATTGCCGAGGTGGCCGAGGATGACCCGGCCCGTCGTTGCCGCAGGGTCGCCGAGACGCGCCAGTTCTTCCATTAGAAAGGCATACGACAAGCCGTGAAACCCGTACCGCCGCACGCCTTGCGCCTCATACCGGCGCGGGATCGGAAGCTGTTGCGCCACGCGCGGCAGATCGTGGTGAAAAGCCGTGTCGAAACACGCTACTTGGGGCAGATCAGGAAATCGGCGATGAAAAGCCTCGGTCAACAGGATCTCCTCCGGCATATGGTCAGGATCGAACGGACTGAGGTGGCGTAGTTCCTCAACCATTTCCGCAGTGATTCGCTGCGGCTTGTAGTATTTCGGCCCGCCATGCACGACCCGATGCCCTACTGCGGTTAACGCATCACGCCCCTTGCGTTCCGCGATCCAATCCATCAGAGCACCCACCGCCACGGCGTGATCTGGCGCCGTCACTAACCGCGAAAAGTTGTCCGCCTGGCTCTCACCCTTCACCCGAAAGGTGGCCTCTGGTAGTCCAATCCGTTCAATCCCGCCTTCCAGAATCTGCCGGAGCGAGTCACCGGCCTCGAACAGCGCGAACTTAATGCTCGACGAGCCGCCATTGATGGTCAGGATGCGTGGGTTAGCGGATTTCATGGATGACTCCGTCGTCATTCTGCAGTCCGAACGAAGCCAGCTTCGCGCACGTGGACTTGTAGTCCGTGTGAAGAATGCTTCGAATCCCCAAACCTTCTGCGATCTGGACGAACATGGGAGTGTTTTCGATGTAGACGACCTGCCGGGCTGGGGTCTGGGCGACGTCCAGCGCAAGCCGAAAGATGTCCGCGTCGGGCTTGCGGACGTGGACAAAGCAAGAGGAAATAAAGGAATCCACAAACCCGTCCAGTTTGAACTTGCGAATCCGATGAACATTCAATTCCCGCGCTTCGTTGCTGACGACAGCGATTTTCAACCCGTGCCGGACCTTGAGCTGAGCGACCAACTCGATCATCTTGGGATAAGGTTTCGATTGCGCGAACATAAAGCGCTGGAACTGAGCCCTGGTAAACGGTCGCTTTCGGTAGAAAACCACCCGGCCTAAATATTCCTCCAGGGTGAGCTTTCCCTCCTCGTAGGTGTCAAAGGTCAGGTGATGCCGGTCTTCCATCTCGGCCAACTCCAGCTTAAAGTTCGTCGCCGCCCGCTTGCGGGCATGATGATCCCAACCATTGGTGAGCAGGACGCCGCCGATATCCAGAAACAACGTCGTGATCGGAATCGCTCTTTTCATTTGATCGCCGCTCGTCGAGCAAGAAGTATTGCGCTGGACCGGGGGGACAGGCGATAAGTGAGTGGATCTTGCCAAAGCGGTTCCTCGCCCGCGGAAAGCAGATCTTCTGGCGGTTCGCGGGAAGTGTCGACGGCCAGATGCCACTTAGTGCCGGGGAGGGAGGTGGGCAAACTGAAATCGACCGCATCGGCGCCAGCATTGAACATCACGTAGAGCGCGCGCTGCTCCTCCTCATGGATCAGACAGGCGAAATGCTTTCCTTTCGGGTCCGCCCAGTTGGGTAATCCCCCGTGTGAGCCAAACCACTGGATCTCGGCGTCCGTGTAGAATTGCTCCTTACTCAGAACCGGATGGGCGCGTCGAAAGGCGATCATGCCTTGGGCAAACCTATGAATTTCCTGATGCTGTTCAAGATTGGTCCAGTCAACCCAACTGGTTTCATTGTCCTGGCAGTAGGCGTTGTTGTTCCCGCCTTGCGTGCGGCGAAATTCGTCCCCGCCGAGCAGCATCGGCACGCCACGCGAGATCAGCAGGGTCAGAAGGAAGTTTTTGATCTCGCGTTTCCGCAAGGTTTCGATCCCGGCATCCTCCGTCTCGCCTTCAGAGCCGTAGTTCTCACTGAAGTTGGCATCGGCCCCGTCCTGGTTGTTTTCTCCGTTTGCTTCATTGTGCTTGTAGCGATAGCTCACCAGGTCGTTCAAAGTGAAGCCGTCGTGGCAGGTGACATAGTTGATGCTGCTCTCGGGGCCTTTGCCGGACTTGGAATAAATGTCGGCGCTCCCGCAAATGCGGCTGGCAAACAAACCGAGCATCCCGTCGTCGCCGCGCCAGAACCGTCGGACATCATCTCGGTACCGTCCGTTCCAAGACGCCCAGCGGCGCTCTGAAAAACTACCCACCTCGTACGCACCAGCGGCGTCCCATGCTTCGGCGATGATCTTCACATCCCTTAAGATCGGGTCCTCGGCGATCCGCTCGAGAAGCGGGGCATCGGCTAGCAGCTTGCCGGTGCCGTCGCGGCCGAGAACCGACGCCAAGTCAAACCGGAATCCATCGACATGCATCTCGACCATCCAATAACGGAGCGCGGCCAGGATATGGTCCCGTACCACGGGATGGTTGGCGTTGATGGTGTTGCCTGTGCCCGTGTAGTCCTTGTAGTAGCGTTTGTCGCCCGCAAGCGTGTAGAAGATCGCGTTATCCATTCCGCGAAAACAGAGCGTAGGACCCAGTTCGTCTCCCTCCGCCGTGTGATTGAACACCACGTCCAGAATCACTTCGATGCCGGCGTTGTGAAAGGCCCGGACCATTTCCTTGAACTCCAGCTTCTGCTGGCCTAAACCTCCCGAACTGCTGTAAGAAGCTTTGGGCGCGCAGAAAACCACGGGATCGTATCCCCAGTAATTCCTGAGCGGTTGATTTGTTAGCGGATTCCTGCGCGTGACAGAAGTTTCATTGAACTCCTGCACGGGCATCAGTTCCACAGCGGTCACTCCCAGGGTTTTCAGATAGGGAATCTTTTCCGTCAGGCCTCGGTAGGTTCCCGGATGGTCCACGCCCGACTTGGGATGAATGGTAAAGCCGCGAACATGCGTTTCGTAAATGAGGGTCTTCGACCAGGGATGCCGGGGTGGCTGGTCTTTCTCCCAGTTGAAGGGTTCGTTGACAAAGACGCATTTCGGCATCGACCTGGAATTGTCCAGTTTCGAGATAGCCAAGTCTCGCCCCCGTGCCGACGGGTCGTATCCACGTGCGGCTGCAAAATCCCACGGGGGCAGTTGCGAAATCGCGGTCGCGAAGGGATCGAGGAGGAGTCTGTTGAAATTGAAACGATGTCCTTCGCTGAGTTCGTAAGGCCCATCCACGCGATATGCATAGAGTTGACCGGGACCGATCCCCTCCACCCAAACGTGCCATACGTCGCCGGTGCGGTTGCGCGCTGAATCCAGATCGGTTGCCCGGGCGGGCACTGAGTCTCCGGGATGGTCGAACAACTCGAGTCGAACGCGGCTGGCGTGACGGCTGAAAATGGCGAAATTAACCCCACCTTCCCATTCCTGGGTTCCCAAGGGCAGAGGAGAACCGGCTCGAACGTCAGCGCGCTCGGAAATCTCCGAGATGTAATTGTGCAACTCGCGTTGGGGCGTTTTCATCATCGTTGCCATAGAATTTGCGCGCATTCCAACGGAACCGTCACCCTGGAGCGCTGAGGTATCACTCGCGCCGTGTAGTCTCCTGCTGGACGTGTCGTGGGCACCGTTGCACGATAGACGTAGGGCCGGGATGCGTTAGGAAGCGGTTGCGCGCACTTCATTTCCTGTCGCAGAGGATCACTCCCGTGGATTCCGTCCGCATAAAGCTCAACTCGCACCGCATTCGGGTCAAGACCGTTCAGAAAGATTTCGACTTCAAACACGTAGTGATCCGCATTGGTTTCGACCCGCAGGTCTCCGAAGCGCAATGAGCTCCATTCCTGATCAAGCGCATGTTGCCAATCGACCACTTGTTTGCCGATCGCGCCTTTCTTGGCAATGCGCAGATGGTAGCCGGTAGCAGCCGGGAGGTAGTGTTGCTCGGTGTATTCGCGCACCGTGCGCTCGGCGGAGAAGCGCGGTGTCAACCGTGCCATGCTTTCTCGCATGCGCTTGACCCATGCGGTGGGAATACCGCTCGCGTCTCGGGTATAAAACTCCGGGATCACCTCCCGCTCAAGCAGGTCGTACAAGACTTCCGCTTCGGCCGCGTCCCAGGCCGGATCGTCGCCATGTTCCTGGCCGTCCCCCAACGCCCAACCAACCTCCGGCGTATAGGCTTCCGCCCACCAGCCGTCCAACTCCGACAGATTGATGCCTCCATTGACGAGCACTTTCATCCCGCTCGTCCCGCAAGCTTCCCAGGGCCGCCGTGGTGTGTTGATCCAGACGTCCACGCCCTGCACCAAACGCTCGGTCAAATGCATATCGTAGTCACTGAGGAAGATGACATGGGAACGTGTCTCAGGCCGCCGAATGAAATGGATCCATTCCTGGATCAGGGCCTGACCCGCCTGGTCCGCCGGATGCGCTTTTCCGGCGATGATGAGTTGCACCGGACGCTGTGAATTGCTCAGTAGGCGAAGCAGTCGTTGCTGGTCATGCAGCAGCAAGTTCGGTCTCTTGTAGGTCGCGAAGCGGCGCGCAAATCCTAACGTCAGGGTGTTGGGATTAAAGAGATGCTTGGCACCGTCGACCGTTTCGGGTGACGCGCCCGAAGCGGCTAGCTGCCGGGACAATCGCTGGCGCGCGTATTCAACAAGAGACTTGCTGGCGGCGATGCGAAACTGCCAAAGGGTGGCGTCGGAAACGTGGCGAATATCTTGCTCCAAGTTCTCCGTTGTCCCCAGCCATCGCCCCTTGCCACAGGTTCCCGTCCACAAATCATCGGCTGGGGCCGAGTCCCAGGTCGGCATATGGACTCCGTTGGTTACGTGTCCGACAGGCACTTCGTCCGTTGGCCAGTGGGGAAAAAGAGGCTCAAAGAGCTGCCGGCTAACTTTCCCATGCAAGCGACTGACGCCATTCACCGACCCGCTGCCCCGGATCGCCAGATAGGCCATGTTGAAATTCTCCGAAGAATCGTTCGGATTCTGGCGGCCGAGAGCCAGCAAGTCACGGAGCTTAATGCCGAGCCTCTGCTGGGCGTATCCACCGAGGAATTGCTCGATGAGGGTCGGTGCGAAACGGTCAAAGCCCGCGGCCACCGCTGTATGGGTAGTGAAGAGATTGCCGACTCGAGTTGCTGTCAGTGCCACTTCGAAGGGTTGGCTCGTCTCTTCCATGAAGCTCCGGGCGCGATCCAACACGGCGAAAGCCGCATGCCCTTCATTCAGGTGACAGACCTCTGGATTGATCCCGAGCGCGCGGAGCAAGCGCCATCCGCCAATTCCGAGAAGCAGTTCTTGCTTGAGGCGCAGCTCCGGGCCGCCCCCATACAGCTCGCTGGTGATGCCTCGATGAATAGGAATGTTCGCCGCGTCATTGCTGTCGAGCAGGTAAAGCTTCACGCGACCGACTTGGACCTGCCAGGCGCGCAGCCAGACCGAGTATCCGGGCAACGCAATCTCCAACCGCAACCACTCGCCGTTCGGGTGGCGCAACGGCGTGATCGGCAATTGTCCGGGGTCGTTGTACGGGTAAAGAGCAAGTTGCGCTCCGTCCTTGTCGATCTCCTGGCGAAAATAGCCCTGTTGGTAGAGCAGCCCCACTCCGACGACTGGCACGCCCAGATCGCTGGCAGCTTTGAGCTGATCGCCAGCCACATTGCCAAGTCCGCCCGAATAGATCGGGAGAGCCTCGCTCAACATGAATTCCATGCTGAAATACGCGACGCAGGTCAAGGGAGCTTGCGGGTGCTTGTGCTGAAACCACGCGGGAGTCTCCGCCGCGTGATGTTTGGCTCGCAGCAGGTCATCAACGCTCTTACGGAAGGCAGGATCGGCAAGTACGCGCTCGAGTTGGTCTCGCGAAACCGTCTGCAGGACAACCCAAGGATTTTGCGTGAGTTCCCACAGTATGGGATCAAGGGTGCGCCACACTTCGTCCGTGGCATGGTTCCACGACCAGCGCATGTCCAGGGCAAGCTCTGCCAGGGAATCGAACCCCGCGACTTCCGTTGGCAGAAGACTGTAGATCGGGTGGCTGACGCGAGTTTGCTTGCTCATGGTTTCTGCCAATCGCGTTCTCGAAGATGGAGGGATTCGAGGTCATCCTCTGCAATCCTTCCTCCCGTTCGGAAGCCTGGGCACGTTGAGGCGATCAGGTCGCGTCGGACGCAATCCAGCCAGATGGACTGTCGGCCACGAAACACGCCAGTAGGCAAAGCCCAGGGAGACAGCCTTGCCCATACAACTCGCAGGAAAGCTAAACTTTTGCCGCTGCTGCCGCTTGACCGGAGTGCAGCGAGAATTGGGCGGGATGCGTAGTTTCGATGATGTCCTTCGCCTTCGCTACCTCTGCGGCCGTCCCATGGACGATCAGCAGGAACTGATCCGTTTTGAGCGCTGCTTCGTACTTCACAATGCTGTCCTTGGGAATTCCCATGCTGTACAGCCCTGCTCCGAGTGCGCTCACCCCTCCTACCACTGCTGCACCTTCCAACGCTGCCACGATCCATGCAACCACCGGTCCCGCCGCCAAGATTGGTCCGAGACCCGGGATCATGAAAAAAGCAGAGCCGAACAAAAGCCCCCAGAAGCCTCCCCAGAACGCGCCAATCTTGCCCCAATACATCATGCGGTCGCCGGTGTTGTAGTAGCCTACCGCGTGCTCATCCGTGTGGTACCCCTTCCCAACGATCGACAACTTATGAAGGTCGACCCCTCCACGTTGAAGCTCCTTCACTGCTTGATCCGCTTCCGTATGCGTGGGATAGATTGCGACAACTGAATTGGTTGTAGGCATTTCAAAATCTCCTCAGGTACTTGCCATCGTTCTCAGACCATCGAGCTAAGTCCTAACTCTAAGTATCGCATTACGATACAATCGAAACTGTCCCATATTGAACAGCCGGTGTTGAGAATCCATGCCGCTCTTATTAGTGCGAAATTGAAAAGCTGCTTTATTCACTTCGGGCTGCCTCAACGAGAGAACTACCGCGGGCGTAGCGGCCCCAGGGCATGGCCGCATGCAGCACCAAGCCAACACACTCAGAAACCAGGATCTCAAGCCTCTTTTGAGCTACTTGAATTCCGTCACTACCATTCGAAGAGAAGTGCCAGGACTTATTATGAAAGCCGAAGTACCAGTATCCGCAGGTGATGTAGCCATGCTGCGATCAGGATTGAACTGTGTTCCTTATTGCACAGAAACGCTTTTTCCCAGTGTCTACTATATCGCCGTGGAGTACCCTCTGTTGACTCGCAGCCAGGAGAAAAGAGATGGAGCCTGCGAATAGAAAAAAAGAAATGACAACTGCAGAAGGCCAGAAGTGTGCACACCCCGTTTGTTCGTGTGTGGTCACGTCGAGCAAGTACTGCAGCCCCGAGTGCGCGGCTATGGAAAAGACGCCGGACATTGATTGTGCGTGCGGACACTCCAGCTGCAAGGGCAGAACGTCCGAATGAGAAATGTGTTTGGCAGTTTGTGAACGAGCCACAGGTAAGCACCAAATACCCAGTTCGACCACAAACTTCGCATTGATCTGCGCTGCTGATTCACACCTGGACGAGTTGAGCAGAGTGCTCGTACTCAATCGATTGGCAGCGAGTTTCTGTGAGTGAGTTCAAACTTGGAGGGAGATCAATAAATGTTGAAGCGTATTCTGATCGTCACAACGTTAGGCTTGCTTGTAACTTTAAATTCCGTCGCCTCGGACCGCGAGGATGATGTTAAGCGCACCCAGAAAGCTGCCCAGGTCTTCAAGGAGATCATGAGCACGCCGGATCGGGGCATTCCTCAGGAGCTACTGGAAACGGTGAAGTGTATCGCCATCATTCCAGGGGACGTGAAGTTCGCATTCATATTTGGCGGCAATTACGGCAGGGGGCTGGCAACCTGTCGCACCGGGCACGGCTGGAGCGCCCCCATGTTTGTGGCTATTGAAGGCGGGAGCGTGGGTTATCAGATCGGGGGCTCTTCCACCGACCTGGTGATGCTCTTTATGAACGATCACGCTTTGCAAAGCCTGCTCAGCGACAAATTCAAGATCGGAGCCGACGCCTCTGTAGCGGCGGGGCCAGTGGGCCGGCATGCCGCTGCCGACACGGACGCTAAAATGAAAGCAGAGATTCTCTCCTATTCGCGCGCCAAAGGCGTTTTCGCGGGGGTCAGCCTGGACGGCGCCGTGGTGCAAGCCGACAAAAGCGGGGACGAAGCCATGTATGGCGAGCATGTAGACCGCCATGAAATCCTAAGCGGCAAGGTCCCGGTTCCAGAATCGGCGCGACCACTGCTGCACGAAATTAGCGAGTATGTCCACGAAGCCAAAGCCAAATCGTGAACCCCAAGGGACGGAGCTCTGAATTGCTCCGATCTCGCTGAACAGCATTTCCTGGGTTGCCTGCGAGCAACCACGAATGAAACCGCGGCATTGGGGAGGTGCTAAATGACGCTCTCCGGCAGGGACGTGCTCTTGGTTGGACAGAATTGGCATAGTGCGCAGGCCTTGTCGGAACGGCTGCACCGATGGGGATTCCGATGCCATCTTGCCAGCAATATGCGCGCGGCCTCCGATCTGTTGAGTTCGCACCCGGTTGACTTAGGGCTCAGCAACACGCATCTGTCCGACGGAACTGGCTTCGGCCTGCTGGCAGCTTTGGCCGGCCTTCCGGTTACCGTGTTTCTCTGCTTGCCGGTCGAAGACAGCTGTTTTTGGCTGCCCGCCATTGATGGTGGAAAAGATTGCTTGGGATTGCCCGCTCTCCGGCCTTCGGAGTTTGCGAGCGCACTCAAAGAAATGGCCCACTCTTTAGCTGCCGTGCCGTCGGTTAACTAGCCGGTTCCTAAGGCCGGGGTTGCGTGATCTTCCCGGAGAAGGGGGCCAACCGAAGGATGCACCTGTCCTTTCGCGGGGAGAAACACTCTGTTCGACAGAAAGAAAGAGAGAAAGTCATGACACACCGCTCTTCACCCGAATCATCCATAGAAATCAGCGCTGACGTGAATCTCGTATCCGTTCATGAACTTTTCGAACATACTCAGGACGTATTCAATCTGATTGCCCGGCGCGCCTTTGAGATTTTCGAGAGCCGCGGGCACGTGCACGGAAATGCCCGGGAGGATTGGTTTCTCGCGGAATCCGAGCTACTCACCCCCGTGAAGTTCCACCTCTCGGAATCTGGAGAACGGCTTACCGCACGCGCCGAAGTTCCTGGATTCCACAGACAGGAGATTAAGGTGAGTCTCGAGCCGCGCCGACTGAGCATCAGCGGAAAAACCGAGCCCCTTCAGAACCAAGAATCTGAAAAGCACCCCCATTCGCATAGGCACGCGCAACTCATGTTCCGCGTCATCGATTTGCCATGTGAGGTGGATCTCTCGAAGGCCAAGGCGTCATTCAACGATGGAAGGCTCGAGGTGGTGATGCCCAGAGCGGCTCCTGCGAAGAGCGTTCGCGTGGAGACGAAGCCAGGGTTGTCCGGAGAAGGTGAGACTGCTGTTCACGAAGCAGGCGGGATCGAAGCCGCCGGCAGCCCGGCGGTTGTTACGGGAGCCAACAAGCCTATCGCCAAGGCGCGCGCGGCATCGTCGAGGAAATAGCATTCCCACGCCGAGGCCGGCTGAAACGTCGAGATGGCCTAGAGTGCGATCACAAGGGAACCCGGATGGAAATCCAGGGTAAATGGCAGGTCGTAGAAATCGCAGACAAGGAATTGAAATGAAGAATAGAAAACTACTTATTGTTGTAGATGAGTCCCTGGCGACCAGAAAGGCATTGCAGTATGTGGCTAAGATGGTCGCGGGGCGACCGCATTTCAGAGTCTGTCTGGCTCATAGTCTTCTGGCACCTCCTCGCCAACTAGTTGAGTTGAGGGGTGCAGAAAAAGGACGCCTTCGAGCATACAAGTCCGGATGGATTTCCGCACGCGAGATCACCGAACAGCGTGCCTTGGACCGCGCCAACGTAGTTCTGCGTCAGGGTGGAATAGCTCGTGGAGCAATCGAGGCTCACTTTTGCTATTTGGTGGACGGAACACGCGCGACCAAGGAAATCCTGGCACTGGCAAGGGCGCGGCGATGCGACACCGTGGTCATTGGGAGAAGGTCGCTCTCGTGGCTAGGGGAACTCATAAACACGCACCCTGCGGAAGAGCTTGTCCGCCAAGGCATAAGGATTCACGATCTGGGTTGTGGAGTAAAGTCGAAAACGCCACCTTGCTGAAGAACGGCGGCAGAGCTTTTGCGATTCGCCGGTGTGCCCGACGCCGACTGCTTATCCTGCTACGAGCATGTTGACTATAGTTCGTTGCACATACTTACTCAACTGTGCTCGTTCTCATGCTGTACGGCATGCTTTGCTGGTGTAGTTTGGCAAACACACAGAAGACTAATAAACCACGGCGGTTCGAAATCGTTGACGCGCCTTCGGAAGCAGATTAAACCTTATCTGGCTCTGTTGACATCCTTCGGAAAAGGCAACGATGCTTCAAGCGATACAGATTGAAACTCAGGCCGAGCAGCAGGGCTTGCCGTACCTGCATCGGCAGGCTGCGGCCCGGGGCGCGCGC